>Ga0307506_10000148_pt1 | contig 24424 bp, 23 predicted proteins | sample 25_S_MG_FD_202175 | JGI IMG/M metagenome (GOLD analysis project Ga0307506, IMG submission 202175) | Soil microbial communities from Populus trichocarpa stands in riparian zone in the Pacific Northwest, United States - 25_S | ecosystem: Environmental > Terrestrial > Soil > Riparian zone > Trees... | reverse complement strand
TTTTAGTGTTGGAACGGCCCGTCGTAACTCTGGATGGCCCGTCATAACTCTGGACGGCCCGTTTTAGTGTTGGAACGGCCCGTCGTAACTCTGGATGGCTCGTCATAACTCTGGATGGCTCGTTTTAGTGCTGGAACGGCCCGTCGTAACTCTGGATGGCTCGTCATAACTCCAGACAGCCCGTTTTAGAGTTAGAACGGCCCGTCGTAACTCTAGACGGCTCGTCATAACTCTGGACGGCCCGTTTTAGTGTTAGAACGGCCCATCGGAGCTCTGGACGGCTCGTCATAACTCTGGACGGCCTGTTTTAGTGCTGAAACGTTGCCCCCCATGCACAAGGCGCGCCGTAGTGCCAACCTGTTGAGAACGCTCGTTCCCATTCCGACTCCAGTCGTTCCGTACCGAGGTCCGCGTTGTTCTTTTGCGGGGCATTGCGATCCATGCATGGGGCATTGTGATCCGTGCCTGGTGGCGAAGCTGAAGGCTGTCCCCATCTCTGATTGGCGCACGTGTCTGTGCCGGGGGCGTCTCCAGGCTCTTCGCCGCACCGGCGAAGCCCCTCGCCCCCCTCCGGGCTTTGAAGAATACCGTCGGGCGAACGGGTGGAGTAGGGCTGACTGTGAGCGGGCGCTGGCACCTCTTGGTGGGCTCCCGTCACCCCCGAGTCTTACTCGCCCACCTTAGCCAACGCTTCCTCCATCAATGCCGGTTTCAGACGCAGCCCCGCCTCACAGAGCATTTCGATGACTGGGCGTGCTGCGCTGATGACGCCTCGATGCCGACACAGAATGACGATGCCCAGAGTGCCAATCATGGAAAGGCCGAGACTGCGTGCGCAGCGACGCGCCGCCAGATCGTCCAAGACAACTTCCGACCCTGGCTGCTCCAGGGCGTGGGCCAAGACTTGGGACTCTCCGGCTCCCAAGTCCCAGAGGCGGACCCGCTTGGGAACCGGTCGATCGTCAATTCGGAGTATCGAGGGAAGATTCTTGAGCCTCTCGACCGTCCCGTCACGATCGGAACCTGCTTGGATCTCTCGGAACACGGCCTCCGGCAAGACAAGGCGCTTCGCCAGGGAGACCAAGAGGTCGAGACGATCGATGCGGGTGAAAAGAATCAAGGGCGAAGCATCGACGACCAGCGCTCTATCCACGCGCCAGGACCTCGTCGAGATCCTCCAGCGTCTCCTGGCAAGCCGAGATGCCGCTCGCCGACAAGGCGTCCATGAGCTCGGCCCGACTCACCCCCGCAAGCTCCGTAGCGCGACTCTGGGATATGCGGCCCTGGGAATACCAGACGATCGCTGCCGCCAAACGCATCTCCTGGACAACCTCCTTCGGAGATCTCCGCAAAGTCGCAAAGACATCGGAGTCAAATTCCACTTGGACACGGGTCATCGTTGGCCTCCCGCAAGGCATTCTATATCCGGCGAAGCCCTCGTCGCCCTCCGAGCTTGAAGAAAATGGGGGCTCAGTCGAATTCGACCCGCGGCGGCGCCTGATCCTGACCCACCCGTCCGGCCTGGATGTCCGCCTTGAAATAGTTCTCCCCCTTGACCGGCGCGGCGGAGAGCGGCGATCTGCCCGACGTGGGTCAGGGCCGGCGGTGCCTACTGGTTCTGCGGCGTCAGAAGACTGGCTCATTGCGACCCTCCTCTCAGTAGCCGGGATCTTGCGGGCGTCCGCCTGTCGCTCTGCTCGCAGTGGATGAGCTCGTGAGCAACGGGTCAAGCCCGGAACCACCCCATAATACCGCCGGGAGAACGGGCGGGAGTAGGGTGGCTCCGGTGAGCGACGCGCTGACTTCGGTCAGCGAGCCGCTGACTACGGTGAGCGAGCCGCTCACTCCAGTGAGCGGGCCGCTGAGTCTCGCCGCCCTCCGGGCTTGATCGCCAAGGGCAACCCGGCGTAGACCAAAACGTCGGAGGTTGTGCATAACCCCCGACGTTTTGTATCCTGCGATCCTGTGACCGGCCCCGCGAAAAAATCAGGTTCTTCAGATCATCCGACAGCTTGGAATGGCGCGCGCGGAGCACGAGCCTCCTGTGGAGGGCCAGAGATCTGCCTTCACCTCTTCCCAGGTCTGCTCATCGTCTGGATGCTGTTCGAGATCGGAAAGACGTTCATCCAGAATCTTCTTCTGCCACTCGGGGATCGCGAGGCAAGCTTCCTCCCCGGGCTCGAGACTCTCCCAAAGCATTTGAGCCAGCTCAATTTTCTCAGCGGCGGGAAGCTCCAGAAGTTTCTGGAGGTCGGCTCTTGTCATAGGGAAAGTTTACAGGATTTCGTCCGATCACGCCGCCTTGCGCACCCTCTGTTCCCTCAGCACCAGCGACCCCACCCGCATCTCCCCACGAAACGGCACCGTCACCACCCAGAACTCCTTCCCCACCCGCTCCACCGCGCCGAGCCCGAGAGGCAGCCGGTCACCCGGCAACCCGGAGAGGACGAAAACGATCCGCTTCGTTCCGGCCGGGACCTCGATCGTTCCGCTCTCGCGGACGAAGGGCCGGTGCCCGGTCGTCACCTCGGCGAAGCTTTCTTCGGGGACGAGGAAGAGGAGCTTATAGTCCGGCAGGTACCACTGGAGATGCCGGTGGTAGGAGTAGAGGAAGCCGTCGGCTCCTGAAGCGCCCGAGCCGGAGAGCTCGACGGTGGCGAGGACGGTCTCGCCGGGCGGATAGCGGCGGACGGTGGCGAGCGTGGCGTCGAGGGCGGTCTCGTATTCGGCGATCGAGGTGCGGTTGAATTCGTGGCGGACGATGGCCCAAAGGCGAGGCTGGTCGGGGCGGCGGTCGGCTCCGCAGAGAAAGAGGCCGGCTCCGGCGGCGGTGGCGAGGGCGACGGCGGTGACGGCTTTCCAGCGCGCGGCGCTCAGGGCCGGCGCGGCGGCGACCGCGAGGGCGGCGAGGAGGGCTGGGAGGTCGATCAGGGTGTAGCCGGCTTTGGTGATGTGGAAGAGGGCGAAGAAGAGCATGGGCGGCACGGCCCAGGCAAGGAGGAAGGGGAGGCGCGTAGCCAGGAGGCGCAGGCCGGGGGCGATGCGATTGGGGGCGACGAGCCAGAGGAGGAGCAGGGCCACGGCTCCGGCGAGGATGCCCTGAAGGGTCCACTTGGTGAGGACTTCCAGGTTGTGGCGGAGGGCTCCGAGGCCGGCTCCGTAGAGGATGGAGGTCTGGGGGAGCAGGACCTTGAAGTGCTCGCTGCTGATCTTCCGATAGGCGCCGTAGCCGCCGGCGGCGAGGCAGAGGGGGACGAGCCAGGCGAGGACGAGGCCTCCCCCCAGGGCGGCGCCGCTGACGAAGAGGCCGGGGGTGAGCCGGCCGCGGCGCCAACTGCGCCAGAGGCCGAAGAGGAAGAGCGGCGAGAGGAGGACCAGGGTCGACTGGCGGAGGCCTCCCGCGAGAGCGAAGAAGGCGCAGGCGGTGAGGAACGGGCCTCTCCCTTCTTCCATGCGCAGGGCGGCCCAGGCGAGGAGGACGGTGATGCCGCCTTCGAGGGCGTAGAGGAGGGGGAGCTCGCCATAGAACCAGAGGAGGGGATTGAAGATGTAGAGGGCGGCGGCGAAGGCGGCGGGCGTCAACGCATTCGGAACGCCCCCCTCCTGGCCTCCCCCCTGCTCCAACCCTCCCAGGGGGGAGGAAACAAGCCTCGCAACGACCAGGACGATAAGGCCGGCTCCAACCGTCCCCCCCACGATGGCCAGGGCGACCATGCCGTGGAGGGCGTCGACTCCTAGAAAAGCGAGGAGCTTGAGGAGGGCGATGTAGAGGGGATAGCCGGGCGGGTGCGGGTGGTGGGCGGCGAGGTCGTACTTCTCGACGCCGAGGGCGAATTGGACCGAATCGTGGTCCCACATCCTCTGCGCGGCGAAGGGGAGGCGGACCAGAAGAGCGAGGGCCGCGGCGAGGAGCGCGGCCCGGCTCAGGGAACGGCGGGAAGCGGACTTCAAGCCCTATTTGCTCCAGGGCGGGACGATGCCGACCGAGCGCGCGTAGGCGATGGACTGCCCCAGGTGCTCGTGGGCGTGGGTGGCGAGGATCATGAAGCCCTCGCGGACCGTGCCTTCGTGGTCGAACAGCTTGACCGGCTTATCGAGATCCGCGTCGGTGGCCGACTCGATCACGTGATGGACGTGCTCGAAGGACTTCTTGAGGCTGGCGATGGTCTTCGCCTTGTCGCCGGCCTCTTTGTCGAAGCTCTGCATGTCGATCCCGGCGGGCGGCTGGGTTCCCCACAGGGTGGGGATGAAGTAGTTGCCACCGGAGACGTGGGCGAAGACCTCTCCGGTGGTGCGGACTTTGTCGTTCGGACGCCAGGTGAGCTTGTCGGCCGGGGTGGCTTCCGCCAGGGCGAGCAGCTTGTCCCGCGCGTCGTCGATGTGGCGCAGGATCTCGGCGCGGAACCCCTGAGCCACCGCGGGCTTGGCCGCCGGCGTGGCGGGCTTGGCTTCCTGAGCCGCCAGGGGATGGGACAGAACTGTGGTCATCAACAGGGCAGCACAACCCAAAAGAGCTCTTCTCATCGTCGATCTCCTCTCGTCGGGGAACAGAACGAAACAGAACAGGGGGGATCTTAGCGCTAGAATCCCCCGGTGCGCGCACAGGCGGTTTCGATTCGATGATGGGGCGTCGATGATGGGGCTCACTCTCGCTCTGCCGGCGAGCGTCGCGGCCTTCGCTCTGCTCGTCGTTCTCATCACCTGGCTGCAGCGCAAGGCGTTCCTGGTCCGCCAGCTCGCCTTCCCGCTCTGGGTGGCGGCGGCCGCGGCGGGGCTCGAGGTGTTTCTCCTCGTGCAGCCGGCCTACCGGCCGGCGGAGATGCACCGCGCCCTTGTCTGGCTGTTGCTGTTCTGCGGCCTCACCCTGGTGCTCCGCCTGCTCGGCCTCTATCTCTTCGAGATCCATCTCTACGCCCAGAAGGGCGTGCGGATGCCGCCGCTGCTGACGGCGGTGGCGATGGCCGTGGTCTACCTGATCACCGGCCTGGTCACCCTGCGGCTCACCCTCCCCAACCTCGACGTCACGCCGCTCGTCGCCACCAGCGCGGTGACCTCGCTGGTGCTCGGCCTCGCGCTGCAGCCGATCCTCTCCAACTTCTTCGCCGGCCTGGTGATCAGCGTGGAGCGGCCGTTCCGCATCAACGACTGGATCCGCGTCGGCGAGCACGAGGGGCGGGTGGTCAACATCACCTGGCGCACCACCCACCTGCGCACACGCGACAACGACAACCTGGTGATCCCCAACGGCAAGCTCGCCGACGAACGGGTGCTCAACTATTACTACCCGCACCCGATGCACATGGAGCGGGTCAAGGTCGGCGCCGATTACAAGATCCCGCCGTACCGGGTGCGCCGGGCGCTCCTCGAGGCGACGACCGGCGTGGCGGGCGCCCTGGACAAGCCGAGCCCGGACGTCTATGTCCTCTCCTTCGACGAGAACGCGATCCTCTATGAGCTGCGGGTGTGGATCGAAGACGTGGTGCAGGGACCGCGCATCGCGAGCGACATCCGGGCGCGCATCTGGGAGGAGCTCAAGAAGGCCGGGATCACGGTGCCGCACCCGATTCGCACCCTGGAGCTGCCGCCGCGCCCGCGGCGTGTCGCCTCTCCGGAGAACGACGCACCGCGCCCGGCGTATCTCTATGTGGCCGAGGGTGCCGACCGCGGCGCCTCCCTGGCGCTGGACGGCGAGGCGGCGACGGTCGGCCGCTCGCGGGACTGCACGCTGCGCCTGAACGAGCCGAACGCCAGCAAGGACCATCTGCGGATCGCCTGGCAGGACGGCGCCTGGACGCTCACCGATCTGGGGAGCAGCTTCGGCACCCAGGTCAACGGCCAGGCCACGAAGAGCCGGGCGCTGGCGCCGCTGGATCGCATTACGGTCGGCGGCACGGTTATCATCTTCGAGAGCGATTGATTCAGACCGGCACGAGAACGCATGGCAGACCTACCCACCCTGATTGGACCGTACCGCGTCACCGGCCTCCTCGGCCGCGAAGCTGGAGCCTCGCTCTATAGCGCGACCGAGCCCAGCCTTGGCAGCCGGCCGGGACGGCCGGTCGTCATCCAGCACCTCTCGCCGCGCATGCTGCAGGAGCCGGCCCTCTTCGCCCGCTTTCAGCGCGACGCCGGCGCCCTCATCCGGGCAGGCCATCCCAACATCCTCCAGATCCTCGGCAGCGGCGAGGAGGACGGGCGGCCCTATCTGGTCACCGAGGCTTTCGCCGGCGCGCCGCTGGACCAGGTCCTGAAAGGGCGGCGGCTGAACGTGGCCGAGGCGATCACGCTGATGCGGAAGATCTGCCGCGGGCTCGCGCACGCTCATGAGCACGGCGTCCTCCACGGTCACGTCTGGCCGCACGCGGTGCGCGTCTCGCCGGATCTCTCCGAGGCCAAGCTCGCCGATTTCGCCTTCGCCCGCGCCGACTCGATGGGCATGACGGGCACCCTGAGCACCGGCGCGCTCAATCTCGGCGCCTTCCGGTACCTGGCGCCGGAACAGACCGAGTCGCGCCCCGCCATGCCGCCCGACCACCGGGCCGACCTCTACTCCGCCGGCGTCGTCTTCCACGAGCTGCTCACCGGCCGCGCCCCGGGCGAGCGCTTCGCCCTGCCGAGCCAGCTCAACAGCGAGCTGCCGCCGGAGGCCGACGTCTTCGTGCTCAAGTGCCTCGCCCGCAACCCGCTGGAGCGCTACGCCAGCGCCATCGACCTCCTCGACGACCTCGCGAAGCTCGAAGAGGCCTCGCGCGTCCGCCTCCTCTCGGAGCTCCGCGGCATCGCCAGCGCCGGCTCGCGGCAGCGGCGTCCCCTGCTCATCGCCGGGATCGTCGTCCTGATCGCCGTCCTTGCGGTGATCGTATTTTTGATGAAGTAGCCCCCTCCCCCGTCCCCTCCCCCGTGCGTCCCCCACACTCCCGCCCCGAACGGGAGAGGGGCGCCGCCACCCAGGCCAACACAAACAAGAAGAACAAGCAGTGGAGCTGAAGGAGAGATTCTTCTGGGAGGGGGCGCGCTCTCCCGCTCGGGGTGGGGGCCAGGGTGGGCACGCGCGGGGGAGGGTCGGGGAGGGGGCGGGCGGGCGGGCGGACAATGGAGGCCAACGTGGTAGATAATGGCCCCCGGGCTCTGTTCAACGGACCCGGGAGCACCTCGAGGACAGCCTCGGCGCCCTCGACCTTCAAATCACCGACGAAGAAGCCGCCACGATCGACCGGCTGGTGCCCCCCGGCACTTCAGCCCTGTGAAGCGCGGAGACCCGATGACCACAGCCACAGTGACCTATCCCCCGATCCGGACCGCGCGGCGCATCGACGGCGTGACCTACGCCGTCCGCGACGTCGTCCTCCTCGCCCGCCAGGCCCTCGCCGCCGGCAAGACGCTCATCAGCCTGAACATCGGCGATCCCTGCCAGTTCGATTTCCGGACGCCGGAGCACGTCGTCGAAGCCATCGTGAAAGCGCTGCGCGACAACGAGACCTCCTACACCGCCTCCGAAGGGCTGCCCGAGGCGCGCGAGGCGATCCGCCGCGACGCCGAGGAGCGCAAGGGGATCCGCAACGTGCAGGAAGTGCTCATCGGCCACGGCGCCTCGGAGCCCATCGAGCTCCTGCTCGGCGCGCTGCTCGAACGCGGTGAGGGGGTCCTGGTGCCGAGCCCCGGCTACCCGCTCTACTCCGCCGTCCTCGCCAAGCTCGACGCCCGCGCCGTCCACTACCGGCTCGACGAGAGCAACGGCTGGCAGCCCGACCCGGCGCAGCTCGAACGCGCGATCGACGCCGGCACCCGCGCCCTCGTGCTGATCAATCCGAACAACCCCACCGGCTCGGTGGCCAGCCGGGAGACCCTCGAAGCGGTCCTGGAGATCGCCGCGCGGCACCGCCTGGTCGTCCTCTCGGACGAGATCTACGACCGCATGCTGCTCGACGACGAGACCTCCTTCGTGGCCACCGCCGCGCTGCGCGACGACATCCCCATCGCCACCTTCGGCGGCCTGTCGAAAGTCTGGCTGGCGCCGGGCCTGCGGATCGGCTGGACGATCCTCTCCGGCCCGCAGCCCACCCTGGCGCCGCTCATCGACGCCATGGGCCGCATGGTGCGCGCCCGCCTCTGCGCCAGCCATCCCGGGCAGTGCGCCATCAAGCCCGCCCTGGAAGGCCCGAACCCGCACATCGCCCAGGCGAACGCCGTCCTGCGGCGCCGGCGCGACCTCACGGTGGCCCGCCTCAACGCCATCCCGGGCTGGAGCTGCGTGCCGCCGCGCGGCGCCTTCTACGCCTTTCCGCGCTTCTCGCTCGGCAACCTGACGGACCTCGAGCTGGTGCGCGACATGATCCTCGACCACGGCATCGTCATGGTCCACGGCTCCGGCTTCGGCCAGGAAGACTCGAACCACGTGCGCATCGTCTTCCTGCCGCAGGAAGAGCTGCTCGAAAAGGCTTACTCGAGCATCGCCGAGTACTCGCGGGGCAAAATCCAGGAGAGCCTCTGATGGCCGATCTGCGCGGCAAGACCCTGTTCATCTCCGGCGCCAGCCGCGGCATCGGCAAGGCGATCGCCCTCCGCGCCGCCGCGGACGGCGCCAACATCGTGATCGCCGCCAAGACCACCGAGCCGCATCCCAAGCTGCCGGGGACGATCTACTCCGCCGCCGAGGAGATCGAGGCGGCGGGCGGCAAGGCTCTGCCGCTCCAGGTCGACATCCGCGACGAGGAGCAGGTGCAGAAGGCGGTGCAGAAGGCCGCGGACACTTTCGGCGGCATCGACGTCCTGGTCAACAACGCCAGCGCCATCAACCTCACAGGCACCCTGGAGACACCGGTCAAGCGCTTCGATCTGATGTGGGGCGTCAACGCCCGCGGCACCTTCGTCTGCTCGCAGGCCTGCATCCCCTTCCTCCTCAAGTCGCCGAACCCGCACATCCTCACCCTCTCCCCGCCGCTCAACCTGGACCCGAAATGGCTCGGGCGGCACACGGCCTACACGATCTCGAAGTACGGCATGAGCCTCTGCGTGCTCGGCATGGCGGAGGAATTCAAGGCGAGCGGCATCGCCGTCAACGCCCTCTGGCCGCGGACCGTCATCGCCACCGCCGCCCTCGCCATGCTGGGCGGCGCCGTGCCGACCGAGAATTGCCGCACGCCGGAGATCATGGCCGACGCCGCCCACGCCGTCCTCACCCGCGACAGCCGCTGCTGCACGGGAACGTTCTATATCGACGAGGACGTGCTGCGGGAAGCCGGCGTGACCGATTTCGAGAAGTACGCCGTGCAGCCGGGCGCGCCGCTGCTACCGGACCTGTTCCTGTGAGGACAGGCTAGCCCTTCACGAACGTACCGCGCTCCGTGTCCTTGCGCACTCCCGGGAACGCCAGAGCCCGGCCGTGGGCCACGCACCAGACGCCGGGGGCCAGCAGGCCGGTGGCGAAGATCGCCTCGGTGAGATTCTGGAGCGCATCCGAGCTCTTCATCTCGAACGGCCGCATCGCCCCCGTGAGGACGATGGGAACGCAGGGCTTTTCGATCTCGGCATAGAGCCTCTCGCCGGTCTTGGCGAGGGTATCCGTGCCATGGAGGATCACGATCCCTCCGGTCTCCGTCTCTTCCTGCGTCGCGCCCGCGCGCCGCACGGCCTCGCAGATGCTGCCGCGGTCATCCTCCGTCATCTCCAGGCTGTCCTTGCTCATCAGCTCGAAGACGTTGACCTCGGTGTCCTCCAGGCGCAGCTCGGAGAGCATCCGGCGCACCAGGCTCCGCCGGTTGGCCAGCTCGCCGCTGTGCTCGTCATAGGTCTTCTCGATGGTCCCGCCGGTGGTGATCAGGGTGATTTTGCGCACGGGGGGACTCTATCGCGGAGTAGACTCATTTCGATGCCGCCGATCCTCGACCTCCCGCCCATCCAGCTCCCCGAGGCCATGGTCCGCGATCTGCGGCGGATGAATCCATGGTGGCAGGACGGCCAGGCGCCGCCGCTGCCCGCGACACGGCGCCATCTCGTCGGACAGATCCACCGCCGCCTGGACATGCGTCTCGCTCCGGCGGTCGTCGTCCGCGGCCCGCGCCAGATCGGCAAGACCACGGCGCAGCTCCACGTCATCGAGGACCTCCTGAAGCGCGGCGTCCCGCCGCGCCACATCTTCCGCGTCCAGACCGACCAGCTCTCGGCCGTCGAGGAGCTCGGCGAGCCGATCCTTCGCCTAGCCGACTGGTACGAGGAGACGGTGCTCGGGGAGACGCTCAACGCCGTCGCCCGCCGCGGTGAGCCCACCTACCTGGTCTTCGACGAGATCCAGAACCTCGACAACTGGGCGCCGCAGCTCAAGTCTCTCGTCGACCACTCCAAGACCCGCGCCCTGATCACCGGCAGCTCGGCGCTACGGATCGAGCAAGGCCGCGACAGCCTGGCCGGCCGCATCACGACCATTGAAGCCGGGGTTCTGTCACTGACCGAGATCGCAGCCTTCCGCGGCGTGGATCTGGGACAGCCGTTTCTCGCCGACAACGGGTTTGGGATCTTGGCGAAGCAGGTTTTCTGGGAGGAGCTGCGAGAACACGGCAAGACGGTCAACATGGCACGTGATCAGGCCTTTCGGTGGTTCTCCGAGGGTGGCGGCTACCCTCTGGCCCAGATCAATGGCAGACGCCAAAAGCTGACCTCCCTTGACCCGGAAGACTTGGCCCGCGATCCGGATTTGAGCGCATTCGCGCAAGACCGCGCAGAGCGCGTCCTTGACGCGACACTGTCGACGATCTCAGGTCTCGACGTCTCTCGCTTTCCCCTACGAGCCACAAGAGCCGAGATGGACCGTGTCCTGACGATCGGCACGCGCCGTATTCCGCGACTTTCTCCAAGAACGTTCGTAATCCCTCTGTGTCCCGCAGAGGATCGATCTTCCGCTGGTACTTCACCTCGACGGCCGACCACTCCGGCCCTCCACCCGGGATTTCCACAGCTCCCACAGCCATGACGACGAAGAGGAGAAAAGAGCACGTTCGACGGAGAAGACCCTTAAATTAACCCGGTGTCTACGAGAGCGGGGGAGAACCACCCTCCCAACCCAGGGCGTTGCCCTGGGCTAAACCAGGGCAGCCCGTTGGGCCTCAAACTGGAGCAAACGCCAGCGGCGTTTTGCAGGGCCGAAGGTCCGGTCTTCCTGAGCCCAGGGCAACGCCCTGGGTTGGGGGAAGACCTCCTTCAATTCCTCCTCTCCCGGGTTAGGGGGCGTTAGGGGGCATAGTCGCTAACTTGGGGTCTCCAGCAGCACGCCGTCCTAAGCGTCTCCTTCCAGATTTCACCGCCGGAGTGTCATCCGTAGAGACATCCCCAGCGCTGTGCGCAGGATGTTTCGGAGTCCGGCCAGGTCGGGGCGTCTTTTTCTCCCCCTCTCCCGGTCGGGGGGAGGGCGATGGGAGAGGGGGCCGGGGGGTGAGGCCAGGAGGCGACGACTTTGAAACCCTGGCTCGCCGGTGACCATGGCCACCAGGCAGGAGCTATCGACGTAAGCCTTCACTCGCGATTTTCCAAGAACCAGGCGAGGGGAGCTCGAGGACGAGAGACCTGACCGGGTCCGCGTTTCGCCATGACGCCTCCGCGGACCCGATCTTATCGATGGTTTCGATCGTTCGCGGTTTACGGGCAGCTCTGGAGAGCCTGGGTCGTATCCTGGATCGGCTGGAAGGCCTTTCCTAACGGATTGACGTAGACCGCGATCTCGTCGGGGTGCTGCGTGTCGGCGACCGAGAGGGCCACGCGGACGTCGGTCAGGCCGCCGGCGAAGACCCAGTAGCGGTTGGTGGAGGTGCAGCCGTTCAGCACCTTGACCACGGCCTCGATGTTGCTCGCCGAGAAGAACCAGAGGTAGCCGGAGTCCTCGGTGAGCTTCACCGCTTTCGCCTCGCCGCTCAGCCCCTGGGAGGTGAGGTAGAGAGCCTGGACGCGGAAACGGTTGCCGTTCAGGCACATCGAGGTGGCGTTCGGGGTGCAGGGCGCGTCGCTTTCCAGGGTCGCGTCGGAGGCTTCATTGGTAAAGGCGGAATTGCCGGCATCGTTGACCGCGCGCACGCGGAAGAAGTAGGTGGTGGAGGGATCGAGGTTGTTGATGAAGACACCGACGACGTTGGGATTCGTCGTGCCGAGCGATGTGTAGGTGCCGCTGGCGGTGCGGCCCTGGATCTCGAAGGCGGACTCAGTGGTCGCATTGTCCTGCCAGATGAGAAGAATGGTGTCGCTCGCCACGCCCTGTCCCTGCAACCGGCTCGGAGCCGTGGGGGGCGCGGTCGCCGGAGCGGTGATGTTTTCGATAGGACCGGAAGTGGCGAAGGGCTTGATGGTCTGCGCGACGGCGGCTGCGCCGCCGGCGAGAACGAGCGTCATACAGAGAATTGGGGCTGTCCAACTCTTCATGGGTGGTCTCCTTTGTAGCCCAAGGCTCGCTCGATGCGAGGGAGCCCGCCCTGTGTCTTGCAACCTTCTTACCAGGGTGGAGAAAGGAGATCTACTCGTAGCGTAGCGCTTCGATGGGATCCAGACCGGCGGCGCGGGTGGCGGGATAGATGCCGGAGGCGAGGCCGACGGCCATGGCGACGCCGGTCGACAGGAGGATGGAAGCGCCGGTGACCACGGTGTCCCAGCCGGCGTAGAGGGCGACGCCGCGGGCGATGCCCAGGCCCACGGCGATCCCGGCGAGGCCGCCGATCAGGCTGATGGCGAAGGACTCGACGACGAACTGGAAGCGGATGTCCGTGCGCCGCGCCCCGACCGCGCGCCGCATGCCGATCTCCCGCGTGCGCTCGAGCACCGTGGCCAGCATGATGTTCATGATGCCGATGCCGCCCACCAGCAGGGAGATGCCGGCGATGCAGCCCATGACGACGTTGAACAGGCGCTGGGTGCGCCGGCTCTGCTCCAGGAGCGCCTCGGGGACCACCAGCTCATAGTCCGCGGCGCCGCCGTGGAGACGGGCGAGGAGATCGGAGACCAGCCCGGCGGTCTGCGCCGCGCTCGCCCCTTCTTGCAGGCGGACGACGATCTCGTCGAGCGGCGAGGCGAGGGGCGGATGGTCGAATTTGCGCTCGGCGGTCGTCACCGGCAGGTAGATCTCGTTCGCCACCGATCCCACCTGGACGCCCTGGAAGCTCGCCTCTTCGCCGCTCGGCGCGAGGACGCCGATGACCTCCAGCCAGACGTCGTTGACCTTGAGCAGTTGGCCGAGCGCCGGGCCGTAGCCGAAAAGGTCCCGCCGCACGCCGGGGCCGATGACGCAGACCTGGGCGTGGGTCTTCTCGTCCAGCGGATCGAGGAAGCGCCCCTCTTGAAGGGTCAGGTGGGCGAGGGCGGCGTGGCGGGCATCGACGCCGTAGGCGGCGGCGGTGGTCTTGCCGCCGGCCGACAGCACCTTGTAGGGATCGATCTTGATCCGCGGCGCCACCAGCTCGACGCCCGGCACGGCCTCGGCGATGGCGGCGGCGTCGCGCGCCGAGACGCCGAGCGATTTGCGGCGGATCTCCCTCAGCTCGTCGTCCTTGATCTCCTTGGAGCGCACCAGGACGTTGCGCAGGCCGAGCCGCTCGATCATCCCCAGGGCCTGGATCTCCGCGCCGGCGCCGATCGAGAGCATGGCGATCACCGCGCCGACGCCGAAGATCATGCCCAGCATGGTGAGCGCCGAGCGCATCTTGTGCGCCGCCAGGTTGTCCAGGGCGGACCGGAAGGCCTCCCGCGGCGCGATCACCGGCCCGGTCCTCCGGCGGAGGGAGGACCGGCGGACGGTGGGCCGGATTTCTTCTCTTCGCCGGCTTTTTCTTTCCCCGGCTCGTCGCGCGGGCGGGTCGGATCGGCCAGCGCCAGGACGTCGCCCGGCGCGATCCCCTTCTCCACCACCACCCGCCCGGCACCCGACGGCCCGAGCACCACCTCGGCCGGCGCGAAGCCGGCGCGCCGGCTTCGATAAACCACCGTCTTCCCCTCGCGCTCGAAGACCGCTTGGCGCGGCACCGTCAGAGCGTCCGGCCGGTCGTCGAGGAGGAGCGTGGCGCGGATGCGCTGCCCCGGTTTCATCACTTTCGGATCGGTGCCGGCGAGCTTCAGGGTGACCGCGAAGTACTGCACCGGAGAGCCGCGGAGGCGCGGCTTGGCGAGGGTGTCGACGCGCTGGATGGTGGCCGGATAGACGGCATCGGGCTGCGATTCGAGGGTTATCTCGGCCGTCTTGCCCGGCGCCAGGCCGCCCGCGTCGGCTTCGAGGACGAAGACCTCGGCTTGCATGGCCGCGAGGTCCGGGATCTCGGCCAGCGGCTGGCCGCTCCACACCGTGTCTCCCACCCGCACCGGATCGCCGCGGAAGTCCCGCCGCAGCACCAGGACGCCGTCGTAGGGCGCGCGGACCTCCAGGGAGCGCATCGCCTGCTCGGACTGGTGGATCTTGAGCTCCGCCTTGCGCCGTTCGATGGCGAGCAGGTCGAGCTCCGTGCCGCTCAGAGCCTTCTGGGTGCGCTCGGCCTCCCGGCTGTGGACCTGTTTCTTCGTCGCCAGCTCGCGGTCGATCTCCGCCTCGATGATCTCGTTGCGGGAGTAGACCAGCGCGTCCTTCTTCTGGAACTTGTCCGCGCTTTCGAGCTCCTCGCGGGCCAGATCCGCCGTCTGGTCGAGCTGGGAGACCGCGGAGCGCCCTTCGATCTCCTGCTTGCGGATCTTGAGGCCCGCGCTCTTCGCGTCGTCCCGGGCGTCGGTGAGCTGCTTCACGAGATCGCTGTTGTCGAAGCGGACCACCACCTCGCCGCCCTTGACCCGCGCGCCGTCCGGGGCGAGCCAGCCGATGCGGTAGGGCACGGGCGAGCCCGGGGGCACCGCGATGGGCGTGGCATGCACCGCGCGCAGGTTTCCCTGCGCCGGCACGCGGCGGACGAAGCGCCCGCGCTCGGCCTTGAAGACCGGCACGCCCTTCTCCTCGCCCGCTCCGGTACAGGCGCTGATCGCCAGAAGACCGAGGAGACAGGCGTAGAGAGGCCGGCGGCATCTTTTTTGGCTCATGGTCCTGCCTTCTCTTCGGCCGCGAGATCGCGGCGCGCCACCCGCTCGCCCGGCGCCAGGCCGCCACGGATCTCCACCCAGCGGGCGTTGCGCCGCCCCAGCTCCGGGTGGACCGCCGTGAAGCCCCAGCGCGTGCGGCGGTAGACCACCGGGCCGTCCGCGTGGTTGAACACCGCCTCGGCCGGGACGACCAGGACCTTCGGCGCGCGCTCGATCTCGACGGTGCCGAGGAAGCGCATGCCGGGACGCATGCGCTGCGGGTCGGTCTGGTCGAGAGCGATCCGGAGGCCCACGACTTTCACCGGATCGTTCTGCCCGCGGGTCTGCACCGTCCCGCCGAGGCTGCGCACGATGCCGCTGTAGAGGACGTCCGGATGGGCGTCGAGGCGGAACGTCACGCGCTGCCCCACGGCCACCCTGCCGGCGTCGGCCTCGTCGATCTGGCCGTCGGCCTGCAAGCGCTGCAGATCGGGGATCTCCATCACCTTCTCGCCGCGCCAGCAACTGTCGCCGACCTTCTTCTTCTCCCGCTCGCGCCGCGGATCGGAAGCGTAGACCACCGTGCCGGCGCGCGGCGCCGCCACCGTCATCTGAGTGATCGCGCTCTCCACCTCCCGCACCCGCGCCGCCGCGCGGTCACGCTTGTCGCGCAGCGAGCCCACCTCCGCGAGCGCCTGGCTCTTCTGGAGCTGGAGGCGCTTTTCGAGATAGGCGATCTCCTTGTCCACCAGGCCGAGATCGGAGCTCGTCTCCGCGCGCTCCTTGGCGGCCACCAGGTCGGTGGGGACGCGCAGCTTGAGAGCGGTGCGCCGCTGCTTCGCCTGCGCCTCGGCGAGGCGCATCTCGTCCTCGCCGCGGCTGATCTCCAGGTTGGTCAGCCGCTTCTCGAGCTCCTTGTCCGCCGAGTCCCGCTCGGCCATCTTCTCCTGCAGCTTGTTCTCCAGCTCCGAGCTGTCGAATCCGAGCACCGGCTGCCCCTGGCGCACCGCGGCTCCCTCGGGAGCCATGAACGCGATCTTGAAATTCCACATCTCCTCGATCTGGGGCGGACCGAGGGTCGCCGACTCGACCGCGCTGAGCGTACCCGCCACCTCGATGCCGGTGACCAGATCCTCGCGGCCGACCTCCGCCCAGTCGTCGGCCGCCCCGGCCGCGCCCCGGCCGGCGAAGGCCCAGAGGCCGAACAGGCCGGCGGCGAGGATGAGGCCCAGGAGGGCGAGAGCGCGGGAGCGGGCGGGATGCGTCATGCCGGGCGGGCCCTCACCGCAACACCTCCCCCTCCCGCACCCCCTTCTCCACCACGCACTCCGCGGCGTTGCAGGCGCCCAGCCTGACCTCCGCGGTGCCTCCGGCGGCGCGGCGGACGCGCGGCGGGGTCGACGCCAGATCGAGGGCGGCGCGGGGGACCAGCAGGGCGTTGCGCACCGGCGGCCCCAGCACCTCCACGCGCACCGACATGCCCGGGCGCATGCGGTTCGTGTCGACGCGGTCGAGACGGATGCGCACCGGGAACGAGCGCAGCAGCGGCCGGCGCGGCGCCTCCTGGGCGACGGCCGCGACGTCCTTGACCCGGCCGTGATAGGTCTCGCCGGGATAGGCGTCCAGCGCGCAGAGCACCTCCATGCCCGGCGTGACCCGGCCGTCGTCGACGTCCGAGAGGTCCGCGTCGACGATCATCGAGGAGAGATCGGGGAGGCTCGCGACGGTGAGGCCGACCCAGGCGGAGTCCCCTTCGCGCAGCTTGCGTCCCTCCCAGGGATGATCGGCCACCAGCATGATGCCGTCCCGGGGGGCGCGCAGAGTCAGCGCGCCGACCGCCTCCTCGGTCTGGCGGATCTCGCGCCGCGCCTTGTCGAGGGCGATCCGGCGCACGTCGAGATCGGCGGTGCTCGCCTGGCGCTGGGCGGCCAGACCCTCCTCCGCCTTGGCGAGCTCCACCTCGGCGCGGCGCAGATCGAGCCGGCGCTCCTGGACCTCCCGCGCGGCGAACAGCTCCGGCGGGAGATCCGCCTTCACCCGCGCCACCTGGAGAGCGGCGCGCTTCTGCTGCACCGTGAGCTCCTTCTCCGCCGTCACCGTCCGCGCCTCCGCCCCCGCCCGCTCCAGCTCCTTCCGGGCCTCGGAGGCGGCCAGCCGCTTCTCGTCGAGCTCCGAGGCGAAGGAAGAATTGTCGAGCTCCACCACCTTCTGCCCCGCCTTGACCGGCACGCCGTCCTGCTCCATCCAACGGATCGGCAGCTCCCAGCTCGACGTGCGCGGCACCACCAGCTCCTCGGCCCGCTCGGCGGCCAGCTCCCCGGTCAAGAGCAGCCGGGTGCGCAAGTCGCCGCGGCGGACGGTCAGAGCCTGCGCCGGCCGCTCCGTCTGCCCGCTCAGATCCGCCCGCACGCCGCCCGTGCACCCCGTCGACGAGGCGGCGAGGGCGGCGGTCAGGAGAAGGGTGATCGCGGGGTGGGCGGGCTTCCTGTCGATGAACATTTCCTGAAAGCGTATACGAAACAACCTACCGCGGCGTCGCGGGCGCCGCTGTCCCGGCCGGCGCGGGCGCCGCCGGCGTTCCGAAATCCACCTTCGGCGCCGTGTCCGCTCCGGGCTGCGACTGGAAGTAGGGCCGCGGCTGGAAGCCCATCATCGACGCCAGGAGGGCCGTCGGGAAGCGCTGGCGCCGGGTGTTGTACTCCTGCGCCACCTCGTTGAAGCGGCGGCGCTCCGTGGCGATCCGGTTCTCGGACCCTTCGAGCGCCACCATGAGATCCTGGAATCCCTGCACCGCCTTGAGCTCCGGATAGCGCTCGACCACCACCAGCAGCCGTGACAGGGCTCCCGAGAGCTGGTCCTGCGCCTGCTGGAACTGCTGGAACTTCTGCGGATCGTCGAGGATCTCCCCCGGCGCCTGCGTCGTCACCTGGCCTACCCGGCTGCGCGCCTCCACCACCTCGGTGAGCGTCGTGCGCTCGAAATCTGCGGCGCCCTTCACGGAAGCGACCAGGTTGGGGATCAAGTCCGCCCGCCGCTGATACACGTTCTCCACCTGCGACCACTGCGAGCTCACCGCCTCGCGCGATCCCACCAGCCCGTTATAAGAACCGATGCCCCAGAGGAGCACGCTCACGGCCAGCAGAGCCGCGAGACCCGCAGCGATCAGACAACCCAATCTCTTCATCTCTCCCACCTCCTAAGCCGGGAACGCGCCTCCGGCGGGGACCATCATACCCTCCCATGCTACAGTCGGCCCGCATGAAGCAATACCTCGACCTCCTCCGGCACATCCTGGAGACCGGCGTCGAGAAGGGAGACCGCACCGGCACCGGCACCCTGAGCGTCTTCGGATATCAAATGCGCTTCGACCTCCGCGCCGGCTTCCCGCTTCTCACCACCAAGAAGCTGCACACCCGCTCGATCGTCCACGAGCTGCTCTGGTTCCTTTCGGGCAGCACCAACGTCCGGCCGCTCAACGAGAACGGCGTCACCATCTGGGACGAATGGGCCGGCCCCGACGGCGAGCTCGGGCCGATCTACGGCCACCAGTGGCGCTCCTGGCCGACCCCGGACGGCGGCACGGTCGACCAGATCGCCCAGGTCTTGGAACAAATCAAAACGAATCCGGACTCCCGCCGCCTGATCGTCAGCGCCTGGAACGTCGCCGACCTCGGCAAGATGAAGCTGCCACCCTGCCATGCCCTCTTCCAGTTCTGGGTGGCCAACGGCCAGCTCTCCTGCCAGCTCTACCAGCGCAGCGCCGACGTCTTCCTCGGCGTCCCGTTCAACATCGCGTCGTATGCCTTGCTGACCGAGATGGTGGCGCGCGCCACCGGCCTCCAGGCGGCGGAATTCATCCATACGCTGGGCGACGCCCACCTCTATCTGAACCATCTGGAGCAGGCGCGCCTTCAGCTCGAACGCGCGCCGCACCCCCTGCCACGCCTGGAGCTCAACCCGGACGTCGCCTCCCTCTTCGACTATGCCTATGACGACGTGCGGATCACCGGCTACGATCCGCATCCCGCGATCAAGGCGCCGATCGCGGTCTGACGAGGAGACGATGAGGATCTCGATGATCGCCGCCATGGCGGCCAACCGGGTGATCGGGCAGGGTGACCGCCTCCCCTGGCGCCTCCCCGCCGATCTGCGCTGGTTCAAGGCGAAGACGGTCGGCCATACGCTGATCATGGGGCGCCGGACCTACGACTCCATCGGCCGCCCGCTCCCCTGGCGCCGCATGATCGTGATCACGCGCCAGGAGGGTTGGCGCCCGGCAGGTCCCGGGAAGGACAGCGTGCTGGTGGTCCATTCCCTGCAAGAGGCTCTCGACACGGTCCGCCGGGACGGAACGGAGGACGAGGTGTTCATCGCCGGCGGTGGCGAGATCTTTCAGCAGGCTCTGCCCCTCGCCGACCGGATCTATCTGACGCGGATCGGGGCGGACTTCCCCGGCGACGCCTTCTTCCCGGAGCTCGACCCCGCGGACTGGCGGACCGTCGAGCAGGAGCATCATGACGCGAGCGACGAGAATCCCTACCCGTTTACCTTCGAGACGCTGGATCGCTCACTCTCTCCTGACGGGGATTCTGGTGGGGATCGCCTGCTGTAGCCAGGGCTCCCGGCACGCCCCGGACGATCTCAAGGCCACGACGCGCACCGAGCAGGTGCGCGTCTTCCTCATCGCGCCCGCGGACGGCGGCTCACAGGGTCGGAAAGTGGCCTGCGATGACAGCGCCGTACCCGTCGAGGTGACCCTGCCGAGATCGACGCCGGCCCTGGAAGGGGCGCTCGAAGGACTGTTCGCCTTCGGCCGGAGCCCCTGGGACACCCGCTCCGGCCTCTACAACGCCCTCCACGCCTCGCCCCTGACGATCGAAAGAATCGAGCGCCGTGGCGCCGAAGCGACCGTCCGCCTCCACGGCTACCTGGAGCTGGGCGAGCGCTGCGACGCCCAGCGCGCCCTCGCCCAGCTCACCGAGACGGCGCTCCAGTTCCCGGACGTCCAGCGCGTGCAATTCTATCTGGAAGGCAAGCCTCTCCAGGGAGAGCTCGCGGGGAGGTAGGGCCCGCGCCGCCCCGACGCCGAGCTTTGGAAGGGTTCTCGGCACCGCGGACCCCTGTCCAGGTATTTTACCGAATGACCCTTATCTCCACTCCGGCATCGAGCTCGCGCCAACGTCTATCCGTGGTTAGCACGGGAAGTGCGAGACTTTGGCCGAGGGCGACACAGGCGCGGTCACCGAAGGACATCCCCAGGCTCCTGGTCTGGACGCGGAGCCCTCCTGCCCGATAGGCCGCTGCTTCATCGAAGGGCAGGACCTCGATCTCGATGCCTGCCAAGGCCGTGGCAATGGCATCATCGGGCATTCCGTTTTCCGCGAGCTTGGCGACCACCTCGGACAGGTTGACGGTGCTCATGATGGCTCCCGGAATGGCCTTCGCGACCACTTCTTCGCCCGGCTCGCTGTTGAGCAGGGCAAGGAGCGCAGATGCGTCGAGAACCACTTTACTCACGCCGTGACTCCTGGCGGCGTTCTTCGATGAGCTCGTCGGAGAGCTTGCGTCCCTCGGGGACATAAGAACGGACCAAGGCCTGGGCTCGCCGAATTCCTTCTTGGGGAGTGACGACGCGGAGGCTGCCCTCTTCGAGGAGCAGCACGAGCTCGTCGCCCGCTTCGACGCCGAGAGCTCTGCGATACTCAACCGGGATCACCAGCCTGCCACCTTCGCCGAGCTTTGTCAGGGTCTTGGTCATCTGCCACCTCGTAGAAAGTTTACCATGGCTACGACGACCAAGACCCTCCATCCCAAGGAGTGCGAGCGGTCAATCCTTCCCCTCCCCGACCGATCCGAGATCCACCATCGCCTGGTCGGCCATCACCACGAACGGCCTCGGATCGATGGTGAAGCCACCTTTGCCGTCGTGGCGAACGATCTGCACGGTGCCCATGCCGTAGCCCATCGGACCGCGGCTGTAGTAGTGGACCCGCAGATGGTAGGGCGCGGCGCCCTTGCCCTCGGGGGATCGCACGGTGAAGCACTCCGGGCCGTAGCCGGTGGTGACGTCCTCGTAGAGCACGCCGCCGGATGGCAAGGTTTTCTGGCTGTAGAAGGCATGGCCGCCCTTGCGGTCATAAATGTGGAGGTCGACGTCGTTGGCGTCGGTCTCCCAGGAGAGGACGAAGCGCAGGGAGGGCTCGTCCTCCAGCCTGGCATCGTGGTCGCTCAGGCGCCCGGCCAGCTCGCGGCGGCGGGAGGGCTCGGCGCGCAGCCAGGCGGCGGCGAGGAGGCCGAGGTCTTCTTTCATGACCCGGTCGGCGCCGGCGAAGCGGCCGCCGGGATACTGCTGCTCGAGACCCTTTTCGAGCGCCTCGAAGGCGGCCTCGTATTGGCCGGCGCGCAGCAGGGCCCAGGCGAGGAGGCGGTGGCCCGAGGGGTGGTCCGGCCGGTCTTCGACGGCTTTCCGGTAGGTGTCGATCGCCAGGGCGAGCCCTGAGCTCCCCAGCCTTTCGAGCCGCTCGCCGGCCAGCCGGCGCATGTCGACGCGGCTCGGGAAGAGATCGATGAGCGAGCCGTACGCCCGCGCCGCCGCGGTCTTCTCGCCGGCGGCCTCCCAGGCTTCGCCGAGGGCCAGCAGGGCCAGCACGTCGCCCGGCTCCTCGATGCTCCAGGACTCGGCGAGGGCGCGTGCCGGCTTGACGCGGCCGGCGGCCAGGTGCTTCATCACCTCGGCGAAGCGGCCGGTGTAGGGCGCGATTTTCGCTTCGGGCTCCGGCTCAGGCTCCGGTCTCGGCATCGCCAATTGCACCGATTCCTCGGCATGGCCTTCCGGGACGCTCTCCGGGACCTCGACCGCCTGGACGCGAAGAGCAGGCGGCGGTGGCGGTGGCGGCACGGCCATCGACGGGGCCGCGGCGAATCCTCCCGGCACGCCACCGACGACTCCTCCGGCCACTCCTCCGGCCACACCGCCGGGCACACCGCCTTCGACACCACCCTCGACGCCGTCCTCCAGGGCTTCTTCGCTGGGAGCCTCCGCGTCGGCCGTCTCGTTCGCGGACACGTCGAGATCCATCTCGCGAGGGACAGGCTTTGAAGCGGGGATGCGCGATTCATCGGACAGATGGGTCCGCGTGCGGTTGAGCACCTCCAGCCCTCCCGCGCCGACGGTCAGGATGTCGGCGAGGGCCTTCTGGTCGAGGCCGAAGCGGCTGTAGTCGAATTCACTTTCGAGGACGAGCATGGCGGTGAACGGGCTCAAGACCCGGTACTTGATGCTCAGCTCGGTGATCTGGAGCCCGAGCCCGCGGCGCATGTCGTCGTCGCCGCCGAGCGCGGATTCGCGCAGGTGTACCAGCTTGTCGATGCGGGCCTGCGCCCACGCTCTTTCGAGCAGCGGCTTCTCGGCCGGCGCCAGCTCGCCCTCGATCGTCACCGGCCGGCCGTCCAGGGTCAGGCGCAGCGGTTTCCGCGCCGGCAGATCGGCATAGACCAGCGTTTCGTCACCGGGCTGCACGCCGTCGAGCGTCTCGGGCCAGACCCAGGCGGCGCCGTCGATCGCGACTTTGATCCCGGAGCGGCTGGCGAGGGTCAGGCGGCGGGCGATGGTGGCGAGAGGCGCATCGCCGTCGAGGCTCTGGCCGTCGTGCGCCAGGTTGCCGGTGGTCAGCTCGCGCAGCACGCCTGCGTCGCGCAGGCCGCCGACGGCCAGCACGTCGAGCCGCTCGACGCCGAGCGCGCCGAGGGCATGCACCGCCGCCTTGAGCGCCCGCGTCTCGGTCGCGCCGGCCGTGGCCACGCCGTCGGTGATGAGGAGGACGCGCGGATATTTGTGGCCGCTCTTGGCTCCACTCGCCGGCAACCGCTCGGCGAGCCAGGAGAGCGCGCCTTCGAGATCCGAAGCGCCGAGGGGACGGCGGGCTTCGAGGAGACCGATTTCCGGCTGATTGAAACCGTCCGCCCGCCCTTCGAAGATCGGCGCGACCTCCTGATCGAAGGCGGCGATCCCGAGCGGCGTCGCGCCGCCGGCACCGTCGCGCAAGCCGTCGACCAACTCGCCGAGCCGGCGCACCTGGGCCGCATAGCCGAGAGCCCGCGAGGCGCTCGAATCGACGAGCACGTAGAGGCCCGCGATCTCCTGCGGCACCGCGGCGCCTGGATCGATCGGGGCGGCGACGCGCACGACGGCGATGTTGCCCTGGCGCAGCCCGGCGCGGCTGGCGACGCTGTCCTGAGTGATCGCGAAGTCGCGGTCCGGCGTCCAGTCCCGCTTGTGCAGCTCGACGACGCGACGGTCGCTGACCTCGCCGCCGAGATTGCTCACAACACCGCTCGCCGCACTGCTGGCAGGACGCGCGCCGAGGAGGACGCGGATGTCGAGCTGGCCGACCGCCGAGAGGCCGAGGAGCGGCAGGGTATACGCCTCATCCGCCCGCGGCATCGCGTGCGAGTAGGAGACGATCAGCTCCTTGCGCTCGCGCGGCCGGATCGGGAAGACGCGGGCCGAGAATTCGTTGCCCGCTTCCTGCTCGAGCAGCGCCGGGTCCTGCTTGCGGTGGAGGAAGTCCTCATACGCCACGCGGGCGCGCTGGCGCTCCACCACCTCGCCTTCCTGCCAGCCGCCGTTGATCTTCATCGCGAAGCGCGACAGGGCCGCGCCCGGCGGCAGGGCGATGCGGAAGCGCCCCTCGATCGTCGCGTCGCGCGGGTTCTCGAACGTCATGTGGATCTCGGTGAAGGCGAGGGGAGGCTCGAGGACGCCGTTGACGTCGAGGGCGACCAGGGAGAGGCCCGTCCCATCGGAAGCCGTGAGCTGGATGGGAGCCGCCGCCTCGCCCTCCTCCCGCTCCTCGGCCGCCTTCGCGAACCGGAACGAGGCCGGGGTGAAGCTCGCGACACTGACTTTGGCCGCGGTGCCGGCGGGGCCGGCGACTTCAGCGATTTTGCCCGGGTGGCGGGCGCCGCCGGAGCCCGCCGCGTCGACCGCGAGGCTCGCGGCCACGGCGGCGCCGGCAAGGATCAACACGCCAAGGAGCGTGACCGTTCGAGACATGGAGGGCCTCCCTCTCTATCGACCGGGCAGCCTCGTGCTTGAGGCTCCCATCTCCCTTAGACAGGTGAGGAGGCAAAAAAGTAACCGGCGGCCTCACCCCCCGGCCCCATAGGCGCTAACTTAAAGCTTGCCCCCTCCCGTGTGGGCGGAGGGCTCGGAGGAGACAACAAAGCCTTTCCACCGCCCGGGCCCTCTCCCCCGTCCCCTCTCCCGTGCGTGCCCACCTCCCCCCACCCCGAACGGGAGAGGGGCGCCACCACCCAGCCCCAAAAACAGCAGAGAGGCCGGATGTTGTTTTCGGGAGGGGGCGCCCTCTCCCGCTCGGGGTGGGGGGCGGGGGCACGCGCGGGGGAGGGTTGGGGA
>Ga0307506_10000147_pt1 | contig 24680 bp, 16 predicted proteins | sample 25_S_MG_FD_202175 | JGI IMG/M metagenome (GOLD analysis project Ga0307506, IMG submission 202175) | Soil microbial communities from Populus trichocarpa stands in riparian zone in the Pacific Northwest, United States - 25_S | ecosystem: Environmental > Terrestrial > Soil > Riparian zone > Trees... | reverse complement strand
TCCAGACCCTTGGGCAGCATGGAGAGGAGGTACTTCCAGTCGCTCGTCGAGTATTTATCGATGTCCACGACCCCATTCTCTAGGACCGAGTCGTTTATTGCAAGAACAAGTTAACGCATATGCCCCCAGCCCCTCTCCCATCTCCCTCCCACACCCCCGCCGGGAGAGGGGAGGCAAGATGAGCTCCTTGATGGAAAAGAGGATGGGGCTAGGAGCCTGCGCGGCAGAAGGCCGCGAAGCGGGCGCTGGAGGCCTGCGTGAGTCCCGGAAAGCAAGGACACAAAGGACTGCAAGGACATAAAGGACGAAGGATACCGCCGAGACCGGGACTTCCTCGTCCTTGCAGTCCTTGCAGTCCTTTATGTCCTTGCTTCGGCTTTTTCTGCCGCGCCGGCTCCTATTAGGGAGTGAAGGAGGCCTGGAGGACTCCACCGCCGACTTTGACAGGGACCTGATTAGATGACGACCAGAGGTGCGTAGAGACGAGAGGGCGGCGCAGCTCAGCGATCTCCTCTTTGCAGAGCAGAGAGCTTGAGCTGCGCTCCGGCGAGGGAGAATTTGAGGCGCTGCTGGCCGTCAGAAGGTGTCGCCGAAGGGATGAAGGATTGGTCTGCTTCGGTGCCGGCACTTTCGTCGGCGACGATGAGGGAGGCGAGAGCAGGGCGGTCCCGGTCGCTCGCGTTCCACTCGGCTTTGGATTGCAGAAAGTCCTCGATGTATCTCTGGAGGTCTTCCTCCCGGCGGTCCAGAAAGCTGCTGAGGTTGTTCTGCCGCAAAGCCTCCCGGCTTTTTGCGGCAATGAGGTGAGAGCTCAGGACCTCCTCGTCCGTGCATTCCGCCAGCCGGCTACGGAGCTGAGACTCTTCAAGCCGGGGGTGGAGGATCTGGCTCGCCAGCCGGGCCTGCTCGGAAGAAAGGGGGGAGGCAGGTCCTCCCGGTGTTTCACACAACGCGGCGATGTCGATCTCCTCTCCGGTCACGAGATGCCGGGGATGGAGGGCGGCAAGCGCAGCGAGATGCAGCTTGGTGTCCGCCGATTGAGGATCGAAGCGCAGAGGAACGCTCTTCTTGAGGGGCGCCGTGCTGACGTCGCCCAGGAGCCTCTGTACGGCTTCATCCTCGTTGCGAGGAAAGCCGGCACGGATTGTCTGCTGCCAGGATCTCGTCGCGGTGCCCTGGGAGCTTTGGACAGCTCGACGCCAGCTCCATCGGGTCAGCAACTGCCGGGTGCGCGGGCTGGGAGCACTGTGCTCGTGGAAAAAGAGGGCGAGGATGGGCAGCGTTCCGAGCGAGGGAAGCAACGAGATGTGGGGAAACAGGGCGGTGTCTCGCAGAAAGACGACGGCTTTGCGCACGGCGGACCTGGTCTGGGACAGCGCTTCTTCCAGGTCCTCGGCGGCGATCTGCCATAGTCCGCCCTCTGGGTCCTTGCCGTGGATCCCGAGGAGGACCCCGAGGACTGTTCTCTCCTCGATTCGGCCGAATCCCAGGCTGACGAAGCGAGTGCCGCCGTTAGTCTCCGCCGTTCCTCTCCGCTCCGCGGCGTCCATGGAGGCATTATATGGAGAGGTCGGGGAAGCTGATGGCTCAAACTCCGGCGGCGGGGATGATATCGTATCCCCGCGAGGCGAAAACTATGGCCATCTCCGACAGCAAGACCCGTTACACCGTCGACGACTACTGGCTCTTCCCGGAAGACAACGTCCGCCGCGAGATCATCGACGGAGAGCTCCACGTAACCCCCAATCCCATCCGCAAGCACGAGATGGCGGTGGGCAGTGTCTTCAAGTACTTGCATGCTTTTCTGGAGGCGCACCCCTTGGGGACGGTCTACTCCTCCCCCTTCAGCGTCGTGCTCTCCGACACCGACGTCGTCGAGCCGGACTTGGCGTTCGTCTCGGCGGAGCGCTCGGCGAGCGTCACGGACGACGGGATCGAGGGCGCGCCGGACCTGGTCGTCGAGGTTCTCGCGGGTCCCACGCGCCGCATCGACGAGACGGTGAAGCGCGACCTCTATGAGGAGGCCGGTGTCCGCGAGTACTGGCTGGTCGATCCGGACGAGCGGACGGTCCGGATCTGGCGCGCCGAGAAGCAGAAGTTCGCGGCTCCCCTCGATCTCATGGCGCTGGCGGAAGACGTCATCGAGTCGCCCCTGTTGCCGGGCTTCTCCCTTCCTCTCCCCCAGATTTTCAGCTAGCTTGTCCCGCTTTTCCTCCAGGACGCACTATAGTCTTGGCGCACCTGCTGACAGGTCTGTGTCAAGAGCTTGAATTCTGGTTCAAATCTGGAGGGGAAGTCATGCGTACGCTGCCCGAACCGTGGCGAGTCAAAGTCGTCGAAAAAATCTGTCTCCTGCCGCGTGAAGAGCGCGAGCGCCTTCTGGTCGAGGGTGGCTTCAATCTGTTCAAGGTTCCGTCGGAAGGCGTCTTCATCGACCTCTTCACCGACTCCGGGACGTCGGCGATGTCCGATTGGCAGTGGGCCGGCCTCATGCAGGGCGACGAAGCCTATGCCGGCGCGCGCAACTTCTTCCATCTCCAGGACTCCATCCGCGACGTCTTCGGGTTTCCGCATTTCCTCCCCGTCCACCAGGGGCGGGTGGCCGAGAACCTGCTGTTCTCCGCCCTGGTCAAGCCCGGGCTGATCGTCCCCAGCAACAACCACTTCGACACCACGCGCGCCAACATCGAGGTCAACGGCGGCCTCGCCCTCGATCTCGTCATCGCCGAGGGGAAAGACCCGGCGGCGGACCATCCGTTCAAGGGCAACATGGACCTCGTGCGCCTGCGCCAGCTCTTCGTGGAATCGCCGGGGAGCGTGCCGCTGTGCATGCTGACGCTGACCAACAACTCCGGCGGCGGCCAGCCGGTCTCGCTGGCCAACGTCAAGGCCACGGCGGAGATGTGCCGCGAATTCGGCATCCCGTTCTATATCGACGCCTGCCGCTTCGCCGAGAACGCCTGGTTCATCAAGCAGCGGGAAGCAGGGCAGCAGGACCGCTCCGTGGCCGAGATCGTCCGTGAGGTGTTCAGCTACGCCGACGGCTGCACCATGAGCGCCAAGAAGGACGGTCTGGCCAACATCGGCGGCTTCCTCGCCAGCCGCAACCGGGACCTCCTCGAGGACCTGAAGCAGCGCCTGATCGTCATCGAAGGGTTCCCGACCTACGGCGGCCTCGCCGGCCGCGACCTCGAGGCGGTGGCGCGCGGCCTGCGCGAGGTGCTGGACGAGAACTATCTCCAGTTCCGCATCGGCCAGGTGGCCTCCTTCGGCGCCAAGCTGACCGCGCTCGGCATCCCCATCATGCGGCCCACCGGCGGCCACGCCGTCTACATCGACGCCAAGGCCCTGCTGCCGCACATCGCGCCGCTCCAGTACCCGGCGCAGGCGCTCTCCGTGGCCCTGTACCGCGAGGGCGGCGTGCGCGGCGTCGAGATCGGCACGGTGATGTTCGGCCACACCGATCCGGAGACCGGAGCCGAGATCGCGGCGCCCATGGAGCTGATCCGCCTGGCCATCCCGCGCCGCGTCTTCACCAACTCGCACCTCGACTACGTGGCCGACGTCCTGGAGCACATCCGCGATCACCGCGACGAGCTGCGCGGCTTCCGCATGACCTTCAAGCCCAAGGTCCTGCGCCACTTCACCTGCGACTTCGAAGAGCTGCCGCGGCGCACGGCGGTCGCGGTCCCGACGCTCCGCGAAGAAGTGCTCGCGCACTTCTGAGCCGTTTGGTTCAGGCCGCGAGCTCCGCCAGCGTGGCGGTGAGCAGGTGGTAGAACCGCTCGACGGACGCGACATGGACGCGTTCGTCGGGCGAGTGGGCGCCCTGGATGAGCGGTCCGAAGGAGATCATCTCCATGCCGGGGACCTTCTCGCCGATGATGCCGCATTCGAGGCCGGCGTGGACGGCGCGCAGGGCGGCTTCCTTGCCGGTGATCCGCTGGTGGAGATCGCGGAAGGTGCGCAGCAGGTCCGCGCGCGGGTTCGGCTTCCATCCCGGATAGCCGCGGTTCTCTTCGACCGTGGCGCCGGCGAGGTCGGCGGTCGCCCGGATGCGCTGCCGGACCGCCTGCAGGGCCGAGTCGACAGAGCTGCGCGTGCTGAGCAGAACTTCCAAGGAGCCGTTCTTCGGCTCCACCGCCGCCAGGTTGGTGCTCGTCTCGACGAGCCCCTTGATGTCCTGGCTCATCGCGAGCACGCCGTGGGGTAGGGCCTGCACGAGGGCGAGCGCCTTGCGCCCGGCCTCCGCGGTCCAGGGAGTCGAGGCCGCCTCCGCCTCGCGGACTTCGAGCCGCAGATCCGACTCGGCCGGAAACTCCGCCTGCATCGCCGCCGCCTCGGTCTTCAACACCGCCGTCACCGCCGCGCGGTCCTCCGGTTTGACGAAGACCACCGCCGACGCCTCGCGCGGAATCGCATTGTGCTTGCCCCCGCCGCGCAGAGAGCCGAGATGGACCGGCTTCGCGAGAGACGCCGCGTAGAGCGCGCGGGCGAGGAGCCGGATCGCATTCCCGCGCGGAAGATGAATCTCCATCCCGGAGTGCCCGCCCTTGAGGCCGGTGAGCGCCACGGCCAACGCGACGCCACCGGCGGGTGCGCTGCCGCTCGCGAGCGGCAGCGAGAGCGTGCTCATCCCCGCTCCCGCGCAGCCGATCGTCACCTCGTTCTCCTCCTCCGTGTCCAGATTGAGCAGCAGCTTGCCGGAGAGCAGAGAAGGATCGAGGTCGCTCACGCCGTTCAGCCCCGTCTCCTCGTCGATGGTGAAAAGAAGCTCCAGGGGACCATGGACCACATCATCGGCCTCCAGCAAGGAAGGCGAGCATCGCCGCGACGCCGATCCCGTTGTCCGCCCCCAGCGTCGTCCCCGTCGCCTTCACGAACTCGCCCTCGCGGCGCGGCACCAGCGGATCGCGCTCGAAGTCATGGGTGACGTCCGAGTTCTTCTCGTTGACCATGTCGAGGTGGGACTGGAGGACCACCGTCGGCGATCCCTCCTTGCCCGCGCTGGCGGGCTTGATCACGACCGAGTTGCCGGCCGCATCCGTCCGGAATTTCAGCCCCTTGCGCTCCGCCAGCCCGAGCACATAGCGCCGCATCGCCTCCTCGTTCCTGGACCCTCGGGGGATGGTGAGGATGTGGTCGAAGTGCTTCCAGAGGGCTTGCGGGGCGAGGTCGGCGACGAAGGTCATAGGGGCAGGTCTCCTGGTTCGGATCGAAAAGGGCTTTTGCTGGGCATCAGTAACTCAGGGTGCTTGCCGGGCAGCCAATCGGCAAGGAAGTCGAATCCACGACGTCGGCTTGCAGAGCGGATCTTCGGCCGCCACCGCGGCCATCCCTCGATCAGGTCCCGGAAGCCCAGGAGCCGGATGATGTCGGGATAGGGGGCGTGCTCCAGCAGGCGGACGGCGGCCCAGTCGCGATTCAGGAGGCCGAGCGTCCGTGTCCCGGCCAGCAAGTCCTTGAAGGTGGCCTCGTCGAGGTCGTAGTCCCAGAGGTAGGACGGGCGGCTCATGGCGCCAAGCATAGAAGTTAGAGCGGCCCGAGGGAAGCAGAAGGGGCGATCCCGCCACACCCCGCGCCCGTTTGAGGCCCAAAGGGCCGCCCTCCTTCAGCCCAGGGCAACGCCCTGGGTTCTGGGCGGGCGGAGGATTGGGAGCATGGCACCTTGGGATGCGTTGCGCCCCCCTCCTGACCTCCCCCCTTTCCCAACCGCCTCCCGCCCAGGGGGGAGGAATCCGGCGAAGCCGGATTTCAGGAGCTCCCCTGACAAGAAAAAAGCGGGCCCTCTTGCGAGGGCCCATCCGTTCGAGCTCTTTTCTCCGTCCTGCCGCTTACAGCACCGGCAGCGCTTCGATCTGGTAGACCACGCCGCCCTGGAGGCCGCCCTTTTCGGCGTCTTCCTGGACGATCTCCACCTCGTAGGCGACCGTCTTTTCGGTCTGCACGGTCTTGCCCGTGTCCTCGAAGGTGAGGCCGATGTCAAACTGCTCGTCGGGGCCGAAGGGCACGGCGATGTAGGCCTGCGTGGGATCGATGATCTCGATGGTCTTCTCGTCGAGGGCGCGGATGCCGAAGCCCTTGCCGCCGGAGCTCTGCCAGCGCTTGCCGAGGTCGGCGCCGAGGTCCACGGTGAGGCGGGCGCGGGTGATGAAGGGCTCCTTGTTCTCCTGGCCGGCGACGGGCCGCTCACGGACGCGGAGGTTCAGCACGCGGGCATCCGGGAGGGTGTTGTGCACGAGGACGCGCACGGGCACGACGTGGATGTGGACCAGGTCGACGACGTTGACGTTCTTCCAGGCGATGTTGTTGTTGTAGCGGGTGTTGTAGTTGACGTCCCAGGTCTCGGTGTTGGTCATCGGATCCTGGGCGGTGGCGATGCGGGCGATCAGGCAGTAGTGGCCGGTGCCGGCCGGGCTCCAGGGCACCGTGGCCTCGGCCGTCGCGGTGGAGACGGCGGGGATGGTGCTGGGGACGGTGTAGCCGGTGCCGATGTAGTGCCAGTTCGTCGGCCAGACGAGGCCGGCGGAGGCGTTCGCCCAGTAGAACTCGACGGGGACGTTGATGCCGTCGACGGTCGTGCTGCGGTTGCGCACGGTGGCGTGGATGTAGTTGACCTGGCCGAACTCCGGGTTCTGGTGCGGGCCGGCGGTGGTGTTGTTGCGCACCCAGACGTCGTCGCTCTCCCACATGTTGTTCGCCGCCGTGGCCGGGTCGGGCTCCGCGCCGGTGTCCCACGGCTTGTCCTTGATCCAGACGTCGGTCTTCGGCTCCTGGATCTTCGCCGTCCAGATCTCTTCCTTGCCGAGGCTGCGGCGGTCGGTCCAGGAGGGGAAGAGGACGCGGGCATAGGCGGAGAGGCCGTTGTAGTCGCCGTACTGGTTGCCGAGATCGGCGCCGGCGATCGTCTCGTCGGTCATCGCGGTGGTCACCTTGAGCGCCGCGGCCCAGGTGACGCCGCCGTCGAAGGAGGTCTGGTACCAGACGTCCGTCTTCTTGCGCCCGGCGTCGGCCACCGTGTCGTAGTAGATCAGGCCGATGGCGCCGTTGGCCTCGTCGACCACCATCCACTGGTTGAACTGGTCGTTCTTGCCCGCCTGGTTGTTGGTCATGATCGGCGTCGACCAGGTGGTGCCGCCATTGGTCGAGCGGGAGAACCAGATGCGCGTCTTGCAGTTGGAGGCGACGCTCGCCCCCGGCTCGTTGGCGTCCGAGTTGCAGCCCACGGCGCCGGAGAGGTCGGTCCAGGTGGCGTAGACCTCGTTCTTGGGCAGCAGGCCGCCCTTGCGGTAGGCGCCGAGGGTGACGTAGATCAGGGCGCGGCGGCTGTTGAAGGAGGGGACGCCGATGTCATAGGCGTTGTAGGTGGTGGCGACGAGGGTGGGGGCCGAGTAGCTCGTGCCGCCGTTGGTGGACTTGACGATGTAGATGCCCTGGCTGCCGGTGTCCGGCCAGGCGCCGAAGACGTCGCCGAAGCTGTTGGTCTTCACGTCGCCGCCGATGCCGGTGCCGGTGGTCTCCGCGCCGCTCACCACGATGGGCGAGCCCCAGGAGCCCAGGGGGCCGGTGCGCCGGTTCATGACGGCCATGAAGCCGTCGTGCCAGATGGTGTAGATGTAGTTCGGGAAGCCCGACGTGGCGCTGTGGTCGACCCACATCATCTGCTTGTCGTTGTCGACACCGGTGGAGAAGGTGTTGTCGAACGTCCAGGTGACGCCGTTGTTGGTGGACTTGTACGCCCGCATGCTCAGGTTGCTGCCCGCGTCGATGCCGATGGTGGTCGCCCACGCCGTGCCGTCCGAGGTCCAGTCCACCGTCGGGTCGGAGTGGAACGCGTCGGCCCCGGTGAAGGGCAGGGTGGTCTGGCCCCAGGTCACGCCGCCGTCGGTCGAGTAGTATTGCCCCTGGTGGCCGCCGGACATGATGTTGTTGGAGCCGGCGATGATCTTCAGCGTGTTCCAGTAGTTCATCCGGATGTCCGACTCGCTGCGCGGCTTGATCTGCGCGCCGGAGATGCGGAGGTTCGAGCCGACGATGGTCTTGACCATCGGCGGCTTCACGTCCGCATCGGGGAGGCCGGGCACCAGGTCCTGGTGCGCCAGCATCCACTCATGGACCTCGTTGATCACGCGCGGATAGCCGCCCGTGGGATCGGTGGAAGAGTAGACGAAATCGGGGTGCATCTTGCGCCAGTAGACGCGCAGCCAGGGCGGGATGCCCAGGGTGTCCGTCCGCTCGGCCTTGTGGAGCTTCTGGAAGTCCTGGTTGTCGCGGATCAGGTGCTCCAGCGGGCTGCCGGGGACGACCCGGTCGCGGCTGAGCTGCTGGGTGACGTTGGGCCAGGAAGGAGTCGCCGCGGGGGCGGCGGTCGCCGTCAGCGACCCGATCAGGGTGGCCAGGGCGACAGAGAGGACAAACTTCTTCATGGGGTCTCTCCGATCGAAGGGTGTCGGCGGCGGACAGAGCTCCGCCTTCTGCGGCTTGTGCCGCACGCCGGCATGGACATGCTGCCTGCTTCTACTTCCTTCGGTGCTCATCGACGTGAAAGCGGGACAGCGGCGGGCGCCTCGGCTTTCATGCTATGGTCTCTCCAATCATTTCTCTTTTCTGACTGTCGACCGAGCGCATCGCCGGATTGGGGTGCCCCGCAGAGGTATGGCCTTGAGGATCGACCAGTTTCGTTGGACGGCCGCCCGTGGCTGGGAGCCCGGGCAGCCGGGGGGAGAAGGGGCGGAGGACGCCGATCTTCTGCTGGTCTTCGGCTCCCTGGCCCTGCTGCGCGAGGCGGGGCCGTACGGCGAGGCGTGCGCGGCTTACCCGGCGGCGTTCCGTTTCGGCTGCTCGACGGCGGGGGACATCTTCGGCACCCAGGTCTCCGACGATTCGCTGGTGGTCACCGCCGTCCGCTTCGCCGGCACGCGGATCGCCGGCACGAGCACGCCGATCAGCAGCCTCGAGGACAGCTTCGCGGCGGGGGAGCGCCTGGCCGCGGCTCTCGATCCGGCGGGCCTGGTCCACGTCTTCGTCCTCTCCGACGGATTGCACGTCAACGGCAGCGATCTGGTGAAAGGGCTCACCGCCGGCCTGCGGCCGGGCGTCACGGTGACCGGCGGGCTCTCCGGCGACGGCCCGCGTTTCCGCGAGACCGCCGTCCTCTGCGGCCGCGCGGACGCCGCGCCGGCTCCGGACGTCGCGGCGGCGCTCGGCTTCTACGGCGCCGGGCTGCGCGTCGGCTACGCCTCCCTGGGCGGCTGGGACGCTTTCGGCCCGGAGCGGCTGATCACGCGCTCGCGTGGCAATGTGCTCTTCGAGCTCGACGGCCGCTCGGCCCTGGAGCTCTACAAGACCTATCTCGGGCCCCACGCCGCGGACCTGCCGGCGAGCGGCCTCCTCTTTCCCTTGAGCCTGCGGACCGAGCCGGGCGACACCCCGGTGGTGCGCACCATCCTGGCGGTGAACGAGGAGGAGAGCAGCATGACCTTCGCCGGCGACGTGCCGATGGGCGTCTACGGCCGCTTCATGAAAGCCAACTTCGACCGGCTGATCGACGGCGCGGTCGGCGCCGCGCGGACCAGCTCGGCGGCGATCGGCGTCGGCTCCGCCGAGCTGGCTCTCCTCGTCAGTTGCGTCGGCCGCCGGCTGGTCCTCGCCCAGCGCGTCGAGGAAGAGATCGAGGGGGTCCGCGAGGTGCTGGGCGACACCACGGTGCTGGCGGGCTTCTATTCCTACGGCGAGATCTCCCCCTTCACTCCCAGCGCGCGGTGCGAGCTGCACAATCAGACCATGACCATCACCACGCTGGCGGAGCGATGACGGGCGGCGGCCGCCACAGCCTTCTCGAACGGCAGCTCCGGCGCTGTCGCGGCAATGCCGAGAATGCCGAGGAGGTGCCGGAGGCGTGGCGTCCTTTTCTCGATGCCGTCGACGCCGCCTACCGGCAGTCCGACGACGACCGCGCGATGCTCGAGCGCTCGATGGACCTCAGCTCGCAGGAGCTGATCCAGGCCAATGCCGCCCTCCGGCAGTCCCTCTCTCTCCTCCAGGCGACCCTCGAGTCGACAGCGGACGGGCTTCTCGTCGTCGACCACAGCGGCAAGATCTCCGTGTTCAACCGCCGCTTCCGCGAGATGTGGCAGATTCCCGAAGGGGTCCTCCAGGAGGACGACGAGCAGGCTCTCGCCTTCGTCCTCGACCAGCTCGTCCATCCGGAAGACTTTCTGGCCCGGGTCCGGGAGCTCTACGCGCAGCCCGAGATGGAGAGCCAGGATGTCCTCGAGCTCAAGGACGGCCGGGTCCTCGAACGCTACTCGCAGCCGCAAACGATCGGCGGCCGGAGTGTCGGGCGGGTGTGGAGCTTCCGCGACGTCACCGAGCGCCGCCGCGCCGAGGAGGAGCGGGCGCGGCTGCAGGTGATGAGCGCGCTCGGGCACCTGGTCGGCGGCCTGGCGCACGAGGTGCGCAACCCGCTCTTCGCCATTTCCGCCACCCTCGAAGGGCTGGTGGCGAGCGTCAGCGACGAGAAATTGCTCCGGGCTCTCGACAATCTGCGCGAGCCGACCGAGCGGCTCAGCGATCTGATGGCCGAGCTGCTGGAGTACGGCAAGCCGCTCGGCAACGAGCTGTGCGAGGGCTCCCTCTGGGACCTCCTCGGCCAGGCGGTCAAGGACTGCTCCGAGCTCGCCCGGGAGCGCGGCGTGCGGCTGACCGTCCTGCTCGGCGACCACGATCTGCGCGTCGTCATGATCCGCCGCCGTCTCGTCCTCGCCTTCACCAACCTGATCCAGAACGCCCTCCAGCACACCGCCGCCGGCGGCGAGGTGACCATCGAGCTGAGAGCCGTGACGGACGAAGTCGGTGCCTGGGTGCGCTGCCTGTTCCAGGACTCGGGCACCGGGTTCCAGGACGGCGACCTGCCGCAGATCTTCAATCCCTTCTTCACCCGGCGGCGCGGCGGCACCGGGCTGGGCCTGCCGATCGTGCAGCGCATCATCGAGGAGCACCGCGGGCGCATCCGCGCCGGCAACCGGCCGGAGGGCGGCGGCGCCCTGGTCGTCCTCGATCTGCCCGCCTGATCGGCGAATTCGCCGGGACCCTCACTCCCTGACCCCGTTAACTTGAGCTCTTTCTTGACGTAGGGGAGGGGCTTGTCCCCTCCGGGGCGGGCGGAGGATTTCCTCCCCCCTGGGAGGGGGAGGGTTGGAGCAGGGGGGAGGTCAGGAGGGGGGCGCCACGCCATCAGACAGTCCCCCGCCACCTCGCCGCCTCAACGGCTCGCGCAGCGCAGCCACGGCGCCGCGTCCGCACCTCAACGGCCTGCGTAGCGCAGTCACTGCACCACGCCAAGACCTCGGGTCTTCGCGCGTGGACCTCTGGCTTTTGCGCGGTGCAGCCGCTGCACCACGCGTGGACCTCTGGTTTTTACGCGGCGCAGCCACTGCGCCGCGCTAAGACCTCTGGTCTTCGCGCGCGTGGACCTCGGCGGGATGCGCGTGGAGCTGGATGGCCAGGGGGGAGGAACCCCCGCCCGGAAAGAGACCGGGCGGAGATCTGGACAGATCCCGGCTCAGCCGTCCGTGCCGGCGAGCCGCGCGACGGCGATGCGGTCGACGTGCTCCAGGGCGAGACCTCCCATGGCGTCGAGCAGCCAGGCGAAGTCGCGGGGTGCGGCGGCGAGGGCGTCGGCGGTGTTCAGGGCGGCGAGGAGGTCTTCATTGAAGTGGCGGGAGTGGCCGGCGAGGTGGCCTTCGAGGAGGATGGGAAAGCCCTGCGGGTCCGCATCGGGGCCGAGTCGGTAGCGCAGGCGGCGGCCGGTGCCGGGGAGGATGGCGGCGGCGAGCTGGGCGGCTCTGCCCGCCTGATCCCCTCACCCCCGTCCCCTCTCCCATCCCCTCCCTGCCCCCCGGGAGAGGGGCGCCGCCGCCCGGCCCTCTCTTCTCGAACGAGCGCGCTTTTCTCCCCCTCTCCCGGTGGGTGGGAGGGGATGGGAGAGGGGGCCGGGGGGTGAGGGGGCCCTCCCTCACCCCCCGGCGAGCAGGCCGCGGATCTCGGCTGCGATGGCGGCGAGGGGGAGAGGCTTGTGCAGGAAGGCGTGGACGCCGCGCCGCCAGGCTTCCTGCTCGATCTCGGGGGAGCCGTAGGCGGTGAGGAGGAGGACTTTCGTCTCCGGAGAGTGCTGCCGGACGAAGCTGACGATGTCGAGCCCCTCGGCGCTGTGGCTGCCGCCGAGGCGCAGATCGGCGAGGACGGCATCGTAGCGGCGGCTCGCCACCAGGGCCTCGGCCGCGGCCTGCTCGCCGGCCGTGTCGACGGCGTATCCATGGCTGGCGAAGTACTGCTCGAGAGCGCTGAGGATTGCCGCTTCGTCCTCGACGATGAGAAGCTTCAGATTCATATCCCCCACTATACTTCGGGGATGAACGGGATGAGAGACGAAACAGGCAGACAGCGGGTCGTGATCGAGGAGGTCACGCCGGAGATCGATGGCGGGCGGTTTCCCATCAAGCGGGTTCTCAACGAGAAGGTGGTGGTGGAGGCAGACGTCTTCACCGACGGTGACGACGCCGTCACCTGCCGCCTGCTCTACCGGCGCGAGGGCGCCACGGCGTGGAGCGGTGCCGCCATGGAAGTGCTTCCGCTCCCCCAGACCGACCGCCGGCGGGGCGAGCTCACGGTCACCGGCGAGGGGCGCTGGCAGTACACCGTCTCCGCCTGGGTGGATCCGTTCAAGACCTGGCGCCGCGATCTCGCGGCGCGGCACGCAGTTGGTCAGACAACGGGACAGGACGCCGGCGCCGCCCTGCAGGCCGGCGCCGCGCTGATCCGCGAGGCGGCCGGCCGCGCGGAAGCGGAGGGGCGGAAGCCGGCGGCGCGCGTCCTCGCCGGCCTGGCGCAGGGCCTCGAAGCGGACGCCGACCCCGCCGCCCGCCTCCGCCTCGCCCTCGACGACGAGCTCGCCCAGCTCATGGAGCGCCACGCCGACCGGCGCCTCGCCACCAGTTGGCGCCTCCTCGAGATCGTGGTGGACCGCGAACGCGCCCGCTTCTCCTCCTGGTACGAGATGGAGGGCCTCTGGGAGGACGCCGCGGCCCAGCTCGGCGCCGCCGCCGCGATGGGCTTCGACGTCTTCTCCCTGAAACCCGGCCCGGAGCAGGAGGCCGGCGAGGACTTCCGCCGCCTGCGCGAGCAGGCCGCGGGGCTGGGCATCGAGCTCGCCATCCGGCTCATGGGCCCCGGCGCCGGTGCGATCGACCGCTGGATCGCGGCCGGCGTGCGCATCTTCAGCGTCGAGCGCCCGGACAGCGTACCGTTCCCGTTCTGGGAGCAGAGGATCCGTGAGATCAAGAGCGCGCATCCGGACGTGCTTTTCCTCGCCGGCACGGTCGACCGCCCCAAGGCCGCGCGGCGGCTCGCCAAGCTGGGCTTCACCGCGTCGCGCGTCGAGCTCGCCGCGCCCTACAGCTCTCTCCACCAGAGCCTCGATTTCGTCCGCCCCCATCTGTTCTGGAGCCCGTCCGAAAGCCGTCCCGTTTTCGTCCAGCGGCTCCTGCTGGCGGCGACCCTGGGAGCGAGCTATGGCGTCTCCGGGGTCTCCGCGCCCCTCCCCGCGGCGGCGCCCGAGCAGCCGGACAGCCTGCGCGAGCTGATCGCCCTGGTCAACAAGATCCGCCACGAGAGCCCGGCGTTGCAGACCGACCGCGGGCTGCGCTTCCATGCCACGGACAACGAGCAGATCCTCTGCTTCAGCAAAGTGGACGACGCGCGGGAAAACACCATCCTCGTCACCATCAACCTCGATCCCGAGAACGTCCAGTCGGGCTGGGTGGAGCTGCCCGTCGAGGCGCTCGGCCTGCCCCGGGACCAGCCTTATCAGGTGCACGACCTGCTCACCGGCGCGCGCTATCTCTGGCACGGAATCAGCAACTTCGTGCAGCTCGACCCGCAGTCAGTTCCGGCACACATCTTCCGGGTGCGGCGGCGGGTGGGGCAAGCATGAGCGGCGGCGATCCACTCTGGTACAAAGACGCGGTCATCTACGAGGTGCACGTGCGCGCCTTCGCCGATTCGAACGGCGACGGGCGCGGCGATTTCCCGGGGCTGACCGGCAAGCTGGACTATCTGCGCGATCTCGGCGTCACCGCGCTCTGGCTCTTGCCGTTCTATCCCTCGCCCTGGCGCGACGACGGTTACGACATCTCGGACTACACCGGCGTCCATCCGGCCTACGGCACCGCCGAGGACTTCAAGACCTTCCTCGACGAGGCACACCGCCGCGGCCTCCGGGTGATCACCGAGCTGGTGATCAACCACACCTCGGACCAGCACCCCTGGTTCCAGCGCGCCCGCCTCGCGCCGCCCGGCTCTCCCGAGCGCGACGTCTACGTGTGGAGCGACACGGACAAGAAATACGCCGGCACGCGCATCATCTTCACCGACACCGAGGCCTCCAACTGGACCCGCGACCCGGTGGCCAACGCCTACTACTGGCACCGCTTCTTCTCCCACCAGCCGGATCTCAATTTCGACAACCCGCGCGTCCACGAAGAGATCTTCAAGGCGCTCGACTTCTGGCTGGAGATGGGCGTCGACGGCCTGCGCCTCGACGCCGTCCCCTATCTCTACGAACGCGAAGGAACGAGCAACGAGAACCTGCCGGAGACCCACGCCTTCCTCAAGAAGCTGCGCGCCCACGTCGACGCGAAGTTCCCCGGCCGCATGCTCCTCGCCGAGGCCAACCAGTGGCCCGAGGACGCCATCGCCTACTTCGGCGATCCGGCGGCCGGCGGCGACGAATGCCACATGTCGTTCCACTTCCCGCTCATGCCCCGCCTCTTCATGGCGATCCGCATGGAAGACCGTTTCCCGATCATCGACATCCTGCAACAGACGCCGCCGATCCCCGAGACGGCGCAGTGGGCGACCTTCCTGCGCAACCACGACGAGCTGACCCTGGAGATGGTGACCGACGAGGAGCGCGACTACATGTACCGCGTCTACGCCGCGGACAAGGAGCAGCGCATCAACGTCGGCATCCGCCGCCGGCTGGCGCCTCTCCTCGGCAACGACCGGCGGCGGATCGAGCTGATGAACGCCCTCCTCCTTTCCCTCCCCGGCACGCCGGTCCTCTACTACGGCGACGAGATCGGCATGGGCGACAATTTCTATCTCGGCGACCGCAACGGCGTGCGCACCCCCATGCAGTGGAGCGCGGACAAGAACGCCGGTTTCTCGCGCGCCAATCCGCAGCGCCTCTTCCTGCCGGTGATCGTCGATCCCGGCTATCACTACGAGACGGTGAACGTCGAGGCGCAGGAGGCCAATCCGCACTCGCTCCTCTGGTGGATGCGGCGCCTGATCGCCCTGCGCAAGCGCCACCGCGCCTTCAGCCGCGGCACCATCGAGCTCCTGGCGCCGGACAACCACCGGGTGCTGGCCTTCCTGCGCCGCTCTTCCCAGGAGAAGGAAGAGGAGATCCTCCTCGTGGTGGCGAACCTGTCGCGCTTCGTCCAGCACGCGGAGATCGATCTGTCCCAACTGGCGGGCAGGACGCCGGTGGAGCTGTTCGGCCGTTCGCAGTTTCCGCCCATCACCCGGAGCTACTATCCGCTCACCCTGGGGCCGCATTCGTTCTACTGGCTCGCGCTCACCGCGGAGCCGGCGCATCTCGCCCAGGCAGGAGCGCCGCCGCTTCCGTCGCTGACCGTGCACGGCTCGTGGGAGGAGCTCTTCGAGGACGCCGCGCGGGCTGAGATGGAGAAGATCCTGCTGGCCCGGCTGCCGGGGCGCCAGGGGGTGGCGATCCGCGAAGCGATCCCGTTCCCGGAGCCGGCGTCCGGCACGGACGCCCGGCTGCTCCTGCTGACGGTCACGTTCCTGGACGCGGAGGCGGAAACCTGGGCCCTCCCCGTGGCCTTCGCGCCGGCCTCGCGGCCCGATCTCATCGAGCGCTTACTTGGAGATCGACTGGGAGATCCATCGCCCTCGCCCGGCGTCCTGGCCCACGTCGAGACCGGCGGCGGCAAGGTGGCGCCGGAAGGGCCGGGCCTCCTCTACGATCCCCTGGGCGAGCCCGCCTTCGCCCGCGCGCTCCTCGCCGCCGTGGTCCCGGCGCCCGGCTTCGCGGAGCTGCGCGATCCACCGGAGAAGAGCGCGGAGAAGAGCGGCGATCTCGAGCCGTCGCTGCTCGCGGCGGCGGCGCGCAACACGCTGATCCGCTACGGCGACCGCCTCGTCCTCAAGGTCTTCCGCCGCCTGGAGCCGGGGATCCATCCGGAGCTGGAGATCGGCCGTTTCCTGACCGAGAAGACCGCGTTCCGGCACAGCCCGCGGATCGCCGGCTGGCTGGAGATCCAGCCGAAGACACTGGGCGGCGAGGCCGCCACGCTCGGCGTCCTCCAGGAGCTGATTCCCAACGAAGGAGATGCCTGGAGCTACACCCTGGACGCCCTCGGCCGCTACTTCGAGCGCGCGCTGACCGGCTGGGGCCGCGGCAAGCGGGGTCCGGCGCCGGTCCCGGCCGAGTCTCTCCTCGAGCTCGCGGAGCGCGAGCCGGCGCCGGTCGACTACGAGCGCCTCGGCACCTACCTGCCCATGGTCCGCCTGCTCGCCGAGCGCACCGCCGAGCTGCACCTGGCTCTGGCGTCGGGCACCGCGGAGAAGGAGAAAGACTTCGCGCCGGAGCCGTTCTCGGAGCTCTACCAGCGCTCGCTCTTCGACGCCATGCGCACCCGGGCCAAGCGGAGCCTGCGCCTCCTCGCCGCCCGGCTGGACAGCCTGCCGCCGGCCGCGCGCGCCGCCGCGGCGGAGGTGCTCTCCCGCGAGGAGGAGATCGTGGCGCGCTTCCGGCGGCTGGTGGGCGCCCGGATCTCCGCCGAGCGGATCAGGACCCATGGGGACTATCATCTGGGGCAGGTCCTCTTCACCGGAAGGGACTTCGTCGTTCTGGACTTCGAAGGCGATCCGTCGCGCTCGCTGTCAGAGCGGCGGCTGAAGCGGTCTCCCTTGCGGGACGTCGCCGGGATGCTGTGCTCCTTCCACGCTGCCGCCGCCGTGAAGCTGTCCGAGGAGGCGGCGGCCGGCGCGGCGACGGCGGAGGGGTTGAAAGAGCTGGAGAGCTGGGCGCGCTACTGGGAGCGCCAGGTTTCGGCCGCCTTCCTGCGCGCCTGGCTGGAGCGGGCCCGCCGCGAGGATGCCGGCGCCTCTTTCCTCCCCTCGTCGCGCGGCGAGACGGCGACGCTCCTCGACGTGTACGTGCTGGAAAAGATGCTGTACGAGCTGACCGATGAGCTGAACAAGCTCGACGAGCTCAAGGATCGGAACGGTCGGCCCGAATGGGTCAGGATCCCGCTGCAAGGCATTCTTCAGATCCTGGCCGTGAGACTGGAGGAATCTGTTGGCGACTGAGAATGAAGATCTGCAGACCCTGGCCAACCTGTACGGTGTCCAGACGTCCTATCGCGACGCCATGGGCAACCACGTGGAGGCGAAGCCCGAGTCTCTGCTCGGCGTCCTGCGCGCCCTGGAGGCGCAGGTGGACTCCATGGCCGACATCCCGGAAGCCTTGCGCGCCCGCCGGGAGGAGCTCGCCGAGCGCGTCATCGAGCCGGTGGTGGTGGCCTGGGACGGCCACGCCCGCGAGATCGACCTGCGCCTCGGCGATCGCCCGGAAGCGGCGGGCGGCTCCCTCGCCTGCCATCTCGACCTCGAAGGCGGCGAGCGCCGCGGCTGGGTGCTCGATCTCGACAGCCTGCCGCAGGGCGGCGGCGGGGTCCGCCGGCTGGTCCTCCCCGAGCCGCTCCCTCTCGGCTATCACCGCCTGCGCCTGGAGATCGGCGGCCATTCCCACGCGTCGCTGGTCATCGCCGCGCCGTCCTGCGCCTATGAAGACCGGCGCTCCCTGTGGGGCGTCTTCCTGCCGCTCTACTCCCTGCGCACCGGGAAGAGCTGGGGCGCCGGCGACTTCGCGGACCTGGAGACCCTCGCCGAATGGACCGCCGGCCTCGGCGGCGGCGTCGTGGCCACCCTGCCGCTCCTCGCCGCCTTTCTCGACGAGCCCTGCGAGCCGAGCCCCTACGCGCCGGCCAGCCGCATGTTCTGGAACGAGCTCTACATCGATCCGCGCCGCCTGCCCGAGATGGGCGACTCGGCGACCGCCCGCCGCCTCCTCGAATCGCCGGACCTCCTGCACGAGATCGACGCCGTGCAGGCGGCTCCGCAGGTCGACTACCCGCGGCTCATGGCCCTCAAGCGCCGCGTGCTGGAAGAGCTCGCCCACCGCTTCTTCAGCCATCCGTCGGAGCGGCTGGCGGAGTACGAGGACTTCATCAAGCAGAAGACCGACCTCGATCTGTACGCCGCCTTCCGCGCCGTCGGCGACCGCCGGGGCGAGACCTGGCAGAGCTGGCCGGAGCGCCTGCGCGAGGGGAAGCTGGCGCCCGCCGACTACGACGAGGAGGACAAGCGCTACTACCTGTGGACCCAGTGGGCCGCCGACCAGCAGATGCGCGCCATGGCCACGGAGGCGCGGCGCCGCGGGCCGGGGCTCTATCTCGACCTGCCGCTCGGTGTGCACGGCAGCGCCTTCGACGTCTGGCGCCACCCCCATCTCTTCGCCGAGGGGGCGGCGGCGGGAGCGCCGCCGGACAGCTTCTTCACCAAGGGGCAGAGCTGGGGCTTCCCGCCCCTCCGGCCCGACCGCCAGCGCGAGCACGGCTACGACCATCTCATCGCCTGCCTGCGCCACCACCTGGAATCGGCCGGCATGCTGCGCATCGATCACGTCATGCAGCTCCACCGCCTGTTCTGGATCCCCCAGGGGATGGAAGCCAAGGACGGCGTCTACGTGCGCTATCCCGCCGACGAGCTGTACGCCGTGCTCACCCTGGAGTCGCAGCGCCACCAGGCGATGATCGTCGGCGAGAACCTGGGCACCGTGCCGCCCGAGGTCTACGAGGCGATGGAGCGCCACGCCATCCTCGGCATGTACGTCGTGCAGTACGAGCTGCAGCCCGGCCAGCCGCTGCGCGAGCCGCCCGCCGTCTCCGCCGCCAGCCTCAACACCCACGACATGCCGACCTTCCGCGCCTACTGGGAAGGGAGGGACACCGCCGTCCTGCGCGAGCTCGGCTTCTTCGACGACCAGCAGGCCCACGCCGAGCTGGAGCGCCGCGCCGCCATCCGCCGCGCCATCGAAAGCGAGCTCACCGCCGATCCGGCGCGCAGCGCGGACGCCACCTACGACGCCGCGCTCTTCCGCCTGCTGGAATACCTCGCCGCGAGCCCGGCGCGCCTGGTGCTGATCAACCTCGAGGACCTCTGGCGGGAGCTCGAGCCGCAGAACGTGCCGGGCACCCACACCGAGAGGCCCAACTGGCGGCGCAAGGCGCGCCTCTCCTTCGAGGAATTCTCCAGGAAGCCCGAGGTGCTGAACGCCCTGCGCCGCGTGGACGAGCTGCGGCGGGGAAGGTAGGGGAGCGAGGGATGAGCCCGCCATCTCCCATCACCGAGCAGGATCTGTATCTCTTCAACGAAGGGACCAACTTCCGCCTCTACGAGCATCTGGGCGCCCATGCCGGCGCGGAGGGCACCTGGTTCGCCGTCTGGGCGCCGAACGCGGCACGGGTCTCGGTGATGGGGGACTGGAACGGCTGGGACAAGCAGGCGGATCCGCTCGCCCAGCGCGGCACCTCCGGCGTCTGGGAAGGATTCGCGCCCGGCGTCGCGCCCGGAGCGCGCTACAAATTTCACATCGCCTCGCGCCTGAACCACTACCGGGTGGACAAGGCCGACCCAATGGCCTTCTTCAACGAGACGCCGCCGCGCAAGGCCTCCGTCGTCTGGGATCTGGGCGGCTACAGTTGGGGAGACGGCGACTGGATGGCCGCGCGCGGCGAGCGCCAGTCGCTCTCCGCCCCCATCTCCACCTACGAGGTCCACCTGGGCTCCTGGCGGCGGGTGGCGGAGGAGGGGAACCGCTCGCTCACCTACCGCGAGATCGCGCCGCTCCTCGCCGATCACGTCAAGGCGCTCGGCTTCACCCACGTCGAGATGCTGCCGGTCATGGAGCATCCGTACTACGGCTCCTGGGGCTACCAGTCACTCGGCTACTTCGCCCCCTCCAGCCGCTTCGGCACGCCGCAGGACCTGATGTTCCTCATCGACACCCTGCACCAGGAAGGGATCGGCGTGATCCTCGACTGGGTGCCCTCGCACTTCCCGGTCGACGAGCACGGCCTCGCCTTCTTCGACGGCACGCACCTCTACGAGCACGCCGATCCGCGCCAGGGCTTCCATCCGGACTGGGGGAGCTACATCTTCAATTATGGCCGTCCCGAGGTGCGCAGCTTCCTCACCAGCAGCGCCGTCTTCTGGCTGGAGAAATTCCACGCCGACGCCCTGCGCGTCGACGCGGTCGCCTCCATGCTCTACCTCGACTATTCGCGCAAGGCCGGCGAGTGGATCGCCAACAAGCACGGCGGGCGCGAGAACCTGGAAGCCATCCACTTCCTGCGTACCATGAACGAGGAGGTCTACAAAACCTTCCCCGACGCCCAGGTCATCGCGGAGGAGTCGACCGCCTGGCCCATGGTCTCGCGCCCGATCCACCTCGGCGGCCTGGGCTTCGGCTACAAGTGGGACATGGGCTGGATGCACGACACGCTCGACTACCTGCAACAGGACCCCATCCACCGCAAGTTCAATCACAACAAGATGACCTTCCGGATGGTCTACGCCTTCTCGGAAAACTTCGTCCTCCCGCTCTCCCACGACGAGGTCGTGCACGGCAAGGGCTCGCTGGTCAACAAGATGCCCGGCGACGTCTGGCAGAAGCTCGCCAACCTGCGCCTGCTCTACGGCTACATGTACACGCAGCCCGGCAAGAAGCTGCTCTTCATGGGCGCCGAGCTGGCGCAGGGCAAAGAGTGGAACCACGACAGCAGCCTCGACTGGCACCTCCTGGAAGACGAGCTCCACGCCGGCATCTTCCTCTGGCTCGGCGACCTCAACCACGTCTACACCGCCTATCCCTCCCTCCACGAGCTCGACTGCTCGCCCGAAGGCTTCGAGTGGATCGACGCCAACGACGCCGACCACAGCGTCTTCTCCTACCTCCGGAAAGCGAAAGACCCGGGAGACGTCGTCCTCGCCATCTTCAACTGCACCCCGGTCGAGCGCACCAACTACCGCGTCGGCGCCCCCGCCAACGGCTACTGGCGAGAAGTCCTCAACAGCGACTCCGCCCGCTACGGCGGCGCCAACCGCGGCAACATGGGCGGCGTCGACGCCGTGCCGATTCCGCTGCACGGGCGGCCGTATTCGCTGACGTTGACGCTGCCGCCGCTCTGCATGCTGCTCTTCAAAAGGGAGGCGCCGGCGGTGGAGGAGAGGGTGGGGGATACGGAGGAGATCGAGGAGCCGGCGGACGTCGAAGCGGAGGAGCACGAGAAGACCGAATCCAGCCCCGGAGGGGCGACAGAATAAAGCCTGGGGCGTGAGCCCCAGGTGACGGGTCCCGCCAATGTTCAGAGAGCCCCGAAGGGGCGGCAGAAGACTCCGGCAAGCTCAAAGAAGTCAGACGAGAGCGGATGCCTTACGACGCCTTCCTCACGTCGCCGCAAGCCGCGCGACCAACAGGCGCATGCGTCCCGCCGGCCGGCCGCGAAGCGCCCCTCGCGCGGAGCGCTTGGCACCTCCTGGGCGCCCACAGTGGGGCGGCCAGGCAGAGACTGAGCTGTCGTCTGGCGGCGCTGGTGGTATGGAAAGGTGCAACGGCTGGCCTCCGAGGAGGCGATATGGCTGCGAAACAGCTCGTTCTTCTGCACCATTTTGCCTGGGCCAACGTTCAATCTGCCCCGTGGCAACGTCAATCTGCCGCGTGGGAATGCATAGCGGCCGAGACAGGTGCCAGGTGATCCTGCTAGTCCGCACCGTGCTGGCCGAGATGGGACCGCACGAGCCCTTCGGACCGATCGGCGTGCACGCGGAGGTCGACCGGCGTTTCGGCAGCGGGCTGCGCTCTCGCATCGAGGTGCGCCAGATCGGGGACATCCTCCGCCGCCTCCCCCCCGGCCCCATACGCGCTAACCCAGGCAGCCCTGGAGAGGGCTGTACCCAAATTCACTCCGGCGCTGGTGGGCAATCAAGGCTTGGCCTGCTCTTTTCATAGACCAACTCGCCTCCTAGGTAGGTCTTGAGCACCTGGATGTCGGCGATGATGCCGACGGGGCTATTGAGAGGGCTGTGTTCCAGGACCACGAAGTCAGCCAGTTTGCCCACTTCCAGGCTGCCCACCTTGTCGTCGAAGAAGACCTGGTACGCGGCGTCGAGGGTGACCGCCCTCAGCGCCTCAAACTCCGAGATCTTTTCGCCTTCCCCCAGGACGCTCGGGGAATTCGGAAGTGCAGGTTGCGGCGCCCGGGTGACCTCAGTTTGCACATACCGCAGCGGTTCCACTTTTGTGATCGGGCTGTCGCTATTATAAGCAAAACGAATATGTCTACGGAGCAGGCTCTTGGAAGGATGAATCTGATCGGCCCGCTCCGGGCCCAGGATACTTTTGTAAAAGACCTGTCCCCAGAAGTAGAGGTGACCGGCCGTCATGCCGGGGGTCACGCCCAGGTCATAGACTCGATCCATTTGGGAGGGGTTGGTGACCGTAAAGTGCTCGATCCGCAAGCGGCGTTCTTCCGGGTTGGGGAGCGTCTCATAGGCTGTGAGAACCTGGTCGATGGCGCGATCGCCGTTGGCGTGGGCCACGAGTTGCCAGCCTTTATCGTAGAAGCTTCTCATTTCTTCTGTCAGGGGCTTGTCCTTGAAGTTGAGGGTGCCTTCGTTGGGTGGCTGCAAATTCAGCGTCGGTGGATACAGATAGGGTTGCGTCAGGGCCGCCGTGAAGCCCTGGGTCGAGCCGTCGGTAACGAATTTGACCCCGAGGACTTTGAGCCATTCGTCGCCCGGTTCGTTCGTGTGCTTGAAGACTACGCCCGGCGGCTTGGTGCTCAGGCTGCCATCCGCATTCGGTTTTACCTGGCTATGGTCCACGTAGACCCGGAAGCGGATCGGTCCCTTCCTTTTCGCCAAGTCTTGATAGAGCTTCCAATCAGCCTGCACGGGGATCGCGATGCCCAGGGCGATCTCCGCGCTGGTGGTCACTCCGGCGGCAGCCCACTGCTGAATCACACAGGCGGCCTTCTTGCGGAAGCTCACTTCCGTAGGGGGGGGGATGTGATCGGACACGAGATTGATGGCATGCACCTCGTTGAGCTGGCCGGTCGGCTCGTGGGTCGTCGGGTCTTTGACGATCCCGACATCGTCGGGAAACTTAGGGTTGTCGCGCGTGATGCCGGCGCGGTGCAGGGCTGCGGTATTCGCATAGGCGATGTGCCCGGAGGCGTTCAGCACAAAGACCGGGATGGTATTGGAGACCTTTTCATCCAGGATTTTGGCATCCAGACTGGCAAACAGCGGGGAGGAGCGCGACGGGTCAAACTGGGATCCCACCACCCACGCCGGCGAATCGACGGTGGCAGCCTTGTGGAGCCTGTCGAGGACTATCGCGATGGGCAAATTGGGCTCCTGGGAGCCGCATGGAACCGAGATCTGGGACTGGACCGTCAGAGCCAGATGAGTATGAGGCTCGACGAAGCCTGGGAGCAGGGTCTGCGGGCGATTTAGAGCGACCATGACGGTACCCGGGTCCTTCCAAGCCGCCAGCAGTCTGTTCTTGTCACCCACATCGGCAATCGTTCCATCCTTGCAGACGGCTACGGCCTGGGCCACCATCTGGTCCGGATTCATGGTGATCACAGAATTCTGATCCTCCCCGTAGAAGATCTTCGCGGCTTTAGTGCAGGAGGCAACGGGTGTTCCGGCGGCGGCAACGGGTGTTCCGACGGAGACGGTGCCGCTGGTCGAACGACAACCGGCAAAGCCCAGCGCGAGCAGCGCCAGTGAAAAGCCGAAGAGAGTTTCGCGCATACTGGTAAACCTCCATCCAAAAGTGGCACCGACTGCGGTTCAGAACTGGGGGAAGGAGGTGGACGCCGCGGCGCGAGGCCTCGAAGCGGCGGCCATCAGCTCACTCGGCCTGGACAGGACCTTCCCGGCGGATATTGTCGTTGTTATTAAGCTAGTCTACCGGACTCATCATCCATCTGTCTAGGCCCCGAATGAGATTGTCAGCTCTTAGCCTCATCGGGCTCACCCAGAAGAACCTGTCCACCTACTACCCCGACGCCTATCACCTGTTCCCGCCGGGGATAGGTTCCACCCGCTTCCAGAGGGATCGAGATTCCAGGAGTCTTCACCAACCTCTAAATCGGCGAAGCAATCAAGGATCAGCCCTCCTTTTGGCTCGTTGGTCAATGGAAGTCGGTTCACCAGCGCGGCGGAGAGCACTTCTCACAGCCGCAAGGGCGCTGAGGATGCCTATCCGTCGGAATTGAGCCGTAGCTCCGCAATGGTTCACGGAGCGTCTGTCTGATTTGGGAAGCTCTATAGAGAACGGAGGCGGGTTACCCTGGAGCGCAGGATAGCGGCAACTCGGTCACGAAGGGTAGGCCAGGTGGAAAGCTGCCCGTCGGAAACTTGGCGTTGCGGTCTCCAGATCGCAGCTTTTCCGATGCGTCACGGAAGGCGGCCAAGAACAAGTGGTAGGCCTCGTAGAGCTCGCGGCGAAGGCGGCG
>Ga0307506_10000146_pt1 | contig 25226 bp, 22 predicted proteins | sample 25_S_MG_FD_202175 | JGI IMG/M metagenome (GOLD analysis project Ga0307506, IMG submission 202175) | Soil microbial communities from Populus trichocarpa stands in riparian zone in the Pacific Northwest, United States - 25_S | ecosystem: Environmental > Terrestrial > Soil > Riparian zone > Trees... | reverse complement strand
ACCCCGCCAACTGCCTTCGCCGCCCCACCACCACCGCTATGGCCAGCAGCACCGTCACCCCCAGGTAGACCAGGGGCATGCCCTCCGCCGGACCGGTCTTGGTCGCTCCCAGGTAGTCCATGGTGGGCACGTGGTTCATCGGGCCGATGTACCAGATCACCAGGTAGAGGATCTCGAAGAGCTTGCTCGTGCCGCTCCAGACGCCGAGCGCCAGGGCCAGCGAGGGGATGAACAGCGCTCCCACCAGCCAGGCGCCGAGGGCCACCGTATCGCCGGCGGCCAGGAAGCGGATCGCCGCTCCGGCGCCGGTCGCCATGGCGAGAAGCACGCCCGCCGCCCAGGTGGCGGGGAGCTGGCGCAGGAGGGGACGCGCCGAGGAGAACAGCAGGCCGCCGGTGTCGAAGCGCGACTCCCGCGTGCCGAGGGGAGACCAGATCAGGACCGGCCAGATCCAGGCGATCGGCAGGGCGATCTCCTTCACGGCGGCGAGCGGCGCCGTCAGGGTGGCGATGAGACCGCCGAGCGCTCCGGCGTACCACCACCAGCGCTGCCCCTTGAGAGCCAGCTTCAGCTCGGCGCGCAACACCCCCAGGAAGCGAGCACTCCTCGCTCCGGAGGACACCGGGGTCAGGGTGACCTGGGGAGCCGGCGCTGCCGGCGGCAGGGCCGCGTCCGGCGTTTGCCCGTTGCCGCCCGACGCCCGACGCCGCAGGCCGCCGCGCGAGGGATCGAAACGGTCGAAGAGGAGTGCGGCCACGAGAGCCAGACCGGCCGCCGCCAGCATCCAGACGAGCCGCCCACCCAGGATCGACAGGGTCCAGTCCATCCCGTCCCAGACGAACCTCCCGGTCTTCGCGCTGTGCTCGACGCCACCCAGGATGAAGCCTTTCGGCGCGTGGCCGAAGGCCGCGCGATAGGCGGCGGTCACGTTCTGGAAGACGGCGCCGAGGCCGAAGGCGTCCGGGAGGGAGCTGCGGCCGTTCTCGCCCGGGATGCCGACGGCCATCCCGAGCACATAGGTGAAGAACCAGGCGACATTGCCGAAGCCGCCGCGCAGGAAGGGAACGGTCTCGAAGAGCACCGCCATCGCGGAGACCAACGCCATCACCGGCAAGGACAGGAAGACGAACGGCAGCAGCAGCGCGCCGAGGTGGAGATGAGAATCCTCCGCCACGGTGAGCTGGATCACCACCGCGGAGACCGCCAGCACCCCGACCATGGTCGCCAGCACGGCGAAGTTGCTCGCCGCCTTGCCCAGGGTGTAGAGCGGCTTCGAGATCGGCGTCGTGGCCAGGATCTGCCCGACGCCGGTGTGGCGGTCGCGGTCCACCGAGCCCTTGACGACGTAAAAGCCGGCGAGGGTGAGGAAGGTGTTGATCACCAGGGCCATGGTGGTGCCGATCCAGGCCGAGTTGAAAATGCCGCGGGCGTTGCCGATCCACAGGCCGAGCTTGCCGGTGCCGACGAGGTAGCCGAGCCAGACCGTGGCGGCCAGGGTGACGAGGAAGCTATAGCGCCGCAGTCTCTCCAGGAAGTCGGCGCGCATCAGGTGCCAGAGGACGCGCGGCGCGTTCATGCGCGGCTTTCTTCGAGAACGCTCAGGTAGGCGTCCTCCAGGGTCGGCACGAGCGGCGTCGCCGTGGCCGCGGGTGCCACCGGCGAGACCACCCGGGCATGCACGCCGTCGGCCCGGCGCACGGTGTTGCCGATCTTCCAGTGCTCGCGGGCTGCGGCCAGGTCGGCGCTCGGCAGCACCCACTCCCAGACCTTCCCCTCGACGCCGCGCAGCAGCTTCTCCGGCTCGGCATGGGTGAGCAGGCGCCCGCGGTCGACGATGGCGATCTCGTTCGCCGTCGCCTCGACGTCCGAGACGATGTGGGTGGAGAGGATGACGATGCGCTCGCCGCCGAGATCGGAGAGCAGGTTGCGGAAACGCACCCGCTCCTCGGGATCGAGGCCGACCGTGGGCTCGTCGACGATGAGGAGCCGTGGATCGTTGAGCAGCGCCTGGGCGATGCCGATGCGCTGCTTCATGCCTCCGGAGTAGCCGCCGAGCGGCTTCTTGCGCGCGTCGGTGAGGTTGACCAGCGCCAGCAGCTCCTCGATGCGGCGGCGCGCCACCGCCCCGTCCAGCCCCTTGACCGCCGCCAGATACTCGAGAAATTCCACCGCCGTGAGGTTCGGATAGACCCCGAAGTCCTGCGGCAGGTAGCCGAGGACGGCGCGCAGGCCGTCCGGCGACTTCGCGATGTCCTCGCCGTTCCACAGCACCCGACCCTCGGTCGGCCGGGTGATCGTCGCCAGGATGCGCATCAGCGTCGACTTCCCCGCGCCGTTGGGGCCGAGCAGGCCCAGGACTCCCGCCTTCAAATGGAGACTGAAACCGCGCAGCCCCCAGAAATCTCCTTTGTACCGCTTGCCAACGCCCTCAATGACCAGCTCCATGGCTCTCTCCCTCTGCCTCCGAGAGGCCGGCGCTTTAGCGCGCCGTCTTCTTCGGCTGCGGAGACCACTGCTTCAGGAACGCGAGAAGCTTGCCGCGGTCGTAGGCATCCCCCTTGGAGAAGGCGGCGGCGGGCTGCGAGCGCAGATAGGTGCCGTCGCTCTCCAGCACGAAGAAGTGGGGATAGCCATCGATCGGCGGATAGGCGCCGAGGAAGCGGGTGTTCTCGTTCTCCGGGCTCCAGCTCACCTTGACGACGACGAAGCCGTCGCGCAAACGCGCCGCCACGTCCTTGTCGCTGTCGATCAGCTTGTCGAGAACGTGGCACCAGCCGCACCACTCGCCGCCCACCTCGAGGAGAATGCGCCTGCCGCTCCCCTTCGCCTGCTGCACCGCCGCCTTCAGATCCGCCGCCGGATCACGCTTCGGGTCATACCCGGCCCCGGCCAGCAGAACCGCCGCCAGAGCCCAGGAGAAAATCGTTCGCGTTCGTAGAATGCTCTTCATGGTCTCCATCTCGCTGGACAATACGCCGGACCCCCCGGCCATGTTGCAGCGAGATTCTAGCGGGGAGCCCTGGGCTCGTGCGTCGGCCCACCCAAAGAATTTCTAAAGATTCCTCCGCCCGGCGGGAAAATCCCCTAAGCTGAGCCTACGGTTCCTCAAAGCTATGACTGACAACGAAACGCTCACTGAACGCGTCCGCCGGGTCATCCTCGGAGCCCCGCGCGACGTCTCCGACACGTCCTATCTCCACAAGATGTCGCTCGTCGCCTTCCTGGCCTGGGTGGGCCTCGGGGCGGACGGCCTCTCCTCCTCGGCCTATGGGCCGGAAGAGGCGTTCCGCGCCCTCGGCGAGCACATCTATCTGGCGGGCGGCCTGGCGATCGCCACCGCTTTCACCGTCTTCATCATCTCCATCTCCTACACCCGCATCATCGAGCAGTTCCCCACCGGCGGCGGCGGCTACGTCGTGGCTTCGCACCTGCTCGGCCCGAAGGTCGGCGTCGTCTCCGGCTGCGCCCTGGTGGTCGACTACGTGCTCACCATCACCGTCTCGATCGCCTCCAGCGGCAACGCCATCTTCAGTTTCCTCCCTCCGGACTGGGTGGGCTGGAAGCTGCCCTCCGAGTTCGCCGCCATCGCCCTCCTGATCGCTCTCAACCTGCGCGGCGTGAAAGAGTCCGTGCAGGCGCTGCTGCCCGTCTTCCTGGTCTTTCTGGGCACCCATGCCCTGCTGATCGGCTGGGCGATTCTCAGCCACGCCGGCGACATCCCGGCGGTCTCGCACCGGCTCCACGAGGGCTTCTCCTCCGGGCTCACCACGCTCGGCCTGGGCGGCATGGCGATGCTCCTCCTGCGTGCCTATGCCCTCGGCGGCGGCACCTATACGGGGATCGAGGCGGTGTCGAACGGCATGCAGATCATGCGCGAGCCGCGGGTCGCCACCGGCAAGCGGACCATGACCTACATGGCGGTCTCCCTGGCGCTGACGGCGTCCGGCATCCTCGTCGGCTATCTCTTGCTGCGCGTCCAGCACATGCCCGGGAAGACGATGAACGCCGTGCTGGCGGAAAGAATCTTCGGCGGCTGGCAGCTCGCCGGGCTCCCCGTCGGCTACTGGCTGATCCTCACCACTCTCATCTCCGAAGGGCTGCTGCTCGTCGTGGCGGCGCAGGCCGGCTTCATCGACGGCCCGCGGGTGATGGCGAACATGGCGGTGGACTCCTATCTGCCGCACCGCTTCGCCTCCCTCTCCGAGCAGCTCACCATGCAGAACGGCGTGCTGCTGATGGGCGTCGCGGCGCTCGCCATGCTCGCCTACACGCACGGCAGCATCCAGACGCTGATCTACATGTACTCGATCAACGTCTTCCTCACCTTCTCGCTCTCGCAGCTCGCCATGACCCGCTTCTGGAAAGCGCGGCCCAAAGAGCCGCACCGGAAGCGCAATCTGGCGATCCACATCGTGGCGTTCGTCCTCTGCGCGAGCATCCTGGTGATCACCGTCTTCGAGCGCTTCACGCACGGCGGCTGGGTGACGGTGCTGCTCACCACCGTCTTCGTGCTGATCTGCTACGCCATCCACCGGCACTACCGGGAGTCGAACGCCGGGCTCAAGCAGCTCGACGACATCCTCTCCACCCTGCCGCAGACCGGCGACGTGAAGCCCAAGAGCCTGGACCCCAAGCTCCCCACCGCCGTCCTCCTGGTCAGCTCCTTCGGCGGCTTCGGGGTGCATACCCTGCTGTCGATCCTGCGCTTCTTCCCCGGCCTCTACCAGCAGTTCATCTTCGTCTCGGTCGCCGTGGTCGACTCCGGCTCCTTCAAGGGGAAAGAGGAGATCGAGGATCTCCAGCGCCATACGGAGGCCGACCTCAACAAGTACGTCGAGGTGGCGCGCCGCATGGGCTTCGCCGCGGACTGCGTCTGGGGAGTCGGGATCGAGGTCGTCTCCGAGGCGACGACGGTCTGCCAGCAGATCGCGCGCCTCTATCCCCGCGCGACGGTGTTCACCGGCAAGCTCGTCTTCCAGCGCGAGCGGTTCTTCTACCGCATCCTGCACAACGAGACGTCGAAGATCCTCCAGGGGCGCTTGCAGTGGGTGGGAGTGCCGATGGTCGTGCTGCCGATCCGGGCGCGGGTGTAGGGCCGCGGCGAAGATTTTCAAGAAAGTTGGTGAGATTGGAGGACCGTTTTCCGTCTTATAGAGGGGTAAGGAGATATCTACCCCTATGGACGAAAGACAGAGAGGCGAAACCAAAGCAGAAAAAAAGTCACTCCTGGGCTGGGGCGAGCGCTTGGCCGGAGCCCGCTCCCTGGAAGAGGTGTTCCGGTGGTGACGGGAGAAGACCATGACGGCAGCTACCGGCTCCTCTTCTCTCATCCCCGGATGATGGGGGATCTCCTTCGCGGCTTCGTCCATGAGGACTGGATCGCGCAGCTCGATCTCCGCTCTCTTGAAAAGTGCGGCGAGGTGCAGATCAGCGACCGGCTGGAGCGGCGCGAGGACGATCTGATCTGGCGCATCTCCTGGCAGGGAGATGCGGCACCGGTCTACCTGCTCGTCGAATTCCAGTCGACCGTCGACCCCTTCATGGCGGTCCGCAACCTGACCTATGCCGGTCTGCGTTATGAAGAGCTGATCCGCCAGAAGGAGCTTTCTCCGGCCGGGCTGCTGCCGATCGTGGTCCCTCTCGTGTTCTACAATGGCAAGAGAGGATGGTCTGGGGCCCGGGAGATCTCTCAGCTCATCGAGAGTCTGCCGGCCGGTCCTCGCCGCTATGCTCCGCAGCTCCGGTATCTGCTCGTCGATGCACAGCGCGAGCCGCTGCCGGAGGCGGAGCCCGACAACCTCGTCAGCCTTCTCTTCGCCCTCGAGCGGAGCCGGAGCCACGAGGAGATCGATCGCGGCGTGGCCCGGCTGGCGGAGGTCCTCCGCGGCCCGGACAGCCTGGAGCTGCGCCGGGCATTCACGTCATTCCTGCGCTATTCCCTGCTGCCTGCCCGCTTCCCGGGCGCCAGAATCCCAGCCATCCAAGATCTGGAGGAGGTGAGACCGATGTTGCGTGAAACCGTACAGGAGTGGACTCAGCAGTGGCTCGAAGAGGGACGCCAGAAAGGGCGGCAGGAAGGTGAGGCACACCTCCTGAAGCGACAGCTCGCACAAAAGTTCGGGCCGCTGACGGAAGCCGATCAAGCCCGGATTCAGCACGCCGACTCGGACGAGCTCCTGGCCTGGGGGGAGCGCCTTCTGACGGCCCGAACACTGCCCGAGGTCTTCGGCCAATGACGAGGCTCCCGCCGAGCGCCTCCTCGTCGCCCGCTCGCGCGAAGAAGAAATAGACCTTCGGTAAGCGGTGGGGGCCTACTCCACCGCCAGCGCGATCTGGTCCGCGAAGGCTTCGAGGAGGTGGAGGCGTTCGGGCGCGACGAGGAGCTGGGGATCGGCGGGGTGGATGCCGAGGACCCCGAGGATGCCGCGGGAGGTACGGAGCGGGATGTAGAGCCCCTTGGCGGCCGGCAGGGTGTCGGTGTTCTGGCCGGCGCGGCTCCCGTGGTCGAAGACCCACTGCGCGACGGCTTGCTCGCGGGCGTCGAAGTAGTAGGTCAGGCTCTTGGCGGCGCGCTCCAGGACGTTCCCTGTCTCGTCCGGGAGGAGGAGCAGGACCTGGCTCTGGAAGACCGAGCTGATGTGCCAGGCCGCGGCTTCCAGGATCGCCGCTTCGTCGGCCGCCGCGGCGAGGTCGCGGCTCATGGCGTAGAGGGCGGCGGTGCGCGTTTCCCGGTCGCGCGCCGCTTCGGCCTGGCGGCGGAGGCGGACGGTGAGGTTGGAGATGAGGAGGCCGGTGATCAGCATGACCCCGAAGGTGATCAGGTACTCGGTGTCGGAAACCGCGAAGGTATAGAACGGGCGGACGAAGAAGAAATCGAAGGCGGCTACCGAGAGGACCGATGCCAGGGCCGACGGTCCACGGCCCAGGCGCGCCGCGGCGGCCACCACGCCCAGGAGATAGACCATCACCAGGTTGGTCTGGGAGAAGTGCGGGGCCATCCCGGCGCACACGGCGGTGCAGAGGGCGATGACGCCCGCGGCGATGAAGTAGGAACGGGCCGCCGACTCGCGCCGCCGGGGAGGAATCGCCGGCACCTCCTCGTCCGCATCGCCGGAGAGGATGTAGACGTCGACACCGCCGCTGCCGCGCACCAGCTCGTCGCACACCGAGCCGACGAAGAGATCGCGCCAGCGCGAATGCACCGGCTTGCCGACGACGATCTTCGAGACGTTGCGCCGCCGGGCGTAGTCGAGGATCTCCTCGGCCGGCCTTTCGCCGGAGAGCACGGCGGTCTCGGCTCCCAGCGACTCGGCCAGGCGCAGGGCTTCCCAGAGGCGGTTGCGCTCGGCTTCGGGCAGGCGGGCCTCGGCCGGCGTCTCGACGGTGACCACCAGCCACTCGGCGCGCAGCAGCTCGGCCATGCGGCGGGCGGCACGGATGAGGCGGCCGGAGGTCGGACCGGGAGACACCGCCACCAGGATGCGCTCGGCGACCGGCCAGGTCTCGGCGATACCGTGCAGGGCGCGGTAGCGCTGCATCTGGGCGTCCACCCGCTCCGCCGTCTTGCGCAGGGCGAGCTCGCGGAGAGCGATGAGGTTGCCCGGCCGGAAGAACTTCTCCACCGCCCGCTCCGCCTGCTCAGGGAGATAGACCTTCCCCTCCTCCAATCTCTTGATCAGCTCCTCGGCCGGCAGGTCCACCAGCTCGACCTGGTCGGCGCTGTCGAAGAACGAATCGGGGACCGTCTCCCGCACCACGACGCCGGTGATCTTCCCCACCAGGTCGTTCAGGCTCTCGAGGTGCTGGACGTTGACCGTGGTCCACACGTCGATGCCGGCGTTCAGCAGCTCTTCGACGTCCTGCCAACGCTTGGTGTGGCGCGAGCCGGGAGCGTCGGTGTGGGCCAGCTCGTCGACCAGAAGGATGGCCGGACGGCGGGCGAGGGCGCCGTCCAGATCCATCTCGCGGAGGGTGATGCCGCGGTGCTCGACCAGGCGCGGCGGCAGGATCTCCAGCCCGGCAAGGAGCGCCTCGGTCTCCTTCCGCTTGTGCGTCTCGGCCCAGCCCACCACGGCGTCGACGCCGCGCCGCCGCAGCTCCTGCGCCCCCTCCAGCATGGCGTAGGTCTTCCCGACTCCGGCCGTGGCGCCGAAGTAGATCTTGAGACGGCCGCGGCGCGCCTTCTCCTCTTCTTCCCGGGCGAGGGCGAGGAGGGCGTCTGGATCAGGGCGCTCTCTCACGTTGGCGCTCCAACGCCAGATTCAACAGCAGCACGTTCACTCGCGGCTCGCCGAGGACGCCGAAGGTGCGCCCTTCGATGCTCTCCTCGACCAGGCGGCGGACCACCGCGGCGTCGAGGCCGCGGGCGGCGGCGACGCGGTTGACTTGCAGGAGAGCGGCGGCGGGGCTGATGTGCGGATCGAGGCCGCTCCCCGAGGCGGTGACCAGGTCGATGGGGATGAGGCCGGTACGCGGGCCGTGGGCGGTGCGCAGGCGCCCGGCGTCCGCCGCCACGCGTTGCAGCAGCGCCTGGTTGGCCGGTCCCAGGTTGGAGCCCGACGAGGCGGCGGCGTTGTAGGGGTACGGCCCGGTGGCCGAGGGCCGGCCCCAGAAGGTGCGCGGACCGCTGAAGGTCTGGCCGATCAGGGATGAGCCGACGACCTTCTTTCCCTGTGGGCCGTCCCATTCCACCAGGCTGCCGTTCGCCTGGCGGGGGAAGACGGCCTGGGCGATGCCGGTGACCAGCAGCGGATAGACCAGCCCGGTGAGGACGGTGAAGACGAAGAACAGAGTGAGCGCAGGACGCAGTTGTCGATTCATACGAGCCCCAGCCCCTGAAGAAGGAGGTCGATCAGCTTGATGCCCACGAAGGGGACGATCACTCCTCCGAGGCCGTAGATGAGCAGGTTGTCGCGCAGCAGGCGCGACGCCGAGCCGTGGCGGAATTTCACCCCTTTGAGAGCCAGGGGGATGAGGGCGACGATGATCAGCGCGTTGAAGATGACCGCCGACAGGATGGCGCTCTGCGGGCTCGCAAGCTGCATGACGTTGAGCCGGTTGAGCACCGGATAGGTGGTGGCGAAAGCGGCCGGGATGATGGCGAAGTACTTGGCCACGTCGTTGGCGATCGAGAAGGTGGTCAGCGTGCCGCGGGTGATGAGGAGCTGCTTGCCGATCTCCACGGTCTCGATCAGCTTGGTCGGATTGGAGTCGAGGTCGACCAGGTTCGCCGCCTCTTTCGCCGCCTGCGTGCCGGAATTCATCGCCACCGCCACGTCGGCCTGGGCGAGCGCCGGCGCGTCGTTGGTGCCGTCGCCGGTCATCGCCACCAGCCGGCCTCCCGCCTGATACTCGCGGATCAGCTTGAGCTTGGCCTCGGGCGTCGCCTGGGCGAGAAAGTCGTCGACGCCGGCCTCGGCGGCGATGGCCGCCGCGGTCAGCGGATTGTCGCCGGTGATCATCACCGTCTTGATCCCCATCCGGCGCAGCTCGGCGAAGCGCTCGCGCATGCCGCCTTTGACGATGTCTTTCAGATGGAGGACGCCGAGAGCGCGCGCGCCGTCCGCCACCACCAGCGGCGTGCCGCCCGATTTGGCGATGGTCTCGACCTTGGTGCGCACGTCGGCGGGGAACGCCCCGCCCTCGCCGATGACGAACGCCTCGACCGCGTCGGACGCCCCTTTGCGGATCTTGCGTCCGCCGAGGTCGACGCCGCTCATCCGCGTCTGCGCCGTGAAGGCGACGAACTGCGCGCCGAGCTCTTCGATCTTGCGCTCGCGGAGCTGGTACTTCTCCTTGGCGAGGACGACGATGCTCCGCCCCTCGGGTGTCTCGTCGGCGAGCGAGGAGAGTTGCGCGGCATCGGCGAGATCGGTCTCGCTCACCCCGTCGGCGGGGAGGAATTCGGTCGCCTGGCGGTTGCCCAGTGTGATCGTGCCGGTCTTGTCGAGGAGCAGGACGTCGACGTCGCCAGCCGCCTCGACGGCGCGGCCGGACAGGGCGATGACGTTGGCCTGGATCATCCGGTCCATGCCGGCGATGCCGATCGCCGACAGGAGGCCGCCGATCGTCGTCGGGATGAGGCAGACGAGGAGGGCGGTGAGCACGGTGACGGTCACCGGCGTCCCCTGCCCGGCGGCGTGGACGCTGTAGAGCGAGAAGGGCAGCAGCGTCACGGTGGCCATCAGGAAGACCAGGGTCAGCGCGGCGAGGAGGATCGAGAGGGCGATCTCGTTCGGCGTCTTCTGCCGCTTCGCGCCTTCGACGAGGGAGATCATGCGGTCGAGGAAGGTCTCGCCGGGGTTGGCGGTGATGCGCACCACCAGCCAGTCGGAGAGCACCTGGGTGCCGCCGGTGACCGAGCTGCGGTCGCCGCCACTTTCACGGATCACCGGCGCGCTCTCGCCGGTGACGGCGCTCTCGTCGACCGAGGCCGCTCCTTCGACGACCTCGCCGTCGCCGGGGATGACGTCGCCGGCTTCGACAAGGACGAGATCGCCCTTGACCAGATCGGTCGAGGGGACGGCGGCGGAGGGTCCATGGCGGTCCGCACGGCCATCGATACCGGCGAGCTTGCGCGCCGTGGTGCCGCGGCGGGTCTGGCGCAGCGTCGCCGCCTGCGCCTTGCCGCGCCCTTCGGCCATCGCCTCGGCGAAGTTGGCGAAGAGGACGGTGAACCAGAGCCAGAGCGCCACGGCCAGGACGAATCCCGAGGATTCCGCATGCGCCTCTCCCTTCCCCACCAATGCCTGCACGAAAAGGCCCGTCGTCAGAAAGCTGCCGACATAGACGACGAACATCACGGGGTTGCGGATCATCAAGCGCGGGTCGAGCTTGCGGAACGAATCGACGGCCGCGGGGCCGATGATCCTGGGATCGAAGAGCGACTTTTTCGGCTTGGACATGTCAGGGCTTCTCCAGCATCTGCAAGTGCTCGACGATGGGGCCGAGCGCCAGCGCCGGGAAGAAGGTCAGCGCCCCGACCAGCACGACGATGCCGATCAGGAACACCACGAAAAGGGGGGTGTGGGTCGGCAGCGTCCCCGCTCCCGGCGGCACCAGCTTCTTGCGCGCCAGCGAGCCGGCGATCGCCAGGGTCGGGATGGCCAGCCAGAAGCGCGAGAGGAGCATCGCCAGGCTGCCGAGGAGGTTGTAGAAGGGGGTATTGGCGGAGATCCCCGCGAAGGCGCTGCCGTTGTTGTTGCCCATCGAGCTGAAGGCGTAGAGGATCTCGCTGAAGCCGTGCGCGCCCGGATTCGCCGCCGCCTTCGTCCCCGGCTCCTTCATCTCCCATATCACCGCCAGCGCGGTCAGGAAGAGCACGACCAGCGGCATGATGAGGACGATCAGCGAGGCCATCTTCATCTCGTACGACTCGATCTTCTTCCCCAGGTACTCGGGAGTGCGGCCGACCATGAGGCCGGCGATGAAGACGGCGACGATGACGAAGATCAGCATGCCGTAGAGACCGGAGCCGACGCCGCCGAGGATGGTCTCGCTGAGCTGCATGAGGAAGAGCGGCACCAGGCCGCCGAGCGGCGTGAAGGAGTCGTGCATCGAGTTGACGGCGCCGCACGAGGTGGCGGTGGTGGTGGCGGCGAAGAGCGCCGAGCGGGCGATGCCGAAGCGCACCTCCTTGCCCTCCATGTTGCCGCCCACAATTCCCAAGGACGTGAAACGCGGGTTTCCCGCCGCCTCGGCCTGGTAGCCGAAGAGGATGCAGGGGACGAGGACGAGCAGCATCGCGGCCAGGATCGCCCACCCCTGCCGCATGTCCTTGACCATCTTGCCGAACATGAGGCAGAGCGCGGCGGCGATCACCGTCTGGGCGAGGACGAGGAGGAAGTCGGTGAGCGGCGTCGGATTCTCGAAGGGGTGCGCGGCGTTGGTATTGAAAAAGCCGCCGCCGTTGGTCCCCAGGTGCTTGATGGCGAGCTGCGAGGCGACCGGCCCGAGAGGCAGCACCTGCTCGGTGACGGCTTTTCCCGCGGCGTCGCGCAGACCGGGCACGGGCTCGGCGAGCGACACGGTGCGGTAGGGCGACAGGGTCTGCACGACGCCCTGCGAGACCAGCACCAGGGCAAAGACCAGAGACAGCGGCAGGAGGATGTAGAGGGTGCCGCGCGTCAGGTCGACCCAGAAGCTTCCGATCGTCGCGGAGCCGCGGCGGACGAGGCCGCGGATGAGAGCGACGAGGACGGCCATGCCGGTGGCCGCCGAGACGAAATTCTGCACCGCGAGCCCGGCCATCTGGGTGAGATCGCTCATCGTCGACTCGCCGGCGTAGCCCTGCCAGTCCGTGTTGGTCACGAAGCTCGCCGCGGTGTTGAGCGAGGAGTCCGGCGTCACGGCGCCGAAGCCCTGCGGGTTGAGCGGCAGCCAACCCTGGAGGCGCTGTAAGAGATAGAGAAAGACGACGCCCGCGGCGCTGAAGAGGAGGACGCAGAGGGCGTACACCGTCCACTCCATCTCGTCGTCCGCGCGCACTCCGGAGAGGCGGTAGATGCCGCGCTCGACGGGTCCCAGCACGCGGTCGAGCCCGCACGGCCTGCCTTCGTAGACGCGCGCCATGTAGGCGCCGAGCGGCCGGGCCAGGGCGAGGAGGACCAGGACGTAGAGAGCGATCTGAAGGAGCCCGTTGGCGGTCATCAGAAACGCTCCGGTTGGAGCAAGGCGTAGAACAGGTAGACGGTCAGCGCGGCCGTCACCAGGAGGCCGAGCCAGTAGAGGCCGTTCATTTCCTGGTCTCCTCGCCGCCCAGAGCCGCGCAGGCGAGCACGAAGCGCCAGGAGAGCGCGAAGAAACCGATGATCGAGCACAGAGCCAGGATGTCCATGGGCGAAGCCCTCCTCGGGCGGAAGATTTTCCAGATCATAGTGCGGCCGGCAGCAGGAACCAGAAGGCCGTGCCGCGGCCCTCCTCACTGGCGCAGTGGATCTCTCCGCCGTGGGCCTGGACGATGTTCTTCGCCAGGGACAGCCCGATGCCGGCGCCGCCCAGGTCTTCCGTTCCCGGCACTTGGTAGAGGGGCTCGAAGATCCGGTCGAGGTGGGCGGCGGGGATGCCGTGGCCGGTGTCGGCGACGGTGAAGCGGGTCCGGCCTTTCTCGGGCTCCGCGCTGATGGTCACCGCGCCGCCTTCCGGGGTATGGGCGATGGCGTTCTTGAGCAGGCTGAAGAGCGCCAGCTCGGCGCGCTCCGGATCGGCGAGCACGCGCGGCGCCGCGGGGTCGACGTGGATCACCAGTCTCACCTTCTCTTCCTCGGCTCCTTCCGCCACGCGGGCGACCGCGGTCTCGATCAGATCGGCGGGAGCCATCGGCTCGAGATGGAATTGGCGGAGATTGCCTTCCAGGCGCGAGAGGCCCTGCAGGTTGGCGGCGATCTCCCGCAGGCGCTCGCGCAGCAGGCGGGCTTGGTCGCTCTCCCACAGGTCGCGCAGGCCTGCGGCCATGGAGTTGAAGGCGGCGGCGAGCTGGCCGAGCTCGTCGCGGGAGGCGACCGGCACGGTCAGGTCGAGGTCGCCGCCCTGGATCCGCCGCGCCGCCCAGGTCAGCCGCTCGAGCGGTCCGAGGATGGCGCGCGAGAGGAAGAAGACGCAGAGACCGGCGAAGGCGGTCCCGACGAGAAGCAGGATGGCCATCTCGCGGCCGGCCTGGGTGGCCAGCGCGCGGGAGTGGTCCCGGGCGGCCACCATGTTCTGCTGGTTGAGCTCAAGGATCGCCTCGGCGTTCGTCTTGATCTGCTGGAAGTCCGGCAGGAGCCGCGAGAAGTAGAGGGCGTGCCGCTCCGCGTCCGGAGTCTCCGCCGCGAGGACGCGCTCCAGGGCCGGCATATACGAATCATAGAGCCGGCGCACCCGCGCCGCCCGCTCGCCCTCGCCGGTCTCGGTGATATTGCCCAGCTCGGCCTGGAGAGCCGCCGCGAAGCGGGGCCGGCTCTGCGCCGCCAGCTCGCGCCCCTTCTGCGCCTCCCCCGCCAGCGCGAAGAGCGCGGCGCTGTCCAGCCGCTCCAGCGCCTCCTTCATGTGGTCGCAGGCGAGGACGCTGGTGTAGTTCTCGCGCAGGATGACGTCGATCGAGCCGCCCAGCTCGGACAGCAGCGAGATGCTCTCGACCCCGACGGCAATCAGGATCGCCAGCAGGCCGACGAAGCCGAGGACGAGCTTGGTGCGCAGCCCCAGGCCCGTCGCGGGAACGCGTTCTTGTCTGGATGATTGGTCTTGGCTCAGCATGGTCTTGCTCTCCATGGAGGGAGCATGGACCGTCCGGCCGAAAGAAGTCCGTAGGAAGCACGAAAGAGTTTCTAAAGGACGCCCTCACACCGGCTCGGCCAGAAATCTATACCCCACCCACGGCTCGGTGCCGATGTAGCGGGGATCGGAGGGGTCGGGCTCCAGCTTGCGGCGCAGGGAGCCGACGTGGACGCGGACGGTGTCCTGGGTGGTGGCCGGGGCGCCCTTCCAGACGGTGGCGATGATCTGGCGCAGGGTCACGGGCTTGCCGGCGTGGCTCGCCAGCAGCTCCAGGATGGCGAACTCGGTGGGGGTGAGGCGCACGTCCCGCTCTCCCTCCGTGACGGTGTGCCGCGCGCGGTCGATCTCCAGGCTCGGAAAGCGGAGGACGTCGGGCGCTCCGGCGCGCCCGCTGCGGCGGAGCTGGGAGCGCACGCGGGCGAGGAGCTCGCGCAAAGAGAACGGCTTGGTGACGTAGTCGTCGGCGCCGAGGTCGAGGGCGCGCACCTTGTCCTCCTCCTCGCCGCGCACCGAGAGGACGATGACCGGCGTGCGCTCGCTCCGATCATGAGCTGCCCCCTGCTCGCCGCGGCGCACGGCGGCGATCACCGCCATGCCGTCCGCCCGCGGCATCGCGAGGTCGGTGATCACCAGGTCCGGGCTGTGGCGCGCGAAGAGCTCCTTCCCTTCCTCGCCGTCGGCCGCGGTCAGGGTCTCGTAGCCGGCGAGAGAGAGCTCGCGGGCGAGGCTCTCGCGGATGACGGCGTCGTCGTCGATCACCAGGAGCAGGGGCACGGTGCGGGTCATGAGGGGTCTCCGGCCTCAAGCATAGGGCGCCGCCGGCAGGGTCAGGCGGGCGATGGTGCCGCCTCCGGGACGGTCCAGGAGCACGAGGGTGCCGCCGTTGGCCGCCGTCAGACCGGCGGCGATCTGAAGGCCGAGGCCGCTTTTGACCGCCGCGGGCACGCCGGGGCCGCGGTCGAGCACTTCGAGGCGCACCTGGCCGGGAGCGTCCGGGTCCGGGCCGGCGATGAGCTCGAGGAGGGCGCCGGGCGGCGCCGCGCGCGCCGCGTTCTCGAGCAGGTTGACCAGGATCTCCAGGGCCAGGGAGGGATCGACCCAGAGGTCCGGACAGCCGCGGGCGACGCGCACCTCGACCGGCCGGTCGGCGAGGACCAGCGGCAGGCTCTCTCGCGCGGAGCGGAACAGCGCGCCCGCCGGCAGGTCCTCGGGGTGCGGCCGGGCGACTCCGGCTTCCAGGCGGGCCAGGGCGAGGAGGTTGTCGATGCGCCGGGTGAGGCGTTCCTGCTCGCGGGCGAGGTCGCGCAGGCCGGCCGCCGCCTCCGGGATCCCGGCCAGATGCCGGCGCAGGCCTTCGAGGGTGAGCTGCATCGCCGTCAGCGGCGTGCGCAGGTCGTGGGAGACGGCGCGCAGCAGCGAGGTCTTGAGCGCGTCGCTGGCGCGCACGGCGGCGAGATGGGCCGAGGCGGTGAGGAGCCTCTCGCGTTCGACCGCCAGGGCGAGCAGGCGGCCGGCCGATTCGAGCACCTTGCGCGACGCCGCCGCCCCGCGCGCCACGAGGACACCGTCGAACAGACCGCCCACCAGGAGAGGGATGTAGACGACGCGCTCCCCGCCCGCGGTCTCCGTCATCTCCGCCATCTCCACCGTCTCCAACACCGACCGCAGATCCCGCACCCTCTCCAGGGCCGCCGGGTCGAGCGGCGGCTGCCCTTCCCCGATCACGTGCGGCTCCTCCTGCGCTCCGCCCGCCTCGGGTGCCAGCACCAGCACGCCGGCGCGCGCCCCGAGCGTGCTCAGCGTCCGCGCCGCCGCCTCGCCGAGGACCCCCGGCCGCTGGCCGGCGGTGAACAGGCCGAAGCAGAGCTCGTAGAGGATCTCCACCTCCCGCCGCCGCACGTCCGCCTCCTCGGCCTGCCGCCGCGACCGCACCACCAGACGGGCGGCGACGAACGAGGCGGCGAGGAACGAGGCGAGGGCCGCCACGTCGCCCGGATCGGCGATGTCGAGCGTGCCGAAGGGCGGGATGAAGAAGACGTCCAGGCAGACCGTCGCGGCGATCGACGCCATGACTCCCGCCGGCCAGCCGCCCCAGCCGGTCATGGCCAGGACGAGGACGAGATAGAGGACGCCGGCGGCGGTCGCGTTGGCGCCGACCTGCCGCGCGAACAGGGTGAGGAGAGCCACGGCGGCGGGACCGGCCAGCCAGACCACCGTCACTCTCCGCAGGAGGTCGCGCACGGGATCAGTCTATCCGGTCGGAATCAATCGGGGTGCGGAATCGGTTTCGTGAAGAGGAGACCGTGAGGAGGAGACAAAAAGGAGCCACCCGATGAAATGCCAGACTCCGGAATGCATGGGCGAGCACGAGGCAGGGACGATCAGCCACACGGTGATCTATCAGGAGAGGACGTTCATCATCCACAACGTGCCGGCGGCGCTCTGCCCGGACTGCGGCGAGGCGGTGCTCGCGCAGGAGACGGTCTTCCACGTCGGTGACCTCCTGCGCCGGAAGGCCGCCCGCGCGAAGCAGGACGTTCTCGTCTACGAGGTCTGAAGCAGGCGCGCCTCCAGGCGCGCCTTGACCTCCGGCCACTCGGCGCGGATCACGCTGTACATCACCGTGTCGCGCAGCGTCTCGTTCGAGCGCACCTGGTACTGCCGCAGCACGCCCTCCCGGACGGCGCCGAGCTTCTCGATGGCGCGCTGGCTGTGCAGGTTGTGCGCGTCGGTCTTGAATTGCACCCTCTCGGCCTCCAGCGTCTCGAAGGCGTGGCGCAGGAGGAGGTATTTGCTCTCCGGATTGACCCGGCTGCCCTGGTGGGCGCGGGCGATCCAGGTGCGGCCGATCTCGAGGCCACGGTGGCGGGGGCGGATCTCCAGGTAGCCCGTCACTCCCACGGGCTCACCCTGCAGCACGATGGCGAAAGGGAGCGAGGCGGGAGCCTTCAGCACCACGGTGCGCATCCACTCCTCGAACGCCGGGAAGCTGCTGTCGCGCGGCCACTCCAGGACCCACTGGAAGATCTCGGGATCGGCCTGCCGCCAGAGGGCCGGGGCATGGGCCGGGGTCAGCGGCTCCAGATGGAGGGTCCACCCCTCCAGGCGCACGGGTCGCACGTCCATGACGGGGGAGTCTAGCAAAGCGCCCGCGCTTGACTTCCCTCCGCCAAGTTTCTAGCCTCGTGACAATCGACTGCCGTTTCCGCAGAAGCATGCTGTCCCTTTTCGCAGGAGGAGGTCCGCCTTGTCCACCGTCCGTCCCGCCGTGCTGGCCGCTCTCGCAGTGGCCTTCGTGGTTGCCAATACCGCTCCCGCCGCCTGGGCCGGAGAGAATCCGTTCAAGAAGACCGAAGAGCCGATCCAGGCCGCGCCCGCCCAGCCGGCGCCGCCGAAACCCGCTCCTCCGAAGCCCGCTCCCCCGAAACCGGCGCCCAAGACGGCACCGCGCCCGGGGGCGGGTCGGTTTTCGTTCAAGGTCCTCTACGGACCCGTGGGCAAGTCCGACTACGCGGAGATCCAGCAGGTCTTCCGCGAGACGCGCATCCTCGAGGACACCGCCGCGGAGCTGAACAAGACGTTCACCCTGCCGGTCGACGTCACCATCGCCATGAACAAGTGCGGCGAGGCCAACGCGTACTATGAGTCGGACAAGAAGCTGATCACCCTCTGCTACGAGCTGATCGACCAGTTCTCCGACCTCTTCCTCGCCGACGCGACCTCGGACCAGGAGCAGGAGGACGCGGGCGAGGCGATCGCCGGAGCCGCCATATTCACCCTCTACCACGAGCTCGGGCACGCCCTGATCGACCTCTACGATCTCCCCATCACCGGCCGGGAAGAGGACGCCGTGGACCAGCTCGCCACCATCATCCTCCTCGAAGGCGGCGACGAAGGAGAGGCGGCCGCCATCTACGGCGCCACCGCCTTCATGGGCGAGGACTCGGAGGAGGAAGAGGCGGAGCTCGAGGAGATCTCCTACTGGGACGAGCACTCCCTCGGCCAGCAGCGCTTCTACAACATCCTCTGCTGGACCTACGGCAAGAACCCCGAGGGCAACCAGGACATGGTGGACGACGAGACCCTCCCCGCCACGCGCGCCGAACGGTGCCCGGCCGAATACGCGCAGATGTCCAAGAGCTGGTACACGCTGCTCGGGGCGCACATGCAGTAGCAAACCCTCCCCCCGTATCCTCCCCCGCGCGTGCCCCCTCCCGCACACCCCGAGCGGGAGAGGAGCGCCACCACCCACCCAAAACAGAAACACAACAAGAGCGGCTCGGGCGGTGGGCTCCCCTCTCCCGTTCGGGGCGGAGGCGTGGGGGACGCACGGGAGAGGGGCCGGGGGTGAGGGCCTACGCCGGCCAGACGTCGCGCACAGCGCGCTGGCGCCGCAGGTCGCGCAGGACCTTCACGAAGCCGAGCGGATTGCCCAGCAGCACCGAATTGACGATCATCGAGCGCGGCGCTCCCCAGCGCTCGTAGAGGCGCAGCAGCCGGCGTTGCAGGCGGCGGATGTGGCTCCAGTGGACGTGCGGGAAGAGGTGGTGGGTGAGGTGGGTGGCGGCGGTGTAGTGGTTGACGAAGGAGAGCGCTTTCTCCATCCGCGTCCGCGGCTCCAGATAGGTGGCCTGGCGGAAGGGATGGGCGAGATCGCTCGGCGCGTGGTCCGTGAGGTTCATCACGAAGCTGGCGAGCGGCGCCAGGAGGAGCGTCGCCGGCACGAGGAGGAACAGCGTGTCCTTCCAGTCGAGGACGAGGAGGACAATCAGCCAGGCCAGATTCGCCCAGCGGTTGAGGACGATCTCGCGGTGGTGCGCCGGGCGCGACTTGCGCAGCGCCTGGATGTAGTCCGGCGTCGCCGTCCAGGGCAGGAAGCCCCAGACCGAGCGCGCCGTCTCCGTGCCCAGATACTTCCCCAGCGCCAGCCAGCTCCGTAGCCCCGGCTTTCCGGCGATCACCGTCAGCGTCGTCTGCGGATCGTCATACGGATCGTTGTAGCGGTGGTGCTGCCAGTGGTGGTGGTAGATCTCCAGCGGGCTCGCGAAGACCAGGATGCCGGAGAGGCGGACCAGGCGGTTCATCGGCTCACGGGAAGAGACCGGCCAGTGGTTGAGGTAGTGGATGTCGACGTCCAGGGCCAGGCTCGAATAGAGCGCCCAGGGGAGGAGCAAGGCGATCTTCAGGGGCAGCGGCAGCGGACCATAGACGAGCAGATAGGTGATGGCGAGGAGCAGCGTCCATTCGAGGGTGAGCGCGCGGTCGGCGCGCGCCTGGGCATGGCGCCAGCGCGGGTTTTCGCGCTGGAGCTTCAGAAACCGCCGGCCGATGCGGCGGGCGGCGATCATGTCATCCCGCAGGGCGGGGTCGGTGCTCATCGGCCTATGATACCCGCGGAACGAAAGGAGACAGCATGGCGATGATCGAGAAGGAGGGCCAGGACGGCGAAGCCCGGCTCGTCCGCGGCCTGGGGACCTGGGACTCGGCTCTCCTCACCATCGGCTCGGTGGTGGGGACCGGCATCTTCATCACCACCGGCGACATGGCCAAGGTGCTGCCGAGCCCCTGGCTCATCCTTCTGGTGTGGGCGGCCGGAGGGCTGCTGACTCTCGCCGGCGCCCTCACCTACGCCGAGCTCGGCGTCCTGTTTCCGCGCGCGGGCGGCATCTATCACTTCGTCAAGGAAGCGTATGGACCGCTCTGGGGCTTCCTCTACGGCTGGATCGCCTTCCTGGTCATCATGTCGGGAGGCAACGCCGCCCTGGGCGTGGCCTTCGGCGAGTACCTGGGGAGCTTCCTGCCCTGGTTCTCCACCCGCCACGTCCTCCTCTCCGCGCCCCTCGGCGCCTGGACCTGGACGCTGAGCGGCGGCCAGGTCGCCGCGGTGATCGCCCTCGTCGTCCTGACCGCGGTCAACCACCTGGGCTTGAAAGAGGGGGCGTGGGTGCAGAACGTCCTGACCGCCCTCAAGATCGGCGCCATCGTGCTGATCGGCGTCCTCGGCCTGCTGGCCATGGCGCCGGCGTCCAACGCCTGGACCGAGCCGTCTCACGCCCTCCCCGGCAGCCTGCTCGCCGCCTTCGGTGTGGCCATGATCGCCGCGCTGTGGACCTACGACGGCTGGTACGGCCTGACCTGCTCGGCGGGCGAGGTGCGCGATCCGGCGCGCAGCCTGCCGCGCGGCCTGATCCTCGGCACCCTGGCGGTGGCGGCGCTCTACATCCTGCTCAACCTGGTCTACCTGCGCGCCCTGCCCATCGATGGAATGGCGGCGACACCACGCATCGGCGAGACGGCGGCGGCGGTCCTCTTCGGGCCGCGGGCGGCGCGCCTGGTCTCCCTCGCCGTCCTCGTCTCCACCTTCGGCTGCCTCTCCTCCACCATCCTCTACAGCTCGCGCATCTACCTGCCCATGGCCGCCGACGGCCTCTTCTTTCCGTCGCTGGCCAAGGTCGACCCGCGCTTCCGCACACCGGTACGCTGCCTGTGGGCGCAGACGGCCTGGTCGGTGCTCCTCACCCTGTCGGGGACCTACGAGCAGCTCTATACCTACGTGATCTTTTCCTCGGTGGTCTTCCACGCCGCCACCGCCGCCGCCGTCTTCGTCTTCCGGCGCCGCCTGCCGGACGCTCCGCGCCCCTACCGCACCTGGGGCTACCCGGTCGTGCCGGCGCTGTTCATCCTCGCCTGCCTGCTCCTCATCGGCAACACCCTGGCGGAGAAGCCGGTCGAGTCGCTCGCCGGCCTCGGGCTGCTCGTCCTCGGCGTGCCGGCGTTCCTGGTCTTCCGCGGCCGATCGGCGAAAAGGCTCTCGTAGAGGAAGTAGAAGATAGAATCGGCCCGCGGCGGGCCTCCACCCCGCCGGAACGCACCAACCCCTGGAGGGAGCTCTGTGAAACATATTTCCACCGTGATGGCCCTGCTGAGCCTCTTGCTCGCGGGCAGCGCCTTTGCCGCCCCCGCCGCCGACAAGGCAGCCCCGAAGACCGACAAGAAGCCCGCGGCGGCCAAGCAGGCGGACAAGAAGAAAGACGAGAAGAAGGATCCCCTGAGCGCCGGCACCTTCGCCGGCCTGCCCCTGCGCGGTATCGGCCCCGCCATCACCTCGGGCCGGGTGATCGACATCGCGGTCGACCCGGCGAGCCCGGACACCTGGTACGTGGCGACGGCCGCGGGCGGCGTCTGGAAGACGACCAATCACGGCATCACGTTCAATCCCCTCTTCGACGGCCAGGGCTCGTACTCGATCGGCTGCGTCACCATCGATCCCAACGATCCGCTGGTGATCTGGGTCGGCAGCGGCGAGAACAACAGCCAGCGCAGCGTCTCCTACGGCGACGGCGTCTACAAGTCCATCGACGGCGGCAAGACCTGGAACAACGTCGGCCTCAAGAAGTCGGAGCACATCGGCAAGATCGTCGTCGATCCGCGGAATTCCGACGTGGTCTACGTCGCCGCCCAGGGTCCGCTCTGGTCGGCCGGCGGCGACCGCGGGCTCTACAAGACGACGGACGGCGGCAAGACGTGGAAAGCCGTGCTGACAGTCAGCGAGAACACCGGCGTCACCGACGTCGTCATGGACCCGCGCGATCCGGACGTCCTCCTCGCCGCGTCCTACCAGCGGCGGCGGCACGTCTGGACCCTGATCGACGGCGGTCCCGAGTCCGCGATCTACAAGAGCCGTGACGGCGGCGCAACCTGGGACAAGCTGACCGCCGGCCTGCCCAAGGAAGCGATGGGGCGCATCGGCCTCGCCATCTCCCCCGCCCGGCCGGGCACCGTCTATGCCGCCATCGAGGCGGCGCGCGATGCCGGCGGCCTCTACCGCTCGACCGATGGCGGCGCCAACTGGGAGAAGCGCAGCGCCACGGGCGCCTCCAGCGCGCAGTACTACCAGGAGATGTTCCCGCATCCCACCGACCCCGACACCTTCTACCTGGTCGACACCTTCCTCCAAGTGACGAACGACGGCGGCAAGACGTTCCGCAACGCCGGGGAGAAGAACAAGCACGTCGACAACCACGTGGTGTGGATCGATCCGAAGAACCCCGACCACCTGCTGGTGGGCTGCGACGGCGGCCTCTATGAATCCTACGACCGCGCCGTCTCCTGGGACTTCAAGGCCAATCTGCCGGTCACCCAGCTCTACCGCGTGGACGTGGACAACAGCAAGCCGTTCTACTACGTCTACGGCGGCACCCAGGACAACTTCAGCCTCGGCGGCCCGTCGCGCACCGGCAACTCGCACGGCATCGCCAATTCGGACTGGTTCGTGACGGTGGGCGGCGACGGCTTCAAGACCGTCGTCGATCCGGTCGACCCCAATTTCGCCTACGCCGAGGCGCAGTACGGCGCTCTCGCGCGCTTCGACCGCAAGAGCGGCGAGGTGATCGACATCCAGCCGCAGCCGGGCCTCGGCGAGCCCGCCCTGCGTTTCAACTGGGACTCCCCCATCCTCATCAGCCCGCACGCCCACACCCGCCTCTACTTCGCCGCCCAGAAGGTCTTCCGCAGCGACGACCGCGGCAATACCTGGAAGGCCGTCAGCCCCGACCTGACACGGCAGATCGACCGCAACAAGCTCGCGGTCATGGGCCGCGTGTGGGGTATCGACGCGGTGGCCAAGAACGCCTCGACGTCCCTCTACGGCAACATCGTCTCCCTCGCCGAATCGCCGGTGAAGGAGGGGCTCCTCTACGTCGGCACCGACGACGGGCTGATCCAGGTCAGCGAGGACGGCGGCGCGAATTGGCGCCAGAGCGAGCGCTTCCCCGGCGTGCCGGAAAACACCTACGTGTCGCGCCTGGAAGCTTCGCCGGTGAGCGCCGACGTCGTCTTCGCCGCCTTCGACAACCACAGCAACGGCGACTTCAAGCCCTACCTGCTCAAGAGCAGCGACCGCGGCAAGAGCTGGACCTCGATCGCCGGCAACCTGCCGCAGAACGGCAACGTCTGGTCGCTGGTCCAGGACCCGGTGAACGCGGACCTCCTCTTCGCCGGCACCGAATTCGGCCTCTACTTCAGCATTGACGGCGGCGGCAAGTGGATCCAGCTCAACGGCGGCCTCCCCATCAACGCGGTGCGCGACATGGTGATCCAGAAACGTGAGAACGATCTCGTCATCGCCACCTTCGGCCGCGGTTTCTACATCCTGGACGACTACACACCGCTGCGCACCGTGAAGGCGGAGACGTTACAGAAGAATTTCGTCTCCTTCCCGGTGAAGCAGGTCCCGCTGTACGTCGAGAGCGTGCCGTTCGGGCTGCCCGGCAAGGCGTTCCAGGGCGAGTCCCACTACCTGGCGCCCAATCCGCCCTTCGGCGCCACCTTCACCTACTACCTCAAGGACGAGCTGAAGACGCGCAAGGCGCAACGCATCGAGGTGGAGAAGGACGTCGAGGAAGAAGGGGGAAACCCGCCCTATCCCAACTGGGACCAGCTCAAGGCCGAGGAGCGGGAGAAGGAGCCGGTGATCCTCGTCACCGTCCAGGACGCCGAGGGCAACGTCGTCCGCCGCCTCACCGCGCCGGTCACCGCCGGCTTCCACCGCGTCAGTTGGGACCTGCGCTACCCCACCCTGGAGCCGGCATCGCTGACCGATCCCTCGGGAGACAACCCCTTCAATCAGCCGCCCCAGGGCCCCATGGCCGTGCCGGGCAGGTACACCGTCACCTTCGCCGAGCGGGCGGAAGGCAAGGTGACGCCGCTCGGTGACCCGCAGACCTTCACCGCCGAGCCTCTCGGCCTCGCCAGCCTGCCGGCCGAGGACCACCCCGCCGTCCTCGCCTTCCAGGAGAAGACCGCCCTCCTGCTGCGTGCCGTTCTCGGAGCCGGCAAGCTGGTGAAGGACACCGAGGAGCGCCTGAATTACATCCAGCGCGCCCTGCTCAACACCCCCAAGGCCGACCAGAAGCTGGTCGACCAGGCCGAGGCTCTGGAAACTCGTCTCCAGGATCTCAACGAGAAGCTGAATGGGAGCTCGATCGTCCGCAGCCACAACGAGGCCGATCCGCCCGCCATCACCGAGCGCGTGAACCAGGTCGTCGGCGGCCACTGGAGCTCCACCTCCGCGCCGACGCAGACCCACATGGAGAACTACCGCCTGGCCGCCCAGTCCTTCGCCCCCGTCCTCGAAGAGCTGCGCAAGCTCGTCGAGGTCGACCTGAAGAACCTGGAAAACCAGCTCGAAGCCGCGGGCGCCCCCTGGACGCCGGGCCGGGTTCCGGTCTGGCGGCCGGAGTAGGGCCGCAGGCCCGACCAAACCGAGCCCCCGGATCTTCCGAGATCCGGGGGCTTTGTTCTTTCGGGTATCATTCCGTTGAGGCACGACGGAGGATGCACCCCATGGCCAGGCAGCAAGCTCAGTTTTTTCTGGACGCCGAGCAGTACCAGCAGGTGGCCCGCCTGGCGGAAACCCGGGATCGTCCCATCCCTGAGGTCGTCCACGATCTTGTCGATCTGGGTCTGGAGAGACTCAAGCGGCGCACGCAGGATCGAAGGACGGCGCTCCAGGAGCTGACCACCCTGCGCCGGTCGATCGAGCAACGGCAGGGAACATTTTCCGATGATCCCATCGCCGAAGCGAGAGCCGAGCGGGAAGAACAGATGAACGCCGTCTTCTCTCCCCTGACCGAGCCTTGAGAATCGTCGTCGATGCCAATTTCCTGGTCTCCCTGGCGATCCCGACACCCTCGCACCCGCTCTCTGGAGCTATGAGGCTGTCTCAGCGATCCGGAAGTACGTGGCCTCCGGCAAGCTGAGCCAGGAGGAAGCCTTCCAGGCGGTCACCCACCTTTTGTCCGTCGGCATTCAAGATGTCCCCGCTTCGGAGGAGCTCCATCACATGGCCCTCGCCTGGGCCCCTCACCCCCTGGCCCCATAGGCGCTAACTTTGGCCGGGCGGAGGTTTCCTCCCCCCTGGGAGGGGGAGGGTTGGAGCAGGGGGGAGGCCAGGAGGGGGGCGCTGCGAACGG
>Ga0307506_10000145_pt1 | contig 25242 bp, 21 predicted proteins | sample 25_S_MG_FD_202175 | JGI IMG/M metagenome (GOLD analysis project Ga0307506, IMG submission 202175) | Soil microbial communities from Populus trichocarpa stands in riparian zone in the Pacific Northwest, United States - 25_S | ecosystem: Environmental > Terrestrial > Soil > Riparian zone > Trees... | reverse complement strand
CGGCGTTTTGTGCAGCTCGTCGTCCTCGATCGGGACTCGGAAAAGCGCTCTAAGTTACTCTCCATAAAGACCTTACCTCGCTAGCGAGATGCCCGTTCCAAAAGAGCCGCACCCAAATCAATTCTTCCCCCCAACCCGGGGCTCACGCCCCGGGCTCCATGCTTTCGCCCCTCCGGGGCTGCCCGCCTCGTTGCCTCCCTGCCAAAGCTGACCGCCAAACCCGCTACAACCCTTGCTTCTTGTCTCCCCTCTCCCGGCGGGGGCGTGGGTGGGAGATGGGAGAGGGGCCGGGGGTGAGGCGCTTCACGCCCCCCTCGGGCTCCCCCCTCCAATCTCATGGTCCAGAGATTTCAGAGGCCAGAGGGTTCAGAGTTCAGAGGAGAATGGGAGCAACACGACCCGGAAGCCGATATCCCCGTTACGGGCCGCAGGATCACCCTTGAAGTGGACTGCGCAGTGCACGCCCGCGGCATCGAGGCCGCAGGAGCCTCCTCGCAACACACGGGGGCCGGAGACTGAGAGGTCATCCGGCTGCTCTCTATCTCCCAGGCTCCTCGTCCACTCCCACACATTCCCGCTCATCTCTTCGCAGCCGTAAGGACTGATTCCGGCCGGGAAACAGCCCACCGCGCTCGGCTCACCGATACCGGTTTCTGCACAGTTGGCCTTCTCCGGGTCAGCCTTGTTTCCCCACGGATATTCCCTACCGCCCGTGCCCCGGGCCGCCCTCTCCCATTCCGCTTCCGAAGGCAGCGTCACTCTGCAGGCGCCGAGATTTCCGACATGGTCGCGTAGTTTCTCCGTCAGCCACTCGCAATAGGCCAACGCATCGTGCCAGGACACGCGCGTGACAGGCGCGTTGGAGGGGCCTTCCAGAGCCCGAGGATCCAACTCATGACCGCTCTCAGTCGCAAATGCCCGAAACTGCTCCGCCGTCACCGGCCATCGGCTGATATGGAACGCTGGCTCACCCGGCACCTCCACGAATCCCAAAAGCCACTCCTTGGGCAGGGACCACCGCTCCAGGTCGAACCGCGGATCGCCGATCTTCGCCAGAGTCTTCCCAGCCAGAGCCCGCTCCCGAGCGGGAAAGAGGGCTGCCCTCAAGAGGTGAACGTGCCAACGACGTAAGAGATCGAGCTGCCGGCGGTTCGGCTCGCTGAGCTTGCGAGAGAAGTCCACGGCTTCCACGATCATCTGCCCGGCGAGATGGGCACCCCAGGCGTCGTCCAGGCCGGTGTCTGGATCGCTCGGCTCGCGATAGCAAAGCTCGTGAGCGAGCTGCCAGGCGGGCGCCGGAGTTCCTCGCGCCGCTTTGGCTCCGGCGAGGAGCACCACCTCGCGCCAACGTCCGGGGTGGGATCGCCCCAACTCCGCCACGCGGATGGGAAAATCCTCGACCGCCAGGTGACAGGCGGCCAGATACTCCTGGAACGTGCGGTGAGGGAAGGTGTAGACCTCCACCCCTCGCGCCACCAGGAGGCCGGCCCGCTGGCTCAGGTAGTCGACGAGAATGGCGGGATTGGCCTCCGGCGTGCGCCGCAGGCGCATGAGGCGAGCCACCAGATCGCCCTCCGCCACATCAGCCGTGCCAGGGCGCCCCCCCTGGGCGGAATGGACATCGAAAGCCAGCTCCTCGAGAACCTGCCGCACCTTGTCCTTGCCCGCCTCCAGGTACTGCGTCAGGGTCGGCTGGAGAACCACCGGCTTTCCGGTCGTCCGATCGTGCCGCACCTGCCGGCTCTCCCAGCGGTCGAGGAGAAGATCCACCGTCGCCGCGTAGAGCTCCTCTCGCTTCTCCGGCAGGTCCGCACCCCGCCAGGCGTGGAGGCACGCCATGAGCGTGAGAAGGAGCGGCCGGCCCGCGAGCTCGCGGAGATGCTCGCGGCCGAAGATCGCCTGCCGGAGGTGCTCGGCTTTGCCCTCGGCGTCCGCCTTGGCGAGCTTTCCGACGGCGGCGGAGTGGGCGTACCAGCGCGTAACGAAACGGTCGATCTGACCGTCGCTGAACGGGGCGAGCACAGCCTCCGCGAAGCCCTTCAGCTTCCATCCCTGGCTCTGGTAGGCGTAGGTGCGGCTGGTGAGGAGCACCCGGCACTTGGAGAAGCTCTTCACGAAGTCCTCGACCGCCTGGCGGATCTGCTCCCGCCGCCTCTCCGCTTCCGGCACCTCGTCAAGACCGTCCAGCAGGATCAAACCGCCCTTCTCCTGGAGATGCTTGTAAACGAAGTCAGAGCAGCCACCGAGGCTCGCCTCTGCGAGAGTGCCGGCGATGAACTTCCACAGATGATCTGCGGTTGCCCGCTCACCGGGCTCGGGCAGCCCCTGAACGGCGAAGTCACGCAGCACGACCCGTACCGGCAGAAGAACACCTTGATCCCAGGGCTGAGGTTCTTCCTCATCGTCACCGTCCTCGTCCGGTAGCGGCGCCCGGAGAAGATCCAGACCGGCATGCGGTGGCCCGAGGGCCTCCCCGGCCAGGCAGAGCGCCACGAAATTGACGAACGTGCTCTTGCCGCTGCCAGGATCGCCCAGGAGCACGAGACGAGGATGCCGGTTGAGCTGCTCCAAGGCGGAGAGTGGTGGTAGGAACTCGTAGAGTGGTGGAGGCGCATCCTTCCGCCGGTCCTCGCGCGGCCACAGGGTGAGCAGCGCCGTATAGACGGCGTCGAGACTGAGGCCGGCGTCTCCGTCACCGGCGGCGGCCGGGTCGATGCCGGCGAGCGAGAGGGAGGCGGTCTCTCGATAGAGGCGGGAGAGATAGGAGGCACGCAGGGTCTCGGTGGCAGTGCTCCGGCCCTCGCGCGCCTCGATGACGATATTGCCGTGGACGTCTCCACCCACAACGACGCTTCCTGCACCTCCAGCCACCGCCCCAGGACCGACCGCAGCAGCGCCGGAACCCCCGACTCGGACAGAAGCGACGGAGGCCGTCTCCGCGGGCATCCCTCCGGCCATCTCCCGCTCCTGATTGCGCAACGCCTTCACCACTTCGGTGGCCAGAGCATCGGGAGCCTCGAAGAAGGCGACGATCCGCTCGGTCTTGAGCCGTTCACGGAAGCGCTTCTGGAGACGCCTTTTCTTCTCCGGCTCGCGCAGGGAAAATGGCAGAGAAAAATCGACCGCGGCCAGGAAGAGGAGCCGCGGGATACCGGCGGCCACGGCCGCGTCGTACTCGCGTTCCGTGAAGGAGGTCTTCTCCCCTTTCGGAGAGCTGCCATAGAGATGTCCGGCCAGCCCCACGAAGACCTCGCACGACCACACCGCCTCCTGGCAGAACGCGTCGGCCGGCCAGTCCCGCGCGCCAAAGTCCTCCATACGCATGCATTGGAAGCCGTCCATGCCCGAGATCGCCTTATAGACGGCGTCGCGATGCGGCCCGAGGTCGCGGGCCGTGGAGCTGAGGAAGACTCTGCGGACGAGAGAGCGCTGCGCTGAGGTCAAGCCGCCTCCTTGGGAGAAACGATCGACCTCAGTTTATCGAATGCTCGCTGCTGCCGCCCCTTCAGGGCTAAAATCAATTCTTCCCCCCAACCCGGGGCTCACGCCCCGGGCTCCATGCTTTCGCCCCCTTCCGGGGCTGCCCCCCTCGCGAGCGCGCGAGCTCACTTGAAAGCTCCTTACTTGCTGGTCCTGAGTGAATTGGCTAGTTTAGCGACATGAAGATGGCCACTCCCGTCCTCGCCGAGGAGAGCACGGCTCTGGATGGCCGGGTCGAACGCCTGGAAAGGCAAGGGATCCTGCACCGTGCCCAAGCCCCCAAATCCCCGGACCTCTTTGCCCGGCCGCGCCCCAACGCGCGCGAGGAGGGCAGCGTTCTCGCGGCGCTCCTGGAGGAACGGCGGGGCGGCCGGTGATTCTGGTGTCGAGCCCGACGTACGAGCCCGTGCCAAGGCGGCTCATGCGGCCCTATGAGCTCATCGGCTGGCGTCCGCCCAAGTAGCTGGATTCCACCCCACCGGTCCAGCCCTCGGAGGGGGCGGCAGCATATAGCCCGGGCCGTGAGGGGAACGGTGCCGGTGTCCAGCGCCGCTGCCGCCCCTTCAGGGCTGAAATCAAATCTTCTCCCCCACCCGGGGCTCACGCCCCGGGCTCCATGCTGTCGCCCCCTCCGGGGCTTCCCGCCCTGCCGCCTCCCTGCAAAGCGGACCATCAAAGCCGCTACGGCTCTCTTGCTTCTTGTCTCCCCTTTCCCGGCGGGGGCGTGGGCGGGAGATGGGAGAGGGGCCGGGGGGGGGCCGGGGGTGAGGGCGCTGTTCGGCGTCCCCCCTCCCAGATCCTTCAGCTCGTTCCTCGCTTCAGGATGACAGCGGCGGGCACGTCCGCCTTCTCCCAGGCCTTGGCGGCTTCGGCGCTCGCGGCGGCGGCTTCCTTGTCTTTCTTCTGGGCGCGGAGGCTGGCGGCGAGGCCGTGGAGGGACCAGCCGTTGTGGGGGTGGCGGTCGAGGTCTTCCTGCCAGACTTTCTGGGCTTCGGCGGGGCGGCCGGCGGCCTGGAGGACGGCTCCGAGATCCTGGCGGACGGGGGTGTACCAGTCCGGCGGCTCGTTGTAGCGGAGATTGTCCTCGGTCTGCACGGCGTCCTGGAGGTGGATCACGGCCTCGTCGATGTGGCCCTTCCGGACGGCGAGATGGGCGGCGAGGAGGCCTTCGGCGATCGACAGGAGCGAGCGGGCGGAATTCAGGCCTTCGAGGGCTTCGAGGGGGAGGGCGGCGGCGAGGTCCTGGACTTTCTTGTGCTCGGCGGCGGCTTCGTCGAGGCGGTTGAGGCCGGTGAGGGCGAGACCTCGGGCGGCGTGCCAGATGCCTTCGGCGTAGGGGAAGCCTTCGGGGGGCGCGGGCTCTTTCAGGACGTCGTCCCAGCGCTCCAGGCGGACGAGGGTCCAGACGGGATAGCCGAAGGTGAAGTCGAAGCCGGGCATCTGGTGCAGCATCTCGACGGGCACCTGGGCGACCATGGCTCGGGCGTTCGTCAGCGCTTCGGCGCTCCGGCCTTCCATCAGGGCGGTGGACCAGAGGAACTGGTAGTTGTGGGCGCTGTACATGAAGTAGAAGCCGAGGGGGCCGGCTTTGGCCAGGTAGGACTGGTCGACGGCGATGGCTTTGCGGTTCGCCTCGGAGGCGTCTTCCCAGTGGCCGACGCGGGCGTAGATGTGCGAGGGCATGTGGACGATGTGGGCGGCGCCGGGGATGAGGGCGGCGATGCGGCCGGCGGCGGCGAGGGCTTTCTCGGGGTGCGGCGAGGCTTCGACGGCGTGGATGTAGTAGTGGTTGGCGCCGGGGTGGGACGGGTTCTTCGCCAAGACGCGTTCGAGGGTGGCGACGATCTCGTCCGTGCCGGGCTGCGGCTTGCCGTCCTTGGTCCACAGGTCCCAGGGGCGGAGGTCCATCATCGCCTCGGCGGCGAGGGCGGCGGCGTCCAGGTCGTCCGGGAACTGGCGGGCGACGTCGCGCATGGCGTCGGCGTAGGCTTTGTCGAGGCCGGCCTGGAGGGCGGGATCGCTCGGCGGCGGATCGGCGAAGCGGCGGGTGACGGCGGCGATCAGGGCCTTCTCCACCGGGGTCGCGCCTTCTGTGAGCGTAGCGGCCCGTTGCGCCGCCTCGTGGCCGGCCTTGGTGCGGTCGGGCAGGGCGGCCAGGTTGATATGCGGCCCGAGGCTCATCGCGACGCCCCAGGCGCACAGGCCGCACAGGGGGTCGGCCTTGGCCGCCGCCTCGAAGGAGCGCTGGGCCTCTTCCAGGTTGAAGGCGTAGAGGAGAAGCAGCCCCTGGTCGAAATAGGCCTGCGCCTCGGGCGAGGCGGTGGTGACGGCGCGGTGATAGGCGCCGAGGTCGCCGAGGAGCGGCGCCGGGGCTGGGGCTGGGGCCGGCGCTTCGGTCATCGCGTGACCGGCTCCCAGGGCGAAGGCAAGACTGAGCACCTGAAAAAAGTCGAGAGTCATCGTATGGGTCCCTCCGTCCCCGTTCTACGGCCGGACGGGGCGATGCGGATGATTGTATCCGGAGGATTCGGCGCGCGGCTCTATGGAATCAACGGCTCGACGGTGGGGATCGAGGCCTTGAGCTGCGCCCATCCCATGCCGATGTTGGTCGCTTTCCCGGTCACCAGCATCATCACCGCCTTGCCGCCGCGGATGGTCTTGGCGAAATGGAAGCTGTGGGTGGAGGCGATGTGAACCTCCTGGAGGGAATCGTCGCCGCTCTCCGGCAGGCCGCGGTGGGAGAGGAGCGTCTGCCGGATGTGATCGAGACTCGGGCTGCGGAAGATGTCTCTCGTCGCCTGGGCCACCCCTTTGTTCAGCGCCTGGGGGTGCTCGGCGGCGGTGTGGGAACCGAGGAGCAGGCCGGTGTGGAGATCCATGACTCCGCAAGCCCTGGCTCCGTCGACCTGAAGAACCACTTCCTCGCAAGCCTCGTCGATCTTTCCCATGAGCTACTCCTTGGCGGTGAAATGATCGGGCCAGATACGGCGGACGAAAGCGGAAAATTGGGAGCGGAACCAGGGCGTCGACTGGCGGCCCGCGAGCCCCTGGGCCAGGGCCAGAGCCGCGTCCGATTCCGTATCCCAGACGATCCCGATCCCCACCTGGCCATCCACCCATTCGCAGCTCCCCTGTCCCAGGTTCTCCGTCGCTTGGCGCGCGCTGTGGGCCAGGGCCAGGAGGGGCTTGGCCCAATCGTGCATGTCCGCGGTCCCGTGCAGGAGCATGGCCGCGCCGTCACTCAGCCGCACGGCGACGGCGCAGTACGGCAAGCTGTCCTTGCCCAGCAGCCCGCGCCCCTGATCCCACCAGTGCAGCGCGGGCCGGCCGGACCAGGAGCTGGGCGCCGGTCTCGCCTGCGCATCCCGCGCCGCTTCGTCCGCGCGGCGCGCTCCTTCGAGCAGCAGCTCGGTCATGGAGGCGAACACGGTCTGCCGGCGCGCCCGGCAGACGTGCTCGATTTCGATCTCCGGCGCGGTCCAGTCCTCCAGCGCGAAGAAGGCTTCCTGCCCGCGGGTCTCGCCGACCTCGGCGTCGATCATCTCGCCGTCCTGAAAATAGAGAACGCCGGTGCGCCCCGCGGACGCGACCGTCAGCGTGCAGGTCTTCTTCTCGAGCTCGAGGAGCTGCAGAAAGCCCGGCAGTGTAATTCCCTGGATGTGCCCGTTGGCCGTCCGCGGCGGCTCGATCGATGGACGGGTCGATCCCGTGGTCACGCTTCCTCCTCCGCCACATCTGAACGCAATTCCAGCACGCGACCTCCCCTCGGAGGCTGGAGGCAACCTGCCGCAAGCGCATCTCCGTCTAAATAGCTTAATTATTGTAGCAGGGCGCGGGGGAAAAGGACACCGGGCGGGAGAGCTCCGCGCCGCTTCATCGCCGCACGTGCGGCAGCCCGACCCCCGGCGCCGGGCGCTCGCGCAGGACGTCGCGGCGGAAGACGAACAGCTCGGCCGGCCGGCCGCCGGTCTGGGGGTCGAAGCGGCCGGTGCCTTCGACCAAGCCGCCGGTCTCGACCAGGCGGCGGAAGTTCTGCTTGTGCAGGCGGACGCCGGCGAGGGCTTCGACGACGCGCTGAAGCTGCAGGAGGGTGAAGGTGGGGGCCAGTAGCTCGAAGACGACGGGGCGGTATTTGATCTTGCCGCGCAGGCGGCCGAGGGCGGTGGCGAGGATGCGCCGGTGGTCGGCGGCCATGGCGCGGCCGGGCAGGGGGACGGGGCGTGCGGCGGGGAGCGCCGGCCCGGGATCGCCGGCGATGCGCTCCGGAGCGTCGGCGTGGTCGCGCCAGGCCTCGGGGACCAGGAAGGCTTCATAGAGGAGCTCGTAGCGCTCGAGGACGCGCTCGCCGTCCCAGGAGGCGCCGCCGAGGCCGAAGGCGATGTCGGCGCGCTCGCGGCGTTCCTGGCGGACCTGGGGCTCGGGCGCGCCGTCCACCCAGGCTTCCAGGGCGGGCACGATGGGACTAATGGCGCCGTCGAGGAGCGCCGGCCGGCCGTGGCGCCAATCCTCCCAGGGGAAGAATTCGTACCAGTCGCGCCAGTGCGCCTCGACGCCCACGGAGACTTCGTGGACGAGGGCGAGATAGGCGACGGAGACGACGCGCAGCCCTTTGCGTCGCGAACGCGGATCGCGGTCGCGGTCGCCGAAGGTGTAGAGCTGCTCGACGTAGCCGAGCGGGAAGCCGGTCTGGTCGCGCACCCAGCGCCGCAGGCCGCGGTCGAGCGTGCGGTCGTGCTCGGGATCGAGCGGACCGAAGGGCAGGGCCTCCTCGGCGTCCTTCTCGGCGCCCGGGCGCCCGGCGCGCAAGGTCAGGATGCGCGGCACCTCCGCGGTCACCGCCACGATCACGGCGTTGAGGCCGACGGCGGCCCTCATGCCACCTCGCGGTCCGTCTCGCGGTCGAAAACCGCGGCGAAGTGCCCGGCGCACACCGCGGCCACCTCGGCGAGGGCCGGCGCGCGCCCGGTCAGCTTCTCGATCGAGGTCATGCCGATCCCCTGCAAGCCGCACGGGATGATGCCGGCGAAGTGGGAGAGGTCGGTGGCCACGTTGAGGGCGAAGCCGTGGGTGGTGATCCAGCGCGACAGATGGACGCCGATCGAAGCGATCTTGTCCGCCTGATCGTGGCCGGCCCAGACACCGATGAACGCCTGCCCCTCGCGCACCGCGGCGCTGACGCCGTACTCGGCGAGGGTGCGGATGAGCACCTCCTGGAGGTCGCGCACGTAGCGGCGGACGTCGCGCCGGTCCGGGCTGAGGTTGACGATGGGATAGCCCACGAGCTGCCCCGGCCCATGATAGGTGACCTGGCCGCCGCGGTCGCACTCCTCGACCGCGATCCCCTGCGCGGCCAGCCACTCCGGCGCGGCCAGGACGTCGGCGGCGGAGGCGTTGCGCCCCAGGGTGTAGACCGGCGGATGCTCCAGCAGCAGCAACCGCTCCACCCCCTCGCCCCGCTTGATCGCATCGCGGGCGGCGTGCTGCCGCTCCACCGCCTCCCGATAGGGGACGCGGCCGAGGAAGTCCCAATGCAGGCGGCGGCGGCTCACGGCGGCGGGATGCAAATCGATCATCGCCGGCGATCTTATCCGATCCCGAAACAGGGTCCGGCCAGAGGCCGCCCGCCCCCTCCCCCATCCCCTCCCCCGCGCGTGCCCCCTTCCCGCCCACCCCGAGCGGGAGAGGGGCGCCACCGCCCAATACAAGAAAGTCAGCTCCCGAGAGGCAGCTCCGCAGGCGTTCCCCCTCTCCCGTTCGGGGTGGGCGGGTTGGGGGCACGCACGGGAGAGGGGGCCAGGGGGAGAGGGCCTCGACAATCCCGGGCCGCGGACAGTAGAATTCCCTCCGGCCGCAATCTGGCTCGCTCCAGTGATCGAGAAGCAGGAGCAAAGCACGGAAGGAGCGACTGTTCCAGACATCGCTGGAAGCAAGACCGCTGAGCCAAAACAGATGATCGACACGCCGAGGAGGATCTCTTTGCTGGAGGAGCTGGACGATCAGGACGAAAGGCTCGACGCCTTGATCCAGGAGCTCGGCCTGTTGCGCAAGACCGTGCTCCGCCAGGGCCACGCCCAGGAGCTGTTCCAGGCGCGCGTGGAGGAGGCGGTCGGGCGCCTCGCCGGAGCAGCGGAAAAGCCGCGCCCGCTGCCGCCGTCCGGCCCCAGCTCCGCCCAGGTGCGGGCTCTCCTCGAGCTCGACCAGGCGCTCCTCCAGATCCTGCGCCTGGCGGCGGACGGAAGCGATCCGAGAGAGACCGCGGCGGACGAGGAGCCCGGATCGCTCCGCGAAGGCCTCTCCCTCCTCCAGATCCGCGTCCGCAATCTCCAGCATTCGATGGGATTGGCGGCCATCCCCACGCAGAACCAACCCTTTGACGACCGCTGGCACGAAGCCTGTGCCGTGGCGCACCGGCCGGACCTCCCGGACCGCTGGATCGCCGAGGAGATCCTCCCCGGCTACCGGCTCGGCGAACGGGTGGTGCGCCCCGCGAAGGTCGTCGTGAACCGCATCGACTGACAGTCTTTTCTGAGGAGACTCATGGCACAGAAGAAAATCTTCGGCATCGACCTGGGGACCACCAACTCCTGCCTCGCGGTGATGGAGGCCGGCGGGCCGCGGGTGATCGCGATCGACGGCGATCCGATCGTGCCCTCGGTGGTGAGCCTCGACCAGAAGACCGGCCGCTTCCTCGCCGGCCGCAGAGCCCGCAACCGCCAGGTGCTCGAGCCGGCCTGGACGGTGCGCTCGATCAAGCGCCGCATGGGCCAGACGGAACGGGTTCCCATCGGCGACCGGGAGCTCCTGCCGGAGGAGATCTCGGCCGAGATCCTGCGCTATCTCAAGGAGCGCGGCGAGGCGGCGCTGGGCCAGCCGGTCGAGCGCGCGGTCATCACCGTCCCCGCCTACTTCGGCGACGCCCAGCGCCGCGCCACCATCCGGGCCGGCGAGCTGGCCGGGCTGGACGTGGTGCGCATCCTCAACGAGCCCACCGCGGCGGCGCTGGTCTACGACCGCCTGGTGGCGCGCAAGATCGAGCCGGCCGCCGTCGAGCCGGCGGGGAGCGGCGAGACGGCTCGCGCATTGTCTGGGACCAGTGGGACCAGCGCCGGCACCGACACCCAGCGCGTGCTCGTCTACGACCTCGGCGGCGGCACGTTCGACGTCTCCGTGGTCGAGATCGGCGGCGGCATCAACGAGGTGCTGGCGAGCGGCGGCGACAATCATCTCGGCGGCGACGATTTCGATCACTTGCTGGCGGACCACCTGGCCGTGCGCCTCCGCGCGGCGGCCGGCCGTGAGCTGCCCCGCGAGCTGCCGCTGGATCTGCGCCTCACCGCGCGCCTGGAAGACGCCGCCGAGCGCGCCAAGATCGACCTCTCGGCCCGTCCGTTCGCGCGGGTCACCGAGGAGGCGCTGGTCGGCAGCTTCCATCTCGATCTGGAGGTCGACCGCGGGACCTTCGAGGCGATGATCGAGAGCCGCCTCGCCGGCACTCTCGCGGAGGTGGACCGGGCGCTCGCAGCGGCCCGGCTCCCTCCGGAGAAGATCGACCTCGTGATCCTGGTCGGCGGCTCGACGCACATCCCGCGGGTGCGGGAGCTGCTCGCCGGGCGCTTCTCCTGTCCGGTCGAGCACGCCGTCGATCCCGCCCTCTGCGTGGCCCTCGGCGCCGCCGTCCAGGGCGCGATCCTGGGCGGCGAGGTGTTCGACCACATCCTGGTCGACGTGGCGGCCCACTCGCTCGGCATCAAGACCGCCAACAGCTTCCTCGGCGGCGGCCTGCTCCTGGGCGAGGCGGACTCTTTCTCGCCCATCATCCCGCGCAACACCCAGGTGCCGGCGACCCGCGCCCAGCTCTACCACACCATGCTCGACAACCAGAAGAGAGTCGCGGTGGAGGTCTATCAGGGAGAGAGCGACTTCTGCAGCGAGAACACCCTGATCGGCGACTTCCCGTTCGCTCTCCTGCCGCTGCCGGCCCACAGCCCGGTGGTGGTGGAGATGCGCTACGACCTCGACGGGATCATCCGCGTGGTCATCCATCAGAAAGGGACCGACAACCGCCGCGAGGTGACCCTCTCCACCCGCAGGCGCGAGGAGGCGGACACCGGCCCGGCCGTGGGATCGGTTGCCGGGCCGGTCGAGAACTACATCCTGCGCAAGGCCCGGATGCTCGCGGAGAGGGCCTCGAATCCTCCGGACGCCGCGCTGCGGGAACGTCTCCAGGCCGCCGCGGAAGCCTACGAGCAACTGCTGGCCGCATCCGACGCGGACCCCGATGACGTCGATGCGGCGGAGGAAGAGCTCCTGGAAGTGCTGAACGCGGCGGAGGAGGCGGCGGTCGCTCCATGAAAGGAAAGCGCAGCCTCAAGAAGCAGCAGAAGCGCCAGGCCTCGGCGCTGGCGGAGCTCGAGGAGCTGCACCGACGCCAACGGGCTGATCCGACAAAAAGCCGGACCGACGACGAGATCCTCGCGCGAGCGGTCGAGATCCCGGATCTCGCCGCCTCTCCATTCGCCGCCAAATGGGCGGAGGTGGCCGGCCGGGCGCTCCGGCAGAGCCTGGCCGGCGGCGATCTCGACCGCCTCGAACGCCTCCTGGGCTCTCTCCGCCGCACCGGCCGGCCGCCGTCCGTCGCCGGCCTGGCGTCTCTGGCGGACTCCGTCCTCGACCTCGCGGCGGGACGCTTCGCGGTGGCGCGCTCCAGGCTCGCGGCGCTGACCTCCATGGAAAGCGGCTCCACGGAAAGCGGCGGCGCGGAGCTCCCCGAGGGCCTCCTCCCGGCGCTGCGGAATCTGGCCCGGCACGAGGAGGCCGATCCGTCTCTCCAGGCCGCCCGGGAGCTTCTCCAGGCTCTTCAGGTCTTCGATCCGGAGGCGGTGGCGCGCGAATTTCGTGCGCTGCGCGCCGCGGCGGCGGAGCCGGTGGCCCTCCTCGACAGCGCCGAGGCGTGCCTGTCGCTGCTCACCGGCCTCGCCGCGCTCGAAGACGGCCTGGAGAGCGTCTGGCTGCACGCCAACGCACCGGCTCTCACCGTGGCGCTCACCGCTCCTCCCCAACTCTCCCCTCCCCTTCTCGCCCCCCTCCGCCACGCCGTACACCTGCGCTGGCGGACCGTGTTGCAACGCGTGGCGAAGCGGGAGGGCTCCTCCGGCCTCACGGCCCTCTACACCGCCGCCCCCAAGCTCCTCGCTCTGGACGTGGAGGCACCCCAAGGATTGCAGGAGAGCCTCGCCGCCATCCGCCAGCGCACCGAGGCGCGGCAATTGCTCTCCGGCAACCGCTACGAAAAGCTGGCCGAGCTCCTCCGCTCGCGCAACCGGACCGTCTCCGAGCCCTCGGCCCTGGCGGCTCTCTGGAGCCTGGAGCTGTGGACCTATCACCGCCAGTCTCGGGAAAAGCAGGAAGCCGATGGGCCCTTCGGCTGGGCGCTCGGCAATCCATTCGGCAATCCATCCAGGTCCCCCTCTCCCGAGCACAAGGCCCTCGTCCGCCTCCAGGAGATGGCCGGTGAGATCCGCCAACGCTTTCCGGCCGCTCAACGCGCCGAGGTGGCCGGCGCTCTGCGCGCCGAGCTGTTCGACCTCTGCGAGCAGATTAACTTCTGCGAGCACACGGCAAGGGCGGCTCTCTCCCTTCTGGAGCATCTGCCCTCCGGGAAAATCGGCCTCCTCATCACAGGCGTCGCCGGGGCTGTCATCGACGAGGACCGGCAGGCCCTCGCCGCCGTCCAGGCCCGGATCGCCCAGGCCGGCAAGGCTCAGGGGGGAGACCGCGCCGTCGCCCACCGCCTGATGACCCAGGTCGCCATGGAAGACTCCTGGAGCATCGCCGCGACTCTCAAAGAGCTCCGGCCGCTCTTCACGGACGAGGACTGGCAGGAGATCACGGCGCTCGTCGCCCGGGAGATGGTCGGCATGCTCGCCGCGGCCTTCCAGGAGTGCGAGTCTGAAGAGGGATTCCCGGATCCCGACGGCCTGCGCGCCGACCTCGACGTCCTGCGTCCGGCCCTCGCCGGGACCCCCGGCTTCGCCGCCGTGGAGATGGCCCTCGACTGCTGGCGGCCGGACCGGCGTACCGCGGAAAAGCGGCTCAACAGGTTCCTCGCCGACGTCCCCGGTCTCGAAGGCCCGCTCGTCGCCTTCCGCTTTCTGGAGAGAGCCTTGGGACCCTGGGCCCCGAAAGGACCCGCCGCGACCTCCCCCGCGCTCGCCGCCGCGATCATCGAGCGCATCGAGCGCTCGGGCTCCCCCTGGCAGCTCTGGTGCGACGACGTGCCGGCCCTCGCCTTCGTGACCGACAGCAGCCACCGGCAGCGCCTGGAAGCAACCATCCAGCGGCTTCTCGCCTCTCCCGAGGTCCGGGAGGAGGGCCGCGGAAGGCTCCATCATGCCCACCAGAGCCTCCGGCAGATCGAGGAGCTGCAGCAGATGGCGAGCCTTCCCGAGCCCCGCCCCCGCAGGCGCCGGCAGGCTGCCGGCAAAGCGAAAAAGAAAAAAAGCCCCGCTCCCCAGCTCAAGCTGGATCTCCCCTGACACCCTGCCGAGGATCCTGACCATGGAAACCCCGCACCACATCCTGGGCCTGCCGCCCACCGCCACCGCCGAGGAGATCACCGGCGCCTACCGCAAGCTCGTCCGCCGCTATCCGCCCGAGCTCGCCCCGGAGCCGTTCGCCCGCATCCACCGCGCCTACCAGCTCCTCACCTCCCTCGAGCGCCGCATGGAAGCCGCGCGCACCGCTCCCGAGGAGGCGATCGATCAGATCTTCGCCGTCCCCGGAGTCACCCTCAAGCCCCCTCCTCCACCGCCGCCACCGCCCACCGAGAAAGATCTGGAGCCGCTCCTCGCCCCCTTCCGGCGCGCCCTGCTCGCCCGCCTCCTGCGCGAAACGTTCCTATTGCCTCCCCATAGGTAGCCGCTCTACCCCGCCCTTCTGAAGCTCGAGCAGGAAGGTTTCATCGCGGCGGAATGGGGCGTCTCGGACAACAACCGCAAGGCCAAGTTCTACAAGCTCACCCGCGCCGGCAAGAAACATCTCGAACAGCAGGCGAAGGATTGGGAACGCACGACCGGAATCATCGCGCGCTTCTTCGCCGGCGGGGAGACGCCGTCGTGACCGCTGCGAGACAACTGCGCGCCGCCGTGGTCCGCTTCGCCTCGATCTTCGACCGCGGCCGCCTCGACCGCGAGCTCGCGGCGGAGCTCGAAAGCCACGTCGCCATGCACGTCGACGACAATCTGCGCGCCGGCATGACCGCCGTGGAAGCGCGCCGGCAGGCGCTGCTCAAGCTGGGCGGAGTCGCCCAGGTCACCGAGCGCTGCCGTGAGCGCCGCGGTCTCCCCGTCCTTGAAAACCTGATCCGTGACTTGCGCTTCGCCGCGCGCATGCTGCTGCGCAATCCCGGCTTCTCCGCCGTCGCCGTGCTCACTCTCGGCCTGGGCATCGGCGCCAATACGGCCATTTTCAGCGTCGTCGACGCCGTGCTCCTGCGCCCCTTGCCGTTTCCCCAGCCCGAGCGCCTCGTCCTCGTCTGGGCGACGGACGCGGAGAGCGGACGGACGGAGGACGTCACGTCCTATCCGAATTTCGCCGATTGGCGGGCGCGGAGCCGCAGCTTCGAGAAGATGGCGGCTTTCACCACCCGCAAAATGACGATCGCGGACAAGGAGCGGACGGAGCGGGTGGCGGCGGTCCAGGCGACGCCCGGGCTGTTCGAGATGCTGGGCGTCACGCCGGCGCTGGGACGCACGTTCCGGCCGAACGAAGGAGAGATCGGCGCGCCGCCTGTCGCCCTGCTGAGCGACAGCGCCTGGAAGCGTTCCTTCGGCGGGCGCCGGGACGTCCTGGGACAAAGCATCCGGGCGAATGAAGAAAGCTACACGATCATCGGCGTCATGCCGCCGGATTTCCGGTTCTCTTTCGATTCCCCGCAGCCGGAGCGGCTCTATGTCCCCCTGGTCCGCGATCCCGCGCGCAATCACGGTTTCCTGCTCGTGCTCGGCCGCCTGCGCCCCGGCGTGCCCCTGGCGGCGGCGCAGGCCGAGATGAACGTGATCACGGGCAGCCTGGAGAGACAATATCCGGCCTCCAACCGGGCCGCCGGCTCGCGGATCGTGCCGCTCGCCGACGCCCTCGCCGGCCGCGTGCGGGCCGGCCTGCTCCTCCTCCTCGGCGTCGTGACGCTGGTGCTGCTGATCGCCTGCGTCAATGTGGCGAATCTCCTCCTGGCGCGCAACGCCTCCCGGCAGCGGGAGCTCGCCCTGCGCGCCGCCCTCGGCGCCGGCCGAGCGCGGCTGCTGCAACAGTCGATGGCGGAAAGCACCGTGCTCGCGCTCGCCGGCGGCGCGCTCGGCCTGCTGCTCGCAAGCTGGACCGCGCGGCTGCTGGTGCGGCTGCTCGCGCAGAGCTTCCAGATCCCGCGCATCGAGAGCACGGCCACGGACGGCTGGGTGCTCGGCTTCGCCTTCGTTCTTTCTCTCGCCACCGGTCTCCTCTTCGGAGCCGTCTTCACACCTCTCTCCGCGTCGGCGAATCTCGACCGCAGCCTGCGCGAAGCGAGCCGCGCGACGACCGGAGGCGTCAAGGGCCGCCGCCTGCGCGGCGCGCTGGTGGTGATCGAAACCGCGCTGGCGCTGGTGCTGCTCGCCGCCGCCGGGTTTCTGCTCAGGAATCTCTGGGTGTTGCGCAGCACGGCGCCGGGCTTCGCAACGAAAAACCTTCTCACCGTCGGCCTGCAGCTTCCGAAAAATCACTACGCCAAAGCTCCCGAACGCTGGAGATTTTTCGCCGACCTCCTCGCCCGCGCCGAAGCGATGCCCGGCGTGCGCTCCGCCGCGCTGGTCACCAGCCTGCCGCTCGGCGGCGGCTCGGATTCGCTGCAATTTCATATCGTGGGGCGGCCGGACCCGGCCCCCGACGCGGGATTCAGCGCCAATTTCAATATCGTGAGCCCGGGATATTTCCGCACCATGGCGATCCCGGTACGCTCCGGGCGGGAGCTCGACGAGCGCGACGTGGCGGGAGCGCCGGGTGTGATCGTGATCAATGAGACGGCGGCCCGCCGTTTCTGGCCCGGCGAGAATCCCGTCGGCCGCGCCATCACCCTGCCCGAAGCTCCCGGCGCCAATCTCACCGGTCCTACCCTCACCATAATCGGCGTCACCGCCGACGTGCGCCAGAGCAGCCTCGGCGGCACGCCGCGGCCCGAGATCTTCCTCAATCAATTTCAGCCCGCGCCGGACTGGCTCGGTCTCAGTCTCGTCCTGCGCACGAAAAACGATCCATCGCTCCTGGCCGGCGCCGTCAAGGATCTCCCGCGCTCCATCGATCGCGACGTGCCCTCCTCGGACGTCCACACGCTCGACGAGGTGCTCGCGGCCTCGCTCGCCGAGCCGAGCCTGTACACCCTGCTGATCGGCGCCTTCGCCGCCCTCGCCCTCGCGCTCTCCGCCGTCGGCCTCTACGGCGTCGTCTCCTACACCGTGACCCAGCGCACCGCCGAGCTCGGCATCCGCCTCGCGCTCGGCGCCGAAAGGAGCGCCCTCGTCCGCCTCGTCCTGCGCCAGGGGCTCGGCCTCGCCCTCGCCGGCACCGCGATCGGCCTGGTGGCCGCGGTGGCCGTGGTGAAGCTCCTCGCCCGGGTCCTGCCGGACGCACAGCCCGGCGGCCCGCTGGGTGATCCCCTGACCCTGGCCGCCGTCGCGCTCCTGCTGATCACCGTCGCCCTCGGCGCCGCCTGGCTCCCCGCCCGGCGCGCCTCGCGCGTCGATCCGACGGTCGCCCTGCGTTACGAGTAGCCACGGGTCAGGGAGCTTCGAACACCGCGCCCAGCGGGTTTCCGCTGCCGTCGAATCTCTGGCCGAAACACTGGAGGAGAGGCTCGTCGGGGATCAGGCTCGTCTCATCGTGCCAGAGCAGGAGAAAACCGCCTCCCGGCTGCGGCAGGACTTTCAGGTCGAAGGGAGCTTCTCCTGCCGGACTCTTACCAAAATCACCCCATCCCGTGTCTTCAGAAACAGGGCGCCCGGGAGGCCACTACCCTCCTGGGCTCCATGCTACAATTCCAAAGGATCGGCTGTCTGCTCTTTGACAACTGACTCACGACCATCCGGCACCTGGCCGAGGCCATCCCTGATCAGCACGGAGGGCTTTAAAGCCTCCCCAGGCGTCATGAACCACGAACACGGTGAGCGAGCCGCTGACTCCGGTGAGCGAGCCGCTGACTCCGGTGAGCGAGCCGCTGACTACGGTGAGCGAGCCGCTGACTGTGGTGAGCGAGGCGCTGACTCTGGTGAGCGGGAGGCTGACTCCGGTGAGCGGGAGCCCGACTCTACCGGCCGGAGGGCGACAGGCCACCGCGTGTTCACCAGCGAGCGCGGCATTCCCCAAGGCTCTGTCGTTTCACCGCTGCTCGCCAACCTGTTTCTCGACGAGCTCGACGAAAGCTTCGTCCTCCTCGAACAGGTGATCGCAGGAACTGACCAGATCAGTACGGTGGGATTGCGACGAGAAAAGGCCACCGGAGGTGTTGTACTCGCTTCCCCCAGCTTCCACGTAGGAACTGACCAGATCAGTACGGTGGGATTGCGACTTCGTAGACCAGGGCGTTGTTGCCAGTGCAGTCTCCTGCACCACGTAGGAACTGACCAGATCAGTACGGTGGGATTGCGACTTCTTGATGGAAGCACCACCAATTGGACGACTCTCCAGGTAGGAACTGACCAGATCAGTACGGTGGGATTGCGACATGGCGTCACTGGCACTGAGGGTCACTGTCACCACGAAATCGTAGGAACTGACCAGATCAGTACGGTGGGATTGCGACCGATGAGAGTTTTTTCGCCTTCGAGGAGAGTGAAGATGACGTAGGAACTGACCAGATCAGTACGGTGGGATTGCGACTCCGGTGATGGATGGATAGATGCTCTGCATCATCTTCGTAGGAACTGACCAGATCAGTACGGTGGGATTGCGACTTCTTGGTGACTGCCGTAGAAGGTGTGCTGCCGGTGGTCGCCGCAGGAACTGACCAGATCAGTACGGTGGGATTGCGACAAATGCACGCTTCATGAGGTGGTTCCTTTCATCAGAGTGAGTAGGAACTGACCAGATCAGTACGGTGGGATTGCGACTCTGCGCTCAGCGGGCCGTAGGTGCGGTCGCCGAAGTGATCCTCGTAGGAACTGACCAGATCAGTACGGTGGGATTGCGACTCTCGTAGCCGACCAGGTGCGAGGAGGCGTCGTAGACCAGGGCGGTGTAGGAACTGACCAGATCAGTACGGTGGGATTGCGACGTTCACGAAGGCGCGGCGGTTGACGGTGAGTCTCATTTGTAGGAACTGACCAGATCAGTACGGTGGGATTGCGACACGAATTCCATCTCCCTGCCTTCTTCGGTCACGACAGCGACGTAGGAACTGACCAGATCAGTACGGTGGGATTGCGACTTAACACAGAGGGACGAAAGATCGTCGAGAGATTTTTCTGTAGGAACTGACCAGATCAGTACGGTGGGATTGCGACTTCTTCAGGTTGTCGAAGAGGGCCGGCTGCGTGATCGGAGTTGGAGCGTGTATCCGTGTATCCCAGCGGTCTGCTGCCGCCCCTACAGGGCTTTCTGATGGTTGGGAGTCAGCCTGGGGCTCACGCCCCAGGCTTTATGCTGTCGCCCCTTCGGGGCTGAGTTTGTGCGCCGTCCCTACACGGCCCTGCCCGGCGGGCGCTGGGCTGTGGCCATCGGAATCACCTTCCTCCGCCACAAAGATTCCCGGTCCGTAGAGTCTCAGGACGTCCTCTTTGGTGCTGCCGCCGGCCAGCACTCCTCCCCAGAACGGGGGCAGGCACGTTGTCGGCGGTTGCTGGGCCACTTGGAGCGCGGCGAAAAAGTACGTCACGAAAATGATTGAGAGCATCGGTTCTTCTCCTGTCCTTGGTGCTGTCACGGGGACGGCAGCACGAGAGAGGCTACCCGCTGGATGTAGGAGAAGTGGGGGTCGTAGGTCACCACCGGGGCGCCCGCGCGGGCGGCCGTCGCAGCGATCCAGATGTCGTTCGACGGCACCGGGGTTCCAGCCTTGCGAAGAGACACTGCGATCTCCGCGTAGATGTGGCCGATCTCGGAATCGACCTGGAGCTCCTCGACCACCGGATGCGTGAGAAATTCGGCCAGATCCCGCTGATTCCGTTCCACCCGCCCGCCAAGAAGGAATCCGACCCAAAGCTCGCCCACGACAACAGCAGGCATCCCAATCCAGTCGGCTCGATCGATGAGCTCTATGACCGGAGCATGGCCGCGCTTGAAGTGGCTATAGGCCGAGGTATCAAGGCAGTAGCGACTCACCGCCAGAGCTCTTCGTCGATCTGCTCGGTCAGGGCGATGGAGGCCTCGAAGCGCTCGTGCTCCTCTTCAGTCCATGTCCCGGCCAATTTCGCCAAGCCGTTGCTCGTCTCCCCATGCTTGCCGACACCCAGGGCGCGGCCGAGAAGCTCGATCACGGTCTGATTCAGAGAGGCATGAGACCGCAGCCGCTCTTCGTCGAGAGCATCTGCAATTTCAGAGGGAACGTTACGAATCGTCAGATGTCTCATGGCTTCTCCCCTGTGCATTCAAGGGGAGCATAGCATGAATGCATGACTCCGGGCTTTCTCGAGGTCGGCGGGTGACGGGGCTGCCAGGAAGAATCGCCTGGCGCCTCCAGCCGGGGGCTCCTCCAGTCGGCCCGCGCGGGCTCAGGACGCTTTCCGCGCAGACCGCAGTGGGATTGCCGGCTTGGGTGGCAGGCGAACCAGTTTGCGCCCGGACTGCCTTTCGTGCTCCTTGAGCGAAAAGGCCAGCTTGTCCAGGTCGTAGTCGCACGCCTTGACGATGGCATCGCGAGCAGCGCGAACCTCGTCGACGATGGGATCTGAGAATTTCATGGCATCTCTTCCTCTACCAGCTCGACCGGCGTGCAGATGACGGGCGGTTCGAAGCCGGCGATCCGGCAGATCTCTTCAATCTTACTACGCGCGGTCGCGTTTGCGATGTGGGTGCAATTCCAGACCAAACAGAAAGCGTCCGCTGCTTCAGAAGGGGACACCTCCGTCAAGAGCTGAAATATTTCGATCCTCCTCGACACCTGATGGTAGGAGCAGAAATCCCTCTCTCCTGAGCTAGAAAGGAAAGGCTTGATGCGAACGAGAACCTTCGTCCTGTTCGTGTTCGTTTCCGCGCTGCTGCTCGCCGCAGCAAAAGGAGCGCTCGCCTTCCCCTCGCAGGTGATCATCTACACAGTCCGCTACTCGTGCATCGTCAGCCCTGACATGAGGGGGCACATCGAAGGCGAGTGGGTCACCGGCTGTGATGGTGTCACGACCGGCTGGGGATGGGAGCCTGGTCACAACTGCACGACGACGGACGTCACCTGGGGGGAGACATGTGGCGGGGGCGGGGGTGGCGGAGGGGGTGGAGAGAATCAGTACTGAAACCAGAATAGCATCGGTGTAGCGGCGAGTCGGTGATCTATGACGAGGAGCCTTGTTTTATCGAAATTCTTCACTTGAACGTCAGGGTCACCGACGCCCGCCAACCCTTCGTTCGGTGGTCGCCCTCGCCTTCCTCGCTCTGTTCGCGGTCTGGCGATGACGGCTCGGCGGTTTGAGACGCGGCTTTGCTACGCGATGCGATCCAGGATCAACTGCGGCGCTTCGCCTTCGTCGGCCACTGTGAAGCAGTCGGCGCAGCGGGCGGCGAGGGTGGGGTCTTCGGTGCGGAGGTAGAGGCGGGCGAGCTCTTCTCCCGCGGCGACTTCCTGGCCGAGGCGGGCGTGGACTTGCAGGGAGACGCCGTGGTCGAGGTGGGAGCCGGGGTGGCTGCGGCCGGCTCCGGCTTCCACGAGGAGCATGCCGAGCTGCCTGGTTTCCACGTGCGCCAGCTTGCCGGCGCGTTGGGCGTGGATAGGGTGCTCCTCGGGGGCGAGATCGAAGGTGGGCCGGCGCAGCCAGGCGGGGTCGGCTCCTTGCAGGGCGGCCCAGCGGTCGAAGTGCTGGCGGGCGCGGCCGGATGCGAGGGCGCTCTCCAGGTCGGCGCGGGTGACGGCGCTGCCGGAGAGGCGGGCGACCTCTTCGCAGAGGACGAGGGTGACTTCGACGAGGTCGGCCGGGGCGCTATTTTCGAGACGGCCTTCGAGGCAGGCGAGGGATTCCATCAGCTCGGCGGTGTGGCCGACCCATTGCCCGAGCGGCTGGCTCATGTCGGTGAGGACGGCTCCGGCGGGAGTGCCGAGCGCTTTCGCGGTGTCGACCAGCATGTGGGCGAGCTCGGCGGCGCGCTCTCTTTCGGGGAGGAAGGCGCCGTTGCCGCTCTTGACGTCGAAGATCACGGCCGAGGCTCCGGTGGCGAGCTTCTTCGAGAGGATGCTGCCGGTGATCAGGGGGAGGGAGTCGACGGTGGCGGTGACGTCGCGCAGGGCGTAGAGGCGGCGGTCGGCCGGGGCGATGGCGCCGGTGGCGCCGCCGACGGCCATGTGGCATTGGCGCAGGAGGTCGACAGAGCGCTTGCGGTCGAGCTGAAGGTCCATGCCGGGGATGACCTCCAGCTTGTCGATGGTGCCGGCGGTGTGGCCGAGGCCGCGGCCGGCGAGCATGACGATGGGCACGCCGCAGCTCGCGAGGAGGGGAGCGAGGACGAGGGAGACCTTGTCGCCGACGCCGCCGGTCGAGTGCTTGTCGCAGACGCCGGGGACGTCGCGGGCGAGGTCCCAGCGCTCGCCGGACTCCAGCATGGCGAGAGTCAGGGCGCGCGTCTCCGCGGCGTCGAGGCCGCGGATGGCCGCCGCCATCAGGAAGGCGCCGAGCTGCCCTTCGCTCCAGGAGCCGCGCGCGGCGCCCTGGGCGACGGAGCGGATCTCTTCCGCGGTGAGCGCCAGCCCGGCACGCTTCCGTTCCAGGATGCGGTACGGGAGGATCATCAGGCGCTCAGCGGAGAGAAGGGAATCAGGAGCCGGAGCCCTGGACCATGGGGAAGGAGCCCTGGCGCGGCGCGACGGGGCGGTTCGGATCGAGCGCGCCCAGCCTCTCCTGCGCGGTCGTCCGGTAGCCGGACTGCGGGAACTCGTCCATGATCCGCTTGTAGCTCTGCATCGCGTCTTCCTTGCGGCCGAGCTGCTCGTAGGTCGCGCCGAGCTCGCTGAGGATGACGTCCTCGGGCAGCGGCGGCTCGCTCTCTTCCAGCATCGCCTTGAGGCGGGTCGCCAGCTCCTCGACCTTCTCTTTCGGCCCCTGCTTGCGGTCGAGATGGATCAGGTTGATCCGCACCTCGCCGGCCAGAATGTTGTCCGAGTGATCGTCGACGAAGTCGGTCCACAGCTTGCGGGCCTCCTCCGGCTTCCCCTCGGAGAGGCCGATCTGGGCCAGATAGACGCCGGCCACGTCGGCCGCGTCGGAGCTGCCATATTGGTCGCGGACCTTCTGGAAGAGCGCCTTGGCGCGGGTGCGCCGGGCGGTTTCGCCGGCGAAGCTCGGAGAGGTCGGATCGTCCGGCTTGGCGCCGGTCAAATTGATCGGCGCGCTGTAGACCTTCGTCGCCGCCGACAGGGCGTCATTGGCATCGTTGGAGCGGCTGCCCATGAACATCCACAGACCGATTCCGGCCGCGACCAGCACCACGACTCCGGCGATGGCGTAGATCAGGGTCCGGACATGGCCCTCGGCATACTCGACACCCCGCCCGACGACATCGGCGAAGTCATCCCTCTTGATCTCTTTGCGGGTCAGACGCTGACTCATTGGAAAACTCCCGAGAAAACCTCGTGTCGAGGGAACGGAGCGCCGTTCCCCATCGGTCGGTCACACTCCGCCGTGCGGGGAGTGTGCCACGGGAAGGGCACCGGAGGGAACCCCTGCTCCCGGTGGCCCGCTGTCGAGACGCTGGAAAACGGCCATCTCGGGGTTGATGAAGCGCTGGCTGCTGCCCACGCCGTCCACGTTCAGGAGGTCGAACAGGGGGTGCCCTTCATAGAGGAGGACCAGGCGGTAGCCGAGCTCGCCGGTGGCGAGCTGGTGGTAGATACGGATCTCCTCGGGATGGCGCAGATCGGAGACGGTGACGGTGAGGAACTGCGGCCGCTGCCATTGGAGGATCCGGGTCTTGGTCCGCAGGACCCTCTCCCAGGGGATCCACGGGAACCGCGGGATGTGCTTCTTGCGCCCCACCGCCGCCACGGAGACCGGCGGCGGCGCGTTCTTGGCGATCCACTCCTCGACGTGGTAGCGGGAGTCGGCGAGGAGGCGCGCGTCCACGGAGGCCGCGTAGAGAAGCGCATAGACGAAGCCGGCGGCGACGGCGGCCTGGCGCAGGCGCAGCCAGCGCACCCCGGGCCGCGTCAGGAGGCCGAGCGCGCGTCCGCCGAAGAAGGCCAGGATCACCGCCACGGGGAGCAGGTAGCGGTCGTAGCTGAAGAGGATGAGATTGAGGAAGGTCACGTAGTACGAGACTAGGAGGAAGAAGACGCAGCCCAGCAGCAGGTCTTCTTGATCGGCTTTTCGCCTGATCGCCCGCCAGACGGTGACCCCGACGCCGGCGACGCAGACGAGCGCGAGCAGCGGATCGAGCACGAACGCCACCTGTTTGACGAACAGGGACAGGAGCATCTGGTGCCCTTCGGCCGTGTCCTCGTAGTCCTGGTAGCTCTCGCTCATCGGCCCGCGCAGCAGCTTGACGTGCACGGCGAAGCGCTGCGGGTTGAACAGCACCTCCCCGAAGACGCCGAAGAGGAGCGCCGCGGTCACCGCGGCGAGGAGCATCCGTTTGTCCACCAGCGCCCGGGCCAGGCCGCGCACCGCTCCGCGCTCCGCGAAGTCGCGGCGGTAGTCTCGGCGATAGAGGGAGTAGAGGATCGGCAGCGGCGCCAGCGCGTACAGCCCGTAGGCCTGGTCCTTGGTGCACACCGCGGCGGCGGCGGCGGCGGCGAAGAGGAGGTAGTCGCGCAGGCGGTGCTGCTTGAGGATGCGGACGTAGAAGAGCAGCGAGAAGGCGAACCAGAGCACGTACGGCACGTCGAGGTTGCCCATCTTGGCGTAGTAGACGTACGGCGCGATGCACATCGTGATCAGCACGGTGAACAGCGCCGAGCGGTGGTCGTAGATCTCGCGGCCCACGCGGTAGAGGACGATGAGCGTGCCCAGGGCCATGAGCAGGCTGATGAAGCGGCCGAAATAGATCAGCGCGGTGAGACCCGCCACGCCCGTCTTGTCACCGGCGAACAGAACCCCGTGGTCGATCAGCCAGCGCAGCGGGAAGGAGGTGCCCTGGAGGACGGCGAAGTGGAGCGGCGGATAGCGCAGATGCCACTCATGATGATTCGCCGGCGCCTGCCAGGAGATGGCCTGCCCCCAGGAGGACGGATGGAGCTCGTCGCCGGCCCAGCCCCAGCGGCCCGGCAGCCCCCACCAGATGCCGCAGCCGAAGAGGACGAGCGCGAGCAGCAGGAGCGCGCGGAGAGGCCAGGGCGAGGGGGTGGCGGGCGGGGTCACGAGCGGCGGATCTTATCGCCCGGCGGGAGCGGAGCGCAACGGCGAGGGCTCCGTCACAGTCGACAGTGGCGCCGAAAGCGCCCTCACCGGCGGGGCGTGGGGGAAGCTGGGAGAGGGGCGGGGGTGAGGGCGCTAACTTTGGCCGGGCGGAGGTTTCCTCCCCCCTGGGAGGGGGAGGGTTGGAGCAGGGGGGAGGCCAGGAGGGGGGCGTTGCGAACGACCACAACCCCTCAGTTTTCAGCGTTTT
>Ga0307506_10000144_pt1 | contig 25270 bp, 25 predicted proteins | sample 25_S_MG_FD_202175 | JGI IMG/M metagenome (GOLD analysis project Ga0307506, IMG submission 202175) | Soil microbial communities from Populus trichocarpa stands in riparian zone in the Pacific Northwest, United States - 25_S | ecosystem: Environmental > Terrestrial > Soil > Riparian zone > Trees... | reverse complement strand
CAACCGCGTTCTCGCCAAGCTTTCGGTGCGCTGCCGTTCTCTCCTCAAGCTGCGCTACGGTCTCGGCTACGGGCCGACCGAGGTGGCCGAGCAGATGGGCTATCAGACGTCCAGCATCCGCAAGGTGACGAACCGCTGCCTGGCCGCGTTGACCCGCCAGCTCCTGGCTGTCGGGTTTCATGTCGAGCCGCAAGGAGGAGGAGGGTCGCACGATGGGTGAACAGCCTTCCCTGCGCCGGCTCACCCAGCTCATCCAGGGGCGCCTGACGAGGAGCCGGACCCGCAAGATGATCCGCGAGCTTCTGGCCGCCTTCCCGGGAGGCCCGGCCGGCTCGGCCCTCGCCGCGGCGCGAGCCCGAGGCTTCGATTACGGAGCCGCTTTCAAGGCCGCGGGACGCGCCATCGACGCGCCCGGGCGCGCCGCCGAGATCGAGCGCGCCGAGGCTTCCGAGCTGCTGCGCGAGGTCTCGATCCAGCCCTTCTACCGGCAGTGGATTCTGGTCACCGACCATCCCCGTTTCCGCACCTGGTCTTTCTGCGGCCTGCTGCTCGACGCCTGCCGGGAGTGGGGCTTCCAGGATCCGCCCCGCGCTTTGCAGACGGCGCGCCTCGGAGTCCAGGTCGCCGAGCGGCTCGACCGGGAGAGGTACGGCGAGGCGCGGGTCAACGACCTGCGCGCCCGCGCCTGGGCGACCCTGGGCAACGCCGAGCGTATCCTCACCGACTTTCGAGCCGCGGAGATGAGCTTCGCCAAGGCCGAGCTGCTGCTCAAGGGGGGCACCGGCGATCCGGTCGAGACGGCTCTCTTCCTTCTGTTCGAAGCCTCCCTGCTCGGCCACCAGCAACGGTTCTCCGAAGCCTTCCGGAGGCTCGACCGGGTCGTCCGCATCGGCCGGCTCACCGACGACCTCCATCTTTGCGGCAAGGCGCTGATCACCCGCGGCTTCCTCGCCGGAATGGCGCACGAGCCCGGCCTGTCCATGCGCCTCCTGCGCGAGGGCTTGCCGCTGGTCGATGCCGAGGCCGAGCCGCGCCTGCTCGTGGCCGCCTATCACAACCTCATCCTGGGGCTCACCGAGAGCGGGAGCCTCACGGAGGCCGCGGATCTCCTGGAGCGTAGCGCCGCTCTGTACGAGCATCTCGGGGACCGCATGAGCTTGATCCGCCGGACCTGGCTGGAGGGGAAGATCGCCCTGGGCCGCGGTGAGCTCTCCCGTGCCGAGTCGCTCTTCCTCGCCGCGCGCGGCCAGCTCGCCGAGCGCGAGCTCGGTTATGACGCGGCTCTGCTCTCTCTCGACCTCGCGCAGGTTTATGCCCGGCAGGGGAGGGGAGCCGAGATGCGGCGACTCGCGGAGGAGATGCTCCCCATCTTCCAGTCGCGGGCGATCCGCCGCGAAGCCGTCTCCGCGCTCATCGTGTTTCAGAAGGCGGCGGAGATGGAAAGAGTGACGCTCGGTATCGTCCAGGAGCTCAGCGACTCCCTCCAGGAGAGCCGTACCACTGCCGGCCTGCGTCTCCGCGATTCGTTCTGAAAGCTGCCTGCGGGTCTCTGATAGGCTGTCTTTCGGTCGTCGTCTGGACAGGAGACGGTCGAAGCTGATAGGCTGGCAAAGACTTATTTAAATTTAGAACCTGGTATGGACTCTCCGATTTCCCCGCAATCGGAGGAGCCTGCCGCCCTCGCAGAGATTCTGGAGAGGATCGAGCCCAAGCTCAAGAGAATCCTCTTTCGTCACAGAATACCTGCTCAGGACGCGGACGACCTCCTCCAAGAGACCCTGCTCATCCTGGTCTCCAAAGCTGGGAGCATCCGCAATCCGGAAGCCTGGATTCTGGCCACGCTCGCCAACCGCTGCATCATCTACTGGCGCCGCTACCGCAGCCGGCTGTGGGATCAGGTGGACACAGCCATTCTCGAGCTGCTGGCGGACGTCGAGGCGCCGGCGCAGGAGAAGGAAGAGCTGCGCTACGATCTCGAGACGTTTCTGGCCGAATTGCCGGAGCGCTGCCAGTCGCTCTTGCGCCTGCGCTATGGCCTCGGCTGCAGCGCCGCCGAGACGGCGGAGCAGCTCGGGTACCGCAAGTCCAGCATCCGCAAGGTGACCCAGCGCTGCCTCGCGACGCTGACACAGCGCCTGCTGGGCGCCGGATTTCAGCCGGTCGCGAGCTGAGCGTCTTTTTCTTGTCCCTGGTTCCACGTCAGCGGGAACACTCCTAGAAGAGAGGCACCAACGCCCCGCGGCGACCCATGCCGTGGTGACGCGTCTGAAAGGAGCGTTTCATGTTTGATCGTCAGGCATTTTCTTTGTGGGACTTTCTGGTGAGCTTGCTGGCGAATACTGACGCCGGGGTCCGGATCGACGACAACGGCCTCGCCTGAGCGAATGGCATCGGCGGGTGTCCTGGCGACCGCGGAGGAGCAATCCTCCTCCGCGGCGCAAGGATGGCGTGCCCTGGACTTGGCTCCAGGAAGATGTTAGTGTGTCAATCACTTAAGATCTTCCTGGGAAGATGAGTGCCCTGGACAACCCTCAAGTCGACATTTCCCTCGAAGAGTTTTTGCGGAATGTCCGGCCTCGTCTGAAGACGCTGTTTGCGCACTACGGCATTCCGCCGCAGGATACCGAGGACATCCTCCAGCAAGCTCTCCTCGCTCTCGTCCATCAACGCCATGTCGTCCGGGATCCAGAGTCGTGGCTGATCGGCACCTTGCGCAACAAATGCCTGCTCTATTGGCGGGAGCACCGGCGCAAGCTCTATGAGGTCGTCGACGCCGCGGTGCTCGAGCTGATGGCGGAGCCCATCCCCCCGGCCCAGGAGGCCACGGATCTGCGGCGTGATCTGGCGAGCGCGCTCGAGCAGCTCCCCGAGCGTTGCCGCTCCCTTCTGTCTCTGCGCTACCAGGGTTTCGAGCCGCCCGAGGTCGCCGAGCGGCTCGGCTACAGCCAGGCCAGCATCAGCAAGGTCACGAACAGGTGCCTCGCGGCCCTCACGCATCGACTTCTCACCTCTGGGCTGCCGAGGAGGAGGAAGACCGATTGAAGATGCCAGACCCGTCCGACGAGACCGCGGCAACCGCTGCAACCCCGGCAAAGGACGCCTACGATGAGGTCATCGATCGTGTCTTTACCCTGGTGATGGCGCGGGAGCCCCTGATCGAGCAGGACCGCGCCCTCGCCGGCGAGCTCTACCAGGAGCTGATGACGCATCCGGCGGCGCGATGGAATCTGCTGGTCGGCAACAGCGCGCGGTTCCGCAGCCGGATGTTGTGCGAGCGGCTCCTCGCGGAGAGCCATGAAGCGGGCTTCAACGATCCGGCGCAGGCCACCGCGCTGGCGCGTCTCGCCGTCACCCTGGCCGAGGCTCTGACCCCGGAAGGCTGCGGCGGCCAGGAGGCTTGGAACGGCCTTTGCGCCCGGGCGCTGGCCCAACTCGGCAACGCCCACCGCATCAGCTCCGATCATCTCGCGGCGGACCGCCTCTTCGCCGACGCGCAAGCGCGTATTGGGCAGGGCGGGATCGGTCTGCTCGACCTGGCCCGCGTGCTCGATCTCGAAGCCTCGCTACGCCGCGACCAGCGGTGCTTCGGCGAGGCCTCCCGGCTGCTCGATAAGGTGATCCGCATCTACCGGCGGCTCGGCCAGTGGAGCCTCCTGGGGCGGGCGCTCAAGCAGAAGTCCATGGCCTGCGGTGAGGAGGGCGATCTGGAAGGAGAGATGGCGTATCTGCGCCGCGCGCTCGACCTTCTGGATCCGAATGAGGAGCCGCGCACCTTTCTCGCCGCCCGTCACAATCTGATTGCCGCTCTCAACCAGAGCGGCCGTTCCCGGGAAGCCTTCTCCTTGCTCTTCCATACGCGCCCTCTCTACTTGAAGAAGGGGGACCGCACGAGCCTGATGCGCATGCGCTGGCTCGAAGGGCTGGTCGCCCGGGGGCTGGGCAGGGTCGAGCAGGCGGCGACCTCCTTTCGTGAGGTGCGCCAGGCCTTCCTCGAGATGGGGCTCGACTACGACGCGGCTCTGGCCTCTCTGGACCTCGCCGGCGCTCTCGTCCAGCAGGCTCGCACCGCCGACGTCCGCCGCCTCGCGGAGGAGATGCTCGCCGTCTTCGCCTCCCGAGACATCCACTGCGAAGCCATGGCGGCGCTCCACTTCTTCTGTCACACCGCCCGGGAAGAAAATGTGGGGACCGATCTCGTCCAGTCTGTGGCAGACTTCCTGAAACGTGCCCGCACCAACCCGGCGCTGCGGTTCGTGCCGTCCGCTTAGGAGCCGCTTCAAATGACTGAAGTTTTTTCCGATCCGACTGTCGATTCCCTGGACCGCCGCATGGTCCGCCGTCTGCTCGGCCGCGGCCGGCGCGGCGAGACGCCGTCCTGGGACAGCCCCGGGGAGATCGGCAGGGAGGCGGGCTCCTACCAGAGCCTCCATGCCGGCTTCACCGAGCTGGCTGACCGTGCATCCCTGCTGTCGCGCGAACGGGAGCTTCTGCCAGATCTGCTGAGCCGCCTCCGCGGTCCTTGCTCCTCGGAGCAGCGGCGCCTCCTGCTCTCCGATCCCGTGCTCTGCTCCTGGGTGCTCTGCGAGCAGTTGATCGAAGAGTGCCGCGACCTGACGCATGCCGAAGCCATGCGGGCGGACGCGTTGGCCGACCTCGCCGTCTCCCTCACCGAGCGCTTGTCCGCGCAACGCTACGGCGAGCCGCTGGTCAACGACCTCCGGGCGCGCGCCTGGGCCTGCGCCGCTCATGTGTTCCTGAGCCTGGCCGATCTCCACAGCGCCGACGAGGCTCTCGAGCGCGCCGAGACGCTTCTCGAAGCGGGTACCGGCGACGGGCTCGAGGAGGCTTGCGTCCTCGAAGCGAGAGCGGCTCTGCTCCAGAACCGGGGACAGGCGCCCGAGGCACACCTGCTGATCGACGAAGCGGTCGACATCTACCGTCAATACCAGGACCTCCATCTGGTCGGGCGCGCCTTCATCCGCAAAGGAGAGATCTGCGTCTCGGCACAGAGCCTCCAGACCGGGATCCGCTGGCTCCGCAAAGGGCTCGGGCTCCTCGATCCCACGCGCGAGCGGCGCCTCGCGCTGTCGGCGCGTCTCAGCCTGATGCTGGCCCTGCACGAGAGCGGCCGTGATCGCGAGGCCTGGTTCCTGCTCAAAGCCTCGCGGCCCGAAGTCCAGGAGAGTGGGGGAGAGCTGCTGGCTCTGCGGCTCACCTGGCTCGAAGGGAAGATCCAGCAGGTCCTCGGACCTCCGGAGGAGGCCGAGCGTTCCCTGGTCGAAGCGCGCCGTGGCTTCATCGCTCAGGGAGTGGGTTTCGATGCCGCGGCCGCCACGCTGGATCTCGCGCTGCTCTATGCGAGCCGGGGGCGCAGCAGCGAGATGCGCCGCCTGGCGGAGGAAGCACTGGTGATCGCCTCGGCGCGGGACCTCCACCGGGAGGCCCTGGCCGCCGTCATCGTCTTCCAGCAGGCGGTCTGGATGGACCGCGCCAGCTCCGATCTGCTGCTCGACATCCGCGCCTATCTGCACCGCGCGCGCAAGGATTCCAGCCTCCGCTTCGAAGCCTCCTCCTTTACGTCCTGACCCCCAGGAAGAGATAGATCCCGAGGAGCGCGAACACCGCGCCGGGGCTCCAGACCGCCACGGCGGGAGGGAGAGCCCCGGCTTCGCCCAATTTGGTGAAGAACGCGAAGATCCCCAGAAAAATCATCCCCAGCACCACCGAGAAGCCGATCCCATAGAGGGCTCCCTGGCGCCCCAGGCGGAAGGCGAAGGGGAGCCCCACGAGCGCCATGATGAAGGACACGACGGGGAAGGCGACCTTGTTGTAGAGCTGGACCTGGAGCTCGGGAACGGCCTGCCCGCTCTCCTTGAGCTCCTCGATGTAGTCCTTGAGCTCGCCGTAGCGCATCTGCTCGGGGGGACGGATCTCGGAGTCGAAGTAGCTCGGAGTCTCCGGGTAGCGGACGATCTTCGGCACGTCGATGCGTTTGTAGGACGTCACCTCGACACCGGAGAAAGAGCGTGACCAGCCTTTCGAGAACACCCAGGCATCCCCGATGTACTGCGCCGTCTCGGTCAGCAGCCGGCGGGTGAGCCGATGGTCGGCGTCGAAGTCGAAGACCTGCAGGCGCTGGAGCGCCTGCTGCTGCGGGTCGTAGTGCAGATAGTTGTAGATGTACCGCCCCTGCCCGAACAGCCATTGCCGGTCGGCCCGCCGGTAGGTGCGCACCGTCGTGTTGCCGCGGATACGGTCCTTGAGCTGCGCCACTTTTTCATTCGATGCCGGCAGGACCTCCGATTGCAGGTAGGTGCAGAAGAGCGTCACCGCCAGCGCGAAAGCGAGGGCGGGGAGGGCCAGGCGGTAGAGGCTCACACCGAGGGCCTTGCAGGCCATGATCTCGTTTTTGCGGGAGAGCAGGCTGAACGTCATGAGAGTCGTCACCAGCACCACGATCGGCGCGATCTCGTAGAACATCTGGAGCGACAGGTACTTGTAGTAGGCGAGCACCAGCGCGTTGGGCACCTTGTTCTTGAGGATCTCATCGACCGTCTCGCTGAGGTCGAAGATGATGAACAGGGAGACTCCCGAGAGCACCACCAGGAAGAAGACCAGCGAGAACATCCGCACCACATAGCGGTCGAGCAGGTTGGGGAACGCCAGCCGGAGGCGGGGGAGGAGGAGCACCAGGTCGCTGCGCGGGCGCGCGCGAACCGGACGCGCCGCCGCCTTCACCTCGCGGCGCCGCTGCTGTTCCTTCCGCAGCTCCTGGCGCCACCCCTGGCGCAGCCCCTTGAGGCGCAGCATCCCGCCCCAGACGTCCTCGCGGATCCAGCGGTCGACACGGCTGAGGAGCAGGCTCTTGTCGCGGTTGCGCCGCATGAGGAGAAACACGCCGCAGATCGCCAACAGGATGTTGGGCGACCACATGGCCAGCCAGCCCGGGAGCTTGCCGAACCGCGCCGCCTCCTCGCCGTTGTTGAGGAGGAGATAGTAGACCACGATGACGCCGATCGAGAGGGCGAATCCCGAGGCCTTGCCGCCGCGCCGGTTGTTGATCCCCAGGGGCAGGGCGAAGAGGCCGAAGACCATGCAGGCCATGGGGATCGAGAACTTCTTGTGGATCTCGACCTCCGCCAGGTTGCGCTGCTCGAAGCTCGCCGTGGGGTCCTCCCGGAGGTCGCGCAGCTCCTGGATCGTCAGCTCCCGAATCCCCTTGGAGACCTCCATCTTGGCCTTTTGCCCGGAGGTGAACTGGTCGTCTAGGATCAGGTCGAGCCGTTTGTGCCGGCTGACCTCATAGCGGTCCGGAGCGCTCAGGTCGACCTTGTGCCGGATCGCGTTGTACAGGCGGAGGACGATCTTCTCGCCGGTCGGATCGACCCGCACCTCGCCCCAGTCGGCGGTCGTGATCTGGTTGCTCTGGCCCGTCGGGAGAGATTCGGCGAGGAAGACGCCCTTCCACCGTTTCTCTCCTTGCGGCGTTTCGAACACATAGACCACCTTGCCTTCCCACTCCTCGTAAAAGACCCGCGGCTGCACCTGCTGCGAGACGCTCTGCGTGGCGACCTCGAGACGCAGCTCCTGGAGGGCATGGTTGCCCCAGGGGAGGGCGTAGACCATCAGGCCGGTATTGAGCAGCGTGAAGAACGCCGAGAGCATCAGGATCGGCTTGTAGAGCGTCAACAGACTGATACCGCTGGAGCGCATGGCGATCAGCTCACTGTCCGACGACAGGCGGCCCACGGCGATCAGGATGCCGAACAGCAGGGACATCGGCAGGGTCAGGACGACGATGTTGGGCAGGGTCAGCAGGAGCAACCTGCCGACGATCGGCGCCGGCAGGCCCCGGCGGATGATCATCTCGGCGGACTGGAAGAGGAATCGGATCAGGAGGATGAAGGTATAGACTAAAAACCCCAACCCGAGGGGACCCAGAATTTCCGAAATGATGTAGCGGTTCAGTTTACGCACCGCGCCATTCTATGGGCCGGGCGGAAGGAAGACCAGCCATATGAGAATTCGCCTGGAGCGCCGGTACCGGTTCAGTGCCAGCCACCTGTATCGCCGCGACGACTGGTCCGAGGAGGAGAACCGGCGCCGCTTCGGCAAGTGCGCCAACCTGCCGGGGCACGGCCACAACTACCGCCTGTATGTCACGGTCGAAGGGGAGGTCGACCGGCGGACTGGCTTTGTCGTCGACCTCGGAGCGCTGGATGGGCTGGTCGCCGAGCGCGTCGTCGAGCCCCTGGACCACCAGCACTTGAACGCCGCGCTGGCGGAGTTCGCCGCAGGAGCTGAGATCCCGTCGAGCGAGAATCTCATCGGCTGGATCCACGGCCGTCTCGAAGGAGCGCTGCCTGTCGGAGTCGCCCTCGCGGGATTACGCCTGGAGGAGGACGAGGACCTGGCCGCCGAGTGGCGACCGGAGTGACGCGCACCCACGGCTTAACATAATGCGCCTTATCGGTATGTTGTAGAAGGCGGAATTTGGGGCTTCGCCGCCCAGTCTTTACCGGACGGCTTCGCGACGCAGATCGCCGAGGATCTGCTCGAGGGCGCGGATCAGATCCTCTTTGTCGACCTCGCTCTGCCGGAAGGTCAGAGACATGTTGTAGCTCCGGTCCGGAGACTTGAACCGGAAGACATAGGGACGCCGGCGGCCCCCCTTGCCCTTGTCGCCGCCGCGCCGCAGGCGCTGGCGCAGATCGTCGCGGTTGAGGCCGCGGCGTGCCACCTCTTCGAGGAGCTCGATCATCTCCGCTTCGTTGCCGGCCTTCAGGACCTCCAGGAGCAACGACTTCGAGGTGATCGCCAGAGCCTGCACGGTGTCGCGGACGCGCGGCGGCATCTGCAACAGCGACAGGCTCTCGGTGATCACCGTCCGCGATTTGCCCACCGACGAGGAGATCTCCTCGTGCGTGTAGCCATGGTTTTCGGCCAGCAGGCGGTACCCTTCAGCCTCCTCGAACGGCGTCAGATCCTTCCGCTGGAGATTCTCGATGAGGGCGATCTCGAGAGCTTCCTGCTCGGAGACGTCCATCTCGATGACCGGCACCTCGTACAGCCCGGCCTCCTGGGAGGCCCGGAAGCGGCGCTCGCCCGAAATGATCCTGTAGAGCACCCCGGCCAGCCCGTCCTCGCCATCCTCTTCCTCCAGCCCCGGCCGCGGCCGGACCAGGATCGGTTCGAGGACCCCCTTGTCCCGGATCGAGGCGACGAGCTCGTCGAGATCTCCCATCGTCGTACGAGGCTGATTCGGATCCGGCTCGATGGTCGACAGAGGGACCATCTTCCCCACCGGTGTCTCGTGCCGGGCGGTGAGCTCCTCGACGAAATGCGTGTCGTGGCGCATCTTCACGCGGAGAGGCAGCCCCCCCCGCTTGCGGGCAGGATCAGACACGGCTCAGAACCTCCTCCGAAAGCCGGTAATACTCGTAGGCTCCTGTCGACCGTGGCGCGAAGGTGAAGATCGACTCGCGGTAGGCGGGGCTCTCCTCCAGGCGGACGCTCTTGGTGATCACCGTCTCGAAGACCTTGGCGCCGAACACCCGCTGGATCTGGTCGTAGATGTCTTTCGCCAGCAGGGTGCGTTTGTCGTACATGGTGATCAGAGCCCCGAGGATCTGGAGCTCCGGGTTGGCCCGCACCTTGATCTTGTCGATCGTCTCCAGCAGGTCGTCCGTGCCTTCGAGGGCAAAGTAGCTGGCCTGGATCGGAACCAGCACGTGGGAGGCCGCCACCAGGGCGTTCACCGTGATGATCCCCAGGGTCGGCGGGGTGTCGATGATGATGTAGTCGTAGGCGTCCTGGACGCTGGCCAGCTCGTCCTTGAGACGGTAATGACTATCCAGCTCGCCGATCAGCTTGGCCTCGATCTTCGCCAGGGAGATCGTCGCCGGTGCGATGAACAGCTTCTCGATCTTCTCCGCCGGCTTGATGATGTCCGCCAGATGGATGTGATCCTCGGTCAGCGCATCGTACATGGACTTCTCGAGCTGGTGGATGTCCAGGAACGACATCGAGCTGTTGCCCTGCGGGTCCAGGTCGACAACGAGAGTTTTTACGCCCTTGCTCGCCAGGGCTGCGGCCAGATTGATTGTGGTCGTGGTCTTTCCGACCCCACCTTTTTGATTGGCTATTGCAATGATCATGGACGGCGGGCAGTCTAAGAGAAGCACCGGACAGGGTCAAGGAGCCGGCGGAGCGCGGCCGGATGTCGGCGCGCCGACATCCGCCGCAACTCGCTGAAAATCATCGACTTGGAGGGAACAACGAGGACTACATGGTCCATTTGCCCAGCTCTTCCGGGCTGATCTCCTCGAGCCACTTCTTGAGCTTGTCCTCGTCGTTGGCCTGGGTGGCGAGATCCGCGGCCTGCGCTTTGTCCAGAACGGAGCGCAGCACGAAGATCGGCGCGTTGGCGCGTAGGGCGAGCGCGATCGCATCGCTCGGCCGCGCATCGACCGTCACGAGGGCGCCACCCTGATGAAGATGGATCTGGGCGAAGAAGGTGCTCTCCCGGAGGTCGGAGATGACGATTTTCTGGACGGTGGCGCCAAGCTGATCGAGGACGAGGCGCAGCAGGTCGTGGGTCATCGGGCGCGGAGGCTCGACGCCTTCGATCCGCAAGGCGATGGCGTTCGCCTCGAAGACGCCGATCCAGATCGGAAGGAAGAGTTGGCTCTCCGTGTCGCGGAGGATGACGATCGGGACGTTCGACGCGGGGTCGAGCATCAGGCCCTTGATTTCAACTCGGAGCTCTTCGCTCGGATCGTTCATGCCTCTATTGTAGCTCGCCGAGGAGGCTGTAGGACAGTGCAGAAACGATCCGCACCGGAGTGACATCGCCGAGCGTCACCGGATCGGATCTCACGGGGAAGCTCACGATCCGGTGGCAGGGGGTCCGTCCGGTCTGCGTCCCCGGCTGCTTTCCCCACCCTGTGACCACGACATCGAACGTCTCCCCCACCAGACTTTGGTTGATCTCCCGCTGGATTCCGTCCTGAAGGTCGAAGAGCCGCTGGAGGCGCGCGGAGGCGGCTTCGGGGTCGACCTGCCCGTCGAGGCGCGGCGCCGCCGTACCCGGCCTGGGGGAATACTTGAAGGCGAAGATCGCGCTGAAGCGAACCCCGCGCACCAGCTCCATCGTCTGCTCGAAGTCGTCCTCCGTTTCACCCGGAAAGCCGACGATGATGTCGGTCGACAGCGCGAGGCCGCTGCGAGCCCGGCGGAGCTGCTCCACCAGGTTGAGATATTCGTCGCGCGTATAGCCGCGCCCCATGCGCCGGAGCACGCTGTCCGATCCGGACTGGACGGGCAGATGGAGGTACGGACAGATGTTGGCGTGACGGGCCACCTGCTCCACCATGCGCGGCGTGAAATCGCGCGGGTAGGAAGTGACGAAACGGAGCCGGCGCAGACCGGGCAGGATCGCCACGGCTTCGAGAAGATCGGCGAAGTCGAGATCGAGGCTGCCGGCCGCCGCCGGCTCCCGCCAGTGGTTGACCGTCTGTCCGAGCAGCTCGATCTCCTGGAATCCGTAATCGAGAAGGTGGCGTACCTCCTTCAGGATCTCGGCCAGCGGGCGGCTGCGTTCCGGGCCTCGCGTCTTGGGCACGATGCAGAAGGTGCAGTTTTTGTCGCACCCCTCGATGATGGTGACCATCCCCTTGTACTCGCCCTGGCGGGAGACCGCGTCGAGCTGCTCGTAGTGCCGGTCCTCGGGAAAGCCCACCGCCACCACCCTCTCCCCCGCTCTCCGCCGCGCCAGCACGTCGTTGAGCTCGCCGACGCGGGCGGGGCCCATGACGAAGTCGAGGTCGGGCACCCGTTCCAGGGCTCTCTCCCCTTCCTGCTGAGCCACGCAGCCACAGAGGCCGATCAACAGATCTCCATGCCCCTTCTTGAGCCGGCGGTACTCGCCGAGACGCGAGTAGACCTTCTGCTCGGCCTTCTCCCGCACGCTGCATGAGTTGAGCAGGATGATGTCCGCCTCTTCCGGATCGCGGGTGGGAAGCACTCCCTGCTGCATGAGCTGGCCGGCCATGCGCTGGCTGTCGAGCTCGTTCATCTGGCATCCCCAGGTCTCGATAAAGACCCGGCGCGGTTTCAGGCTCATGGCACGACTCCCCGATTTTCCGGCGGCGGCGGTGGCTGCTGATAGATGGAGGGCTCTTTCGGCTCCAGGGTGCCGGGCCCCTTGTCTTTCTTCTCGTCCTGGACCGGCTCCTGCTCGGAGCCCTCGCGCAGCCAGCCGGGCAGAGCTCCGGCCCGGCGCCCTTCTTCCATGAAGTCATCCAGCTCTTTCCGGGTCGTCTCCACCTCGGAGCGCGCCTTTCCCAAGCGGTCCAGGACACGGTCCCATTCCGGTTTCACCTGAGAATCTCGGGCATAGGGGTCGTTCTCGGCGTAGAAGCGGCGCCGCCAGCCCGCGGCGCTCTGCTCGAGATCCTTGACCTCCTCGGCGGTCTTCTTCCAACGCGTCCGGATGTCGAGAGCGCGCCCGCGCCAGTATTGCTCGTCCCGGGGGTTGCTTGGCGGCGCTGCCGGTATGGCAGTCTTTTTCTTCGGCTCCGCATAGGTGAGCTGCCCCTTGGGAAGATGCGGCAGAGTCTTGTCGGTGATCACGGCGACCGGCTCTCCCGCGTGGGCGCGCCGCTCCCGCTCGGCCTTCGCGGCCTGCACGAGACTCGGCGGGCTGCTTGCGCCGCCCGGATCGACGACGTCGACGGTCCTCGGAGAGCTGCTCGGTTGCGGAGGGGCTTCGGCGGCCGGCGTGTCAGGAGGAGCGGGGGACGGCTCAGCGGCAGGAGAAGGTTTTGGCGTTGCTTCCTGGCGGGTGACCGGCGGCCGGCCCGCCGTGCCACAGCCCGCGAAACCGGCCAGAGGAATGAGGAGAATGGCGGCGCATGCGAGCTGTTTAGGTCCGTCCATAACGATCTTCCAGGCGCACGACGTCGTCGAGCTCCGGCGTCGACACCTCGATGATGTCGCAACCGTCGGCTCCGGCGATCATGCGGTGCCGCGTGAAGGGGACGATCCGATAAGAATCGCCGCCCCGTAGAGTGCGGGTGACCAGCGCCCCCTCCTCTTCGACCAGGAGCTCCACCTCTCCTTCGCTGAGGAAGAGCGTCTCGTCCTTGACCTCGTGATACTGGAGAGACAGGGCCTGTCCCGCGTTCACGTGCAGGATCTTCCCGACATAGCGGTCGGTGTGCGCGAAAATGAGCTCGTAACCCCAGGGCTTCTCGACTCGGCGGATTGGAGAAAGCATCAAGTACCCTCAACCCTCAGAACACAGATGATTTGGCGGCTTGCAGCCGGGCAGAGACGACACTTTCGACGAAGCGCTCCAGGTGCCCCTGCACCTCGGCGGCGGTGGAAAACTGCATGCACTGCCGGGCCAGCTCGGCCAGCTCGGCTCCGGACAGCTCCCGGATCCAGGTCTTGATCTCCGGGATGCGCCGCGGGCTGACCGACAGGCGCCGCATCCCCATGCCGACCAGGAGCAGCGCATACTTGGGATCCGCGGCCATCTCGCCGCACAGCCCGATCTCGATGCCGGCGGCCTGGGCGCTGTCGATGACGAAGCGTAGCATGCGCAGAATGGCGGGATGAAGAGGCTGATAGAGCTCCGCCACATGCTCGTTGTTGCGGTCGACGGCCAGGGAGTACTGGATGAGATCGTTCGTCCCGATCGAGAAGAAGTCGGCCTCCTTGGCCAGCAGGTCGGCGATCATCGCCGCCCCGGGAACCTCGATCATGACGCCCAGGCGGATATCGCGCCGGAAGGGCAACCCTTCCTTTTCAAGCTCGGCGAGGACCTCCTCGGCGAAGGCGCGGAAGCTCCGTACCTCTTCGAGCCGGCTCACCAGGGGCAGCATCACCCAGAGGTCGCCGTAGACGGCGGCCCGGTAGAGCGCGCGGATCTGGGTGCGGAAGACGTCGGGCCGCGCCAGGGTGAGGCGGATGCCGCGCAGCCCGAGGACCGGGTTCTCCTCTTCCGTGGCCATCACCTCCCGCGCCAGCTTCCTCCCCCCGAGATCGTAGGTGCGGATGATCGCCGGGTGCGGCGCCGCGGTCTCGATCAGCTTGCGGTAGATGTCCAGGTGCTCTTCTTCCGTGGGCAGCCGCGGGCTCTTCTCGATGTAGAGGAACTCGCTGCGGTAGAGGCCGACGCCGGCGGCGCCGAAGCTCGCGGCCTCCGCCGCTTCTTCGGGGAGGTCGATGTTGGCCATCAGCTTGATCTCGACGCCGTCGCGGCAGACGGCGCCGAGGTCGCGGGTCGCCATGAGATCGAGGTCGCGCGTGCGCAGCTCCGCCTGCCGGGAGCGGTACTTCTCCAGGGTCTCGGCGTCCGGATAGAGCACCACGATTCCGGAGTCGCCGTCGACGATGATCGAGGCCTGATCGGTCAGCCGGAGAGTGGCCTGGCTCAGCCCCGCCACCACCGGCAGGTTGAGCGAGACGGCGATGATCGCGGTGTGCGAGGTGCGCCCCCCGGATTCGATGGCGAAGCCGATGACGCGCTCGCGCCCCAGCCGGATGACGTCCGACGGCGTGAGATCGTCCGCCACGATGACGACGTCGGACGGCAGCTCCGACAGCTCGTGGTGGGAGATCCCCTGCAGACTGCGCAGGAGGTGGCGGCTGACGTCGGTGAGGTCTTCGCTCCGCTCGCGCAGGTAGGAGTCATCCATGTGCGCAAAGAGGTTGTCGAGCTCTTCCGCCGTCTTGTGCACCGCCCATTCGGCGTTGATCTGCTGCGAGCGGATGCGCGCCTCGACTCTGCCGAGGAAATTGGTGTCGGAGAGCAGGAGGACGTGGGCGTCGAAAATGGCCGCCAGGTCGTTGCCCAGGTCCTCGCTCGCCTTGGCGCGCGTCCGTTGCAGCTCGGCGCGGGCGTGGCGCGCTCCTTCATGCAGGCGCGCCACCTCGGCTTCGAGGTCGCTCGCGGGCAGATGGATACGGAAAAAGTCGGGTCCCTTGGTCTCGATTACGACGACCCGGCCGATGGCGATTCCACCGGAGACGCCCATGCCTTGCAGGACCTGCATCTCGGCTTGTGGCATTCAGATCTCCTCGTCGAATCGATTGGCGATCAAGGAGGTGACGGCGCGCAGGGCCTCCTCCTCGTCTCCGCCCTCACAGCGGAGAGTGATATGGCTCCCCTGCCCCGCCGCCATGAGGAGGATGCCCAGAATGCTCTTGCCATCCACCTCTTCGCCATCGCGGATGACGGTGACCCGGCTCTGGAATCCTCCGGCGGTGTGGACCAGCTTGGCCGCCGCCCGGGCATGGAGGCCGAGGCGGTTGACGATCTCGACCTCACGCTCAATCACCTTTCACCTCTTTCACCTCGCACCTCTTCGGCTGCATCTCGCTCACCAGGCAGAGGCTCCTCTGCCCCTTGCCCTGGAGCCAGCGCGCCATGCCCTCCAGGGTGACCGGCTCCTCGGTCTGCTGGCAGGCCAGGCGGAGGACCATCGGCAGATTGACGCCGGTGAGCACCTCCACCTTGCCAGGCTGCAGGAAGGTCACCGCCACGTTCGAGGGCGTCCCACCGTACATGTCCGTCAGAATGAGCACTCCATGCCCGTCTTCCAGGCGGTCGATGGCGGCGCGCACTTTCGCCTTGGCCTCTTCGAAAGTGTCGTTCCAGTCGAGCGACAGCGCTTCGAAGCCGGACAGACGGCCGGAAATGACCTGCGCGGCCGCGAGCAGCTCGCGTGCCAGGCCGCCGTGCGTCAAAATCAGTTTGCCGATCATGGGTCTACCATGGTAAACGAAACCCCGGGTTTGTCGATTCCAGGGAGGTTTGGCGCGCCTATCTCGCGATGTCGCGGTGGATGAGGCGCGCCGGCCAGCTCTCGTTCTCCAGCCGGATCTTGAGGCGCTCGCAGATCGCCACCGAGCGGTGCCGGCCGCCGGTGCAACCGACGGCCACCGAGAGATAGCTGCGGTTCTCGCGCCGGTAGCGCGGCAGAAGGAAGAGCAGGAGATCGGTCAGCCGGTCGAGGAGCTCGAGAAAGTCGGGCTGCTGCTCCAGGTACTCCTGGACCCCGGCGTCCTGCCCCGTCTGGGCGCGCAGGCCGGGCACGAAGTGCGGATTGGAGAGGAAGCGGGCGTCGAACAGAAGGTCCGTGCCGTAAGGGATCCCGTACTTGAAGCCGAAGCTCACCAGCGAGACCACCATCCCCGGCTCCTCCCCCGGGTGGCCGGAGAACTCGCGGTAGACGTGGGTGCGGATCTCGTGGATCGACCACTCGCTGGTGTCGAGGACCATGTCGGCACGGGCGCGGAGCTCCGCCAGGAGATCCTTCTCGCGCTGGATCCCTTCGATGACCGGCGAGTCGCCGGCCAGCGGATGCGGCCGGCGGGTCTCCGAGAAACGCCGCACCAGGACCTCGTCCGAGGCGTCGAGGAAAAGAAGGGTCACGTCCAGCTTGTCGCGGTCGATCTCGGCCATCAGGCGTGGCAGCTCGTCGGCGAACCCGGGGGCGCGCACGTCGGTGACCACGGCGATCCGGTCGTGGCCGCGGACGAGCTCCAGCGGGTTGTTGACGAACATCCGGAGGAGTGGGAGCGGCAGATTGTCGACCGTGTAGTAGCCGAGGTCCTCGAAGCACTTCGCGACCACGCTCTTGCCGGAGCCGGAGACACCGGTGACCAGGACCAGCCTGGGGCGCTGCGCCGTCGTTTCCGGTGGCTGGGTCAAGAGGAGGGCTCCTTGTGCCCGGGAGTCTTGCGGTTGCGCTCGAGCTGGGCTTCCAGCTTGCGCGCGAACTCGCGAGCGGAGTGGTGGCCACGCGACTTGAGGACGTGGTTGCGGGCCGCGATCTCCACCAGGATGCTGACGTTGCGGCCCAGGGCGACCGGCATCCGGATATAGGGGCACGGCGTTTCGAGGATGTTGAACAGGGTCTCGTCGAGGCCGAGCCGGTCGTACTGCCGGCCGGTCTGCCAGTGCTCCAGCTCGACGACCAGATCGATGTTGGAGCGCTCGCGCACGGAAGCCAGGCCGAAGAGGTCCTGGACGTTGATGATGCCGATCCCGCGCAGCTCCATGTGATGGCGCAGCGGCCCCTCGCTGAAGCCCACCAGCTCGCCGTTCGGGTAGCGCTTGACGGTCACCCGGTCGTCCGCCACCAGGCTGTGGCCGCGGGTGACGAGGTCGAGGGCGGACTCGCTCTTCCCCACTCCGCTCTCGCCGATGAGGAGCACGCCCAGGCCGTAGATTTCGAGCAGCACGCCGTGCAGGCAGGTCGAGGGGACGAGATGGTCCTCGAGGAAGTAGCTGATCCCCTTGATGACGTTCGACGACAGCGAGGTCGACGAGAGGACCGGGACCTCCCGCTTCTGGCAGGCGAGAAGAAAGCCGGGGAGCGGCTCGATCCCCTTGGTGATGACGAACACCGGGACCGGCAGGCTGGCGATGGTCTCGAGGCGTTTGTGGCGCTCTTCCTCGTCCAGGGTCAGCAGGTACTCGGTCTCGCTCTCGCCGATGATCTGCACCCGGCCGGGCTTGATGTAGGGGTAGTAGCCGGCGAAGGCGAGCCCCGGCTTCTGCACCCGCGGGTGGGTGATCCGGTTGTCGAGGTGCGACTCGCCGGAGAGAGTGCGCAAGTGGAGCTCGGAGAGCTCGTCGCCGAGCAGCTCCGCCACCCGCACCGAAGGAGGATTCCCAGGCTGCTCCATGTCCGTCTAACCGCCTTCCCGCTGCAAGAAGCCGTCAATGGCCTGCGCGTCGGGCAGGGCCAGGATCGTTTCGATTGTACCGGTCTTCTCGGTGCTCTTGATCCAGCGCGCGATCACGCCCAGCATCTGGAGATGCTCGGCGGGCGCCTCGCTCGGGGAGAGCACGAGGAAGAAGAGGCGGACCGGGAGCCCGTCCGCCGCCGCGAAGTCGACTCCTGCCGGCACGAGCCCGAGGGCCAGAATCCCTTGCGCCAGCCCCTCGATCTTGCAGTGCGGAATGGCGATGCCGCCGCCGAGGCCGGTGGAGCCGAGCTGCTCGCGCTCCCAGAAGCGCTGAAAGAGATCTTCCGGGTCCTGGGTCTGGGAGGGACCGCTCCGCGCGATCCGCTCCGCGAAGGCGCGCAGCGCCGCGGCGCGGTCCGCCGCCACGATGCCCGTGAAGATGAGGTCCGGCCGCGTCAGAGATGCGAGACGCACGATCTCCCCTCTCTGCGCCGATCCTCCCTCAGAAGATCTGCTTCCGGTCCGTCGACGAGGGGATGCTCAGCTCGTCGCGGTACTTGGCCACCGTCCGCCGCGCGATCTGGATGCCTTCCCGGTTGAGGATGCGCATCAGCTCGCTGTCGGAGAGCGGGCGCTTGGGATCCTCCGCCTGGATGAGCTGCTCGATCTTGCGCTTGACGGTCAGCGAGGAGATGTTGTCCCCGTACTCCCGGTCGATCCCGCTGTGGAAGAAGAACTTCATCGGGAAGAGGCCACGGTGCGTGTGCATGTACTTGTTGGACACCACCCGGCTGACCGTCGACTCGTGCATCCCGATGTCTTCCGCCACGTCGCGGAGAACCATCGGGCGCAGGTGCTCGATCCCGCGGTCCAGGAACTCGCGCTGCTGGCGGACGATGGAATTCGCCACCTTGTAGATGGTGCGTTGCCGCTGGTCGAGGCTCTTGATCAACCAGACCGCGGAACGAATTTTGTCCTTGATGAATTGCTGTGCTTCAGACTGCCGCCCTTCGCTGCGCATGCTCTGCAGCATCCGCCGGTAGGCGCGGCTGACGCGCAGGCGGGGCAGGCCGTCGTCGTTGAGCTGGATGACGTACTCCTCGCCCACCCGGCGCACGAACACGTCGGGCTCGATGTAGTGCGGGCGGTCGGTGCTGAATTTGCGCCCCGGATGGGTCTCCAGGCCGCGCACCAGCTCGACGACCTCCTCCAGCTCGGCCAGCTCGATGCCCAGCTTCTTCGCCACGGCGGGGAACTGGCGGCGCAGGAAGAGATCCCAGGCTTCGGTCACCATGCGGCGGGCGAGGCCGTCGGGCGGGACGCCCAGAAAGTCCATCTGCCGCAGCAGGCTCTCCTGGAGGTCGTTGCAGGCGACGCCCGGCGGGTCGAGGCTGCGCACCAGCTCGAGGGCGTCCAGGACCTCGGTCATGGAGTAGCCGCGCTCCTGGTCCTCCCCCATCGCCAGGATCTCTTCCGGGGTGGCGACCAGGAAGCCGTCCGGATTGAGGTTGCCGATGATCAGCTCGGCGATCTCGCGCTGGCGGGGCGGCACCTCCGCCATGTGGAGCTGCCAGAGGAGGTGATCGTAGAGATCGAGCTCGCGGGTCAGGCTGTTCTCGATGGGAGGCTCTTCGCGCTCCTCCATCATCGACGAGTGGCCGGAGCCCTCCCAGTAGTCGCCGAAGTAGGCGTCGAGATCGATGTTTTCCATCGATTCGGTGTGGTTGAGCTCCTCGCCGTTGGTCGGCTCCGGCCGTTCCTCCTCGCGCGGAGGGGGCTCCTCTTCAGGCGACTCGTTGCTCTCTTCGAGCACGGGGTTCTCGACCAGCTCCTGAGTGAGGAGCGTGTCGAGCTCCATGCGGGTCATCTGCAGCAGCTTGATCGCCTGCTGGAGTGACGGCGTCATCACCAGCTTCTGCGACAGCTTGAGGGATAGTTTTTGCTCTAAGGCCATGATGCGGAGGCAGCTCTACAGTGTGAAGTCTTCCCCGAGATAAATTTTCCGTACTTGCGGATCGGTCGACAGCTCCAAGGGGGTTCCGGAGCGCAGAATTTCGCCGTTGTTGATGATATAGGCCCGGTCCGTTATTTTCAATGTTTCCCGCACGTTATGGTCAGTGATGAGAATTCCGATGCCCATCGACTTCAGGTGCCGGATAATACCCTGAATGTCGAGAACCGCGATGGGGTCGATCCCCGCGAACGGCTCGTCGAGGAGGATATACCATGGGCTGATCACCAGCGCGCGGGCGATCTCGACCCGGCGCCTCTCGCCGCCCGACAGGGAATCTCCCCGGTTCTTGCGGACTTTCGCCAGTCCGAAGTCGGTGATGAGCTGGTCGATCCGCCTCTCCTGCTCGGCGTGGGAGAGGTCCAGGGTCTCGAAGATGGCGCGCAGGTTGTTCTCCACCGTCATGCGGCGGAACACCGAGGGCTCCTGGGGGAGATAGCTGATGCCGCGCTGCGCCCGCAGGTACATCGGCAGGTCGGTGATGTCCTCCTCGCCCAGGAAGACGTTGCCGTCGTCGGGCGGCGTGAGGCCGACCACCATGTAGAAGGTGGTGGTCTTGCCGGCGCCGTTGGGGCCGAGCAGGCCGACGATCTCGCCCGGCCCGACCTCGATCGAGACGTTCTGCACGACGGCGCGCCCGCGATAGACCTTGCGCAGGCCGGCCGTGGAGAGTTTCTGGTCGCCGTTCATCCCGTCTTGCCCTGGACTTGCACCTTGCCGTCGTCGATCGAATAGAGAACCCGCCGGCCCTGCACCTGGTTGCCGTCCTTGTCCTTCATGGTCACCTTGTCGCCGGTGAACTCCACCTGCCGCTGCTCCAGCAGGTAGACCGCCGTCCCCCCCTCGATCGTCCGCCCCGCCTTGGGATCGCTCAGCTTCACCTGGCCGGTGCAGGTCATTTTCTGCGGCTTGCGCTTCTCGTTCATCTGCACGTCGAGCTTCTGGCACTCCAGGGTTTTGCCCTCCTGCTCCACCCGCACCGCTCCCGTGTAGGTGAGGAGGCGCGTCCCCTGGAGGTAGACCATTTCGCTCGCCACCACCTGGATCGGCGAGCGCCGCGGCTCGGTTTTGGAAGCTCCGGCCTTCGGATCTATTTTCGGAGGCGCGGTTTTCGGAGCCGCGGTTTTTCCGCCGGCCGCGCCTGCCGATTCGGTTGGAATCCATAGCGTCTTCACCCCTCCGGTCGCCGTCAAGCTGTCTTTTGTCTTGTCCCCGAGCAGCTCCTGGCTGAGCAGCAGGTTTTCGCCCCGCCAGGCCCGCACGTCGCCGCGGAAGAGGAACGACGAAGGCTCCTGCCGGTAGAAAGCCTCCCGCGATTCGACCTGCACCGGCCCCTCGCCTTCGGCCAGCGGCGAGCCGGCCAGGTCGGAGTCCGCGACCTTCTCCAGCACCGCGCGCACGCCGCCCTGCGCGTTGAGGATCTGGCGCGCCGTGTCATAGACCAGGTGCGGCGCGTTGACCTTCCCCTTCTCGCTCTGGGCGGTGACCGGCGTACCGAAGAAGTCGCCCTGATTCGCCGCGAGGTCGACGGTGGCGCGATTCCCCGCCGCGCTCATCTGCGGCTCCTTGAAGGAAACCTCGTTGTCCAGCAGCACCTTGGCCAGATGGCCGTCGGGCAGGAACGTCGCATCAGCCCGCCGGCCGTGGGCCTCGCGCAGCCGCGGCTTGCCGTCGCCGCCCCGCGTGGTCTCCAGGATGTCGACGCCGGTGAAGCCGGTCGCCTTGGTCAGCACGCCTTCGGCAAGGATGCCTTCGAAGCGCAGGGCGGTCATCGTCCGCTGGATGCCGCCGCCCGCGGTTTCGATCCTGGCCCGCTTCTCCGTCTCCCCTTCGAGGTCGACCTGGCGCAGCTCGTTGCCCTGCGGTTGCAGCATGACCGCCAGATCCCGGCCGGCGAAGCGCACCTGCGTCGGTCCGGAGCCGCCTGTCCCCTTCTGCCCGGCGCTCTCCCCGGCCACGTCCCACAGCGCGCGCACGAAGACCAGGGAGCCTTCGTCTTCCGACAGATAGGCGCTGATGCGCTGCGCCTGGATTTTCTGCGGTCCGCGGCGCAGATGCGCGTCGCCCTCGATGCGCAGGAGCTTGCGGTGGCGCTCGTAGATGGCGCGCTCCGCCGTCGCCGCCACCGGCTGCTCGGCCCCCGGCAGGCTGTCCACCCGGGCGTCGCCTTCGAGAGAGAAGACCTCCTGGGGCAGGTCGACGCGGAGCTGGTTGCCCTTGGCCACGTACAGGCCCACGTAGCGGATCTCGACCGCCTGCGGGCAGACCAGGATGTGGCCGCCCTCGCTGATCTGGAGCTGCGCGGTGCGCAGCTCGAGCTGGGACGGTCCCTTGAGGACGACGTCCCCCTCCAGGAGCCCTTCATTCGAGGCGCGGTTGAAGCTCGCCTGCTTGCTCTCGACGTGGTAGGGGTTGCCCTGGATGTCGTAGAAGGTCACCTCGACACCGTCCAGGAAGAGCGTGCCGTCGCGGTCGGCGCGGATGCTGTCGCCCTTGATGCGGAAGATCGGACGCTCTTTCTCGGTGAAGGTGTAGTCGAAGTCCTCCCCGATCAGCGTCACCCCCTTGGCGGCCGTGGTCTCCGTCTCGGGCTGTTGCTGCCCCGATTTCTTGCCGGCGCGGCCGAACATGAAGAGGCCGACGACCGCCGCCACGGCGACGGCGAGGACGGCGAGGAGAAGGAAGCGGAGGCGGGCGATGTTGGTGGCTCGGCGTGCCATGTCGGTCTCATTGTACGGATTCGTCGGGCGCTTTATCCGTGGGAAGCTTCTATGGGATCAACCGGTCGGCAATCGACGAGGCGCAGCACGGGGCCGCCGCGGTAGGCGTCGTGCTCGACGCAGGCGAGGACCTCGAAGGTGCCGGCGAAGTCCTCGGCGCGCTCCTGCCAGCCCCAGCCGACCAGCTCCACCGCCGCGCCGTCCCCGCCGCGCGTCCGCACCCCGAGGTGGCCGTTGCCGAACGGCCGCAGCGGGCCGTCGAGACGCAGTGGACCGGTGCGCACGAGAGGGCGCGGATTCCCCTGGCCGAAGGGCTCCAGGCGCGCCAGCTCGGTGACGAGGCGGTCCGAGATCCGCCGCGGCTCGAGGTGCAGCTCGTATTCGAGGCGCCGCGTCAGGATCTCCGGCGGCCAGGCGGCGGCGGCTTCCTCCCATTCCCGCCGCAGATCCTCCAGCTTCTCCACCTCCGCCGTCAATCCGACGGCCTGGGCGTGGCCGCCGAAGCGGCGCAGCCTTTCTTTCCAGCCGGAGAGAAAGCCGTGCAGCTCGAGACCCGGCACGCTCCGTCCGGAGCCGGTGGCGAGGTCGCCGTCGACGGACAGGAGCAGGGTGGGACGATGAAATTCCTTGGCGATCCGCCCGGCGGAGATGCCGACGACCCCCTTGTGCCAGCGCGGGCTCCAGGCGACGAGGATCGGCGGCAGCGGCGAGCGCGCGGCCAGCATCTCCGCCGCCTCCTCGACCACCTGCGCCTCCTCGGTCTGGCGCTCGCGGTTCCACGTGTCGAGCTCGGCGGCGAGCTGCATGGCGCGCGTCGCGTCGCGGCTCATCAGGAGCTCCAGGGCATGGTCGGGGCTGTCCAGGCGGCCCGCCGCATTGATCCGCGGTCCCAGCCGGTAGCCGACGTCCGCGGCGGTGAAGGGCGGCTTGACGCCGGACTGCTGGATGAGCGCCTTGAGCCCTTGTGAGCGGGCCTGGGCGAGGGCGGTGAGGCCGAGGGCGGCGATGACCCGGTTCTCTCCCCGCAGCGGGACGAGGTCGGCGATGGTCCCCAGGCAGGCGATGCGCAGCAGGGCCGCGATCTCCACCGGCCGGTCGCAGCGTCCTGCCACCGCGACGGCGAGCTTGAGCGCGAGGCCGGCGGCGGCGAGGTCCGGGAAGGGATAGGTGCAGCGCGCCTGGCGCGGGTTGATCTGCAACGCGCCGGGCGGCAGCTCGCAGCCCGGCAGGTGGTGGTCGGTGATGAGCACGCCGATCCCCGCCGCCAGGGCGTGCTCGACCGCCGCCAGGGAGGAGCTGCCGCAGTCGGCGGTGACGATCAGGGTGCAGCCTTCCTCCCGCGCCCGCTCGACGTGGACGGGCTGGAAGCCGTACCCCTCGCGCAGGCGGTGCGGCAGGATGGGACGCACGTCGCAGCCGCAGGCGCCGAGCACGGCGAGGAGGAGAGCGGTGGCGGTGACGCCGTCGACGTCGTAGTCGCCGACGATGGCGATACGCTCGTGGTCCGCCCGCGCCTTGAGCAGGCGGTCGACGGCCTCCGGCATGCCGGCGAGGAGAAAGGGATCGTGGAGCTGATCGAGGGAGGGGGTAAGGAAACGCTCGGCGCCGGGGCCGTCGACGACGCCGCGGCGTGCCAGGAGCGGCGCCAGCCAGCGCGCGATGCCGGCTCGTTCGAGCTCCGCGGCGGCTCCCGGCACCGGAGCGGCCAACCACTCCGCGACGGGCACGCCGCCGTTACTCCTCGTCGTAGACCCCGAGGGCCCGGAACTTGTCGTAACGGCGGGCGATGAGCTCGTGCCCGGAGAGCCGGGACAGCTCGCCGAGGGCGCGCTCGATGACGTCCCCGACGCGCTCGCAGGCCGCCGCCGCATCCGTGTGCGCGCCGCCCTGCGGCTCGGGGATGATCTCGTCCACCACTCCCAGGGAGAGCAGATCGGGAGCGGTCAGGCGCATCGCCTCCGCCGCCTCGGCCTTCCGCTCCTGGTCTTTCCACAGGATGGCGGCGCACCCTTCGGGAGAGATCACCGAGTAGGTGGCGTACTCCAGGATGTAGACGCGGTCGCCGACGCCGAGCGCCAGGGCGCCGCCGCTGCCTCCTTCGCCGGTGATGGTGACGACGATGGGGACACGGAGCATCGACATCTCCATCAGATTGCGCGCGATGGCCTCGGCCTGGCCGCGCTCCTCGGCGTCCAGCCCGGGAGAGGCGCCGGCGGTGTCGATGAAGGTGAGGACCGGGATGTTGAAGCGTTCCGCCAGTTTCATGATGCGGAGCGCCTTGCGGTAGCCGTCCGGCCGGGGCTGGCCGAAGTTGCGGTAGATCCGCTCCTTGGTGTCCCGCCCCTTCTGGTGGCCGATCACCGCGACGTTGCGCCCCCGGAAGGTCGCCAGGCCGGAGACGATCGCCGGATCGTCGGCGAAAGCCCGGTCGCCGTGGAGCTCCACCCAGTCGCTCATCAAATAGTGGACGTAGTCGAGGGTGTAAGGGCGGTCCTGGTGGCGGGCCACGAGGGTCTTCTGCCAGCGCGACAGGCTGCCGTAGATCTCGGCCGTGGATTTCTTGAGCGCGGTGCGCAGACGCTCGAGCTCCTTCTCGTGACTGCTGCCCGCCGGGTACCCCTCGAGCTCCTCGATCTTGCGCCGGAGCTCTACGAGCTGAACATCGAAGTTGGAATCAGTCGCCTGCATGCCGCGGGCAAGGTAGCAAAGGCCGAGCCGGAGGTCAACGCAGGGCGGCCTGGCGGAGGCAATGTCGGCGCGCCGACATTGGCCGCGAAGAACCATCCAGGAGCGGAGACAGCCCCTTGCGAATCTCAGACCCCGGGTCCGTCTC
>Ga0307506_10000143_pt1 | contig 25436 bp, 6 predicted proteins | sample 25_S_MG_FD_202175 | JGI IMG/M metagenome (GOLD analysis project Ga0307506, IMG submission 202175) | Soil microbial communities from Populus trichocarpa stands in riparian zone in the Pacific Northwest, United States - 25_S | ecosystem: Environmental > Terrestrial > Soil > Riparian zone > Trees... | reverse complement strand
CGCCGCCGCGGGCGGGGGGGGTTCCTCCCCCCTGGGCGGGAGGGGGTTGGGAATGGGGGGAGGTTAGGTGGGGGGCGCCAAAGCCAGGCACAGTGCCGAGCGTGGAGGGTTTGTGGCTGTTCGCAGCGCCCCCCTCCTGACCTCCCCCCTGCTCCAACCCTCCCCCGCCCAGGGGGGAGGAACCCCCTCCCAAAAGCGCTCGCTCCGGAAAGTTAGCCAGCGCGTGCAGACCGACCACCCGCGCGGCGCCCGCCGGCAGGCGCTCGTGCAGAGACTCCTCGGCCAGGAGGATCGGCGCCCCCGCGTCGGCGAGCGTGTAGGCCAGGCGCTCCATGGGATGGGAGGGGTCGAGCGGCAGGTAGGCCCCGCCGGCCGCGAGGATCGCCAGCACCCCCAGGATGAGCTCGGGGGAGCGCTCGGCGCAGAGCCCGACCAGCATGCCCGGCCCGACCCCGAGCTCCGTGAGCCGGCGCGCCATCCGGCTCGACCTTCGCACGAGCTCGCCGTAGGTCAGAGCCTGGTCGCCAGAGACCAGCGCCACCGCGTCCGGACGCCGCGCCGCCTGCGCCGCGAAGAGCTCGTGCACCGGGGTTGTTCCGCCGGCCTCACTGAGAACGGGGGCCGCGTCGCTCCACTCGTGGAGGAGCTGCTGCCGCTCCCCGGGTCCCAGCAAGGGGAGCGCCGACAGCCGGGCTCCGGAGTCCGCCACCACCCCTTCGAGCAACGCCCGCCAATGATCGAGCAGCCGGACCATCGTCGGCGCGTCGAACAGATCGACGTTGTAATCGAGGCTGCCGCCGATCCCCCCGCCCCCGCTACCCTCTTCGGTCAGCACCAGCGTCAAGTCATACTTCGCCGCCGTCTCACCGCCCGCCAACGGCCGCAGCGTCAGGCCCGGCAACTCGCCGCCCCCGCCCATCGGCGCGTTCTGCAACGCGAACATCACCTGGAAGATCGGCGAGCACGCCCGGCTGCGCTCCGGCTTGACCTCCTCCACCAGCTTCTCGAACGGCAGGTCCTGGTGCGTGTAAGCCGACAGCGTGTCCTCGCGGACCCGGCCCAGGAGATCGACGAACGACGGATCCCCCGACAGGTCGCCGCGCAGCACCAGCGAGTTGACGAAAAACCCGATCAATCCCTCGAGCTCCGCCCGGTTGCGGCCCGCGATCGGCGTCCCCACCGCCAGGTCCTCCGCCCCCGAATAGATCCCCAGGAGCGTCTCGAAGCCCGCCAGCAGCACCATGAACAGCGTCGTCCCCGTCGCGAGCGCCAGCGCCGAGAGACGGCCCGCCAGCGCCGGCTCGAGCCACAGCGGCTGGCTCCGTCCGCCGAACGTCTGCACCGGCGGACGCGGCCGGTCCGTCGGCAGCTCGAGAAACGGCTGTGCTCCGGCGAGCTTCTGCCGCCAGTGCTCGACCTCGCGCTGCAGCGTCTCCCCCGACAGCCGGCGGCTTTGCCAGGCCGAGAAGTCCGCGTACTGCACCGGCAGCGGCGGCAGCGCCTCGCCCGGCGGCCGTTTCGGTTGTCCCGGTCGTCCAGCCATCGCGGCCGCGTAGAGCGCCGTCACCTCCCGCACCAGCACGCCCATCGACCAGCCGTCCGAGATCACATGGTGCAGGGTGAGCAGCAGCGCGTTCTCCCGGTCGGCCAGCCGCACCAGCGTCCCGCGCAGCAGCGGACCGGAAGCGAGATCGAACGGGCGCAGCGACTCCGCCGCCACCCGCCGCGCCAGCTCCCGCCGGCGCTCCTCTTCCCCGAGCGCCGACAGGTCGATCGACGCGAGCGCGAACGGCCAAGCGGCGGCCGGGTGAACCACCTGCAGCGGTCCGTCGGTCCCCGCAACGAACGTCGTGCGCAGCGTCTCGTGGCGCCGCGCCAGCTCGCCGAACACCGCCGCGAGCTGCTCTTCGGCCAGCTCGCCCTCGAGAGACAGGGCGAGCGGCATGTTGTACACCGCGCTCCCCGGCTCGAGCAGATCGAGGAACCAGAGCCGCCTCTGCGCGAACGACGCCGGGAACGTGCCGCCGCCCTCCGCGTCCCGCGGCAGGGCAGGGATCGGCGGCGTCGGCGCCTGGGCAACCGCCTCGCCCCCTCCCTCGCCGCAGCCTTCAAGCAGCACCGCCAGACCGGCGACTGTGGGCTGCTCGAAGAGCGCGCGCAGCGGCAGCTCGACTCCCAGCCGGGCACGCAGCCGGGAGACCACCTGGGTGGCGAGCAGCGAGTGCCCGCCCAGGGCGAAAAAGTTGTCGTACACCCCCACCCGCTCACGGCGGAGCAGGTCGCCCCAGATCCCCGCCAGGATCTCCTCCGTCGCCGTCCGCGGTGCCTCGTACGCCTGCCCTACCCCCCTCATCGCCGTCTCCCCCGGTGCGGGCAGCGCCTTGCGGTCCACCTTCCCCGTCCGCGTCAGCGGCAGCGCCGCCAGCTCCACCCACACCGACGGCACCATGAACGATGGCAGACGCGAGCCGAGATAGACGCCGAGCGCCGCCGCGTCGAGCGGTCCGCCCCTTTCCGTGGCCGACACGTACGCCACCAGCCGCCGGTCCCCCGACGTGTCTGCCGGGGTGGCCGGGGCGGTTACCGCCGCCTCCCGCACCGCCGGATGCCCCGCCAGCACGGCCTCGATCTCGCCCAGCTCGATGCGGAAGCCCCGCACCTTCACTTGGTGGTCCATCCGCCCCAGGAGCTCGAGCGTCCCGTCGGAGCGCCAACGTGCCCGGTCTCCCGTGCGGTAGAGACGGGAACCGAAACCGCCGAACGGATTGGGCACGAAGCGCTCCGCGGTCAGCTCCGGCCGCCCCAGGTAGCCACGCGCGAGGCCGGCTCCGCCCAGGAACAGCTCGCCGGAAACGCCGATCGGCACCGGCGCGAGCGAGCCGTCCAGCACGTGCGCCCGGGTGCCGGTGATCGGCCGGCCGATCGAAGGCTCGCCCCGCTCCACCCGCTCCACTACCGTCCAGGTCGAGTACGTCGTGGTCTCCGAGGGGCCGTAGAGGTTGAGCACTCTTTCGACACCCGGCGCCGCGGCGTAGATCCGCTGGACGAGATCGCGCCGCAACGGCTCGCCGGCCAGCCCCACCGTGCGCACCGACGGCGGCAGCGGGCCGAGGTCGAGCAAGCCCGCCAGCGCCGACGGCACCGTGTTGACCAGCCGCACCTCCGACGCCGCCGGCAGCCCGGTGAGCGCCAGGGCGTTATCCGCCAGGATCACCCGGCCGCCCCGGGAAAGCGGCACGAACAGCTCGAAGACCGAAAGATCGAAGCAGATCGAGGTCGAGGCCAGCACGCCGTCGAGCTCGGCGGGAGAGAACGCCTCCGCCGCCCAGCGCACCAGGGCCACCGCGGCCCCGTGCGGGATCGCCACGCCCTTGGGCCGGCCGGTCGAGCCGGAGGTGTAGATGAGGTAAGCGAGGCTGCCAGGGAGAGGAGGGGGGAGCGGAGCATCGGACCAATCCGTCCGATCGGTCCGATCCATCTCCACCACCACCCCCGAGAAGCCACCGTAGCGCCCGGCGAGCGCGCTCTCGGTGAGCAGCACCGCCGCCCCGGCGTCGGCGAGCAGGAAAGCCAGCCGCTCCGGCGGGTAGTTGGGATCGAGCGGCAGGTAGGCTCCTCCCGCCTTGAGCACCGCGAGCAGGGCGGCCACCAGCCCAGCCGACCGGCCGGCGCAGACCGCGACCGGCACCTCGGGTCCGACGCCCAGGCTGCGCAGGCGGCGGGCCAGGCGATCAGCACGGGCGTCGAGATCGCCGTAGGTCAGCATCTCCCCGCCGCAGAACAGCGCCGGGGCCGTAGGCTGCGCCGCCGCCTGCGCCTCGAATGCCTGGTGCAGGAGCGCAGCCGGAGCGGGGGCCTGCGTGTCGTTCCACTCGACGAGAAGCTGCTGCCGCTCCGCGGCGGTGAGGAGCGGTAGCTCGGCGAGCCGCGCCTCCGGCGCCGCGGCCAGGGCGCCGGCCAGAGCCGCGAAATGGCCGAGCAGGCGGACCGCGGTCACCGGGTCGAACAGGTCGCGGCGGAATTCCAGGACGGCCGTGAGATCCGGTCCGCTCTCGATCAGCTCCAGGGTGAGGTCGAGCTTGGCCGCGCGCTCGGCCGTGGCCAAGCTGCCGAACGGAGCGAGCGTGAGACCCGCCAGCTCGAGCTCCTCGACCGGCGTGCCGTGCAGAAGGAACATCACCTGGAAGAGCGGCGTGCGCGCGAGGCTCCGCTCGGGCGCCAGCTCTTCGACCAGGCGCTCGAACGGCAGGTCCTGGTGGGCGTAGGCGGAGAGCGCCGCCTCGCGCACCACGGCGAGCAGGCCGGCGAAGGTCGGCTCTCTCTCCAGAGAGTCTGGAATGTGGGCGCGCAACGCCAGGGTGTTGACGAAGAAGCCGATCAGCCCTTCGAGCTCGGGACGGCGGCGGTTGGCGACCGGTGTTCCCACCACCAGGTCGGTCTCGCCGGTCAGCCGGTGGAGCAGGGCGTAGAAGGCCGCGAGGAAGGTCATGAACGGCGTCGCGCCGGCCTGCCGTCCCACCGCTCGCAACGCTTCGGCACGCTCCGCGGAGAGGGCCGAGGCGACCACGCCGCCACGGCCGCTCGCCCGCGCCGGGCGCGGCCGGTCGGACGGCAGGTCCAGGACGGCCGGAGCGCCGGCCAGCGCGCCGCGCCAGAAGGCGAGCTGGGTTTCAAGCTCCGCTCCGCGCAGGCTCTCGCGCTGCCAGAGGACGAAATCAGCGTACTGCACCGGGAGCAGTGGGAGCGGCAATGGCCGGCCGCCGGCAAAAGCCGGATAGAGCGCCGCGAGCTCGCGGACCAGCAGGTCGGCCGACCAGCCGTCGCTCACCATGTGATGCATGGTGAAAAGAGCGACGTGGCGCGCGGCGTCCAGGCGCAGCAGCGCGGCGCGCAGCAGCGGCCCGCGCGCCAGATCGAACGGGCGCATCGCCTCCTCGGCGGCGAGCCGCAGGGCCTCGGCCTCGCGCGCCGTCTCCGCCAGGCCCGAGAGATCGATGCCGGGAAGCGGCGGCGGGGCCGGCGGCGCGATGCGCTGCACGGGCTCTTCGTTCCCTCCGTCCGCCGGTCCGAACGTCGTCCGCAGCGCCTCGTGCCGCGCCGCCACTTCCTCCAGGACGGCGGCGAGGGCGGAGCGGTCGAGCGGCCCGGTGAGGAGGAGCGCGGCGGGCAGGTTGTACGCCGGATTGCCCGGATCGAGCTGGTCGAGGAACCAGAGCCGCCGCTGGGCGAAGGAGAGTGGGACCGGCTCGCCGCCGGTCCGCCGGAGCACCGGCCCCCAGGCGCCGGCTCCCTCGCCGTGATGCGCCGCGATGGAGGCGGCGAGCTCGGCCGCGCTCGGCGACTCGAAAATACTCCGCAGCGTCAGCTCCGCACCCAGCTCCTGGTTCAGGCGCACCACCAGATGGGTGGCCAGGAGCGAGTCGCCCCCGAGATCGAAGAAGCTGTCGTGGATCCCCACCGTTTCCAGGCGCAGCAGCTCGCCGAGGATCTCCACCACCCGCCGCTCGGCCGCGTCGCGCGGCGGCGCGTAGGGGACGTGCAGGCTCGGCCGGGGGTGCTGGCGCCGCTGAGGTGGGGCCGCGGCAGGAGCCGCAACCGGGGCTGGTGCCTCCGCCGGCTGGGTCGCGGCAGCCGGCGGCGGAGCCCACGCGATGGCCGGCTCGGGACGCCCGGCATACGGCTCGATCCAGTAGCGCAGGCGCTCGAAGGGATAGGTCGGCAGCGGGACGCGGCGCCGCGCCTGGCCGGCCCAGAACCCGGACCAGTCGAGGAGCACGCCGGCGAGCCAGAGCCGCCCGGCGCTCTGGAGCAGAAAGGAGAGGTCGTCCGTGCCGTCGAACGCGTGGCGCAGGGTCGGCAGCGCCACCGGCGCGTCGAGGCCGGCGGTGGCGGGATGTTGCAGGGCCCAGGAGCTCAGCGTCTGTCCCGGCCCGACCTCGAGCAGCACGCGCCCAGGCTCGCGCCAGAGCGCGCCCACCGCGTCGGAGAAACGCACCGTGCCGCGCAGGTGGTCCGCCCAGTAGGCCGGGTCGGTCGCCTGCTCGGCGGTGATCCAGCCGCCGGTGACGTTGGACAGATAGGGGATCTCCGGCGGGCGCAGATCGACGCCTTCGAAGAGCGCCAGGAAACGGTCCACGATAGGCTCCATGAGAGACGAGTGGAAGGCGTGCCCGGTCTGCAGCCGGCGGCAGACGTGCCCGCCGGCAGTGAGCCGCTCCTCGGCCGCGGCGACCGCCTCCTCGGTCCCCGCCAGGACGGTGAGGTCCGGTCCGGCGACCGCGGCGAGGGAGAGGCCGGCAGTGAGCCAGGGCTTGACTGCCTCCTCGCTCAGGGGGACGGCCAGCATCGCGCTCGCCGGTAGCTCATCGATGAGCAGAGCCCGTCCCGCCACCAGGCGCAGGGCATCGTCCAGCGACAGCACGCCGGCCAGGCAGGCGGCGACGTACTCGCCGATGCTGAAGCCCACCATGGCCTGCGGCCGGATCCCCCACTCCATCAGGCGGCAGGCGAGCGCGTGCTCGACGAGGAAGACCGCCGGCTGCGACAGCGCGGTGCGGCGCAGACGCCGCGCGGCCTCCTCGCCGCGCGGAGCCCGCGAGCCGCGGCCGAGCAGGCGGCGCAGGTCGATCCCCTGGTTGGCGACCTCCTCCCCCCCCTCCTCCTCGGCGAAGATGACCTCCCGCAGGTCCACCCCCAGGAGCGGCTCGAGCCGCGCCGCACCGTCGTCGATCCGCGCGCGGAACCCGGCATCGTCGCGGTACAGCCCGCGCGCCATGCCGGCGTATTCGTTCCCCAGGCCGGGAAAGAGAAAGGCCACCTGCGGATCGACGGCGGCGGTGCCGGTGAGCAGCCGGCGCGGATCGCGCCTCTCCAGGACGTCGACGGCGTCCTGGAGATCGCGGACTGCGAGCATGCGGCGATGGGGGAACGCGCGGCGCCCGACCTGGAGGGTGTAGGCGACATCCGCCAGATTCCGCACTGCTGTTGCCTCACCCCCCTGGCCCATAGGCGTTAACTTCTCGAGTGCCGCGCCTGTTCCTCCCCCCTGGGCGGGAGGCGGTTGGGAAAGGGGGGAGGTTAGGAGGGGGGCGCCGAAGCCAGGCACAGTGCCAAGCGAGGAGGGTTCGTGGCGGTTCGCAGCGCCCCCCTCCTGGCCTCCCCCCTGCTCCAACCCTCCCCCTCCCAGGGGGGAGGAACCCTCCGCCCAGCTCAAGTTAACGCGTATGCCCCCCTGGGAGAGGGGACGGGGGTGAGGCTCCACGGTGGCGAGCTCCAGGCATTCCCGGAGACGAGCCAGCAGCCGGCCGGTCGCCGCTTCGAGCGCAGTCTCCGTGCGCGCCGACAGCACCAGCAACTGCCAGGGCGGCGCCGGCGCGGAGGGTGCCGGAGGTGGTGGCTCCTCCAGGACGACGTGCGCGTTGACTCCGCCGATGGCGAAGGCGCTGACGCCGGCGCGCCGCGGCCAGCCCTCCGGCCGCCAGGGCCGGCATTCGGTGTTGACGTAGAAGGGGCTCTGCGCGAAGTCGATGCGCGGGTTGGGCGTCTCGAAATGGAGGCTGGGCGGCAGGACCCCGTGCTCCACCGCCAGGATGGCCTTGATCAGGCCCGCGGCCCCCGCCGCCGCGTCGAGATGGCCGATGTTGGTCTTGATCGAGCCCAGGGCGCAGAACCCGCGCCGGGCGGTCGCCGCCGCGAACACCTCGGTGAGCGCGGCGACCTCCACCGGGTCGCCCAACGGGGTGCCGGTGCCGTGCGTCTCGACGTAGGTGATCGACTCGGCGGGCACCCCCGCGACGGCCTGGGCCGTCGCGATGACCTCGAGCTGGCCGTCCTGCGACGGCGCGGTGAAGCTCAGCTTGAAGCCGCCGTCGTTGTTGGTCGCGAAGCCGCGGATCACCGCGTGGATCGTGTCCCCCTCGGCCACCGCGTCCGCCAGCCGCTTGAGCACCACGACGCCGGCGCCGCTCCCCTCCACCGTGCCGCGCGCCTCGGCGTCGAAGGCGCGGCAGTGGCCGTCCGGAGACATCACGCCGTCCAGCGCCAGATAGCCCAGCCCGTGCGGCACGACCACGGTCACGCCGCCGGCCAGCACCAGGTCGCACTGGAACTGGAGCAGGCTCTGGCAGGCCATGCAGGTCGCCACGAGAGAGGTCGAGCAGGCGCTCTGCACCGTGACGCTCGGTCCCCGCAGGTCGAGCTTGTACGCCGCCAGCGAGGTCAGGAAATTGTTGTCGTTCAGAATGCGGATCTGGAGCGGCCCGGCGTTCTGGAGCAGGTCGGGATGGGAGAGGAGGTTGCGGATCAGGTAGCCGCCCATCCCCATGCCGGCGAAGAGGCCGATCGAGCCGGGCCAGGTCCGGCTGTCGTAGCCCGCGTTCTCCAGCGCTTCCCAGGCGCATTCGAGGAACAGCCGGTGCTGCGGATCCATGAGCTCCGCCTCGCGCGCGCTGAAGTCGAAAAAGTCGGCATCGAAATGCTGCACATCGCGCAGGGGGGCGCCCGCCCGGACGTAGCGCGGGTCGTCGAGCAGCGCCGGGGCGACCCCCGCGGCCGCCAGCTCCTCGCGGGAGTAGAAGCGGACCGATTCGACTCCGCCGCACAGGTTGCGCCAGAGCTCCCCCAGGTCGTCGGCGCCGGGGAAACGTCCGGCCATACCGACGACGGCGATCCCTTCGAGGGAGCCGCTTCCTTCTCCAGATCTCACCGTCCGGGGCGCCTTTGCTGGCTCGCGCGCCGCCGCCGCAGCTCTTCGGCCGCCTGCCGCTGGCGGTCGAGGGTCCCCCCCTCGCCCGCCGCGGCCGGGGGCCGGGCCGGAGCCGGCCGCGCCTCGGCAGCGACCGCCGCGGCCGGCCGGCGGCCCCGGGCTTCCAGGGCTTCGGCAAGGCTCCGGATGGTCGGGTGGCGGAACATCTCGACGATCGGGATCTCGCGGTGGAACGCCGCGCGCAGCCGCTCCTCGATCTCGACGAGCAGCAGGGAGCTGCCGCCCAGCTCGAAGAAGTTGTCGTCGACACCGATGCGGTCGTGCCCGAGCACGTCCTGCCAGATCGCGGCGAGCGTCTTCTCGGCCGGCGTCCGCGGCGCCGCGTAGGCGCTGTCCAGGCGCGGCCGGCCGGCCTCCGGCGCGGGCAGGGCCTTGCGGTCGACCTTGCCGTTCGGGGTGAGCGGCAGGGCGGCGAGGGGGACGAACGCGGCGGGGATCATGGCCTCGGGCAGCCGCTCGGCCAAGAACCGCCGCAGCTCGCTCGCCGAAGGGCCTCCGGCCGGGCCTTCCGCCGGTCCTCCCGCCAACAGGACCAGCCAGGCGATCAGCCGCCGGCCTCCCGGCCCCTCGTCGCGAACATCGCTAACACCGCGAACATCGCGAACATCGCGGACGGCGGCGACGGCCTCTGCCACCGCCGGATGCGCGCGTAGCGCCTCCTCGATCTCGCCGAGCTCCATGCGCACTCCGCGCACCTTGACCTGGTGGTCCGACCGGCCGAGATAATCCACGCTGCCGTCCTTGCGGTGGCGTGCCAGGTCGCCCGTCCGGTAGAGGCGTCCGCCCGGGCGGCTCCCCAGCGGATCGGGAAGGAAGCGCTCGGCGGTGAGATCGGGCCGCCGCCAGTACCCCATGGCCACTCCGTCGCCGCCGAGGAAGACCTCGCCGCAGGCTCCCAGAGGGACGGGCCGCAGAGAGGCATCCAGCAGGTAGGCCTCGGTATTGGACAGCGGCCGTCCGATCAGTGGCCTCGCCTCGCCGCGCTCGATCCGCTGGCCGAGCGAGTAGACCGTGGTCTCGGTGGGGCCGTAGAGGTTGCGGACCTCGCCGGTCACGGTGGCCGCGAGGCGCTCCGCCAGCGGCCCGGGCAGGGCCTCGCCGCCGAGCAGCAGATGGGAGAGCGGCGCAAGGCTCCGCAACCGCTCCGGGGTCGCGGCGAGCATGCCGGCCATCGAGGGTGTGCACTGGAGGTGCGACACGCCGTGGCGGGCGATCTGCTCCGCCATCTGATCCAACGGGGCCGGGCCGTCGTGGATCACGACCTTGAAGCCGCGGGTCAGGGTCCACAGCAGCTCGACCACCGAGATGTCGAAACAGATGCTGGTCACCGCGAGCCAGACGCCTGGCTCGCTCTGCCCGAAGACCTCGTCCATCGCCGCAAACAGGCGCACGACGTTGCGGTGGGTGACGACGACGCCCTTGGGGCGCCCGGTCGAGCCGGAGGTATAGAGGACGTAGGCCGGGGAGGCGGCGGGCACCGCCGGCAACGGCGTGGAACCGCCCTCCTCCGAGTCCGCAGGCGAAAGGGTCCGCGGATGGTGCAGCGAGCCGCGGGGACCCTCACCCCCGTCCCTCATAGGCGTGAGCTTCTCATGTGCCGCTCCTGTTCCTCCCCCCTGGGCGGGAGGCGGTTGGGAAAGGGGGGAGGTTAGGAGGGGGGCGCCAACCGCGGGCAAAGCGCTGGTCAAGGAGGGTTTGTGGCCGTTCGCAGCGCCCCCCTCCTGGCCTCCCCCCTGCTCCAACCCTCCCCCTCCCAGGGGGGAGGAACCCTCCGCCCAGCTCAAGTTCACGCGTATGGGGCCAGGGGGGTGAGGGTCCAACGGCGCGGCTTGCGAAAAACCCCCCGAGGCGACCAGTGCCGCAGCCCCGGAATCCTCCAGCATCGCCTCCAGACGAGCCTGCGGGTAGGCGGGATCGAGCGGCACGTACGCGGCGCCCGCCTTCAAGACCCCCAGCATGGAGCACAACATCGCGAGGGAACGCTCGATGCAGACGCCCACCCGGTCGCCCGGCCGCACGCCGCTCCGGACCAGCCGCCGCGCCAGCCGGGACGCCCGGTCCTCCAGCTCGCGGTAGGTCAGCGCGGCCTCCCCATCGATCCCGTCGATCCCTGCGACCACCGCGATCCGGTCGGGGGTGCGCTCGGCCTGGGCCTGGACGAGCTCGTGGATGCAGGCCTCCGGACCGGGGACCTCCAACCGGGTGTCGTTCCACTGCACCAGGAGCTGCGCCCTCTCCGCCTCGCTCAGCAGGGAGAGATCCGACAGGCGGCGGTCGGGGTCCGCCGCGGCGCTCGCGAGCAGATGGCTGCAGTGGAGGGCCAGGCGCTCCACGGTCGCGCCGTCGAACAGGTCGGAGCTGTGCTCGATCCAGCCGTCGATCCCCCCGCTCCTGGACTCTTCGAGGAGGAGCGACAGGTCGAGCTGCACCGCTCCGGTGAACGTATCGGCCGGCCGCAGTGCCAGGCCGGGCAGCGCGAGCTCCGGCAGCGGCTCGCTGCGCAGCGTGAACAAGACCTGGAACAGCGGGCTGCGGGAGAGATCCCGCTCCGGCTGCAAGGCGTCGACGAGCTGCTCGAAAGGCAGCTCGGCGTGCGCGAGAGCGCCCAGCGCCGTTTCGCGCCCGCGCCTCAGGAGGACCCGGAACGTCGGATCGCCCGACAGGTCGCCGCGCAGCACCAGGATGTTGAGGAAGAGGCCGATCACCCCCTCCAGCGCCGGATCGGGGCGGTCCGCCACCGCGGTGCCGACGGCGACGTCGTCCTGCCCGGCATGGCGCGCCAGAACCGCCTGGAACACCGCCAGGACCGCCATGAAGAGGGTCGCTCCGGCCGGGCCGCCGAGGCGCCGCATCGCGTCCACCGCCGCGGCGTCGAAGCGCACCGGCCGCCGCGCGCCGCGCGGGCTCCGGACCGGCGGCCGCGGGCGGTCCGCAGGGAGCTCCAGGGCGGGAGGACGCGGCGTCAGGCGCTCGCGCCAATACCGCAGCAGCTCCTCCAGGCGGCCGCCCTGGAGACGCCGGCGCTGCCAGACGGCGTAGTCGGCGTATTGGACGGAGAGCTCGGGCAGGGGCGACGGCCGGGCCTCGACAGAGGCCGCGTAGAGCTCCCCGAGCTCGCGGATGAGCAGGCCGAGCGACCACGCGTCGGCGGCGATGTGATGGACGGTCAGGAGCAGCCGGTGGCTCTCCGGGTGGCTCTCCGGGTGGTTCTCCGGGTGGCGGCGCAGCAGGACGGCGTGGAGCAGGGGGCCGCGCGCGAGATCGAAGGGGCGGGCGGCCTCCGCGGCGGTCCGGCGGGCCACCTCTCCCTCCTGCGCCGCCGCCGGGAGGGCGCTCAGGTCGATGCAGGGCACGAGGGGGACCGCGGCGAGCTCGGCCGGCGGGAGCGGGATCTGGAGCGGCTGCCTCCCGGAGAGGACGAAGCGCGTGCGCAGCGCCTCGTGACGGTGCAGAATCCCGGCGAGGCTCCCGGCGAGCGCCGCCGGATCGAGGCGTCCCGCGCAGTCGAGCGCCGCCGGCAGGTGCAGGTACGCGGCGCCGGGCTCGATCCGCTCCAGGAACCAGAGCCGCTGCTGCGCGAAGGACAAAGGCAGCGGCTGCGCGCGCGGTAGCCTCACGACGCGCATGACCTGATCGATGGGATCGAGGAGCGGCGCCGCGCCGGTCTCGACCTCGATCAGGGCGGCCAGGCCCGCGACGGTCGGCGTCTCGAAGACCGCCTGCAGCGGCAGCTCCACCCCGAGCTCCGCGCGCACTCGCGACACCAGCCGGGTCGCCAGCAGCGAATGCCCGCCCAGGTCGAAGAAGTCCGCCTCCGGCCCCACCAGCTCGGCGCCCAGCAGCTCGGTGAACATCGCCGCGATCCGCTCCTCCACCGGCGTGCGCGGCGCTCCACCGGTGCTCCGCGGCCGATCCGGTTGCAAGAGGGCGAGCGCCTTGCGGTCGACCTTGCTGTTGGCGGTCAGGGGCAGGGCCGGCAGGGAGACCCAGGCGGACGGCACCATATACTCGGGCAGCCGCCGGCGCAGGAAATCGCGCAGCTCGGACGGCTCCGGCGCGACGGCTCGGTCGGCCGCGTCGGCTGGGTCGGTTGCGCCGGGCGCGGCCACCACGTACGCCACCAGCCGGTGCCCCCCGGCCTCCTCCCGCTGCGCCAGCACCACCGCGCTGCTCAGCCGCGGGTGGGCCGCCAGGGCCGTCTCGATCTCTCCCGGCTCGACCCGAAAACCTCTGACTTTGACCTGCGCGTCGATCCGGCCGAGAAACTCGAGGTCTCCCGACCGGCGCCAGCGCACCAGGTCGCCGGTCCTGTACAGACGCCCGCCCGCCTCCCTCCCCTCGGGGTCCGGCAGGAAGCGCTCCGCCGTCCGGTCCGGATGATCCAGATAGCCGCGCGCCAGGCCGTCCCCTCCCGTGCACAGCTCTCCGGCGACTCCCGGCGGCACCGGGTTCTGATGGCGGTCCAGGACCGCGACCCAGGTGTGGGCGATCGGGCGTCCCACCGGCACCGAGGGGTCCAGCTCCGCCGCGGCACGCACCGTGTAGCAGGCGGTGAAGCACGTGTTCTCGGTCGGCCCGTAGCCGTTGATCAGGCGGGTTGCGGGGAGCTCGGCGAGCACCCGCAGGGCATGCGCCACCGGCATCACGTCGCCACCGGCCAGCAGTTGGCGTGCTCCGGAGAGCGCCGCCAGATTTTCCTCCACCATCTGCCGGAACAACCCGATGGTCAGCCACAGCGTGGTCACCCCCTCTCTCTCCACCACCTCGCCCAGCTCGGCGGACGTCAGCACACCGGGCGGCGGGATCACCAGGCGGGAGCCGTGGAGGAGCGCGCCCCACAGCTCCAGCGTCGAGGCGTCGAACGCAGAGGGGGCGAGCTGCAGCCAGGTCTCCTCGGGGCCGAACCGGGCATAGCCGGTCCCCCGCACGAGCCGGACCACCGCCCGGTGCGTCACCGCGACCCCCTTCGGCTCGCCCGTCGAGCCCGAGGTGTACATCACGTAGGCGAGGCCGGTGGCAGCCACCGCGGGCAAAGCGTTGGAAACGGAGGGTTTGTGGCTGTTCTCAGCGCCCCCCTCCTGGCCTCCCCCCTGCTCCAACCCTCCCCCTCCCAGGGGGGAGGAACCCGCCGCCGTGCCGTCCAGGCAGAGGATCGCCGCCTTCAGGTCCGGCATCTCCGACAATATCTCCGACAACATAGGCAGCCAGCGCTCCTCGGTGAGCAGCACCTTGGCGGCGCTGCTCCGCAGCAGGAAGGCCAGCCGCTCCCGCGGATAGGCGGGGTCCAGCGGCACATAGGCGCCACCGGCCGCGAGCACGGCGAGCGTCGCCACCACCCGGGCGGGAGCACGGTCGAGGCAGAGGGCCACCCGCACCTCCGGACCGACACCCAGGACGCGCAGCCGGCACGCCTGACGGGTGGCCTGGCGTGCGAGCTCGCCGTAGGTGAGGGCGGTGCCGGTGCCCTGGCCGGACAGACCGGCCAAGGCCACGGCATCGGGCCGCAGCGCCGCCTGCTCGGCGAACAGATCGTGGAGCGTCGCCTCCCGCGGGTAGCTTTCTCTTTCCCCTTCCCCGTCTCCCATCCGCAGGAGCTGCTCCCGCTCCTCCGCCGAGAGCAGCGGCAGCTCCGGCAGGCGTTGTTGGAGGAAAAGCTGCGGCGCCGCCACGGCACCGGCCAGCAGGCGTGCGAAAGACCCGGCCAGGCGTTCGATCGTCACCCCGTCGAACAGGTCGGAGCGGAAGCCGATCGCTCCGGAGAGACCCGCGGCACCGACTCCCAAGGTGAGGCTCAGGTCGAGCTTCTCGATCTCCGTCTCCAGGGGCCAGAGGGCCGCCTCGACGTCGCCCAGCCGCAACGCGGGGGGCGGATCGCTGTCGAGGACGAACGAGACCTGGACCAGCGGCGCGTAGCTCAGATCGCGCTGCGGGTGGAGCTCCTCGACCAGTTTCTCGAACGGCAGGTCCTGATGGGCATAGGCGGCCAGAGAGGTCTCCCGGACCCGCGCGAGCAGCTCCGCGAATGTTGGTGCTCCGGGTGCTCCGGGTGCGCCGGAGAGGTCGGTGCGCAGCACGAGCGTGTTGACGAAGAACCCGATCAGCCCTTCGGTCCGCAACTGGCCGCGGCCGGCGACCGGCGATCCGACGCTCACGTCGTCGGTATTGCTGATGCGGGAGAGCAGTGCCTGGAAGGCGGCCAGGACGGCCATGAACAGGGTCACCCCCTGCCGGCGCGCCAGCGCCTGCAGGGACGGCAGCAGAGCGGGCGGCAGAGCCAGGGCACGGCTCGCGCCGCGCGAGCTCAGCACCGCCGGCCGTGGGCGATCGAGCGGCAGGTCGAGCACCGGAGGCGCACCGGCCAGGCGGGCCCGCCAGTGGGCCAGCTCGGCCTCCAGCACCTCCCCGCGCAGCCAGGCGCGCTGCCAGACCGCGTAGTCGCCGTACTGGATCGGCAGCTCCGGCAAGGGAGACGGGCGGCGCTCCGGGCCGGCCTCATAGAGAGCGCTCAGCTCCCGCGCCAGCACCCGCAGCGACCAGCCGTCGCTGATCACGTGGTGCATGGTCAGCAGGAGGAGCTGCTCCGCCTCGCCCAGGCGCACCAGGGACGCGCGCAGCAACGGGCCGCGGGCAAAATCGAACGGACGCAGAGCCTCGGCGCGCGCCAGCCGTCGGGCCTCCTCCGAGCGCCGGGCGGCCGGCAGAGCCGCGAGATCGATCTCCGGCACCGGGACCGGAGCGGGCGGATCGACCACCTGGACCGGCTCCCCCAGCTCTCCCTCGATCGCGACCGCAACGAACCGGGTCCGCAGCGACTCGTGGCGGCGCGCCACCTCCCCCAGAGCCGCGGCGAGCACCGCGCGGTCGAGCCGGCCCGGCAGATGCAGCGCCGCCGGCATGTTGTAGACCGGGCTCGCCGGCTCCAGCCGATGGAGAAACCAGAGCCGCTGCTGGGCGAAGGAGAGCGGCAGCGGTGTCGCACGGGGTGTCGCACGGGACACGGGAACGAGCGGCGGGGGCACGCTCCGCTCGCTCTGGCCGCTCCGGGCTTCGCCCGCGACCGCCCGCGCCAGGGCCGCCACGGTCGGCGTCTCGAACACGCGGTGGAGCGGCAGCTCGGTGCCGAGCGCCTCGCGGATCCGCGCGATCAGCCGCATGGCGGCCAGCGAGTGGCCGCCGTGCTCGAAGAAGCTCTCCTCCACACCGACCCGGTCGACTCCCAGCACCTCGGCGAAGAGGCCGGCCAGCAGCTCCTCGAGCGGCGTCCGCGGCGCCTCAGCCGCCTCGAACGCGCGGCCGGGCAAGGCCACGGGGATCCAGCGGGCGAGCGACCGGCGGTCGAGCTTGCCGTTCGGCAGGCGGTCGAGCGCCCGGCCGAAGGCGAAGGCCGGCACCATGGAGGGCGGCAGGCGGGCGGCCAGGGCGGCGCGCAGCTCGGCCACCGCGGCGACACCGCCGGCTCCGGCGTCCGCCGCCGCCGGCACCACGCAGGCGAGCAGCGAGCGCTCCTCCGCGCCGTCCTGGCGCATCACCTCGCGCACGACGACCGCGGCCTCGCGCACCTGCGGCTGGGCCGCCAGGGCGATCTCGATCTCGCGCGGCTCGATGCGGACGCCGCGGATCTTCACTTGGTCGTCGAGCCGGCCCAGGTATTCGATCTCCCCCCCGGGGAGGTGGCGGCAGAGGTCGCCGGTCCGGTACAGGCGGGATCCCGGGGGACCGAAAGGATTGGGGACGAACCGCTCCGCCGTCAGGTCCGGACGCCCGCGATAGCCGCGCGCCAACTGCACGCCGCCGATCGCCAGCTCCCCCACCGCCCCGGGCGGCACCGGCTCCAGCCGCCGGCCCACGACGTGGATCTGCGTGTTGCGGACCGGCCGGCCGATCGGCACCGGGCGCGGGTTTTCCCCTGGCCGCGGGTTTTCCCCTGGCCGCGGGCGCTCCGCCGGCCGGCAGCGCCAGGCCGTCACCTCGACCGCGGCCTCGGTCGGACCATACAGATTGATCAGCGGCACCGGCAGCACGGCGAGGCAGCGTTGCTCCACCTCCCCGGGCAGGGCCTCGCCGCTGACCAGCACCCGGCGTAGCGAGCGGCAGCGCGCCGCCAATCCGTCCTCCGCCAGGTCCTCCGCCAGGAAGAACGGGAGCATCGAGGGCACGAAGTGGATCGTCGTGACCCCCTCCTGCTCGACCAGCCGGGCCAGGTAGGCGCTGTCGCGGTGCCCGTCCGGCCGGGCCACCACCAACCGCGCTCCGAGGATCAGGGGAGCGAAGAATTCCGGGACCGAGACGTCGAAGCCGAACGGAGTCTTCTGCAGGAACCGGTCGCCCGCGTCCAGGCCGCAGGCCTCCTGCATCCACAGCAGCCGGTTGACGATGCCGCGGTGGCTGTTGACCACCCCTTTCGGCCGGCCGGTCGAGCCCGAGGTGTAGATGACGTAGGCGGCGTTGTCGGCCGCCGCCCGCGGCAGCCGTCGCGCCGCGCCGGCCGGCAGGCTGGCCGGCAGACCGGTCCCATCGTCGAAAAGACCGTCGAGCCAGGCGAGACGCAGGCCGGGCCCATTTTCGAGAAGACCGTCGAGCGGCAGCGCCTCCGCGTAGGAACGGCGGGTGAGGACGACGGCCGGCGCCGCATCCTCCAGGATCATCGCCAAGCGCTGCCGGGGAAGGTCCGGCTCCAGCGGCAGGTAAGCGCCGCCGGCGCCGAGCACGCCGAGCAGGCCGGCGACCAGCTCAATCGAGCGTTGCGCCGCCACGCCCACCACCACCTCGGGCCCCACGCCGAGCCTCACCAGATGGTGCGCCAGGGCCTCTGCCCGGGCCGCCAGCTCGCGGTAGGTCACCCGCTCCTCGTCGCACACCACCGCCTCCGCCTCCGGCGTCCGCTCGGCCTGCGCCGCGAACAGCGAGTAGAGATCCGTGTCGCTGTCCGCGCCCGCCGTGTCGTTCCAGGTGTCATTCCAGGCATGGAGGATCTGGTGCCGTTCCGCCGCGGGGAGGATCAGCAATTCCGAAAGAGCCTGCTCCGGCCTCCCGGCGATCGATTCCAGGAGCACCGTGAAGCGCTCCATCAGCCGCTGCGCCGTCGTCGCGTCGAACAGGTCGGCGTTGTACTGCAGCGCGAAGCTCAGCCCGTCCCGCCGTTCGACCGCATGGAGCATCAGGTCGAAGGGGGCCGGCGGCCGGTCCAGAGAGAGCGACGCCAGCCGGAAGTCCTCCGGCCCGACCTCCACGCCCTCCTCGCCCAGGGCGAAGGCGGTGAGCCCTTCGACGCCGCGCGTCTCCTTCTGCATCACGAACGAAACTTGAAACAGCGGCGTCCGGCTGGCATCCCGCACGGGCTGAAGGTGCTCGGCGAGGAGCGGCAGCGGATAGTCTCCGTGCTCGAAGGCGGCAAGCACCGTCGCCTTGGTGCGCTCCAGAAGCTCCGCGAACGTGGGGTCTCCGCTCAGGTCTCCCCGCAAAACCACCGGGTTGACGAAGTAGCCCACCGTGCCGGCGAGCTTCGACCGGGACCGGCCGGCGCGCGGCGCGCCGATCGCCAGGTCCTCCTGGCCGGAGCAGTGGCCCAGGAGCACCTGGAACGCGGCGGCCAGCGTCATGAAAAGCGTGGCGTGCTGCTTGCGGCTGCGCGCGCCCAGGGCCGCCGCGAGCTCGCCCGGCAGCCGAAGCCGGCGGCTGTCGCCCCGGTCGGTCTGCACCGCCGGACGCGGCCGGTCGAGGGGGAGCTCGAGTGCAGGGAGCCCTGCCAGGGTCTCCCGCCAGTACGCCAACGAGGCCTCGCCCCGTCCGTCCGCCAGGGCCTCCCTTTCCATCCGGACATGCTCTCCGTAGTCCATCCCGGGAGACGAGAGCTGCGCCGGCCCGCCGCCGGCCGCCTCGCGGTACAACAACGGCAGCTCGCGAACCAGAATGGCGAGAGACCAGAAGTCGGCGACGATGTGGTGAACAGCCAGCAGGAGCACCGGCCCACCGGGGCCGCCCGTCAGCAGCGTGGCGCGCAGGAGCGCCCCGCGCTCCAGGTCGAAAGGGCGCCAGGCGTCCTCGGCCAGGCGAGCCCGCACCGCCTCCTCGCTCCAACCGCCGGCCTCCACGCATACCAAAGAGAAGCTCTGGCGTTCCGCAACCCGCCGGCAGGGTGCGCCGTCGACCGCCGGAAACGTCGTCCGCAAGGCCGCGTGGCGGTCCACCAGAGCCTGGAACGCGCCCTCCAGGGCCCCGGCATCGATCGGGGTGCGCACGCGGGCCGCGGCCGCGATGTTGTAGGCGCCGCCCTGAGGAGCGAGGTGCTGGAGAAACCAGAGCGAACGCTGGCCGTACGAGGGCGTGCCCATGGCGCCGGCAGGCTCTCCCTCCGACTCCTGGCAGGGGGCGGCGGCGTGCATGGTCAGGAGGGTGCTCATCTCGCTTTAAAACCTTACGCGAAAAAGATAAAGCCTCCATGGCCCACCCGCGTAAAGTCAGTATACAGAAGTGCGGCGGAGGGCCTGGGGCGGACAGTCGCCCGCCGGCCATGCCATCTCCTGTCGCATAGCCTGCAATGTCAGAAAAGGGGCGCACCACGGTGCGCCCCTCGGGGTTGGGTGTCAGCCCTTCGCCGGCTCCGCCTTCGCCGGCGCCTCCGGACCGGCCGGGGGACTCGCCGGCTGGTCCGGGGGCTTATTGAGGATGGCGGCCTTGCGGCCGGCTCTGGTGCGCAGAGGCGCCACATTGAAGAGGGCCAGCTTCTCGTTGCGCGCCCCGAGCCGGAGCTTCGCTCCGAGCCGGACCTGCCGCGCCGCTTCCTTGCCACGGCCCAGGGCTGCCACCATGTCCTGCGTGGCCTTCCGCTTCTCGGCGTCGTAAATCTTCTGCCGCTTCTGGGCGTCGTCGAAGAGGTCTATCGACTTGTCGAGCTCGTCCTTCTCCGCCGTCACGGTCGGCAGGACGTCCCCGTTCTCCGCCACTCGGGCGGAAAGCCCGCGCAGCTCGGCGACCGTGTCTTCCACGCTCAGGTTCTTGTTCGCCATGGCCTGTCTCCTTCTCCTTGGGAAAGTCTTCCGCGCCTGGAGCGGCGCGGAAGGTGCTGCATAACGTGCCGCTGGTGGCGACGCCATGTATTCACCTCACGACGTCACGGCGACAGAATAGAGCCGCGCCGAGGGTCTGTCAAGACCCCCGTCGTCTTGTTGTGACTACGCTCGGTTCTCAGGGTGGAGCCGCCCCTCTCGGGATCGAAGCGGGCCCTCTGTAGAGCGAAGATTCCCTGTTCAGGCTTCAATCCGCCCTGTTCAGCCTTCAATCCGCCCTGTTCAGGCTTCAATCCACCCTGTTCAGCCTTCAATCCACCCCGTACAGGCTTCAATCCACCCCGTCCAGGGTTGAATCTGCCCTCGTCCGGATTGACGATTCCCCAGGAGGGGTTGAGGTGGCCCTGGGGTAAGTAGCCGATCGATCAGGGCAAGCTGAGGCTCGACCAGGGGGAGTTGAGACCCGGCCAGGGAAAATTGAGGATCGACCGAGGAGAGCTGAGGATCGACCAGGGAGAGCTGAGGCTGGACAAGGGAGAGCTGAGGATCGACCAAAGAAAGCTGAGGCTGGACCGGGGAAAGTTGGCGGCCCTGGTCCGGACTTGAACCACGGCTCGCGAAGTCGGCGCCTCAGCCCGCTGAAAGTGGAGCTCCGTCAAGCACGGGCCGCTCCCAGCGCAGACGGCGGCGGTATGCACAGCGCGCCGATGCTGGCTCCGCAGCCGATCGGCGAGGCGCTTCACCGCGCGCAGTGGCAACGAACCATCGCAGCAGCCACAAAAGTTTCCTGATCTTCGCCGGCGTCGCGCTTGCGCTGACGGCAGCCCGGCGTCTCAACAATGCGATCGTTGCGTGGACCGACTTGATGGATGTGCCTACCTATTCGTGGCTGGCGAATGTGATGTGGATCCCAACGGTCGCCGCCTGGACGATGGCCTGGAATCGTTGGAGCGCGCGTCCGTGGCGCAGCGTTGATGTGTTGGCCGCAGGAGTGGCAGTGGCCGAGCTTTTCGGCGCGTTCACCCCATCAACGACTGTGATGAAGGCAAGTCGGCTCGCATCCATCGCTTTGTTTGTCGTGATCGGCGCGCGCATCGTCCGCGGCGGACCTGTACGCATCCTGGCACTCGTCACCATGGCTTCGATCATCGCGGTCACATTCGGCGGCGAGCTGCTCGATCCAATGGGCGTACCGGGAATCTGGTTTCCGTTCGGCATCGGCGTATCGCGGTCGCAGTACATATACACCGTCGTCACTCCGCTCATGGCGATTCTGACCGTGCGAACGGGTCGCCAAGCCGGCGGCCCTCGGCTCAATTGAATAGAACGGGCGGAATCCGAAAATCACCTCAGCACAAAACGGCACGTACGCTCAGACTTCAGACCGCCTCGAGCAGCCGGCCGTGCTCCCCGAGCTCGCGGGCCAGCACGACCTTGCCCATCTTCTGGTACTCGCGCTGGGTGGCGCGGATCAGATGGCCTATGTCACCGTTCCGCCGTCGGCGGCGGCCAGGAACGAGGCGGCGAGCGCGATGTTCTTGATGTTGCTCTTGTCGACTCGCGTGGCACCTCTTCCTGGCGGCGACCAGTCATCAGATTCGCGAGTAACATCTTCATCCGGAGATTCTTGCTACGTCCGAGTGCCCTTTCGGACACGTGAGGGCGCTGGCAACACCGCCTGCGCAGTCGCCGCAGAAGTGCAGTCTGCACTGCCGGCAGAACCACATTAGCTGTTTTCGCCTGCCACAAAAGCTGCAGGCGACCGATGTTGCCCGCGAGAGGGTCGACAAGTAGGGTGGAGGCTCACCGTCATCGCCGGTAGAGGAGTAGAAGACCTTAGCGTCCCACTTGCGGGCCTCATGGAGATACTCCCAGTACGGAAGACTGCTGCTGCGAGTACTCTGGAGGGCTCTGCCAAGTAGCACGTAGAACCGTTCAAGGAGGAGGTCCTCAGAGCCTGCCAACTGGAGCGCGACCCCGCGAGCGTGCATTGGATTGGGGCAGACGCCGTCATCACAGCAGAACGTGACCAAGCAGCTACCTAAAATCATGATCACGTTGGGCCAGAGATGCGGCTCCGCTGTAGCGATGTAGTGCAGGAAGCGCTCATGCAGGGAATCTGGACTTAGTGCTTTCCCGGCGACAAAGATGAACCCGAAGATCTGATCGAGCTGAAGGTCAAGGTTGTTCAGTAGCTCGCCAGACTCACCGCGCATGGCGCGGCCGGTTGCAGAGCGGTCAAGCCTCTTGACCGATTCAATGTTTTGAACTGCTCCATCGAGGTCCTGCTGTCGTCGAAGAGATGATTTAACCTGGCCCACTGCCACCACAGCCTCGCAGGGGAAGAGACGCACACCACCCTGGGTCTCGAATCGCGGACAGACTAGGGATTCGAAGATGACGATGTCGACCTGCTGACTGATCCCGCCGTGACAGTCGAACACGAAGCCATTTGAGATTTCGTAGCGCTTTGGAAGATATGCCCTAAGGAATTGACGCACAACTTCTTCGCGGTCAGCGCCTAGCTCGCCAGGATGTCTGATTAGGCGCTGGGCCAAGTCGCGCCTCATGCGCTCCCCGGCAGCTCTCAGCATGGCTTCGAGGGTGAAGGATGAGTCCATTCTGGTTCCTGAGCGAAGAAACGATGTCAGTGACTGCTGCCTGGTCGCCTAACGTGCTTCGAGGTGAGCGGCGACGGCAGGACTCCGCTCGACCGACTGGTTATGCGCCTTGTACCACACCATCGCCACTTCTACTTCCATCATTGAAATTGGCAATGACTCCGCTGACACCGCTCTGCTGATCGTACTCCACCAGCCTCGATAGGTGCCAGCCGAATCCGCGGGCCAGTGTGTCGTGTTCGCCACTGCCCTTCCATTATACCGCATATGCCGAATTGTGCCGCGAGTGTTCGAGCGGAGGCGCTCGAATGCTTGCGGCCTTGCAAGAGGCTGTACTGAAAGAGCTTATCTCGCTTGGGCTCTTCGGAGGCGCTCGAACGCTTGCGGAGAAGCCTGGGCAAGTCTCCAGCACCCAGAACCGGCAAGTCTCATTCCTTAAGGGGATTACGTCCGGAGAGGACGACTGGCACAAACCTTGACTCTGGGACACTTCGTTATGCCAAGAGCTATCCGCTTCATCCCGGAGGGTGGCGCTCTCGTGGAAATCACCGACCGCACGGTGCAGAGCCGCTTTCTCCTGGTCCCAAGTCCTGAGCTCAACAACATCATCCTCGGGGTCCTCGGCCGAGCACAGCGCCTCCATGGCCGGGGTTCATTGCGCCCCTGCTCTTCTCGACGGGGCACCGATCCAGGGCTCCTGGTTCGATCGCACAAAGGAGTACAGCGCCCGACAGCGCGGCGAAGAGATCAGCCCTCGACAGTTCGCTACCCGAGAAACGGTGACTCTCACTCCTCTCCCTTGTTGGCAGCACGATACCAAGAGGTCATCCAGGAGAGGATTCGCGCCATGGTCGAGGACATCGAAGCCACAGCCGCCAAGGTCCGATTAGAAACACAAGTGGCCGTCCTCGGCCCTGAAGCCGTGCAGGCGCAGAAACACGAGAACCGCCCGGCGCGTTCGAAGAAGTCCTACGCTCCGCTCTTCCACGCCTTTTCTCGCCGCCTTCGCCGCGAGCTCTACGATGCCTACCACTTGTTCCTGGCCGCCTTCCGAGACGCCTCAGAGAAGCTTCGATCTGGAGACCGCGGCGCCCGATTTCCAGCCGGAAGTTTTCCGCCAGGCCTACCTTTCGTGACCGGACTGCCACCCTCCTGTGTTCCAGGATAAAAGCTTACGAGTTTTAGAGATTCTTCTCAATCAGGCGAACCGCGAAGACATTGCAGAGCCACGCCTCTAGTTCTGGCGGATAGAGATTCAACGATTCAACACGCCGATGCGCCGCGCTCGCAGGCCTCCTCCATTCACCTCTGCGTCCAAAAGACCAGGGAATGACTCGTCTCTCGATCGGCTTGCACTTGAAGAGGTTGTTGGAGATTCCTCCCGAGGCCCGACCGTCCTGGATTCAGGTGGAACCTATGCTAGGGCTGCAACCAGGTTCGTTTCCCCCGACGCCCAACGGCTTGGGCATCAGGGGCGGCGATAGCCGTCCCCTGCATGCCTAGAGTTAGCCGCTCGTGGGCACATGCACGCGAATCGAGCCTACGCTTTCCGCTGGCAGTTCCCTGCCGGCCTTCCAATTTGGGCGTTTGTCGCTTCGAATATCACCAACGAGCACTTGATGAGGGCTAGCGCCGTTTATGACAACTACACGATACTTAAGATGCCACCGATTATTTTTTGATGCAGACTCCGGTGTGACTTGCAGCCAGATCGGGTATACACCGCTCCGAGGGAAGCGAAGATGGATGTCGTGCTGCTGATCCGCGCCAGATGTCGGTAGATGATAAGGACGTGACAAATAGTTCTTGAACTCGACTTGTGCAGTATTGGCAAGCAAATCAGGATGCCTTTCCAGCGCAGAGAAGAAAGGGCTTTTAATTAGCGGATTATCTGAGTTCGCGCGCTTCACGCTTTCGCGGCTGAGATCGAGAGTTACATCGCGGTCACTCAGCAGCAATTCGTTGATGAACTTCTCTTCGGGCGCACGGGAATCCCCCGTCCATGCGCTTACGGTAAGGTTCCCCTCATAGGAGACAATTTCAAAGATGACCCTTGCGTCCGGCGTGAGTGTTGGGATACCTGGAATGCCCTTTGAAAGCTGTGACTCGAGCTGGGCAACGAGATCACGTAGTTCCTTGTTCTCATCGAGGAGCTTGCCGATCTTGAAAGGATCAACCCGGCCTACTTCCTTGAGACCTTCATTTGCCTGAACCATTCCTTGCCGAAACTTCTCAGCTGAATCGACAAAGTCATGGGTATTTACACGACATGTGGAGCCCATGCAAAGAAGGGCCAAACAGCAGATGCTCGCTAGGCGAATCATAGACGAAGCTCCCTCCATTTTGCGGCTAACGGCTACCGGCCTAAGCGGCGCCGTCAGGCGTCCGCTTGAGGCCGAGTGTTGGGCGCTGTTCTTCCCGCTTCACCTCGAATGGTCGATCGGTCAGCCTCTCGTTGTCACGGCAAAGCTTCATTGTCTCTTCTATTTTTTTGAAGTAGGCGGAATCCGAAGCGAAAAACCTCTTTACGATCGGCCAGGCTCTCTGAGTAGGCATACTGGCGCACATAGCATAACGAATTGACTCTTTTGGAAATGGGCCAGCTTGATTCTCTACTCGATCATAGTAATCGCTAGCAGTTTCGAAGCTGGCGATGAGATAGGCCAACTCCTCAGCATCGATGCCTGCGGCAATCAGTTCCTCCTCTGTGACTCCGTGGAACCGAAGGACAGATGGCTTCCTCGCGATGCTACTCCACACTTCTACGAGCGTCGCGATATTGGTCGTCATTGATGAATCTTCCCGCTGCGCTCTTTGCAGAGCGCGTTGCGTGAGTTCTCCCCTGTAGAGCGCTATAGCAGAAACCAGGAGAGCTGCCAACGCTGTCCAAGCCTCAGGCGTCATCATAAACGCCCTCCTTGCCAATCAAAGACCCGGATAGTTGATGGGCCACTCTCATTCTCCTCTCTCCGCCATACCTGCGAGGCAGTGGGTGCTTGAAGCTGGCGCCCAACGTGGATGCGCTTCACCGGCGGCGGCGAAGCC
>Ga0307506_10000142_pt1 | contig 25693 bp, 24 predicted proteins | sample 25_S_MG_FD_202175 | JGI IMG/M metagenome (GOLD analysis project Ga0307506, IMG submission 202175) | Soil microbial communities from Populus trichocarpa stands in riparian zone in the Pacific Northwest, United States - 25_S | ecosystem: Environmental > Terrestrial > Soil > Riparian zone > Trees... | reverse complement strand
TTTCCGTGCGACGAGATAAGGATGAGGTATGCGGATAGTTGGGTCAATAGAGGAATTCTCAAGAATTCTCACATTATTTTCGTCGTGACCGAGGATGATTTGTCCGGCTCGGCTCGCGCTAAAGATCTCCGGCCCGGGAGCAAATACCCAGGGGCATTTGCTGAAGTATCCGGACGAAGGAACGGATCGACTCGCCTGCGGGCTGACCTCCGCCACGACGGAGCGAGCCCACATCGCGACAGAGGTGGCCGCCGCCGAGATGCGGGCCGGGTCTGTAGAGACGGAGGAAGGCCCTGTCGGGATTGAGTGAGGTGCCGCCGCGGCGGACTTCATTCCCGTCGCGACGGCATCAAGCTCCGCCGCGACCTGGCCGAGGCCCGCCGCGACGGGGAGCGGTCCGCCGCGAGCCGGCTCATTCCTGCCGCGAAGGGAGTGAGGTCCGTCCTGACCTGGCTCACTCCTGTCGCTTCAGGATCGGCCCCTGCCGATTCCGCCGTCCCCTCCAGGCGTTCAGTGACGGTCCAGGAAACTTGCTGGATCTCTAAAGTGTTGCAAGTCACTACCACCTCTTGCTGCTGGTCGACACCGCCAAGCAGCTCGCGGACTTCATGGGCTACTTCAACTCCAACCTCGCCCGCGAGGCGGGCCGCCTCGTGGACTGGAGGGAAAAGTTCTGGTCGCGCCGCTATCGGGCGATCGTGGTCAGCGGCGAGGAAGGCGCGCAACGCGAAAGGCTCAAGTACGTCCTCAGCGACGGCGCCAAGGAGGGATTGGTCGGAGACCCGCGCCACTGGCCCGGCGTCCACGCCATTCGTCCGCTGCTCGACGGCGATCCCGCCCAGGGCATCTGGTTCGATCGCACGCAGGAGTATGCCGCCCGCCGGCGCGGCGAAGAGTTTGAGCGCCTGCGCTACACCACGCCATACTCGGTGACGCTCTCGCCGCTGCCCTGCTGGGAGGACCTGCCGGCGGAGCTCCAGAGGCAGCGCATCGCCGAGATCGCGGAGGAGATCGGCGCCGAAGCGGCAGCGCGGCAGGAAGAGAAGGGGATCGTCCCGATCGGAGCGGACGCCATTCGCCGCCAGGATCCGCACCAGCGCCCCAAGAAGACCAAGAAGTCCTCCGCGCCGCTCTTCCATGCCGGGAGCAAGCGCGTCCGGGGCGATCTCTACAACATCTACTACGTCTTTGTCGCCGCCTTTCGCGAGGCGGCGGAGAAGCTGAAGGCGGGGAATCGGAATGCTGCGTTTCCGATCGGGTGCTTTCCGCCCTGTTTGGCAGGCACCTACTTCGGTCGACCAGCCGTCCCGGTGCTGTGAGACGCACGTAGACGAGGCTGCGCGAATCTCGTAAGATGCCAGAAGAGCGGTGATAGGGCGGTATGGGGAAAGCAGCGACTCAAGGTTAAGCCAGCACTGGGTTTGGAGAGGAGAAGCGCGAGTGCAGGTCCAGACGAACCCGATGAAGATACCTGGCTCCTGGAAGGATGGCTATGTTTTAGACTATCACACCAAGAGTAGCGACTTCGTCGGGTATGACGAGTACGGGCATCCCCAGTTCAACACGATACGAACTCCAGTTGGGGACCTTCTCTACCGGCTGAAGTATAAGGGCCAGAAGACCGCGCTTGCCGATCTCGTCTCCATCGCGGCCGAGCTCATTCGCGGCTGGGGACCGCCGGTCAAGGCGATCGTTCCCGTCCCCCCGAGTCGGCCCCGCTCGTCGCAGCCCGTAATGCACATCGCGCAAGGGCTCGCCAAACTCCTTGGAATTCCCCTTCAGGACGTTGTCCGGAAGGCCCCAGCCGCCAAAGAGCTCAAAGACGTGTTCGACTACCACGAGCGCCTCAAGCTCCTCGCAAACGCTCACATCGTCACGTCCACCGATCTTCGAGGAAAGGCTGTTCTCCTCGTCGATGATCTCTACAGGTCTGGCGCAACACTAAACGCCGTCACCGCTGCGCTCACTCGTCAGGGAAAGGTGCGCGAGGTCTACGCATTCTGCCCGACCCGAACACGGAGCTCGTCATGAGTCAGGTTTTCATCGGAGGTTCCCGGCGTTTGTCGCGGCTAAATGCTGTGATCCGTGGCCGGTTAGACAACATCATCGAGCGTCACCATTCTGTTCTTATCGGGGATGCCAATGGAGGTGACCGGGCGGTGCAAGCATACCTTGCCGAGCGAGGATATGGCTCCGTAACCGTGTACTGTACGAACGCTCACTGCCGAAACAACGTGGGCCAATGGCCCGTCCGGTCGGTTGCCGCTACCGATCAGCGGGGGTTTGATTACTACGCTCTTAAAGATGCCGCGATGGCCACTGACGCCGAGTGCGGCTTCATGCTGTGGGACGGGCAGAGCAAGGGCACCCTTTTCAACATCCGCCGCCTTCTCGCGGCAGGCAAGCCGGTGGTCGTCTATCTTGCCGCCGACCATGCGTGCCACACGATTCGGCGCGAAGCCGATTTGGCCGCTCTGGGGCTGCCCCCCATGGCGGTCACACGACAGCAACACGCCGGTGGCGATCCGGAAGGTCAAGAACCACTCTTCCCAAGTGATTGGGGGGCGCAGGCGAATACCAGACTCCAGCCGACCCGCCGCCAAACGCGGCGGCGCGCGGCCGAGTCCTGATCCGTGAGACGGAAAAAAACTCCAAGGCATGCAAGCCGTCGTGATACCGGTGCTGGAGCGTCAGCAAGACACTCACGAAGGTGGCATGGGCGCCGAGGGGTCTTTCACTGGAGCAGTCGCACCGGGAGGGATTGGTGGGCGACTCGCGCAAGTGGCCCGGCGTACACGACCCAGGGGATTCGACCGGACCCAGGAGTATGCCGCCCGCGGCCTCAGAGAAGAGTTTGAGCGCCTGCGCTACACGACGCCGTACTCGGCGACGCTCTCACCGCTGCCCTGCTGGGAGGACCTGCTGGGAGGACCTGCCGGCGGAGCTCTAAAAACAACGTATTGCCGAGATCGGGGAGGAGATCGGCGCCGAAGCGTCAACTCGGGGCAGCAGGGAGAAGGAAGCCGCTCCGATGGGAGCGGACGCCGTTCGCCGCCAGAATCCTCACGGGTGCCCCACGAAGACCAAGCACCACCACACAGGGCATCGCGTTGACGAGCAATCTGAAGTGATGTACCTTAATCAAGGCATCAGACCTGAAAGAGATTATCTCGACTGAGTGCTGGCTTTCGTTCCTTCGGGGACAGAGAGTGACGACATAAATTCGCCTCCTCAGCAGAATCTGTGGGTAGTTTCTGGCTGGGGTAGGTTGCCAAGTGCATGATACAGAGCGACTTCTGCGGCCCGGAAGGTTCGGAAGCCGTAGGCTCTTCTGGTCGTCAGTTTGGCTTTATTGTTGAAGCCCTCGACGACACCGCTGGAAATCTCGCGTTTGGCGCGGAACCAGTTGAGGAGTAATTCGCGGTGAGACCGCAGCATCCGAGCGACCTTCTTCATGGGGTCCAGCCGCGAGCGCATGACCTTCTTGCACCAGCCGTCCAGGAATCGGCCCGCCCAGGTGGGGGACACATACTCCCAGAAGAGCTGGAGCTCCTCCTTGAGCAGATAGGCGCGGACCGAGCGGAGGTTATAGCGCAAAAGGTCGGCGAGGCGGGTCTCCTGATTCGCGGTCAGATTCTCTGGTCGCTTGAGCAGCAGCCAGCGGGTTTTCGTGAGCACCGGCTCATAGCCTTTGGCCTTGAGGTCTTTGGCCTCTTCGGCGCGGACCTGATCGATGGCCTTGCTCAGATGGGCCACGATATGGAAGCGATCGAGGACGTGTGGATGTCTGCCAGGTCCATCACTCGGTTGCATCTGGCTCTGCTGCGATCCTATGCCTGGCCCAGGCCGTCTTGGACCTCACGGAAATTTTCGGTAAAAATCTCTTTCCGGTTCAGCACGCGCTCCAGGGTGACGATATCGTCTATCAAGCTCAGGCCGACACGATAGTCGCCGAAACGGGCCTTGTAGAAAATCGTATGGGTGCGGCTCTTTTGGAACGGGCATCTCGCTAGCGAGGTAAGGTCTTTATGGAGAGTAACTTAGAGCGCTTTTCCGAGTCCCGATCGAGGACGACGAGCTGCACAAAACGCCGCGTTTGGCCCCCCCTTCCCGCCACCCATCCCATAGGTGCCGGAAGAGGCTGCTTTTCGACCGCCCCAATCCTCCCTATCTCATTGAAAACACGGAAAATTACTGCCGTTCCAAAAGAGCCGCACCCAAGCGACTTCGTCGAGGGGGGAAGCTCTCAGGGATCGATGAAGAGGCGGCGGAACCAGGCGATGAAGCGGAAGGCGTCTTCCGTGTCGTGCCGAAAAAATCCCGCCCGCAGGGCCGTCCCGAAAGGGAGGCCCGGCTCTTCTTGCCAGGCGAGCCAGGTGTGGAGGGTGCTCTTGCCGCGGTCCCTCCAGCGGGCACCGCGGTCGCGCGCCTCGTTCACGGCTTCGCCGGCATAGCTCCACGTCTGGTCGGCTTCAGGGACGAGCCCGCTGAGGAAATTCTCCAAGTTTCCGGGCGTCGAGTTGTTCGGCATCAGCCAGAAGCCTACCCGCGATTCGGGCCAGAGTCCGGGCACGATCGTGCCCTCCGGCTCCGGCTGCGCGGGAAGCACCAGCTCGGTTTCTTGCGCGCGATCACGGAGCTGGGCCCAGCGGCTCGAAAGGCTGGCATCCGTATCCATCACAATTCCAATTCTCTGATACCGCGATGCCTTCAGCGCGATCGGGAGTGCCGTCAGAATCTCCTGATCGTTGCCAAGCCGCCGCACGTAAGGCCGGACGATCTGCGCATCGTCCCAGTCGTAACCATGGCGCATCAGCAGGTGACGGACGGAGTGATCGTCGTCGACGCCTTCGACGAAAAGTTGATAGATGCTATCCCGGGAAGGCGGCATTCAGCGGATTTCGAGCTGGTGCCGCGTCGCCACCGCGACCTCGTCCATGGAATATTCGACGGTCTTGGTGGCACCCTTCTCGACCCGGTGCAAGGCGACGTCCGCGGCGAGGGCCAGGCTCTCTTCGCGAACCGTCCCGAGGGCATTGACGCAATCCAGGCTGTGCGTCGTGGCCAGCACCTGGACGTCGAAACGGCGAGCGGTCTTGATCACCAGCCGCCACATCTCGGTCATCACGCTGTGATGCAGGCCGTCGCCGATGTCATCGACGAGCACCGTTCCTCCCTTGGCCGAGACGATCTGCAGGGTGAGCGCAAGAAGTCGTTTCAAGCCTTCGCCGAAGGTTCCCAGCGGAATCCCTGAGACAGATCCCGGGATTCTGACGTAGAAGCCCTGCCTGGAGGACTTCGGCTCCCTGACCTGGATGAGACTCCCGATCTCGGGAACGAGAAGCCGCAGAGCTTCCACGACTTGCTCCTCCTCGGACCTCAACAGCACACCATCCCAAAGGCGGCCCAGATCGGGCAGCTCGGTGCCGAGAAAGTTGACGACCGGCTGGTCGTCAGGGGGACGGCTGGGACCGTTCAACCCATCCTGCGAGGAGAGATTCCAATCCCACGCCTGCTCCGGCTTTGATCCACCCATGCTGCGGATCATGCGCAGCTTGAAGGAGACCGGAGGCGTCTCAGGCGTCAGCGGTACCAGAAAGTGCTCACTCGGCTCCACCTTGCACTCAAAGCGCCGAGGGCCACTCTGGAGCAAGAAGGACGGTAGATTCTCGTAGGAATCTCTATCCAAGAATTCTCGATAAAAGAGATACGAGGGATCAGCCTCGGTTTCGGATCTCTCTTCGTCGGACGTGATCAGCTCGCCGCGCCGGCTGGGGCTCAGCCACAGCGCCGAGGGATGCCCGATCGCCAGAATCTCCGCCGCCTCCAGGATCGTCGTCTTGCCCGCGTTGTTCTTCCCCACGAACAGATTGACCCGCTTGAGCAGGGGCACCCTCAGCTCGCGGAAGCACCGGAATCGGGAAATCGTGAGATCGTGCAACATGAGGAAGTCCTCCGCCCTGCCCACCTCCTGCGGCATGATTCTAGCTTCAAAGGGCCACCGGAGCTCAATCCCGCCTCTGGTCCCGCACCCCGCTCCTGCGCTATGGTCCCGAAGCAAGTAAAAGGAGACGCCGTATGCCCGTGGATTCCGCCCAGTCTTCCCTCCCCGCCAACGCCGTGCAGGCGACGATCGACCGTCTCATCGCCCGCTTCGGCCCGGAGCAGGCAGACCGTATCCGCCGCGGCGTCGAGCAGGCCGCGCGGCGGTGGTGGGCGGAGGACGGCGAGGCCGCGGCGTTCACGGCGTTCTGCGAGGAGAATTTCCTCACCGAGGAGGCGGAGCTGGAGCGGACGTTCCAGGGGATCGAACGGGTCCTGGAGCAGGTCGACGGCCTCGTCTATGAAGCCCGGCGCGAGCTGACGGCACCGATCGACCTGGAGACGGGGACGATCTCGAAGGTCGAGGCCCTCTTCGCCGATCTCGACCTCGCGCCGCATGTGGACGACAACCTGTACGCCACCCGGGTGGCGTTCCTGGCGCTGCTCAATTTTCCGGTGCATACGCTGCACGAACGCCTGGAGCTGGCGGCTTCCTGGGACCGTGACGCCTGGGCGCGCTCGCGGATGATGGACCGCTTCGCCGTGCGCGTCCCCGCGGCCGTGGCCCGGGTCTCGACGCAGGCTTACATGGCGGCGGAGCAGTACATTTCCGGCTACTTCATCCGCGTCGACCGCCTGGTGGACGACGCAGGGAATCGCCCTTTCCCGGAGGGCCTGCGCCTGATCAGCCACTGGGGCCTGCGCGACGAGCTCGCCTCGCACTATGTGAAAGCGGACGGGCTCCCGAAACAGCGCATGATCCAGCGCGTCCTGGAGCGGATCGTCCGCCAGGAGATCCCGGCGGCGGTGATCGACAATGCCGACCTGCTCTGGAACCCGTGGACGAACGAGGTCCGCCCGCTCGAATCAATCGGCGCCGGCAAGGCCGTGCCGGAGGGCGCTGATCTGACCGCCCGCGAGCCGGACGCGCGCTATGCCCAGCTCCTCAAGATCTTCCACGCGGTGCGCAAGATCGACCCGTTCTCGCCCAACGAGCCGACCTTCATGGCGCGCCGCTTCGAGCGCGACCGCCAGATCCCCTCCCGGGACGTGGAAACGCTCTTCATCTCCGTCCTCGAATCGGACGCCGTGCGCGAGCTGGCCCGGCACATCCGGGAGAAGCTCGGCCGTCCCCTGGAGCCTTTCGACATCTGGTACTCGGGCTTCAAATCGCGCGGCCAGTACAGCGAGGACGATCTGAACCGGACCGTGAAGGAGCGCTATCCGAACCTCGAAGCCTTCCAGGCGGCGCTGCCCCAGATCCTCGAAGGGCTCGGCTTCGAGCCCGCGAAGTCTCGCTGGCTGGCCGACCACATCGTCGTCGACCCCGCGCGCGGCGCCGGTCACGCCATGCCCGCCATGCGCCGGCAGGACAAGGCCCACCTGCGCACCCGCTTCTCCCGCGACGGCATGGACTACCAGGGCTACAACGTCGCCTTCCACGAGCTCGGCCACAACGTGGAGCAGGTCTTCTCCCTTCACGGCATGGACCACTGGTGGCTCGCCGGCGTCCCCAACAACGCCTTCACGGAAGCCTTCGCCTTCCTCTTCCAGCACCGCGACCTCGAGCTCCTCGGCCTGCAGGCCCCCGGCGAGGAAGCCCGCCGCAACGACGCCCTGGCCACCCTCTGGAACACCTACGAGATCGCCGGTGTCTCGCTGGTCGACATGCGCGTCTGGGACTGGCTGTACGCCCATCCGGAAGCCACGCCGGCCGAGCTGCGGGAAGCCGTCCTCGTCATCGCCCGCAGCGTCTGGAACCGCTGGTTCGCCCCCCTCTTCGGCGTCCCCGACTCCGACATCCTCGCCGTCTACTCCCACATGATCGTCTACGGCCTCTACCTGCCCGACTACGCCGTCGGCCACATCATCGCCTTCCAGGTCGCGAGCCGCGTGACCCAGGAAAGCTTCGGGTCCGAAGTCGAAAGAATGACCCGCCAGGGCCGCCTCACCCCCGACGCCTGGATCCGCGGCGCCGTGGGAGGCCCGATCTCCGCGGAAGCTCTGCTGGGCGCGGCGCGGGAGGCGTTGGCGGGATCATGATGCGCCCCAAAGACTCTTCACCCCAAGCCGATTCCGAGGCAAACCGCCGCATGCTTGCCCTGCTTCAGGCTTGGCAGGCCGAGCCTCTGACCGCGGCCGAAAAAGATCTGCTCGACGACTTCGACGCGTTCCAGGCCCGGTATCCTCTACGCTTGACTCACTCAGCAGAAGAGCCATGAGGCTTTTGCGGTCAATGAGTTAACCCATCGTAGGCAGCGCAGGCGCTGTTCAGCCCTTCTTCGCGCCTTGGGTCGGTGGGACCACCTCGATCAGAGCCCTCAAGGCCCTGTTTACCGACTCCGGAGTCGTGAAGACTGCCGCGACCTCTTCGTCGAGGGCGACGGTCAGCCTTTTCCGGGCTGTCTCACTGGCAAACCGGTTGGGCTTCGCCTGCTGATAGTCGAATCGATACTCTGGGAGGAGATCGTTCTCTTCGGGCTCAGCGGGAGGGGAGGCGGAGGCTTTCTTCATAGTCATTCTGTTCCTGCCTGAGCAATCGGTTGAGTCGGGCCTCTCTAAAAAGCACTCGGACGCCATGAGCAGGTGGTCTCGGCGAAGGAGTTCCTGATGAGAGGAGGGAACCTCCTTAGCGGCGAAAGATAGGCTCTTGAGTAGACAAGTTTCCGACCCTCGCATGGCCTGGGGACTCGACACGAGAAAGCACTTCTGATAAGCATGTGCGCTACCATACCTAAGCTCCCAGCGGTAGAGGCGCTAAGGGAGAGCTTGCTTACTTGGGGGGGACTGAGTGCGGAAGCGCGGGTTACTGAAAACGGCACGCGTCGGAAACTTCGTGGGGGCACTTCTTGTCTCCACCGCGACTACTGCGACTCCGGTCGCTTTAAGCGTCATGGGGCGAGAGTAGACACTATGGGCAAAATACGAATAACAGACCTCGCCCGGATGATGGGGATATCCAGCCAAGATCTGATTTATAAACTTAAGTCGATCGGCGTCCGCCCAGAGGGTGACGATGCGTGTATCGACACAGACATCATTCAGGCGATCCTGCAAGGCAAGAAGCTCCCCAGCTCTAGAGAGACCATGCTGAAGAAAGCAAGAAGACTTCCTCTTGCGAGGAAGGTAGAAGATCCGGGGAACGAAGTTGTTGTCTTGCAACCACCTGAGACGATAAAAAAGGAGCTGCATGATTATAGGCTCAAGACAGAGAACATAAAACAGGAGCTGAAAGAAAAAGTCCAGCTTCAAGGTATTTCTTTGTCACGCCAACTCTGACAAATCAGCGGTTAGAAATCTGTATCAACGTCTACTTAACGATGGAATCTATCCTTGGCTTGACGAAGAGGAGCTTCTTCCAGGCCAGAACTGGAGATATGAGATTGAAAGAACTCTTAAAAAAATTCCTGCGGTAGTTGTATGTCTCTCCCGTAGTTCAATAACGAAGAGTGGCTATGTACAGCGAGAAGTTCGATTCTCATTGGATCTCTTGGAGGAGCAACCAGAGGGGGCTGTGTTCATGATACCGGCTCGCCTTGAGGAATGCGACATACCCGAAAGGCTGAGGCATCTTCATTATTGCGATTTATATATCGACTCGGGCTATGGCCGCTTGCTTCGCTCTTTAAATTTTCGAGCACAACAGCTTGGCTTTAAAGCCTAGCTTAGCTGACGATCGCCTCTCCTTTCTCGATTGGCGACACTAGTACAACACGCGCCCATCTGTAGGTTGACGAAAAGCCCGGCCCCTTCAACCATTGGGCCGGGCCGTTTGCTACTCTGTTTCCGAGGGCGTAACCCCGGCCTTACTCGACCTTCTTCCGCTTTCCCCGCCGGACCGGCTTCACCCCGAACCGGATGAGTTCGTCATTATACGGGCCGAAATGAAACTTCAGGTAATTGCGAGCGCAAGCCGCGGCGTCCCGGCCGCGATTGATCACGCGCTCGAGATTCTCCCGTGCGTCCGCGGCGGCGGCGAGGAAGGTCTCGCGACCTTCCCGGATCTCGTGCGCTTCGTGAAGCGCGTTGGTCAACACGGCTTGGAGAGATGCGATGCGCGCGGTGCGAGGTGTGGCCTCTCGGAGTCCGGCGAGCAGTGCCTCCCAATTCTGGAGAAGCTCTTTGTCTGTGACTGTGGGCATAATTCTTCCTTTCTGAACGAAACGTACAGTTTGTGAAACGGGGCGGCGGCGAATCCGCCTCCCCCGGGTGGACCTATGGATTACTCGTTGATCGGCGAGTCCGGCGGAGCGATCGGCGCAACCGGCTCCGGCGGCGCGGCCTTCTTCTTGCTCTTCTGCTTGTTCCGCTGCACCTTCCGGCGGGGCCGGATCTGGAAATCAGTCAGCTTTTCCCCAGCCAACCCGTAGCGCGTGCGGACGCCGTTGCGCAGGCGGGTCGCGAGATCGCGGCCGGTGTCAAGGTGGGCTTCAAGGTCGCGGGTCGCCTGCTGAAGCTGCGCCCTGAAGGTGGACTGGCGGGCGTTTGCGTCTTTGGCTCCCTGGAGGACGAGGGTGAGCTGACCGCGGGGATCTTCGAGGAAGCTCAGGTCGAAGGAGTTGGCGGCGATTTTGACCAGGAGATGCTCCCAGTCGGTGACGATGTCTGCGAACGATGTTTTGGGCATGGCAATTCTCTCTTTCTTTCGTTGACTCATTGAAGGGATCGTATGGCTGTGACAAGGTACAGCACTGGCAGGGTCAGGGGGGGCTCATGTGGCTCTTCCTTTCGTAACTCCGGGTCCTTCATCGGCCCGGCAGATCCAACGACGAGAACTATAAGACCTGGAAATTTAAAAAGCGACAAAAACGGGAAACGAACTTTGCGAACTTTGAAGTTGGGGGGGAAACAGGGCATCGAGCCGGTCGGCAGGCGTACCGGGCCGGGGGCGCGAGCGACCGACTCGGGGCGCGCCGCCAACCGCTCGGTCCACCCGACGACCTGCTCGGTCCACCCGGCGACCGGCTCGATGCGCAGGCGGACCGGCTCGGTGTGCAGGCGTACCGACTCGGGGCGGTGGTGTACCGGCTCGGGGCGAAGGTAGACCTGCTCGTTGGAAAGCGCCCCGGACCCAACGATCTGACAGGCTGGTGCGTCTATGGGTGTGTGAACGCACCGCTGACGACGAGAGCGATCTTGGACCGGACGACCGACAGCAGCGACACCGAGCGGCTCGCCCGGCTCTTCGACGGCCACCACCGGCGGCTGTTCCTGCTCGCCGTGCGGCTCGCCTCCGACCGTGAGGAGGCCCGCGACCTGGTGCAGGAGACGTTCCTGCGCGCCGCCCGCAGCCCGCGCTCCGTCCCCGGCGGCGACTCGGGAGGCGAGGCCTGGCTGGTGCGGACGCTGGTCAACCTCTGCCGTGATCGCTGGCGCCGCGCCGCCGTGCGGGTGCGGGGCCGGGCGGTCCTGGAAAATGCCGGCGAGCCGGCTTCCGATCCGGAGGCGGCGGCGGTCGCCCGCGCCACGGTGCATGTGGCGCTCTCCGCTCTGCCGCCGCGGCGCCGCGCGGTGATCGTGCTCTGCGAGCTCGAAGGCCGGGCCGTGCGCGAGGTGGCCCGGCTGCTGGGGGTCGCCGAGGTGACGGTGCGCTGGCATCTGCTGGCGGCACGGCGGGAGCTGGCGCGCATTCTGTTGGAGCCCCGAGGAGAGAAGACATGAAAGAGGAAGATCCTGTGAACCGGAACGAACGTCTTCTCGAGATCCTGCGCCGCGGCGACCCGGGCGGCTCGAACGGCGGCGGGGCCGGCCTCACCGGCGAGGAGGCTCAGGCGATGCGGCGGACCGTGCTGGCCGCGATCCCGGAGCCCCGGGAGCGGCTCCGCCTGGTCCCCATTTTCTTCACGGCCGCGGCGGCGGTCTTGTCCTGCCTCGTCGGTCTCAGCCTCTGGCGGACGCACGACCAGCCGGTTCGGCCAGCTCAGTCAGCTCAGCCGATACAGACGGTTCGCCCCGCGGCGCCGGTTCCGCAGGCAGTCCCACGCGTCGATCCGCACCCCGAATCCCCCCTGGTCGCCGCTGTCGTGCCACCGCCCGCGCGGTCTCGCCATCCTGTGAAGCATCCCGCGGCTCCCGATCGGCCGGTCGTGGAGGCGAAGCTGGAGGAGCTCCAGGAGACCACGACGCGTCAGGTTCAATTTTCCGCCCCGGGCGGCACCCGGATCATCTGGCTGCTGACCGCCCCCTCGACGTCTGAAGGAGATTGAGATGAGAAAGTATTGCCGTTGGATCCCCCTGCTGTTTCTGCTGCTCGCCGCCGTTGCCGCTCCAACCGCTCCAGCCGCCGCGGCCGATCCTGCCACTCCGCCGGCGTTCCGCCCTGTGCGGTACGAGATCCACTTCATGGACCTCCACGGCGCGGAGGTGCTGGCATGGGATCAGTGTCCCGCCGCCCTGAAGGAGCGCTGCCAGGTCACCGCCACGTCCACCCAGGACCCCAGGGTCAGATACCTGGACGTGACCGCGGACAGCGCCACCCATGAGCGGATCGCCCACGCGCTGGTCAAGGCGGACTCCGCGCCCCATACCCAGGTTTTCCAGGTCGTGCTCCTGGCGGCGAGCAACCGGGCGGGCGGCGCGGCTCCCGAGCTCCCTCCCGGCGCCGAGAAAGCTCTCGCCGACATCCGCGGCCTGCTGCCGTTCAAGAATTATGAGCAGCTCGATTCGGCCCTCCTGCGCACCACGTCGACCGTGGAAGGGCACCTGGTGGGACGGGACGGCCGTTCCTACAAGACCTGGCTCCGCTTCCGGTCGGTGGGCGGCGCCGACAGCAACGAGATTTTCGTCGACCAATTCCAGCTCACCGAGGAGTCCAGCCTCCCGCCGGCGAAGTCAGAGAACAAACAGCGCCGCGACCAGCGGGAGCTGATCGCGACCTCCTTCAATCTCAAGCAGGGGGAGACCATCGTGGTGGGCACCTCGAAGTCCATCGCAGGAGACGAGGCGCTGGTTTTGCTGTTGACCGCGGTGCCGTGAGATCGAGCGTCTGGCCTCCCGCGAGTCTTCTGCCGGGATCAGAAGCTTCTGGCGGGCCAGAGAAGCTTGTGGCGGGGAAGAGAAAGCAGAAAAACCGGGGGCGTGCGCCGGCTGCGGTGCCCGCTCCTCCTCAGGCGGCCGCTACTTCTTGATCTTCAATGAGCTTCAAGCACAGAGAGTGCATCGCTGCCAGCTCCCGCTGGTATTCCTGCTGAGCCTCCTCGGCGGGTAAGGCATCGAAAAGATCCGGCAACTGCACGCCGCGGCTCATCACCTCGTCGGCGGCCCCATGGGACAGGTGCTCGCGGACGAACCGGCAGTTGTCGGCGTGGAACTGGAGCCGAATCGCGTCGCTGGCGCGGAGCGCTCCGCTGACCAGCGACTCGATCGTGCCCAGGCATAGCAGGGCAAACGACGCGATTCTTTGCCGCGGGTTTGCCGCCTGGGAAAGCAGGGCCTCGAGGTCGATTCCAGTCATCAGGCGCCCTTGTCGTAGGAGAAATACTTCACCCCGGCAACCTGCCCGGATGCATGCTCGAAGTAGTGGACTTCACCCGTGCTGCCCTGCTTGATCACCTTCTGCCAGCTCCCGGACAGCAGATCGCGAAGGTAACGGCGGACGTTCGGATTGCGCACCGGGTACGCGAGCGTACGCGAGACCACCGGTGTCCAATCCTGAGGTACCGAACCAGATGCGCGGATGTTGGGATAGAGATGCAGCGGCATGCGGATTCCCACCGAGTCGCCGCGACAGCGACGCGAGTCTTCGGGCTCATGAGCGTCCCTTGCCTCACGAGAATCAGTCTAGCACAAGCCCTTGCAGGCGTGGAGATGCCCGAAACAGGTTCCGAAACACAGGTTCCACCCAAAAGAGTAGACGCCTTCCATCGTGGTCGGCACCTCGAAGTCCAGCGCAGGAGACGAGGCCCTGGTTTTGCTGTTGACCGCGGTGCCGTGAGATCGAGGGTCTGGCCTCCCGCGAGTCTTCTGCCGGGATCAGAAGCTTCTGGCGGGCCAGAGAAGCTTGTGACGGCGTAAAGAAGCTTCTGACGCGCCAAAGAAGCTTGTGGTGGCGGATCAGAAGCTTGTGGCAGGCCAAAGAAGCTTGTGGTGGGGAAGAGAAAGCAGAAAAACCGGGGGCGTGCGCAAGGCACGCCCCCGCGGGGAGCTATTCGGTGGGCTTGGCCGGAGCAGTCGTCAAGGGAGCAGCCTTCTTCCGGCCGCGGAACGGCTTGACGTTGAATTCGACCAACTTCTCGGCACGGATGCCGAAATGCTGCTTCACCGCCAGACGCAGCACCGTGCCCAAGCGCTCCGCCTCCGTCAACGTCTCCGTGAGCTGCTTCGAAGCCTCCTGCTTCTCCGCCGTCAAAGCGCCCTGACGGCTCACCAGCTCCGAAGCCTTGATCACCAGCTCCTCGTAGCGAACACGGCTGCCATACAGAGCCGGCGAGTTGATCTGACTCACAGTGCGGCGGACTCGACATCCTGCCAAAGGCGGCTCTCCACAAAGCGTGAGAGATGCCGGATGTTTTCGGTGACTACGACGCCCGAAACCTGGAGAGCCTGCGCTGCAAGAAGCACGTCGCCATCGAGCGCAACGTCAACTGCCGTCGGCTGGCCAGCCAGCCGGCTCTCCGCCCATAAGCCCGCAGCTCGCCGCATGGTTGCGGTGTTGAGCGGTAAATACTCCAGTTGCTCTGTCAGGAGATCGAGGCGTAGCAGGCTCCTCGTCGTGGGTTGTCCGCTTTTCAAGGCGACATGCATCAAACCACGGCGGACCTCGTAGTCGGCGATCTCTGGAATGATGACAGTGAATGAGCTGAGGCCGAGGAGCTTTTCCAGCCACTCGTTGACATTGAGGTTGACGTCTTTGTGAGGATGGCAGAGGCGTGTCAGGATATTGGTATCGAGGAGAAGCTTCATCAACCGCTCTTGGAAAGGTTCTCGGTGAGACCGAACTCCTCTTCGAGGAGGGGCCAGATCTTCTCATCATAGCCGCTGTCGTCTTCCCGCCACTGCCGCAGGAGGGCAGCCGCTTGGCGATAGCGATCTCGGCGATCCTCAAGAAGGCCGGCGTGGGACTTCTCGGCAGTTCCCTGGATGGGAGGGTTTTCGGCTCGTTGGGGCATGAAACGCTCTTCTCCTGGTTGAGGCTCTTCCCAGAGCCTATCTCAGTATACCACTCTGCCAAGGCAGCCTATGAAGCCTGGGTTCGTGACGACGGAGCGCTTTGGGGTGAAGCTCAACCGGGCCACGCCCCACCGCGCTCACGCTGGAGCTCCGCCCAGAGCTCATCCCAGGAAATGCCTTTCACTGCGCCGGTTTCCGTTTCAGCCGCGCGGCGATCAAGCAGCGGCCCCACGGCTACGGCTGCGAAGAAGCCGGCGCTTCTGCCCTTCTACCGGGAGCACGGACCGAAATTCTCTCTGAAGGTGAATTCAGCCCCATCTCCTCCAGAAGCGGAGCACTCTAGGGGCAGCGGGGCGGACGGGCTCCTCATGATGAGGCGGACGGGTGCCGCGCCGCCCGGAGGCTCTATGTTCCGATCTCTGCTGTCTCTTCTGTTCGGCGATCTTGGGCTCGGGAGGGACCCCTTGGGAGGAAACCCGACGGCCGATCTCGGCCCCGAGATGGACCCGAACGGTTAGAGCTGGAGCCAGGCGCCGGCCGCGGAGGGTTCCCGGCTGGCGCCATCTTTTGCTTGCAGGCGATCCAAAAGGTCCGGCTTGAGGTAGGATGACGTCATTCTTCTCAAGGAGAGCGATCTTGTCCGACATCCACATCACGCCGGAGTTGATGGTGTGCCAGGGTCCGACTCGGACTTCTAGAGGTAGACACTCCTGGGGGATCGACCATATACTCCAGTCTATGAAATCACTCCTTGTAGAGGTAGACGATGAGCTGGCGGGGCGCTTGGAGCGAATTGCTCCCGCTCGCTCTCGCCGTCGGTCGGAGTTCGTTCGAGCGGCGATTTTGAAGGCGCTCTGGGAGGCCGAGGAGCAGGCCACGGCCGAGGCTTACGCGCGCCATCCTGACAGCCCTGAGACAGCCTTCGATCCGGCTGTCTGGGAGAGCCGCGGTACCACGGTCGAGCAATGAGGCAGTACGAGATCTGGTGGGCCGACCTTCCAGCTCCGGTTGGGCGGCGGCCAGTTCTGCTGTTGACGCGTTCCGCAGCCTACGGGTACTTGAACAAGGCGATTGTCGCTGAGATCACCACGACCGTTCGAGGGATTCCCCAAGAAGTGCCGGTGGGCGGGCCCGAAGGGCTTGCGCCATCGGTTGCCAACTTTGACAACATCCATGTCGTTGCGAAGAACCTCCTATCTTCTCGGGTTGGTGTGCTGGCCGCTGGACGTGAGCGAGAAGTGAAGCGGGCGCTTGGATACGCGCTCGACTGGGCGGAGCTCAAGACGCTGTGAAGCCGCTCGCCCCGGCCGGCCACGCGGGGTGCCTTCGGCATCCCGCGGACCGCCCCTGCGAAAGCAGGGGTTTTACCTGATGATCACAGCGGCTCCTGCGGCGCCAGGAGATCGATCTTCGCGTCGGCGATCTTCTTGCGGAAGGCGGCGACGTCTTCTGCGAAGAGCTCGTTGATGTCTCCGAGGACGGTCTTGCCGAGGGCCTCGGCGGCTTCGAGATTGGCGAGCTGGATGGAATTCGGGCGATCCCAGGAGGCGTCGAGGGATTCGCCGACGTTCGAGGCGCGCCCGGTGAGCATGTCCCTGTCGTCGACGATGCCTTTGGTGCCGAGGGGCGTGTAGAGACGCTTTTCCTGAGCCTTCAGTTTCTTCTGCAGATCGCGCGCGGCTTTTTTGAGGTCTTTTTTGGGATCGTTCGGATCGGTCTGATCGGCCGGCTTTTCGATCTTCTTCAGAACGAGATCGATGTCGGCTTGCGCGGCTTTGATGCGATCGATGGCGGTGACGGCGGCGCTCTGGAGCGCGGAGACGCGGGCGTAGGCGGCTTCGCGGGCCTGCCAGTCGACGTCGGTGTTTTTGGTGAAGGGATCGGGAACGATCTGCACGGTCCCTTTCGTTTCGCGCTCTCCGTATTTCACGATGACGGTGTAGGTTCCGGGCGGAAGCTTCGGGCCGGTTTCGTTCTCGTCCCGCGGCCGGCCGCGACTGTCGTTGGGCGGCGCTTTGAAGGCGTCGCGGCCGAGGTCCCAGATGGCGCGGTTGACGCCGAGCTTGGCGGGGCCTTCGAAAGTCCGCACCAGCTTGCCGGCGGCGTCGCTGATGCGGATCCGGACTTTCGGTTCCTTCTCCTTGTCTTTGTCATCGCTTTCCGGGGCCGGCGCGACGTTGCGCGTTTCGACGCGTTCTTTTTCCTTGCGCGCTTTTTCCGCCTCGTCGTCGGCGAGCGGCAAGCCGGGGAGGTTGAGTGAATAGGTGAGCTGGACGCCGTAGGGGCGGTTCTTGCCGGCGAAGTCGCCGGTGCCGGCGCGGGAGGCGCCGCCCGGTGATCTCTGCCGGTGGAGGCGGGCCGGGCCGGACGGGTAGAGATGCAGCGGCTCGCGCAGCGTGGCGGGTGTCATCGTGCGCAGCGGCGTGATGTCGTCGAGCACGTAGAGCGCGCGGCCGTGGGTGGCGATCACCAGGTCGTGGTCGCGCGGGTGGATGGCCAGATCGGCGACCTCGGTGGTGGGCAGGCTCTTTGTCCAGTGCATCCAGTCCTGGCCGCCGTTCGTCGAGGCGTAGAGGCCGAAGGAGGTGCCGAGGAAGAGCAGGTCGCGGTCGACCGGATCCTGCTCGATCGACAGGGCCCAGCCCCGGAGGTCAGCGGTCGCCAGGCTCTTCCAGCTCGCACCCCAGTCGTCGGTGCGGAAGACGTAGGACGTCCAGTCCGAGCGCCGGTGGTTGTCGAAGACCACGAAGGCGGAGGCGGCGTCGAAACGTGATGGCAGGATGTGCGGAATCCAGGTGCTGGCCGGTACGCCCTTGACGTTTTTCTCCACGCTGTCCCAGGTCTTGCCGCCGTCCTTGGTGACATGGATGCGGCCGTCGTCGGTGCCCACCCAGAGGACGCCGCGCTGCAACGGGCTCGGGGCGATGGCGAGGATGGTGGTGAAATTCTCGGCGCCGGTGACGTCCGGGGTGAGGCCGCCGGCCTCGCTCGCCTTCTGCCAGTCCGGGTTGTTCGACGTGAGGTCGGGGCTGATCAACGTCCAAGTGTCACCGCCGTCGGTCGATTTGTGGACGTATTGGCTGCCGAGGTAGATCGTGCCCGGCTCGAAGGGATCGACGGCGAGGCCGGTGTTCCAGTTGAAGCGGAGGCGAGCGGTAGGATCATTCTGCTTGATCTCGGCCGGCTTCACCGGCTTCTCCTCCCCGGTGCGCAGGTTCCAGCGCACCAGCTCGCCGCCCTGGGAGAGCGACCAGCCGCGCTGCGAGTCTTGCGGATCGGGCCGCGCGTCGAAGCCGTCGCCGCCGCCGATCCGGTCCCAGTGCTGGTTGCGGATCGGTCCGTCCTCCCAGACCTCCGCCGGGCCGCGCCACGAGCCGTTGTCCTGCAAGCCGCCGTAGACGTGATACGGCACGTCCATGTCCACGGCGATGTGGTAGTACTGGCCGATCGGCAGGTCGTCGACGAAGTCCCAGGTCGCGCCGCGGTCGTGGCTGATGCCGACGCCGCCGTCGTTGCCGGCCACGATGTGCTCCGGATGCCGCGGATCGATCCAGATCGCGTGATAGTCGCCGTGGATGTCGCGCGAGCTGCCGAGGGTTTCCCAGGTCTTGCCGCTGTCATTTGACACCTGCAAGCGCGAGGTCAGGCTGTAGAGGCGGTTCGGCCAGGCCGGATCGACCTCGATGTCGGCGTAGTAGAACGGGCGCTCGGCGGTCCGCGGATCGTCGTTGACCGTCTTCCAGCTCCTGCCGCCGTCCTCGGAGCGCACGAGGGCGCTCTTGTCGCCCTCGATCAGGGCGTAGACGATCTCGGGATTGGAGCGCGAGATGCCGAGGCCGATGCGGCCGAGGTCGCCCTTGGGCAGGCCGTCGTCCTCGGTGAGCCGCTTCCAGCTTTCGCCGCCGTCCCAACTCGTCCACAGCCCGGAGCCGGGGCCGCCGGAGCGGAAGGTCCACGGCCAGCGGCGGTGCTCCCAGAGGGCGGCGAACAGGCGGTTCGGATTCCGCGGGTCCTGGATCAGATCGGCGGCGCCGGTGCGTTCGTCGGCGTAGAGCACCGTCTTCCAGCTCTTGCCGCCGTCGGTGGTCTTGAAGACGCCGCGCTCAGGGTTTTCGCCCCACAGCTTGCCGAGCGCCGCGACCCAGGCGACGTCCGGGTTCGTGGGATGGAGCACGATGCGCGCGATGTGCTCGGTCGCTTCGAGGCCGAGGTGCGTCCAGGTGCGCCCGCCGTCGAGCGAGCGGTAGACGCCGTCGCCCACGGAGACGCTGTTGCGCGGATTGCCTTCGCCGGTGCCCACCCAGACGACGTCCGGATTGGCCGGGAAGACGGTGATCGCGCCGATCGAGGCGACCTTCTGGTCGGCGAAGAGGGCCGTCCAGGTGAGGCCGCCGTTGACGGACTTCCAGACGCCGCCGTTGGCGGAGCCGACGTAGAGGAGGTCGGGATCGGATTCGACGCCCGTGACCACCGGCACCCGGCCGCTCATGGCGGCGGGGCCGATCGACCGCGGCTCGAGGCCGGCGAGGAGAGCGGGATCGAGGCCGGCCGCGAAAAGGCCGGAGGGGAGGACGACGGACAGCAAGAGGAGCGCGCAAGCGAGGCGGTTCCGGTTTCGGTGCATCCCGACTGCATAACGCAGCGTGGGCATGGTGTCAAGAAGAACTGCCGTATTGCTTCGTCTCTTAACGAGGAGACCCCTCCGCATCGGTAAGGGCAATCCGCGCATTGACGTGTACCAGGAAGCTGGGCTAAGATTTTCTTGAGACAAGACCAACGCTTTTAACGACTTGATGAGCGCCGATGCCATGACAGCAATAAAAAACGCAAGCCTGGTTTCTGACCAAGGATTGCTCTTCGGTCCAAGTTTCCTCCGCGATCATGCAGGCTACATCATGGCAGAGCCTCGAATCGCAATCGTCGAGCTCGTTGCGAATAGCTACGATGCGGGAGCAAAAGAAGTGAGGGTCACTTGGCCGGAAAGGAAGGGGGGAGTATTAGAGATCAGGGATAATGGCACCGGAATGACTCTCGACCAGCTCAACCGTCGCTGGCGTACCCTTAGTTACAATAGACTCAACGAGCAGGGGGAGAAAGTTGAATTTCCTTCTGGGACAAGAGGAAAGAGAGAGCGAATTGCATTTGGCCAGAATGGGAAAGGGCGGCATGGTGCGTTCTGTTTTTCTGATACATACCAGGTCGAAACCTGGAGAGACGGCTTTCTGGCGATTGCCCGCGTCGAGCTTACGTTTGGAAACGAAGAGCCGTTTCACTTCTCGATTGAGGGGGAGGAGGCGCGCGAAGACCACGGGACGATCGTTCGTGCGGTGGTTGAGAGGAAATTGATTAGTCCTGAAGAAGTGGTGGAAGCCTTGGGGTCCAAGTTTCTGGTTGATCCCACTTTTGACATCTACCTGAACGAGGAGAAGCTGGAGCTGCTGGATCTCGAGCGTCTCTCCAGTCGCACCATCACGGTGCCCTCGTATGGCGAAGTAACGATTCATCAGATCGATTCTACGGTCAGGGACAGGACGACACATCTTAAGGGGATCACATGGTGGGTTAACCGAAGAATGGTCGGAGAGCCCTCATGGTCAGGCTTGACAGACTCCGGCGCCATTCTCGACGGCAGAACCGCCGCGGCAAAAACCTACAGCTTCGTCGTGGAGGCAGACATCCTCAAGGAAGATGTCAAGCATGACTGGAGTGGCTTTCACTCGACAAGACGCAGCAATGAAGTCAAGGATGCTGTCCTCAAGCATGTCATCGCCTCTCTTCGAGAGCTCCTTGCCCAGGCGCGCAGGGATAAGAAAATGGTGGCACTCGAGCAGAATCGCGATGCCGTCAAGGAGCTCCCGCGCTTCTCGAAGCTTGTCGTGGACCAGTTTATCGACGAGGTCCAACAGCAGTGCCCGACAATGTCGGAAGGGGATCTTTCTCGGACTGTCGGTGTTCTGGCAAAGTTGGAGCAGGCACGGTCAGGTTACGATCTCCTCAAACAACTCCTGGCCTGTTCTCCCGAGGATCTCGATGCCTGGAATGAGATTATGAAGCGATGGTCTGCCCGCGAGGCGGAGATTGTTCTCAGCGAGCTTGAAAAAAGGCTTCGCCTTATCGATCAGCTTCAGAAGCTTGTTCGCGATGACCGGGCAGACGAGCTTCATGATCTGCAGCCTCTTTTCGAGAAGGGGCTCTGGATTTTCGGGCCCGAATATGAGGCTGTCGATTTCAGGTCCAATCGCGGCATGGCTGAAGTGATCCGCGGATTCCTCAAGGCTGAGCCTCTCGGCGAGATTTCGAGACGAAGGATGGATTTCGTGGTCCGGGAGGATGCCTCAATCGGCTTCTATGGAGCCGATTCCTACGATGAATCAGGTGAGATCATCGGGACCCGGAAGCTGCTCATTCTTGAGTTGAAGCGCGGTGCCTTTGAAGTTACCCAGCGAGAGATTGTCCAAGGAAGCGATTATGCTCGGGAGCTGATTCGGGCTGGAGCTGTGCAAAGGGCGACCTCTATTGTAGTCTTCGTATTGGGAGCTTCGATCGAGCCGGGTTTGGAGCCCTTGCTGCAGGGCCAGGTCTCGGTCACGCCTTTAACATATGACATCGTCCTGAGTCGCGCTCACTCGCGAACGTTCAACCTGCATCGAAAGATCAGGGAAGGTTCAGCCGATCCCTCCAGGCAGTTTGATATCCTGGAAGTCCTTGGAGATCTGGAAGAGCCACAGCTCACGATGTTCTAGTAACGACACAGACCCGCCACGTTCGAGGAGATTTTTCCCATGCCGTTCCGCTCCCACCGGCTCGTCTCCCTCTCGCTCGCCTTCCTGCTGTCGACGCCGCTGTGGTCTCAGCCTCCCCAGGCGCCGCCGGACGCCAAGACAGGCGAGGATCAAGCGAAGGACAGAGCGCAGGACAAAGACAAAGACAAGAAGCCGCTGGAGGACAAGCTCTCCAAAACGCAGCACACCCTCATGCTCGACGGGCAAAAGATCGCGTATACGGCGACCGCCGGCACACTGGTGCTGCGGGACGAGGACGGCACGGCGAAGGCTTCGATCTTCTCGGTCGCCTACGTGCGCGACGGGGTGAAAGATCCGGCGTCCCGGCCCATCACGTTCTGCTTCAACGGCGGCCCAGGCGCCGCCTCGCTCTGGGTGCACATGGGCGCTTTCGGCCCGCGGCGGGTGGAGCGCGACGAGCAGGGGCTGGGCCTGGCACCGCCGGGCCGGCTGATCGACAACGACCAGTCGATCCTCGACCTCACCGATCTGGTGTTCATCGATCCGGTGAGCACCGGCTACAGCCGTCCGGCGCCGGGGCAGGACGTGAAGCAGTTCCACGGTGTCAACGAGGACATCGAGTCGGTGGCGCAGTTCATCCGCCTCTGGGTGACCCGCAACGAGCGCTGGGCGTCGCCCAAATTCATCGCCGGCGAGAGCTACGGGACCACCCGCGCCGCCGGCCTCGCGTTCCATCTCCAGGACCGCTACGGCATGGAGCTCAACGGCGTCATGCTCATCTCCTCCGTCCTCAACTGGCAGAACCAGGAATTCCATGCCGGCAACGACATGCCGTACATCATCCATCTCCCCACCTATACGGCGACCGCCTGGTACCACAAGAAGCTGGCGCCGGAGCTGATGAAAGACCTCGCCGCGACCCTCCGCGAAGCCGAGGATTTCGCCCGCAACGACTACGCGCAGGCGCTGATGCAGGGCGACCGCCTGGCGCCGGAAAAGCGGCGCGAGACCGCGGCGCGGCTGGCGCGCTATACCGGCCTGTCGCAGGAGTACGTGGAGCGCAGCAACTTGCGCGTCGAGATCTATCGCTTCACCAAGGAGCTGCTGCGCGATCAGGGGAAGACGGTCGGCCGTCTCGACACCCGCTTCACCGGCAGCGATCTCGACGCCGTCGGCGCGGAGCCCGAGTACGATCCGGCGTCGGTCTCCCTCGACGGTCCCTACGAAGCGGCTCTCAACGACTACGTGCGCCGGGAGCTCGGTTTCAAGGAAGACATTCCCTATGAGCGGCACGGCGAGGTGTGGCCGTGGAGCTTCGCGGGCTATGAAAACCAATACGTCAACATGACCGAGGCGCTACGCGGCGCGATCACCCGCAATCCGCATCTCCGCGTCCTCGTCACCGCCAGCTACTACGACCTGGCGACACCCTACTTCGATGCGCTCTATACGGTGGACCATCTCGGCCTGCCGACGGAGCTGCGCGGCAACGTGCGGATCACCACGTATGAGGCGGGGCACATGATGTACATCCGCCGCGCCGATCACGTGAAGCTCAAGCGGGACATCGCCGAGCTGCTGCGCGGCGCGACCGGCAAATAAAAAGACGGCTGGGAGGCAAAGCCTCTCAGCCGTATGAAGGGATCGTGGGTCTTGGGTTGGGGGCTAGCGGCGCAGTGTAACCGTCGAGCTCGCGGTTGCAGTGGCGGAAGCCGGAACGCGGCGCTCCTTCGGGGCCGCCTTCGGTGCCGCCTTGGGCAGCAGGGCGCGGCGCAGCACGGGGCCGAGGACCGCCGGATGGAAGAGCGACTCGACGCCCTTGAGCATGTGGTTCACTTCCTGGAACCGCCGGTAGACCTCGGGGTTCACCGGAATGAGCTGGAACACCTGCTCGAGATACCAGTGCATGAGCTTGACCTTGGCGGTGATCTCGCCGCCCTTGGTGGCCGGCCAGCGCAGGTCCTCGGCGGTGGCCAGGGCCCAGGGGGCGGCCGTCACCTTGGCGAGCGCCTTCTGGAACTTGAGCGGATCGAGGGAGCGTCCGCCCTGGCTCTTGCGCAGGTGCGCGCCGAGCTCCTGGGCTTCCAGGCAGGCGATCGTCATGCCCAGGCCGTACACCGGGTTGGAGGCGCAGACCGAGTCGCCGAAGGCGACGAATCCCTTGGGCATGCGCGGCAGCAGATCGTAGGAGCGCAGGCGGTTCTCCGTCTTGCGGTAGCCCCAGATGCGGCTGGCCGGCTTGGCGTGCTCGATCGTCTTGTACAGCTCCGGCGAGGGGAGGCTCTTGGCGAACTGCAGGAAGCCCTCTTCGTCGGTCGGCGGATAGTCGTGCATCACGCCGGCGATCGTCACCACCCAGCGGTTGCCTTCGACCGGCTGGATGATGCCGGCGCGCGGCTGATAGGGCGGCCGGTTCATCAGGAAGAGGATCTTCCAGTCCGCCTTGAAGTCCGGGGGCGGCTCGTAGATGCGCGTGGCGTAGCCCCAGAAGGCGTCGACGACCGTATCCTTGGGCGCCTCGTAGCCGAGCTCCTGCAGCCAGTCCGGCGCCGGCGACATGCGGCCGCTCGCGTCGACCACGAGATCGGCGGCGAGGACCTGCTCCGTGCTCTCCTCGGTCCGCTTCCGCGGCAGCAGGCGCACGCCGCAGACGCCGGTGTGCGACGCGTCGGCGACCAGGCCCGCGGCCTCGAATCCTTCCATGAAGCTGACCTTCGGATTCGCCGCCAGACGGCGGCGGATGCTCGTCTCGAGCAGCGGCCGGGTGAAGGTGAGGATTTCGAGACCGATATTTTTCTTCGGCGACCAGCCGGAGCGATAGAGGATACGGAAGTCTTCCCCCTGGTCGACGAGGTGGCTGCCTGCCGCCAGGAGGTCCTCCCGGACCCCGGGGAAGAGCTCATCCATGACCATCAACCCCTTCTTCAGGAAGAAGTGGAGGTGACGGGCCTGTGGAACGCCGGGCCGATGCTCGCTTCCCGGCGGGAACGTGTCGCGCTCGATGACGGTGACGCGGTCGAAGTGGTCGGCCAGGACGCGCGCGGCCAACATGCCGCTGATGCTGCCACCGATCACCACAGCGTGGCGCTCACTGCTGCTCACAGGCTGCTCCTTGGGCGTTTGCAACCGGTTGTCGTACAGCATGGAACGGTCCTCCCTTTGTCTCGGCGAGGCTTCTGCCGCTGACTGAATGTGCGTCGTAAAATGCATGAAAGATGCCAAGCAGGGTCTCTTCCCTCGACGAAGGCCGGAGTGTCCCATTCTGGAGTCTCCGCCGTCCTCTGCCCGCCGCCGTCGATCGAGAGGAGAGAACCATGTGCTAGATATGGCGAAAACCTCCAGAATGTTTCATCGCCCCGCACCGGTTTGGCGGACTGTCACCGGTCTGTCACTGTGTCAGCCGGGCGTGTCAGCCGGCCATCTTTTTCAGAGCATTTAGAGAATGCGCAGAGATGAGTGTCCGAATATGGGACGCTTCTGACCGGAAGTGGCATGCCCGACGAGGCCTGGGATGGAGAGCTGATGAAACCGAGGGGCCGGCACGTCGTATCAAGACCAGACGTCTTCGCTTCCCATCCCATCCCAAGGGAGGCTTGTCTCATTTCCAGGGGAGATCCATGCTGAGCCACTGCCGACGAGCGCCGCTCTGCCTTGCTGCCGTCTTCTTCCTGACCGCCGGTGCGGCGGTTGCCCAGACCAAGCTTCTCCGTTTCCCGGACATCGCCAAGGACCGGGTCGTCTTCACCTATGCCGGCGATCTCTGGCTCGCCGCGTCCTCCGGCGACTCCAATGGACCGCCG
>Ga0307506_10000141_pt1 | contig 25777 bp, 28 predicted proteins | sample 25_S_MG_FD_202175 | JGI IMG/M metagenome (GOLD analysis project Ga0307506, IMG submission 202175) | Soil microbial communities from Populus trichocarpa stands in riparian zone in the Pacific Northwest, United States - 25_S | ecosystem: Environmental > Terrestrial > Soil > Riparian zone > Trees... | reverse complement strand
CAGACCGCCTGCTCCTCGCCCGTGATGAAGGACGGCTGGACGGTGCGCACGGATACGCCGGAGGTGGTCGAGGCGCAGAAGGGGATGATGGAGTTTTTCCTCATCAACCATCCGCTCGACTGCCCGATCTGCGACCAGGCCGGCGAGTGCGGTCTCCAGGACTATTCGTTCAAGCACGGCGTGGCGTTCTCCCGCTTCCGTTTCGAGGACAAGCGCACTTACCCGGGCCGCGAGCGCATCCCGCTCGGCCCCAACGTGCTCCTCAACATGAACCGGTGCATCCAGTGCACCCGCTGCGTGCGCTTCACCCAGGAGATCTCGAAGACCGCCGAGCTCGGCTTCTTCAACCGCGGCGCGCGGGCCGAGATCGGCACCTTCCCGGGCAAGCCGCTGGACAACCATCTCTCCACCTGCGTCGTCGACATCTGCCCGGTCGGCGCCCTCACCTCCACCCGCTTCCGCTTCGCCGAGCGCGTCTTCTATCTCGACAAGAAGCCGTCGCTCTGCACCGGCTGCGAGGTGGGCTGCAACATCACCGTCGAGCACCGCCGGGGCAAGATCAAGCGCTACAAGCCGCGCTTCAATCCCGAGGTCAACGACTACTGGATGTGCGACTACGGACGGTCGACGTTCGAACGGTATGCGCAAGTGCCGCGCCTGACCACGCTGCGCCAGGGCGCGAATCCGATCGGCTGGAAGGAAGCGCTCGATCTTCTCGCCCGGCGCCTGCGCTCGCGCGGCGACGAAGGAGCGATGGCCTTTCTCGGCTCGCCGTTCCTCACCACCGAAGAGGCCTGGCTGTTCGCCAAGCTGGCCGACGCCGCCGGCTCGCCGCACCGCTCGGTGCCGGTCGATCTCGGGCCGACGTGGACGATCCCGAACCTCAAGGGCGGCATCGCCGGCACCGAGGCGGCGCCCAACCGGCGCGGCGCGGAGCTGGCGGGGCTGACGCCCGGCGAGTCGGCGGCTGGCACGGTGCTCGACCAGGACGAGCTCCTGCTCGGCGACGGCGCCGCGAAATGCGCGGTGCTGGTGGTCACGGACAGCGACTTCGGCAAGGCGGCGTGGGCTCCGGAGATGGTGGAGCGGCTGCGCCGCGCCAAGTTCCTGGCGGTCTTCGGCTGGGCCGACTCGCCGCTCGCCAAGGTGGCGGACCTGGCGATCCCGGTCCCCGCGCACCCGGAAAAGTCCGGCACCTACGTCAACGTCGAGCACCACCTGCAGCGCTTCGCGGCGGCCTTCCCGGCGCCCGGGCAGGACCGCAACCTGGTGGAGGTGCTGGCCGATCTCCTCGCCCGCTTCGAGCCGAGCTGGATGAACCAGAAGACGCCGGCGGTCTTCGACAGGATGGCCGCCGAGATCCCGGCCTTCGCGGGGCTCACGTGGAACGGCATTCCGGCCACCGGAGTGGCCTTGAACGTTTCAGGAGCGGCCCGTCTCGACTCCATCTCCGCCGAAACGGCGCGGGAGGCCGACTGAGCATGGAGACCATGGCGAGCCCCGTCCTCATCGACGTCGCCGTCAAGCTGGCGGTGATGCTCGGCTTCGTGCTCACCGTCGTCCCGGTCATGGTGTGGGTCGAGCGCCGCGGCAGCGCGCTCATCCAGGACCGGCCGGGACCGAACCGGCTGGGACCGTTCGGCCTCATCCAGCCGCTCGCCGACGCGGTCAAGTTCCTCTTCAAGGAGGACGTGACGCCTTCGGCGGCGGACAAGCCGCTCTATCTGATGGCCCCCGTCCTCGCCCTGATCCCGGCCTTCACCACCATCGTGGTGATCCCGTTCGGGCCGACGATTCAAGCTTTCGGCCGCACCATCCCCTTGGTCGTCGCGCCCGCGGAGACCGGCGTGCTGCTCTTCCTGTCTCTCGCCAGCCTCGGTGTCTACTCGCTGATCCTGGCCGGCTACGGCTCGAACAACAAGTTCTCCCTGCTCGGCTCGATCCGCGCCTCGGCGCAGATGATCAGCTACGAGCTGGCGCTCACCCTCTCCGTGCTGGCGGTGGTGATCCCGGTGAGCTCGTTCTACCTGCCGGACGTCGTCGCCTACCAGCAGACGCACATGTGGAACTGCATCCCCCAGGTCATCGGCTTCGTGGTCTTCCTGATCGCCTCGTTCGCGGAGACCAACCGGCTGCCGTTCGACCTGCCGGAGGCGGAGTCGGAGCTGGTGGCCGGCTTCCACACCGAGTACAGCGCGATGCGCTTCGCCAGCTTCTTCATGGGCGAGTACGCCTCCATGACCGCTCTCTCCTGCCTCGGCGTGACGCTCTACTTCGGCGGCTGGAGCCTGCCGTTCGTCCATCTCGAAGGGTGGATCGGCGCCGTCGTCGGCCTGCTGACGCTGGTCGCCAAGGTGGGCATCTGCATGGCCGTCTTCGTCTGGGTGCGCTGGACGTTCCCGCGCTTCCGCTATGACCAGCTCATGCGGCTCGGCTGGAAGGTCCTGCTGCCGCTCGCCATCCTCAACCTGCTCGGGGTCGCCGCGGCAACTCTCGCCGGCTGGCTTTAAGGACCGATCTCCATGGAGATGCTGATCTTTCTGCTGTTCGCCGCCCTGGCGCTGGGCTCGTCCCTGGTGGTGGTGCTGCACAGGAACCCGATCTACGCCACGATCAGCCTGGTGCTGACGCTGTTCTGCGTCGCCGTGCTCTTCGTGCTGCTCGGCGCGCCGTTCCTCGGCGTCCTCCAGGTCCTGATCTACACCGGCGCCATCGTGGTGCTCTTCCTCTTCGTCATCATGCTGCTGAACATCCAGAAGCAGGGGCGCGACGAGTCGGCGTTCGCCGGCCAGGGGTTGCAGGCCGCCGGCGCGATCGGCGGCGCGATCGTCTTTTTCCTGCTCGTCGGCCTGGCGCTCTGGCGCTCGGGGCTGCCGGAGCTGCACCCTTTGACGGCGGATCTGGTGGCGCTCAAGGGGCTGTCGCGGGACCTCTTCGCCGAGTACCTGCTGCCGTTCGAGATCGTCGGCCTCCTGCTGCTCGTCGCGGTGATCGGCGCCACGGTGGTCGCCCGCAAGCCGCCGGAGGATGGGCCGGCCACCAAGACAAATCCGGAGGGAGCCGAGCTGTGAGCGTTCCGATCCACTGGTACCTGCTGCTCGCCGCCGCCATGTTCTGCATCGGCGCCGCGGGCGCCCTGACGCGGCGCAACGGCATCAGCATCTTCCTCTCGATCGAGCTGATGCTGAACGCCGCCAATCTCACCCTGGTGGCCTATTCGCGCCTGCTCGACGTGCGCACCGGGCAGCTCGTCGTCTTCTTCGTCCTGGCGGTCGCCGCCGCCGAAGCCGCGGTGGGGCTCGCCCTGTTCATCGCCGTCTTCCGCCAGCGGCACACCATCGACCTCAACCGCATCAATCTGATGCGTTGGTAAAGCCGCCCATGCTCGAGCTCCTCTGGCTGATCCCGCTCCTGCCCATCGCCGGCGCCGCCTTGAACGGCTGCCTCGGCCGCAATCCACCGAAGGCGCTGGTCACCGTCCTCAACATCGGCGCGCCACTCCTCTCGCTGCTTCTCGCCCTCGGCTGCCTGTGGGAGTACGCGCAGCAGGTGAATCCCGCCTCCTTCGAGCGGATCTACTACGCCTGGACGACCGGAGCTGCCGGCTCCTTTCACATCGACGTCGGCTTCCTGCTCGATCCGCTGTCGGCGGTGATGCTCTTCGTGGTCACCTTCGTCGGCTTCTGGATCCACATCTACTCGGTCGGCTACATGGGGCACGACGCGGGCTACCGGCGCTATTTCGCCTACCTGAACCTGTTCATGGGCGCCATGCTGCTGCTCATCCTGGGCAACAACTACGTGGTGATGTTCGTCGGCTGGGAGGGCGTCGGCCTCTGCTCCTACCTGCTGATCGGCTTCTACTATGAGCAGACGTTCCCGCCCTTCGCCGGCAAGAAGGCGTTCATCGTCAACCGCATCGGCGACTTCGCGTTTCTGATCGGCGTCTTCACGCTGGTGGAAAAATTCGGCACGCTCCAGTACACCGAGCTGTTCCCGAAAATCGTCGCGCAGCCGAGCCTGGTGACCGCGCCGTACGCGCTGGGCCTCACCGTCGCCGGCTTCATCGCGCTCTGCTTCTTCGTCGGCGCCATGGGCAAGAGCGCGCAGATCCCGCTTTACGTCTGGCTGCCGGACGCCATGGCGGGTCCGACGCCGGTCTCGGCGCTCATCCACGCCGCGACGATGGTCACGGCGGGCGTCTACATGGTGGTGCGCACGAACATCCTCTACCAGCTCGCGCCGGGGGTCTCCCAATTCGTCGCGGTGATCGGCGCCGCGACGGCGATCTTCGCGGCCTCGATCGGCCTGACGCAGACGGACATCAAAAAGGTGCTCGCCTACTCCACCGTCTCGCAGCTCGGCTACATGTTCCTGGCGGCGGGTCTCGGGGCCTACTCGGCGGCGGTCTTCCATCTCGGCACGCACGCCTTCTTCAAGGCGCTCCTCTTCCTGGGCTCCGGCTCGGTCATCCACGCCATGGGCGGCGAGCAGGACATGACGAAGATGGGTGGCCTCAAGGGGCCGCTGAAGCAGACGTTCCTGACCTTCGTGGCCGGTGCCCTGGCGATCGCCGGCATCTTCCCCTTCGCCGGCTTCTTCAGCAAGGACGAGATCCTGCATGCCGCGGCGGCGCCGGGCCGGTGGCCGCTCTATTTCATTGGCCTGATCACGGCGGGAATGACGGCGTTCTACATGTTCCGCGCGGTGTTCCTCACTTTCTGGGGCCGCTTTCGGGGAACCCATGAGCAGGAGCACCACCTGCACGAGTCGCCGTGGAGCATGACGATCCCGCTGTGGATTCTGGCCATCGGAGCGGTGACCACGGGCTTCCTCGGCTGGCCCGGCGAGCACAACTGGCTGCATCATTTTCTGGCGCCGGTCATCCAGCGCCCCGCGGGCGCTCCGGAGCTGCCCGAGCATGAGATCAACGGGTGGCTCCTGGCCTTGATCGCCCTCGCGGTGGCCGGCGCCGCGATCTGGTACGCCTGGCGGGTCTATGGCGGCGACCGCGGGACGGCCGGCGACCGGACGTTCGCGCGGCGCCTCCCGCCGCTCCAGCGCCTGCTGGCTGACAAGTACTACGTCGACGAGATCTATGACGCGGCCGTCGTCCGCCCGCTGGCCGCGCTGTCGACGTTCTTCTGGGCAAAGGTCGACGTGCTGCTCATCGACGGGTCGGTCAGCACCGCCGCCGCGACGGCGCGGGTGACCGGCGAGGTGGGCCGCTTCACGACCACCGGCAACGTGCGCAACTACGCCCTGTACTTCTTCGTGGGCGTGATCCTGCTCTTCCTCTGGCTGATTCTCTAATTATGGACACCGTCCTCGATCTCCTCCTCGGCAACACGCTCACCCGCCTGGTGTTCTTCCCGGCGGCGGCCTGCCTGCCCCTGCTCTTCTTCCCGCGGAGCGCCGCCCGCGCCACCAAGGTCTACGTGCTGGCCGCCTCGCTCGTGGAGGTGGTCTTCGGCCTGCTGTACCTGGGCGCGCATCTCGCGGCGGACGGCACGTTCCCGACGGTGCATGACGGCGGCGCCCGCTTCACATGGGTGCCGAGCTTCGGCATCGGCTACGACCTCGCCATGGACGGCATCTCGATGCCGCTGGTGATGCTCGGCATCTTCCTGGTGCCCATCGTCATCCTCGGCTCGTGGAAGGGGATCGAGCGCAACTGGCCGGCCTTCGGCGCCGCGCTGCTGCTGCTCACCACCGGCGTGCTCGGCGCGCTGCTGGCGGCGGACCTCTTCCTCTTCTATGTCTTCTGGGAAGTGATGCTGATCCCGATGTACCTGCTGATCGGCATCTGGGGCGGCGAGCGGCGGATCTACGCGGCGGTCAAGTTCTTCCTCTACACCATGGCGGGCAGCCTGCTGATGCTGATCGCCATCCTGTGGATGGCCTGGTCGTTCAAGAACCTGAACGGCGGCGTCTGGAGCTTCGCCTACGCGGACATGCTGCGCCTCCAGTTCCCGCTGCACCAGCAGATCTGGCTCTTCGGCGCCTTCGCGCTGACCTTCGCCATCAAGGTGCCGATGTTCCCGTTCCACACCTGGCTGCCCGACGCGCACGTCGAGGCGCCCACGGGCGGCTCGGTGATCCTCGCCGGCATCCTGCTCAAGCTCGGCACCTACGGCTTCCTGCGCTTCGCCCTGCCGCTCTTCCCGCAGGCCAGCAAGGCCGCGCAGCCACTCCTCGTGGCTCTCGCGGTGATCGGCATCCTCTATGGCGCGCTGGTCGCCTGGGTGCAGACGGACATGAAGAAGCTGGTGGCCTACTCGTCCATCGCCCACCTCGGCTTCGTGATGCTGGGGCTGATGGCCTTCGACCTCCTGGCCTGGCAGGGCGCGCTCCTCCAGATGGTCAACCACGGCCTGTCGACCGGCGCGCTCTTCCTCCTCGTCGGCTTCCTCTACGACCGGCGCCACACCAAGAAATTCGAGGAATTCGGAGGCCTCGCCAAAGTGATCCCGGTCTTCGCCTTCTTCCTGGTCTTCTCCACCCTCGCCTCGGTGGGCCTGCCGGCGCTCAACGGCTTCGCGGGCGAGTTTCTGATCCTCACCGGCAGCTACCGCGCGCTCGGCTGGCCGGTGGCGCTGGCGACCTTCGGCGTCGTGCTCGCCGCGATCTACCTGCTCAAGATGCTTCAGCTCACCATCTGGGGGCCACTGACGAAGGATGAGAACCGCGGTCTCTCCGATCTCTCCTTCCGCGAGATCGCCGCCCTCGTCCCGCTCTGCGTCTTCATGCTGTGGATCGGCGTCGCGCCGAACCGCTTCCTGGAGCCCAGCCGGCCGGCGCTCGCAGCGACGCTCGCCGCCTTCAACGAGCGGCTCGCCGAGCCCGAGGTCGCCACGGTGACGTTACGCGGCGATGCGAAGCCGGCCGATCGGATCGCCATCAAGATGGCGGAGGCCGGACGATGAGCCGCGCCGATCTGATCAGCCTGCTGCCGGAGATGATCCTCTGTGGCGGCGGCATCCTGATCCTCCTCCTCGAAGCGATCGGCCCGGCTCTCCGGCGCGCCTTCACGGCGCTCGCCCTGCTCACCGTCGGCCTCGCCGTCTGGGGCGCCTGGATGGCCTGGAGCGCCACCGGCAGCGCGGACACGGTGCTGACCTGCAACGGCCTCCTGGAGACGAGCGGCGTCACCTACGCCCTGACGCTGGTGATCCTGCTCGCCACCGGCCTCTGCCTCCTCGCCTCCCAGGGCTACCTGCGGCGCGAGCGCATCCTCGCCGGCGAGTACCACGCCCTGCTCCTCTGGTGCGCGGTCGGCCTGCTCCTCATGCTGCGGGCGACGGAGCTGCTGACCGTCTTCCTGTCGCTCGAGCTGCTCTCGCTCTGCCTCTACTGCCTCGCCGCCTTCCACCGCCGGCTGACGGTGGGGACGGAGGCGGCGATCAAGTACTTCCTGATGGGCGCCTTCGTGAGCGCCTTCGTGCTCTACGGCATCGCGCTGGTCTTCGGCGCCACCCACAGCACCCGCTTCAGCGGCATCGCCGAGTCGATCGCCGCGATGTCGAGCGTGCCGCCGACGCTCAGCCTCGGCGTCCTGATGCTGGTCGCCGGCTTCGGCTTCAAGATGAGCGTGGTGCCGTTCCACGCCTGGTCGCCGGACACCTACCAGGGGGCGCCGTCGCCGTTCGTGGCCTTCCTCTCGGTGGCGCCGAAGGTGGCGAGCGCGCTGGTGCTCTGGCGCCTCCTCGACGTGGTGGCCGGCGCCGGCGTGCCGGGAGTGGCGGCGAAGTGGTCCGGCGTGGTGGCGGTGCTCTCCGTGCTCTCCATGCTGGCGGGCAACCTGCTGGCCCTGGTGCAGAGCGACATCAAACGCATGCTCGCCTACTCCGGCATCGCGCACATGGGTTACCTGCTCCTCGCCCTGGTGACCATGGACCGCGCGTCGCTGATGCCGGTCATCGTCTACCTGCTGGCCTACGTGCTGATGAACGCCGGCGCCTTCACGGTGATCGGGATGCTCTACGACAAGCCCAATGAGCAGCACCTGATCTCCGATCTCTCCGGCTGGGGCTACCGCTACCCGCTCCTCGGCGGCTGCCTCGCGGTCTGCATGCTGTCGCTGGGCGGCATCCCGTCGACCATCGGCTTCATCGGCAAATACGTGGTCTTCCTCAATGCGGTGGGAGACGGCCTGGTCGGCCTCGCGATCCTCGGCGTGCTGGCGAGCCTGATCGGCGTCTTCTACTACTTGCGTGTCGTGTACGTCCTCTTCATGCAGCCGGAGGAGAAGCAGCCGGAAGGTCTGCTCATCGACGGCTGGGGCCGCGCCGCGGCGGTCCTGGCCGCGCTGGGGACCCTGGTGCTCGGCCTCTGGCCCAACGGGATTTTGCAGTGGCTTCTCGAGGCAACCGCGTCGAAGTGATCGACAACGAGGAGGTCTCTCCTCTCACCCTCAACCGGTTGTCGTTCTATCTCCGCTGCCTGCGCCATCTGCAGGAGCAGGAGATCAAGCGCATCTCGTCCCAGGAGCTGGCGCGCCGCTACCATCTCTCGGCGACCCAGATCCGCAAGGACCTGGCGCAGTTCGGCGAGTTCGGCATCCGCGGCGTCGGCTACGACGTGGACGCCCTCGCCGAGCACCTGAACGCCCTCCTCGGGCTCGACCATCCGCACGCCATGCTCATCGTCGGCATGGGCAATCTGGGCAGCGCCCTCGCCCAGTATCTCGGCTTCAACTACGGCGCCTTCAACGTCGTCGCCGGCGTCGACAACGATCCGCAGAAGATCGGCCGCAAGGTCGGCAGCTTCGTCATCCGCCCCACCGAAGACCTCGCCGCCGTGGTGGGCGAATCCGGCGCCGAGATCGGCGTCCTCGCCGTCCCCGCCGAAGCCGCCCAGGAGAACTACGACCGCCTCGCCGACGTCGGCATCAAGGCGGTCCTCAACTTCGCTCCCGTCCGCGTCAAACGCCGGCCCGGGGTGCCGCTCAAGAACGTCGACCTGCGGATCAATCTCGAAGAGCTGGCTTTCTTCCTGCGGGTGTAGGCGACGCTCAATACGGATTCTGATCGATCACGCCGTTGTTGACGCTGCGCAGGTAGTAGCCCGTGGTCGGCCGGCTCGCCAGGTTGAAGGTGCCGCCGGCCGCGACTTTCCAGATTTTGTAATTGGAATAGGTCAACGGCGTGCCGGCGACGCAGGTCTCGGGCGCGTGGTCGGCGAGGATGAAGTAGGCCGGGCCGTCGCCGACGACGGTGGCGAGGCCGGTGCGGCTGACTTCGACGGAGGTCACCTCGTTGACCGCGATGGACAGGGCGCTCGCCGCTTTGCCGTCCTTGATCTGGCGGGCCAGGAAGGCGAGAGTCCGCCCCATGCGGTCACGGGTCACGAAGTGGGAGTCGGTGATGGTGCTCTGCAGGTTGGCCCAGTGGAAGAAGTCGTAGGTGAAGGTCACATAGCGATGGTAGGGATTGGCCAGCGCCTCGCTGGACAGGACGCTCCCCGTGCAGGCGTCGTAGGTGAAGTCGCCCTGGATGGCCAGGCCGGCGCTGGTGCCGCCGACGCCGCCGCCCTTGGCGTAGACGAATTCGGTCGCCGTCTCTACCTTGGTCCCTTTGAACAACGTCGTGTAGTCGCACTGGTCGCCGCCGGCATAGAAGACCACCTCGGCGTTCTTGATCGTCGTCTCGACGGCTGTCGTGTTGGCGTCCGCGGCCTTGGTGATGACCAGGGTCTCGACCGAGTCGACGCCGTTCATGGCGTAGATGTAGTCGTTGTAGCCGTTGGACCCGGTGACGCGCAGGATCACCACGTCGATCTTGGTCGAGCAGCTCGTGCAGCCGCGCACCTGGTCGATCATCCACTGGAGAGCCGCGTCGACGTCGGTCCCGCCGCCGCCGAGATCGTGGACCGGCCCGGCCAGGGAGACCACGACGTCGGCGGCATTGCCGGTCAGGTAGCGGGTGACCTTGGCGTGGGCGGGGATGGCCAGAATGACAGCAAGCAGCAGGCACAGCAGGGCTCTCTTCATGCGTCTCTCCTCCTCAGGACTCGTCATTGGAAGGCCCCCCGGCTCCGCCGAAGCCCGACGCCGGGCGGCGGGTGAGGGTCCCTACCGTATAGAGTGCCGTGAGGGCGGGCGGAACGCGCCGGGTGGAAGGATCTCACCCCCTCGGCGCCTTCTCGAGATCGCCGAGCTCTGCCGTTGTTCATCCACTACTTGACAGCCGCCACCCAGGGATGTAGGCTTTCCCTGCCTTGTGAGCCATGGATGGCTCGGGGCCTGCCGGAAACACAAGAAAAAACTCATCGAACAAGGGGGCCTGGTGATCTGGGTCCTTTTGTGTTTCTGGTGGAACCAACAGAAAGAGAGAACAACAGAATGCGTAACACAGGCCGAGTGAAGTGGTTCAACGACAGCAAGGGTTTCGGTTTCATCACGCCGGAGGACGGGCAGAAGGATTGCTTCGTGCACCACTCGGCAATTCAGGGATCCGGTTTCAAGAGCCTCGCCGAAGGTGACCGCGTCGAGTTCGACATCGTGGCCGGCAACAAGGGCCCCGCTGCGGCGAACGTCGTCAAGATCGCCTAAGGCTGTCGCGTCCTCCGGGACGCGATGGAAAATGGGCCACCTCTCTGGGGTGGCCCTTTTTCTTTTCCGGCCCCTTCCTACCCCGCCCGTTCCACCAACACCAGAGTGACGTCGTCGGCCAGCGGGCGCCCCGCGCCATGGGCGCGGACGAAATCCAGGAGAGCGTCCAGGACGTCGCCGGCGGGGCGATGGGCCAGCGCGGCGAAAGCGCTCTCCAGGGCGTCGAGACCGAGCTCCTGCTCCGCCGGATTGCGGATCTCGAACGCGCCGTCGGTGTAGGCCAGCAGGCGGTCGCCGGGGCGGATCTCGACTTCGAACGACGGGAGCGCGCGGCTGCGGAAGAGCCTGTGGAGCAGCGGGCCGGTCGCGGGGAGACGCTCGACCGCGCCGCTCCCGGAACGCCAGAGGAAGAGCGGCGGATGGCCGGCGTTGAAGGCGCGGAGGCGGCCGTCTCTCCCCAGGAGGCCGTAGATCATCGTGGCGCAGGTGGCGCCTTCCAGGAACTCGGCGTCCTCCAGGACCTGTGCCGCCACCCGCTCGGGCTCGGCGCCCCGCCGCCAGGCGGCGCCCAGGGTCGAGCGCAGCATCCCGGCATACATGGCCGCGCTCACGCCGTGGCCGACGACGTCGCAGACGGCGAGGACCAGCCCCTGCGTTTCATCCTCGGCCCCGTCCTGCGATTGCGCCAGCCAGAAGTCGCCCCCCAGGGCGTCGCAGGTGAGCAGGCGGCCTTCGACCCGCCAGCCGGCGCCGGCCACCGGATCGTGCGGCACCAGGCTCTGCTGGAAGAGGCGCGCCTTCTCCAGGTCCGCCGCCAGCGCCTGGGCATAGCGCTCCTTGGCGAAGCGCTCGCGCTGCAATTGAAGGCAGCGCTCCACCAACGCCAGCAGCACGCGGCGGTCGAACGGTTTGAAGAGGAAGTAGAAGGCCCCCTCCTCCAGTGAGCGGAAGAGCTTCTCGTCCGGCTCGGAGATCGAGCCGGTGATGAGGATCACGTCCATCAGCGGCCGGCGCTCGCGGAGAGCCTTGCACAGGGTGTAGCCGTCGCCGTCCTTGAGCCTCACGTCCACCAGCGCGAGGTCGAAACGCTCGGCGTCCACCCGCGCCAACGCCTCGGTGGTGCCGGGCACCGCTTCGACCCGGTAGGAGGGCCGCAGGACGCGCTCCAGCGTCCACCGCAGCGCCGGCTCGTCGTCCACCACCAGGATTCGTTCAGATAGGCCGCGCTCCGGTCCGCTCATGTCACCTCTTCCATTTCACTCCCGATGGCCTCGTCGCCGGCGAGGCGCAGCGTCACCGTGACGCGCGTCCCCCGGTCCGGAGCGCTGTCGATGTCCAGGCGGCCGCCGTTCTGCCAGGTGAGAGCGCGGCAGATGGCGAGGCCCAGGCCCGTGCCGCCCTGTTTGGTGGAGAAGAACGGCTCCTGCACTTTCTCCAGAAGATCCGGACGGATCCCCGGGCCGTCGTCCTCCACGGTCAGCAGCGCGCGGCCGTCCTCGATACGGGTCGTCAGGCTCACCCGCCCCGGCTCGGCCTTCTCGCCTTTCTCGGCTTTCTCAGCCAGGGCCTCCAGGGAGTTGGTGACCAGGTTGAGCACGATGTGCTGCAGATCCTGGCGCGAGAAGCGGACAGCCGCCAGATCCTCGGCGAGATCGAGCACCGTCTCGACGCCGCGCCGCTGCGCCTGGCCCTGGACGAACGGCAGGGTCTCCAGCACCACCTGATTGAGGTCCACGGCGCCGTCCGTCCCCCGGCCGGCGCGCGCCACGCGCAGCATGTTGGAGAAGATGCGCTGGCAGAGCAGCGCCTTCTCCAGCACGACTTCGAGATCCTGGTCGAGGATATAGAGATCGAGGACACCGCCGGCGAGGTCCTCGCGCACCTGCTGCACCAGGGGCAGGATCGTCCCCACCGCGTTGTTGACGTCGTGGGCGACGGCGCTCGCCAGGGTCACCAGGGTGGCCTTGAGCTCCGCCTGGAGAGCCTGCCGCTCCAGCGACAGATTCAGCCGCGCGTTGCGGATCGACACCGCCGCCGCGGGCAGGAAGCGCTCCACCACCGCCTCGTCCCGGCGGTCGAAGGGGCGCCGTTTCCAGGCGGCGATCTTGAGCAAGCCGAAGAACTCGCCGCCGAAGAAGAGCGGCGCGCAGAGCAGGCTCGCCGGCGCCGGGATGCCCCGTCCGCGGTGGTAGCTCAGCATGTCCCAGAACGGATCGCCGCCGCCGTCCCCGGTGAGCCGGCGGATCCCCGGCGCCAGCTCCAGAGCTTCGATCATGGCGTGCGGGATCGGGATCTCGTGCCCGACGAACGAGCTCTTCCCCTTCATCCACACGATCTTCTCGGCCTCGATGCGCAGCGCGCCGCTCCCCGGCTCCCAGGTGAGCAGGGCGGACGAGTGGTCGTAGTCCACGAGCTGGTGCAGGCTGTCGAGGATCTGGTAGGCGAGATCGCGCGGGCGCAGCTCCGAGACCACCTTGCCGCGGATGCGGTCGAGCACCCGGGCGAGGCGCATCTCCTCCCGGCGGGCGAGCTCCTTGGCGAGAACGCCGCACAGGCGGTCGAGAGTCCGGCGCGCTCCCTGGCCGAGCCCGCCGTCGCGCCGCGCGACCCCCACCACCGCCACCTTGCGGCCCAGGGAGGTGACGCGCGCGAGCACCACCGACGGGTTCGGCGCCGGGCGTCCGCCGCGCAGGAACATCGACGTCCGCCCGCGGTCGCACAGGTCAGGATCGCCGCGCAGGCTCAGCATCTCCCCGCTCTCCCCCGCCACCCACGCGCAATCCGCCCCCATGCGCAACATCACCGCCTCGGCGAAATGGCCGATGAGCTTGCGCTGCGGCCCGATGCTCTGGAGGTTGCTCTCCAGGATCTGAGCCAGCAGCTCGGGCGGGGCTTTCCTCAGGTCGATCATTGCAGGAAGTGCTTCAGGGCATGCAGGACTGAGGAGGATAGCATGAAGGCCGGAATGCTGTAGAGTGCGGCGCCATGGCCCAGGACGAATTTCTCCCGCTGCGCGAGACGCTGCAAGAGGTCCTCGCCGCGACGCCGATGACGGCGCGCGACATCGAGGACCGGCTCGGCATCGGCCACGGGATGCTGAGGCGGCTGCTGGACGGCTCCGTCGAGCTCCGGCTCCACCATCTCACCGGCTTCGCCCGGTTGCTGGAGATCGATCCCAGGGAGCTCCTGGCGCTCGAGAGCCCGGAGTGGACGGTGCGGTACCGGCTCATCGACTGGATGAGCCCGCAGCGCCGTCAGAAAATGGCGCCGGCTCTCCAGACGAATCATTCCGAGGAGACAGCGGCGACGATTCGAGCGATCGTGCGCGAAGAGCTCGCCCACCACGGGCTCAAGCAAGAGAAAGCGCCCTCCGCTCCGAAACGAAGGTGACCGCCCGCTTCCCGCGCCTCATCGGTCCGCCCGGCGCCCTGTTCTTCCACGCGACGCCCCGTTCTTCCACACAACGCCCCGTTCTTCCACAAAACGCCCTGTTCTTTCCACCCGGCGCCTTATTGGCCCACGCGACGCCTTATCGGTCGGCACGACGCCTTATCGGTCCGGAATAAGCCGTCAAGCCCGGGAAAACACCGTCGCGCCGGGCGCGACGGGCTCCGCTCGCGCGCGAGCAGAGCGCTCGTTCCCTTGCACCGCCGGGAGCCCCCCAAGACCGCAGGGCGCCGCCATCCTTACTTCTCTCCGGCTATACTGATCTTGGTAAGGAGGAAGCTGATGGCAACCAGCACTTTGACGTCGAAAGGTCAGGTCACGATCCCCAAAGAGGTCAGGGATCGCATGGGCTTGACCGAGGGGGTCAGGCTCGAGTTCGTGTTCGACGAGCAGGGGCGGCTGATCGTCCGACCCGAGACCACGGATCCGCTCGGGCGGCTCCCGGGCTTGCTGAGGCACCTCGCACCGGAACGGCCGGTGAGCGTCGAGGAGATGCGCGAGGCGGTTTTGCGGCGCGCCAGGGAGAAGCACGCGGCTGGAGGCGAGTCTTGATCGCTCTGGATACGAATATCGTCGTCCGCCTGATCGTTCAAGACGCACCCGGACAAGTCGTGATCGCGGAGCGCATCCTCCGCAACGCCTTCGAACGCCGGGAGCCCTGCTTTCTCTCCGATCCCGTTCTCTGCGAGCTGGAATGGGTTCTGACGAGCTGCTACAAGGCACAGCGCATCGAGATTCTCGCGGCTCTTCAGGAGCTGCTGGCCCGGGAGCTGTTCCACTTCGAGGACCGAGACGCCGTGCAGAAGGCCCTCGACGCCTATCAAGCCGGCAAGGCCGACTTTTCCGACTACCTCATCGGAGCGAAAGGACACGCGAACGGCGCGACAACGACGTTCACCTTCGACGGAAATCTGCGCGGCCGGACCGAATTCACGGCTCTGAAGGTGTAAGCGCGAGACCGACGCTTGCCTCGCCCGGCCTACACCCGCGGCTGCCGTCACCTCTGGTAGACTGGACGCACTATGACGGAAGTCGGTGTCGAATCCCTGAAAGATCACCTGGCCGATTACCTGAAGCGAGTCCAGGATGGGGAGCGGATCGTCATCACAGAGCACGGGCACTCCATCGCTCTGCTGATCTCGATCGAGGGGAACGCAACAGCACGACGAGCCTGGAAGCTTGTCGAGAGCGGAGCCGCCAGTTGGAGAGGCGGCAAGCCCTCAGGATCGCGCCAGCGACCACGAAACCGCGGCAAGAGCGCATCCGACATCGTCCTGGAAGACCGCCGTTGATCCTCTACCTCGACACCAGCAGCCTCATCAAGCTCTATGTCGAAGAGAGTGGCTCCGAGGCACGGAGCGCTCTCGCGCGCATCCGGCGTGAAGGTGGGCTCACGTCCGAGGAGCACGCTCTGACCAAAGCCAATTTGGATGAGGACTGGCCGGATTATCTCGCTCTCGAGGTCACACCGGCGGTCTGGCAAGCCGCGGGTGACTTGGCGGAGAAGCACGCCCTCCGAGGGTTTGACAGTCTCCACCTTGCATCACTCCTCCACTTGGCCGGTGAAGATCTTGGCGAGCCCGTCCAATTCTCCTCATTCGACGACCGGCTGAGTGGTGCTGCACGAGCGGAGACAGGACCTTGACAGGCGCCCGGGCCTGCCCTTGCACCCTCGTTCCGAGCCGACTGGATCTGGTAGCCGCACGTTGAGGTGGCCGGTAAGGGAGAAGAATCATCCGATCAGAGGGGGACAACATCGCGCGCATCAACGGGTGATACCCTGAGAGGTCAGACCGTCATGTTCCCGTTCTCCCTTCCTCACGCCGACAAGCTCTTCAAACGCTATTTCGATCGTTGGTATTCGCCGGCAGATCGACAGGCCAAGGGGTTCATTGCGACGCGACCCGATATGCTCGCCGCGCCCGCCCTCGTCGGTGGAGACGCTGGAAGCGTATCCCTGCTGTCGCCGGAAGACTCTGCTCATGCATTACAGCAGGTGGCCTCGATGCTCGATGCCGCACGCGGTGATTGGCCGACGTATCTGGCGGTGCGCGATCCGATCGATATTCACTGGGTTGAAGCATTTGACGCCTATTACGACAAGAAGCAGGTGAAGGGCCTCATCGCGCGTTCTGCGCCACACGACTTTGGCAACGACTACCTCGTGACCGCCTGCGAATTCGGCTCAGTCTTGGGACACGTGTTGAAGCAGCGGCTCGATCGACTTGAATGGGTGGCCGCGCATCCCTACTGGGAGTGCTCACTACTTGATCCGCGCACAGGGAACCTCATCCCCGTCTTCCACTGGGCGATCAAGAAGCTGAGCAGCTATGGCCTGGATGATGGATTTGGGGACAAGATCGAGGCATGTCTTCGGTTGCTCGACAGCGAGTCGGAGGGCCGGGCGTGACCTCAGGAGAATCACCCCAGCCGCACCTTCAAGCTATCTAACAAATTGAGCGCCGCGAGCGGCGTCAGGCGGTTGACGCTCGGTCCAGAAGGCGTGGGAGACGCCCGCCTCCTGCAGAACCGCCGCCACTCGGGCGAGAAGAGTCGTCCGATCAGCTCGGACATGCACTTGGAGGAGGTTCGCCCGGCTCGCCTGCGTCTCTCAAGAAGCCGAATCGCGGTCTCGCGGTCGAGGCCGTTCGCCAGCCGGAAGCGCTCGACGCCTTCCTCACCAAACCGGAGCACCAGCGCGATCCGCTCGTCGATGGAGAGCCGATTCGTCTCTTCCCGGAGCTCGGCGCGGAGGTCGGCGGCAACGGATTTCATGAGATCGGCAGCGCTCGAAGCGAGACCTCGCCTCCTTCAAAGATACGAACGGTCAACTCGTGACCATACAGCAGCCTCATGCCGACCAGGGGATCGGTCGTCGAGGCGTCTACCGGAATGCGACGCAACCCGCCGTCCCAAATGATCATTGCCTCGTGGACATTGAACAAAGTAGCGCTACCATCTCCGAGCACAGCGCTGCTGCGCCGGCGGAAAGGCAGACGGAGCGCTGCAATGAGATCGGGGGGAAGGGTAAGGAAACCTGTATATCCCGTGTCGACGACAGCCTCGATGTCCTGCTCGACATCCAAGAAACCTCGCACGGTGAGGGGTACGACGGCTTCGCAAAAAGCATTGACTTGGCCAACGATCATCTGTCAGGCCGCCGCCATCTTGTAGCGGGTGCCGAAACGGCGTGCGTGCCGGGAGCCGGCCTGCCTCATCCAGATTTGCGCATCCGGAATTCTGGCAAGCAGCCGGTCCGAGGCGGCGATTTCATCCCGATCCATCTCCCAATCTCCTGTCTCGATATCGATCAGGACAAGCTTTCCTTCGTCCTCTGGCCGGAGGTGTGGGAGCACAACGTGGTCATAGATCTCGTCTCCACGCCGGGCAACTTCTTCGATGTCGTAACGGGGCTGAGGTACCGAGGCCATGATGTTTATTTCCTCCGGAACACATTATACCAGCTCGCCGCCCTCTACCCCAGCCGTACCTTCAAGCTATGCAACAAATTGAGCGCCGCGAGAGGCGTCAGCCGCTCGACGTCCGTGTCCCGCAGCACGCCGGCCACGATCTGCTCGGGCGGTGTGAACAGCGTGAGCTGGGCCGGCTGCTCGGGTGCCGCCGGGGCTTTGCTGCCGCGGGCCAGGCGCGGCTTGCCGGTCATGTCGTATTCCTGGGACTCCAGGTTGGCGAGGATCTCTCCGGCTCTCGCGATCACCTCGCCGGGCAGGCCGGCCAGTCTCGCGACGTGGATGCCGTAGGACTTGTCGGCGCTGCCGGCGACGACGCGGCGGAGGAAGACGATGCGGTCTTCCCACTCTTTCACGGCCATGGTGCGGTTGACGATGCGCGGCAGGAGGGTGGCGAGCTCGGTGAGCTCGTGGTAGTGGGTGGCGAAGAGGGTCTTCGGACGGCGGTGCTCGTGGAGGTACTCGACGATGGCCCAGGCGAGGGAGAGGCCGTCGAAGGTGGCGGTGCCGCGGCCGACCTCGTCGAGGATGACCAGGCTCTTGGACGTCGCGTGGCGGAGGATGTTGGCGGTCTCGATCATCTCCACCATGAAGGTGGACTCGCCGCGGGCGAGGTCGTCCGAGGCTCCGACTCTCGTGAAGATGCGGTCGACGACGCCGATCGAGGCCTCTTCGGCGGGGACGAAGCTGCCGGCCTGGGCCATGAGGACGATGAGGGCGACCTGGCGCAGATAGGTGGACTTGCCGCCCATGTTCGGGCCGGTGAGGAGGACGATCTGCGATTTTTCGTTGTCGAGCTCGGCGTCGTTGGGGACGAAGACGTCGCGGCTCGCCTGCTCGACGACCGGATGGCGCCCTTCGCGCAGAACGAGCGGCTCCCCCGCCGCGTGCATGCGCGGGCGGACGTAGCGGTGGCGGGCGGCGACCTCGGCGAAGGCGGCGAGGGTGTCGAGGGTGCCGAGGGCGTCGGCGAGGGCGGTGAGGCCCTGGGCCGCTGCGGCGACGACGGCGGTGAGCCGGCGGAAGAATTCCTGCTCCAAGTGGATCTGGCGCTCTTCGGCGGAGAGGATCTGCTCTTCCAGCTCCTTGATCTCCGGGGTGACGTAGCGCTCGGCGTTGACCAGGGTCTGCTTGCGGATGTAGTCCGCCGGGACTCTTTCCTGATTCGCCCGCGTGACTTCCAGGTAGTAGCCGAAGACCTTGTTGAAGCGGATCTTGAGCGACGAGATGCCGGTGCGCTCTTTTTCCCGGACCTCGAGGGCCAGGATGTGGCGCTTGCTGTCGCGGGTGAGGGAGCGGTACTTGTCGAGCTCCTCGTCCACTCCGGCGGCGATGACTCCGCCGTCCTGAAGGCTGGGGGAAGGCGCCTCTTCGAGGACGCGGGCGAGCTCGGCGTGGAGAGCCGTCAGTGGATCGACGGCGGCGATGCGGGCGAGGAGCGGCGCCTCCGCCGGTTCCAGAGCATGCTCCAGATCGCCCTGGGCGGTCTTCAGCTCGGCGAAGATGCCGGGCACCTCGGCGAGGCCGTCGCGCAGGCCGGCGGCCTCGCGCGGGGTGAGGGTGCCGAGGACGGCGCGGGTGAGGAGACGCTCGGGATCGCCGATCCGGGAGAGGCGCTCGCGCAGACGTTCGCGGCGCGGATTGTCGGCGGCCAGGGCGCCGACGGCGCGGTGGCGCTCGGCGATGGCTTCGGGATCGACGAGCGGGCGGCGCAGCCATTCGCGCAAGGTCCGGCCGCCCGGGGCGGTGACGGTGCGGTCGAGGACGCCGAGGAGAGTGCCGCGGCGGCGGGCGGCGGCCGGACCCGCCGTCGCTCCGGTCCCCTCTTTTGTGCTGCGGAAGACTTCCAGGTTGGTGAGCGTGGCGGCGTCCAGGATCAGGCGGTCCCGGGCTTCCTGCACGGCGAGGCCGCGGACGTGCTCGAGGCGGCTCTTCTGGGTCTCCTGGGCGTAGGCGAGGGCGGCGGCGGCGGCGCGCACGGCGGGCTCTCCCTCCTCCAGGCCGAAGCCGCGCAGGGAGCCGGCGCCGAACTGGCGCAGGAGGAGGTCGCCGGCGCGCTTGGGATCGAAGAGGCGGTCGCCGGGCAGGACGGTGCGGCACGGGCACTCGCGCTCGGCCCACTCGACGACCGCCGGCGGGAAGCTTTCGATGCCGGAGGCGGCGTGAAAGAGGATCTCGCGGGGGCGGATCAGGGCGAGATCCTCGACGGCGTCCTCGGCGCTCTTCCAGCGGCGGACGTAGAAGGTGCCGGTCGAGAGGTCGAGGAAAGCGCCGCTTCCAGAGTCCGCTTTACCCCGATCATCCCAGACCAAACCGGCGAGGAGGTTCTCTTCCTTGCTGTCGAGGAGCTCGGGATCGCTCAGGGTGCCCGGGGTGACGACGCGGGTGACCTCGCGGCGGACCAGACCCTTGGCCAGGGCGGGATCTTCCACCTGGTCGCAGATCGCCACCTTGAGGCCGGCGGCGAGGATCTTGCCCAGGTAGGATTCGAGGGCGTGGTGCGGGATGCCGCACATCGGCGCCTCGTTCTCGCCACCGCGATTGCGGGCGGTGAGCTGGACCTCCAGGAGGGGCGCCGCGGTGCGGGCGTCTTCGAAGAACATCTCGTAGAAGTCGCCCATGCGGATCATCAGCAGGGCGTCCGGATACTCGGCCTTGACCTCCAGATACTGGCGGAGCATCGGGGTGAGGGAACCGAGGGCTGGCAGGGGCAGGGAAGACATCGAAACAGAGTATATCCGCCCATCCGTCTTATACTTCCCCGCAATGTCATCTCCGACCGCAGAGGCTCCCCTCCTCCTCGCTCTCGACACCGCCTCGCCCACGGTCAGCGTCGCCCTCGCCCGCGGCCGGGAGCTGCTCGGCACGCGTTCGATGGCGATGGAGCGCTCGTCGATGCAGCTCCTCGGCCTGGTGCGCGAGGTGCTCACCGACGCCGGAGCGCGCCCGGCCGATCTCGGCGGCGTGGTGGCGCTGCGCGGTCCGGGCAGCTTCACCGGCGTGCGCATCGGCCTCGCCACCGTCCTCGGTCTCCACCAGGCCCTCGGCATGCCCGCCACGGCGCTCGACACCCTCCGCGTTCTCGCCGCAAGCTGTGGAGAGGGGCCGGGGGTGAGGGGCATCCTTGCCGTCGTCGACGCCCTGCGCGGCGACTGGAGCGCGCAGGCGTTCACCGCCGAGCCCCTGCCGCGTCCTCTGGGCTCCGATCTTCTGATCCCCGGACAGGAGATCCCCACCCTCGTCCCCGGCAATCCCATGGACTGGATCGTCACCGGCTTCGGCGTCTCCCGGCTCGCCGAGCTGCCTGATTGGCCTCCGGAGCTGCGCCTCGTCGAGGCCGGCCCCCTCGCCGCCGCGGCCGTGCGCCTGGCGGCCGATCCGGAGCTGGCCTGGGACGCGTCGCTCCTCACCGCGCCGCTCTACGCCCGCCCGCCGGCCGTCACCCTGCCCAATGCGCGGAAATCGCCGCGGAAATCGCCGCGGAAATCACCGCCGAGATCCCAGGAGGCCCCGTGCCCCTGACGGTGCGGCTGGTGCTGCCGGAGGACCTGCGGCGCGTCGCCTGGCTCGAAGAGTCGTCGTTCGTCCACTCCTGGCCTTACGATCTGGTGGCCTACGAGCTGACGAATCCGCGCGCCATCCTGTTGCTCGCCGAGCGGGAAGGCGAGCCTGCCGCGGGCTACATCTCCTTGCGCCACGGCGGCGGCGAGGCCGAGATGTTCCGCCTCGCCGTGGCCCCCGAGGAACGCCGCCGCGGCGTCGCGCGCACCCTGGTCGCCGAGGGCCTCGAACGCCTGCGCGCCTTGAAGGTGGAGAGCTGCCACCTGGAGGTGCGCATGGACAACGAAGGCGCCATCGCCTTCTACCGCGCCCTCGGCTTCGCCCGCACCGGCCGGCGCCGCGGCTATTACCAGGACGGCATGGACGCCATGGTGCTGTCGCTGGCGCTTTGAGGCGCGGCGGATCTACCCATCCGCCGGGCGGGGTGTTATCCTCGCCTCAAGGCATGTATGCCGTCGAACCGCACCCGCTTTCTCACCCGTTCCTTTCTTGCCCTCGACAGAGGACGGTCCTTGCGGACCGCTCCCTCCGCTCCATCTATTCAACTCGCACAAAGGAGGCTGAAATGCCGAATCGGGACGATCTCCTGAAAGAGGAGCTGCTCCAGACCGATGTCGAATTCCGTCGCTTGTACGAAGAGCACAAGGAGTACAAGCGACGCCTGGAAGAGCTCAGCCACAAGTCGCTCCTCTCCGAGGAAGACGAAGCCGAAGAGAAGAAGATCAAGCTCCACAAGCTCGTTCTGAAAGACCAGATGGAAGAGATCCTGCGCCACCACCGTGAGTCGCGGGTCACCGCCTGAGCGCACGAAGCGCCCTCTGACGCCATGACGTTCGCGAAAGAAGCCTGGCCCTTCGTCCTGCCGTTCGCCTTCCTGGCGGCGCTCCTCTTCCTGTTCGGCTACCCTGTCTGGGCGGTGGCGGCTCTCGTCGTCGGGCTGCTGGTGCTCCTCTTCTTCCGCGATCCGAAGCGGCATTACGAGGGCGAAGCGGGCTTGGTGATCGCCCCCGCCGACGGGCTGATCACCCGGGTCGACGTGATCGAGGATCCCGAGATGGGTCCCGGCCGCTTCCACCGCGTGGTGACCTTCCTGTCGGTCTTCGACGTGCATGTGCAGAAGGTGCCGGCGGCGGGTGAGGTGACATACTCGCGCCACACGGCGGGCCGCAAGGTGGCGGCCTTCCGGGAGGACGCGGGGGACATCAACGAAAAACACCTCTCCGTGATCCGCCGGACGGACGGAGACTTGGTGGGCGTGCGGCAGATCGCCGGCCTGCTCGCCCGCCGGGTCGTCTGCTACCTCAAGGAGGGCGACCAGGTGCACCGCCGGCAACCCATGGGTCTCATCAAGTTCAGCTCCCGCGTCGACCTGCTGGTGCCGGAGAGCTACAGCGTGCTGGTGAAGAAGGGCGACCGCGTGAAGAACGGCTTCACGCCGATGGCGCTGCCGCCCGGCCGGGAGATCAAGGAGACCGCGCGTTGAGGCCGGCCCTGGCGATCGACCGGCCCAGGGGGAAGATGAGCAACCGCGTGCGGCGCGGGGTCTATCTGTTGCCCAGCATGTTCACCATGGGCAACATGATCCTCGGCTTCTACGCCGTCATCTGCGGCTACCGCGACCACGATTTCCCCAAGGCCGCGATCCTCATCGGCGCCGCCGCGTTCCTCGACTCCCTGGACGGCCGCATCGCCCGCATGACGAACACGGAGAGCGAGTTCGGCAAGGAGTACGACTCGCTCGCCGACGTCCTCACCTTCGGCGCCGCGCCGGCTCTCCTCACCTACTTCTGGGGGCTCGAGGACTTCCATCGCGACTCCTGGCTGATCGGCATGTTCTACGTCGTCTGCACGGCCACCCGCCTGGCGCGCTTCAACGTGCAGACCAAGGTGGTCGACTCCCGCTGGTTCGTGGGCCTGCCGACGCCCGCGGCGGCGGGAGCGGTCTGCTCGCTCCTCTTCTTCTCGCCGCCCGGCGACTACCGGGTGTGGATGCAGGTGCTGGTGGCGACCACCCTGCTTCTGATCGGCGTTCTCATGGTCTCCACCTTCCGCTACTGGAGCCCGAAGCAGCTCGACCTGCGGAAACGGTGGAGCTTCCGCTCCCTGGTGCCGTTCATCGCCGTCGTCCTGGCTCTCGTCTTCCTCCGCGAGGTCGGCTTTCTGATCATCGTCTTCACTTTCGCCGCCTCCGGTCCGGTCGCCTATCTCGTGAGCCGCCTGCGCTCCGGCGGCGCGCGCCCCCACCAGGATCAGGACGGTCCGGGATCACCGCCGGTACCGCAGGAGCCCCCGCCATGAGCGTCATCGCCATCGTCCATCCCACCAATCTCCTGGGGAAAGAGGTCAAGGAGACTCTCGAGCGCCAGTCCGCGCAGTGGCGGGAAATCCGCCTGCTCAGCACGGACGAGGACGAGGTCGGCACCCTGACCGAAGCGGCCGGCGCCGCCGCCCTGGTGGCGCGCTACGACTCGGACAGCCTGCGCGGCACCACGACGGTCTACTTCTGCGGCCCCATCGACGTCAACCGCCCCCTGTTCCAGGACGTGCCGAAGGACGCCACGGCCGTCGTCCTCTCCCCCGACGCCAGACCGGAGGACGGCCTGCCGGTGGTGGCCGGGGTCAACAGCGAGGCGGCGCGGCCCGGCCAGACCCTGCTCTCGCCGCATCCTGCCGTGGTCCTCCTCGCCCATCTCCTCCATCCGCTGCGCGGCCTGGCGCCCGAATCCGCGGTGGCCTCCGTCGTCCTGCCGGCCTCGATGGCCGACAATCCGGGGCTGGAAGAGCTGTTCAAGCAGACGCAGCAGATCGTGGCGCTGACCCCGCGGCGCGAGACCAAGGTCTTCGGCACCCAGCTCGCCTTCAACCTGCTGCCGTCGGCCACCGATGCGCAGGCGGTCGCCGACAGCCTGGCCAAGGTCCTGAACGGAGAGCCCACGGCGCCATCGCCCTCCTCGCCGGCTCCGCTCCCGCCGGTGGCGCTCCAACTGATGCAAGGCGGGATCTTTCACAGCTTGACGGCGAGCCTGTACGTCCGCTTCGGAGAGGCCGCCACCGTGCCCACCGTCCCGATCCTGCGCAAGGCGCTCGGCTTCCATCCCTATCTCGAAATCCCCGCCCGCCAGAAGCACCTCGGCCCGATTGAGGTCGCGGCCGGCGAGAAGGTGCTCCTCGGCCCGATCCGCAAGGACTCCACCGGCGGCTTCTGGATCTGGGCCGTCATGGACAACCTCACCCGCGGCGGCGCTCTCAACGCCATCGAGATCGTCGAAGGCGTCCAGTAGGCAAAAAAAGCGGGAGCGGATTTCAACCGCCCCCGGGGGTTCGCCTTGCGGCACGGGAATCGTCGTTCGCTTCTGAATAGAGCAAGGACTGTACCAACCTCTCACCTGGCCCCACGCCGGGGAGCTGCCGAGGAAATCAGAAGCTTTTGAATGTGTCAGGCCGTGTCAGTGACACGTCAGCCGGAGCTGACACGGGCTGACAAGGAGAGAGGCCTCCTCCCCTCCATCGGCGCGCCGTAAAACCACCCGGGCGGACCGTGCCGGCTCAACGATTTCGGAGGATGCTGTCACCCAGCAGTCAACCGTCAACCGTCTCCCGCCCCGACGCAAGGAGTGGCCATGACTCACGCGACCCTGAATTTGAACGGCAATTCGTACGAGCTGCCCGTGCTCGTGGGGACCGAAGGGGAGGTCGGCATCGACATCTCCGGCTATCCGATCGAGGAGCTGGCCGAGAAGGCGAGCTTCGAGGAGGTCTCCTACCTGCTGATCTGGGGGCACCTGCCCAATGCGCAGGAGCTGGCCGAATTCCGCCACCGGGTGACCTATCACAGTCTGATCCACGAGGCGATGAAGAAGCTCTTCGAGGACTTCCCCATCACCGCCCATCCCATGGCCGGTGCTCAACAAGGCGCTCAATCTGTTGTTGATCCTCCACGCCGATCATGAGCAGAACTGCTCGACCTCCTCGGTGCGCATGGTGGGCAGCAGCCGCACGAATCTCTTCGCCGCCATCTCCGCCGGCGTCTGCGCGCTGTGGGGACCGCTCCACGGCGGCGCCAACCAGGAAGTGCTCCAGATGCTCAAGGCCATCCGCGACGACGGCGGCGACTACCGCAAATACGTCGACATGGCGAAAGACAAGAGCTCGGGCTTCCGCCTGATGGGCTTCGGCCACCGCGTCTACAAGAATTTCGATCCCCGCGCGCGCATCCTCAAGACGGCGGCGGACGCGGTGCTGAAGGAGATGAAGGTGGCGGATCCGCTGCTCGACATCGCCCGCAATCTCGAAGAGGTGGCGCTGCACGACGAGCTCTTCATCGAGCGCAAGCTCTACCCCAACGTGGACTTCTACAGCGGCATCATCTATCGCGCCATGGGCATCCCCACCGAGATGTTCACCGTCATGTTCGCCCTCGGCCGCCTGCCCGACTGGATCGCCCAGTGGCGGGAGATGACGGACGATCCCAAGACCCGCATCTGCCGGCCGCGCCAGATCTACACCGGCGCCACCACCCGGAGCTACGTCCCCCTGGAGCTGCGCGCCGCGAGCACCGGGCCGGCCGTGCTGCCGGAGCCCGAGCTGGTCATGGTCTGAAGGCGTACCGCGGCGGGCCCTTCAGGGCTCCGCCGTGACCTCTTCCGCGGAGGTCGCCAACGAGGCCCGAGCCACCCACCGGCTCAATCGAGCCAGGTCGGAGCAGCGCAGGATCTCCTCCCTCCGAGCCTGGCTCACGGCGACCCCG
>Ga0307506_10000140_pt1 | contig 25821 bp, 21 predicted proteins | sample 25_S_MG_FD_202175 | JGI IMG/M metagenome (GOLD analysis project Ga0307506, IMG submission 202175) | Soil microbial communities from Populus trichocarpa stands in riparian zone in the Pacific Northwest, United States - 25_S | ecosystem: Environmental > Terrestrial > Soil > Riparian zone > Trees... | reverse complement strand
CCTCTCCCGCTCGGGGTGGGGGGCGGCGGCCCGCGCGGGGGAGGGTTGGGGAGGGGGCGGGCGGCGGAAGGCTCGGTCTTCGTGACTCGGCTCCGCCGCCCACACGGGAGGGGGCAAGCCCCTCCCCTCCATCGGCAAGAAAGGGCTCAAGTTAACGCGTATGGGGCCAGGGGGTGAGGGTCCGGCGAAGCCGGCTAAACGAACAGCATTGGCTTCACAGCCCCGCTTTACAGCCCAAAATTACACAGATCGTCGGCCCGCAGCGCCTCGTGGCCGACGCTGTAGCGTCCTTGCGAGCTCATGCGGACGCCGACCCAGCCCTGGGCGTGGGCGCCGTCGCGGTGCCAGAGGTCCAGCATCAGCCAGCCGAAGGGGTGGGCGAGGGGGACGGGGGCGCCGCCGAGCTTCACTTTTTGCGTGGCGACGGGGAAGGCGTTGCTGTTCGCCAGCTCCGTGGGGTTCTCCTGCTCGTCGAAGGCGACGAGCTGGTACTCGCCGAGGGGCGACCAGGACGGTCCCTTGGTGCAGTCGCCGCCGGTGGTGTCTTTCGTCCGGTTGTCCCGCCAGACCACCAGCTCGGTGTCGCCGAAGAGGTTGCCGCCGGTGAGGTAGCGGGTGTAGTAGAGGCTGGAGAGCGGCGCGCGGTCGTCGCGGGCGTCGAAGTCCACGTAGCGGCCGTAGAAGGTGTAGTCCCCGGAACCGAAGGCGTCGGCGTCGGCCACGATGTGCACGGCGGTCTCGCTGTCGGCTTTCATCGTCTTGCGGTCGAGGAAGATGACGTCTCCCCACAGCACGTTGCTGTCGCTGGCGAGGCCGGTGCCGCCGGCGGCGAAATAGTGGGGGTCGGCGGGGGTGTTGGCCGTGGTGCCGACGCTGGCCGGGGTGCAGCGGTTCACGGCATCGACGGTGACGTAGCCGACGGCGAGCGGGGAGCCCTGCCGCGCGCTGCCCAGGCAGCGCGACGTTCCTGCCGCGGCGGAGGCGCCGGCGAGGCTCACCGGCCGGCCGGTATGGGCGGAGCTCATGGCCTCGCGGTCCGCCGCGGAGAGGACCGGGATGCCCTGCATCGTCGGGATCTGCGCGTTGCTGCTGCTGCTCGTGCCGCAGCCGGGGAAATCGGCCGCGGACAGCGACAGCGCTCCGGTGTTGCTGACCGCGGGACCGGTCTTCGGCAGCTCTCCGGTGAAGAGGTCGCGCAGGTTGAGAGTCTGGACGTCGAAGCCGGTCAGGTAGATATCGAAGGCAAGCGTCGGGACGCCCCAGTCGGTCCACAGCACCATGCGGGCGAGGGCCGGCTTGGCGGACGCATTGTTGACGGAGATGAGGGTCGTCGCGCCGTTCGGGTCACTCATGTCGACCTCGAAGTACGGCACGAGGAGAGTCGCCGCGGGTTGATTGGCGACACGGCAAGAACCCGCCAGCACGCCAGCCGAGGCCGGTCGGGTCGCTGGCAGAGCTCCAAGGAGGAGGGCCAACGGCAGGACGTGCCTGAGAGGGTTCGGCCTGACTGCGGTTAAACTAGCCATATGAGTGAGACTCTAGTTCAAATCGGTCGTCGTTCAGGGGGCTCGTCGACCATCCCCCGGGAAGGGCGTCCTGAGTGGCTGCGGATCCGGCTCAAGACTCCCGCTTCGTTTCACAGGGTCCGCACCCTGGTTGATGATCTCAAGCTGCATACGGTGTGCCAGGAAGCGCACTGTCCCAATATCTATGAATGCTGGGGGGAGCACGGCACGGCCACCTTCATGATCCTGGGCGACGTCTGCACCCGCCGCTGCGGCTTCTGCGCCGTCACGTCCGGGCGCCCGCAGGCCGGGGTCGATCCTCTCGAGCCCGAGCATCTGGCGGAGGCCGTGGAGGTCATGGGTCTGCGCCATTCCGTGATCACCTCGGTCGACCGCGACGACCTGCCCGACGGCGGCGCCCGCCACTTCGCCCAGGTCATCGAGGCGGTGCACCGGCGCAATCCCGGGTGCGCGGTCGAGGTGCTCACCCCGGATTTCCGCGGCGTGCCCGAGGCGCTGGACGTCGTCCTCGGCGCGGCGCCGGAGGTCTTCTCCCACAACATGGAGACCGTCCCCCGTCTCTACAGGCTCGCGCGGCCGGGCAGCCGTTACGACCGCAGCCTCGGCCTGCTCGCCGAGGCGTCGCGGCGCCGGGAGGCGGGGGAGTACGCCGGCCGGGTGAAGACGAGCATCATGCTCGGGATCGGCGAGACTCCCGACGAGATCCTCGCCACGGTCCGGGACATCCGCGGCGCCGGCGTCGAGATCCTCACCATCGGCCAATATCTCCAGCCGACGCCGAAGCACCTGCCGGTCGACCGCTGGGTCCATCCCGACGAGTTCGCCCACCACCGCCAGGCGGCGCTCGCCCTCGGCTTCGCCCATTGCGAGTCCGGCCCGCTCGTGCGCAGCAGCTATCACGCCCACGAGCACGTGCGGCAGTAGGCCCTCGCGGGAGGCCTTGCCTGGACAGGCCGGGACGCCGGTGGTAAGGTCGTTCGAGGATCACCAGACATGATGCCCGGCTTTCATCCTGAGCGCAGGGATCTTGAGAAGCTCGTCCTCGGCCAGCTCGGGGCGGAGGAGAATCTACGCGTTCTCCTGCACTTGCTGCCCGGCTGTGCGCGTTGCCGGGAGATCACGGCTGCGCTGTGGTGGGGCGGTGCCGGGGCGGCGGAGGTGACCTCCAAGGAGCCTGTCTCCGCCACGGGCTATGAGACGGCCGTCGAGAGGGTCCGCGACCGGCTGCGGCGGGCGGGCGCCCAGCTCGCCGCCGACCGGACCGCGGCACCTCTCCTCCTCGCGGCGCTGGAGCGCGAGCCGGAGGAGAGGCGCGAGGGGGCCGTGCGCGCCGATGCGCGCTACCGCACCTGGGCTCTCTGCGAGCTCCTGCTGGCCCAGGGCCGGGCGCGTTCTTCAGAGATCTGTAACCGCCTCGCCGCCGCCGCCGCCGAGGGGCTGGACCCCGCCGCCTACCCGCCGCCGGTGGCCGCCGATCTCGCCGCGCGCTGCTGGGGTGAGGTGGCGGACGCCCGCCGTCTCGCCGCCGATTTTTCCGCTGCCGAGGATGCCTTGGGCAGGGCGGCGGCTCATCTGACCCGCGGCACCGGCGACCGCTTGGCGCAGGCCCGCCTGCTCGACCGCAAGGCCGCGCTGCGCGCTGCGCAGGGGCGCTGCGACGAGGCGGTCCGCCTCCTGCGCCGCGCCGCCGCGCTCTACCGCCGCGCCGGCCAGCTCGACGCTCTGGGCCGGGTGCTCATCCAGGAGAGCCACCTCCACGCCTGTTCCGGCGACCCTCTCGCCGCGGTGGGCGCACTGCGCGAGGGGCTCGCCCTGGCGGACTGCGCGGCCGAGCCGCGCCTGGCCTTCGCCGCCTGCCACAGCCTCGCCTTTCTGCTCGACAGCCTGGGACGTCCCGCCGAGGCGCTGGATCTCCTCGCCGCGGCGCGCCCTTTGGTGAGCGCCTCCGGCGATCCGCTGGACGCCGTCCGCCTGCGCCACCTCGAAGCGCGCATCGCCGCCGCCCTCGGCGAGAGCGCCGCGGCCGAGGAAGCCCTCGGCGAGGTGCGCCGGATCTTCCTCGACCGGGGGATGGGCTACGACGCGGCCGTGGCCGCCCTGGATCTCGCGGAGGTCTTCGCCCGCCAGGGACGGACCGCCGATCTCGCCGCCCTGGGCGCCTCCCTGCCGGCGCTCCTCCGCGCCCGCGATCTGCACCGGGAGACGGTCGCGGCGTTGCTTCTCTTCCAGAAGGCAGCCTGCGCCCGCTGCGCGACGCTCACGCTGGTGCGCGAGGTCTCCGGGCGGGTGCTCCGGTTGCGCCGGGAGGGGTGAGGCCGGCAGCCTCCCAAGAACACGGACGACCTGGAACGAGGAAGGTTGCCGCCCTCCCCCCGCCCCCTCCCCCATCCCCTCCCCCGCGCGTGCCCCCACCCGCCCACCCCGAGCGGGAGAGGGGCGCCACCACCCAAAACCAAAAGCAACGCCAAGAGAAGCGGCTCCGCAGGCGTCCCCCCTCTCCCGTTCGGGGCGGGCGGGTGGGGGATGCACGGGAGAGGGGGAAAGGGGGAGAGGGCTCCCGCGTGAGGCCGGCTCCCGCATGGCACAGCCGTTGCTTTCCTCTCCCCCCGGTCAGGAGAGGCAAAACCATGCGTGTGGCGGCAATCATCAATTGTGAGGCAGGATCGGTGCGCGGCGCGGGCCTGGATGCAGAGTCGCTGAGCGCCATGTTCCGGCAGGCCGGCTATGAGCCCGATGTGCGCTTCGTTCCCGGCGAGAAGGCGGTCGAGGCGGCCCGCGAGGCTCTCGAGGCTGGCGCCGAGGTCGTCGCGGCGGGCGGCGGCGATGGCACGATCCGGGCGATCGCTTCGGCCCTGGTGGGCGGTGGCGTGCCGCTCGGCGTCCTCCCTCTCGGGACGCTCAACCATTTCGCGCGCGACCTCGGCATTCCGGTCGACCTCCAGGCGGCGGTGGATCTCCTGGGCAGCGGCAGCGTGCGGGCTCTCGACGTCGGCGAGGTCAACGGCGAGATCTTCGTCAACAACTCGGTCCTCGGCTTCTATCCGTCCACCGTCAAGGTGCGCGACCACGTGCGCCGGGTCAGCGACCGCGGCAAGTGGATCGCCGCCGCCATCGCCCTCGCCAAGGTGGTGCCGCGAATTCCGACGCTCCGCGTGCGCGTCTCGGCCGAGGGGCGCGCGATCGTCCGCGACACCCATTTCGTCTTCATCGGCAACAACGAATACGAGCTCAACCTGTTCACCTACAGCGCCCGCTCGCGCCTGGAGAGCGGCCTCCTCCATCTCTATCTGGCGAAGACGAGGAGCCGGATCGGCCTGTTCGGCCTGGCGCTGCTCGGCCTGGTGCGCGACGTCAAGCGGATGAAGGGCTTCGACTGCTGGAGCGCGCCGGACCTCACGATCGAGACCCGGCGCAAGAGCCTGCCGGTCTACCTCGACGGCGAGGTCGTGATGCTGCCGACGCCGTTGATCTACAAGACGCGGGCGCGGGCGTTGCGGGTGGTGCTCCCTGCGGCCACCGCGCGCCCTTGAGCCGGCGTTCCCATCATTCAGGTGCGCGACCAGCGGACTTCCGTCTCGTCGCCGTTGCCGAGCGCCGTGCGGAGCAGGGCGACCAGCCCTGGATCCGCGCCCTGCTCTTCCAGGATGTCGACCGTGGCGCGGTTCAAGTAATAGTCGTCATCGTGCGCCGACTCCTCTTCCAGGTTGTCGGCGAGGAACTGGAATTGCTCGTCGGTGAGGGTGCCGAGGGAGGCACCGGTCTTCTTGTCGAAGAGCTGGATCATGGATCTCTCCTTGAATCGATTGTAGCCTGAGCCACGCCGAATGCATGGGTCCGGGTTCCTGCTCCGTTCTGCGATCCGCATGCCATGAGACGTGCCATGAAGACCCGGGAGGGCATTCCCGTGGCGGGAGCGTCCTCCCGTGAGGACGAGCCGGCCGGGGAGCTCCTGGACCGAGGGCCTGGCATTCCCGTTGCTGGTGTACATTTTCAGATGTAGAAACTCAGAGGAGAAGAACGATGAAATCAAAAGCTTTGCGCACGACTTTCGTGTTGGTGGGGATGCTCGTGGCCGTCGCGCCGGCCTGGTGTCAATACCGTAGCCGCCCCGTCCATGAGCGCGAGGGGGCCTTCCGCCTGCGGCTGGGAGCCTTCCGGCCCGCCGGTGATTCGCAGTACTGGGACGACAAGAAGCTCGACTTCACGGGCGAGGCCGCGGATCTGGAAGGCCCGTCGGCGGGGCTCGACTACCTGCTCGGCCTCAACGACAACCTGAGCCTGGTCTTCTCGGGCAGCTATTCTCAGGGCGACACGACGCAGTCCTACCGCGACTTCGTCGACACCTCCGGCCACAACATCCGCCACGACACCAAGCTGGACATCGGCTCGGCGACCCTCGGCCTCATGTTCCACCTCGCCGGGCCGGACGCGCCCATCATCCCGTACGTCGGATTTGGCGGCGGCGCCTACTTCTGGCGCCTCGAGGAGAACGGCGACTTCGTCGACTTCAACCGCCACAACGAGATCTTCAACGCCCGTCTCCAGTCGGACGGCACCGCTTTCGGCGGCTATGGCGTCTTCGGGCTGGAGGCGCCGGTGTCGCGCAACCTGTCCATCTTCGGGGAAGGGCGCTACACGAAAGTCGACGCCGACCTGCAAGGCGATTTCGACGGCTTCGGGAAGATCGACCTGTCGGGCGTCGAAGTGGCCGCCGGGCTTTCCTGGACTCTCTGATCCGTTTCCCGGGGGAAAACAAAACGGCCGGCGCACAGTGCGCCGGCCGTTTTCGTCGGGGCTTGGGTTTGATTAGTGCGCCACGGCGTCCGTGGGCAGGGTGTCGCCGAAGAGGAGGCGGCCTTCGCGGTAGGAGGCGCCGCGGAGGGTGAGGGCGAGGACGTCGCCGAGCTCCGCGGCGAAGTGGATCTTGAGGCTGTCCACGACGTCCTGCTGCAGGTCCTCCAGGTCGGCCTCGTTGGCCTTGGGCAGCACGATCTCGGTGATCCCCGCCCGCACGGCGCCGAGGACCTTCTCCTTGACGCCGCCGATCGGCAGCACGCGGCCGGAGAGAGTGATCTCGCCGGTCATCGCGATGTCGTGCCGCGCCGGCCGCGCGGAGAGAGCCGAGACCAGGGCGGTGGCCATGGTCACGCCGGCCGAGGGGCCGTCCTTGGGGATCGCTCCCGCCGGAACGTGGATGTGCAGGTCACGCTCGAAGCTCTCCGCCGGGATGCCCAGCGATTCGGCGTGTGAGCGGGCGTAGGTCCAGGCGGCGCGCGCCGACTCCTTCATCACGTCGCCGAGCTGGCCGGTGAGCACCAGCTCGCCCTTGCCGCGCATCGTCGAGGCCTCGACGAACATGATGTCGCCGCCCGCCGGGGTGTAGTACATGCCGGTGGCGACGCCGATCTGGTCCTGCCCGGCGGCGTGCTCCGGATGAACCTTGGGCCGGCCGAGGAGGGCCCGCACGTTGTCCTTTTCCACCACCGACGTCTCGATCTCGTGCGCCGCGATCTTGCGCGCCACCTTGCGGGAGAGCTGGCCGAGGGAGCGTTCGAGCTGGCGCACGCCGGACTCCCGGGTGTAGCCGGTGATCACCTCCGCCACCGCTCCTTCGCTGACCGCGATCTGGTCCTGGCGCAGGCCGTTCTCCTTGAGCTGCCGTGGCAGCAGGTAGCGCTGCGCGATGGCCAGCTTCTCGCGCTCGGTGTAGCCGGAGAACTCCACCACCTCCATGCGGTCGAGCAGCGGCCCGGGCAGGTTCTGGATGAAGTTCGCCGTGCAGATGAAGAGCACCTCCGAGAGGTCGAACGGCACGCCCAGGTAGTGGTCGGTGAAGGTGTCGTTCTGCGCCGGATCGAGCACCTCGAGGAGGGCGCTCGCCGGATCGCCCTGGTAGGAGACGCCGAGCTTGTCGACCTCGTCGAGCAGGAAGACCGGGTTCTTGGTCCCCGCCTGCTTCATGCCCTTGAGAATGCGGCCGGGCATGGCGCCGACGTAGGTGCGCCGGTGGCCGCGGATGTCCGCCTCGTCGCGCACGCCGCCCAGGGAGACGCGGACGTACTCGCGCCCCATGGCGCGGGCGATCGACTTGGCGACCGAGGTCTTGCCGACGCCCGGAGGGCCGACGAAGAGGAGGATGGGACCCTTGGCGGCCCGATCCTCCGCGTTGCTCTTGCGCGGGGCCGGCAGGGGAGTGGGCTCGGTGACGGGCGTGCCGTCGGAGTCATCCGAAGCCGCCGCCCGCCCGGCCTCCTCGGCCTCCAGGGCGGCCTTCTCGAGAAGCTGGCGCTCCTGCTCCGCCTGGCGGAGCTGGCGCACGGCCAGGAACTCCAGCACGCGGTCCTTGACGTCGCCGAGGGCGTAGTGGTCCTCTTCGAGGATCTCCTCCGCCTTCGGGATGTCCAGGTAATCCTCGCTCCGCGTGTTCCACGGCAGCTCGGACACCGTCTCGAGGAAGTTGCGGATCACCTGCGACTCCATGGCCTCGCGGCCCATGCGGCCGAGGCGCCCGAGCTCGCGGTCGACCTCCTTGCGCACCTCGGGGGGCAGCTCGAGCTTACCGAGCCGCTCGCGGAGATCGTCGTTCTCGGCCGAGGAGTCGCCCTCGCCGAGCTCCTTCTGGATCGCCTTGAGCTGCTCGCGCAGGACCATCTCCCGCTGCCGGTCGCCGAGCTCCTCCTGCACCTTGGACTTGATGTCCTCCTGGGCGTCGAGCACGGAGAGCTGGCGCTGCACGTGCACCAGCACGCGGCGCAGGCGCTCCTCGACCGACAGCGTCTCGAGCAGCATCTGGCGCTGCGGCTGGGTGCCTTCGGTATAGGCGGCGACGAGGTCCGCCAGGCGGCCGGGCTCGGTCACCCCTTCGAGGACGCCGTGCACGACCTCCTCCGGCAGGCCCGACTTCTTGGCCAGCTCCGAGGCGCGCTCCCGCGCCTCGCGCAGGAGCGCGACGAAGGCCGGGTCGTTGTTGTCGAGAGGCTGCATCTCCTCGGCCTCGCGGACCACCGCTTCCATGTGGCCGTCTTTCTCCGTGATGCGCATGGCGATGCCCCGGTGCTCGCCGTGCAGCAGGAGCTGCACGCCGGAGAGGTTGCGCTGGAGCTGGCCGATCCGCGCCACCGTGCCGATCGTATAGAGCGACTCCGGCGTCGCGTTGTGGTCGGTGTGGATCTCCTCGCGCTGGGAGACGGCGAACACCAGGCGGTCAGGAGTCGCCAGAGCCGCCTCGATGGCGCGCAGAGTCATCGGCTTGCCGGCGTTGATCGGGGTCGTCACCCCCGGAAACAGCACGAAATCCCTCAGCGGGAGAACGGGAAGCGTAAGTCGTTCAGACATTTGAGGCTCTCCACGGGGCTGGACCAGGGCCTGCCGGAATTGGCGTCTGCGGTCCTTGCACCTTAGAAAACCGAGTGCCGGAGACTCAAATTCCCGGATCTTGAGCCGTAGGGACTCAGGTCGGAGAGCTCAGCGCGGGTCGGTGGAGAAGTCCTGCACCCAGAGGACTTTGTACTTGTGCCGCTCGCTGCCCACGGCGATCCCGACGCCGAGATGGGTGAAGCGGGGGTCGAGCATGTTGCGGCGGTGGCCGGCGCTGTGCAGCCAGGCGTCGATGACGTTCTCGACGGAGGTCTGGCCGGCGGCGAGGTTTTCGGCCACGAGGTCGGCGGTGACGCCGGCGGCGAGGACGCGCTGCCTGGGCGTCGAGCCTTCGGGGCTCTGGTGCGCGTAGTAGGTGCGCGCCAGCATGTCCTGGGCGTGGGCCTGGGCCGCCGCGCCGAGGCGCGGATCGAGGACGAGGGGAGGCCTGCCTTCGACCAGGCGCGCCGCGTTGACCACCGCCAGCATCGCCTCGCGGACCGCCCGGGCGTCGGCGAGGCCCGCCGTCTGGCGGGCGAAGTACTCGCTGCGCGGCCAGGCGAAGAGGAAGACGTAGAACGGCACGCCGTGCAGGTCGGCGATGCCGATCCCGAGGTCCTGGTAGTTGCTGTCCATGGCCTGTCCGATGCTCGGATCGGCCTTCCAGGCGGCGATCACGGCGTCCGGGCCGCCCACCGTGCCGACCTGGCTCTCCGTCCAGCCGTGCGCGGCGTAGCCGGCGCGCGCCAGGCGGAGCTGGATGCGGGAGAAGAGGGCGGCCGCCTCGGCTTCGTCCGGGAGCGCGCCCTTGGCCTTGATCTCCTCGGCGCGCGCCTGGGCGACGGTGTCGAGGGCGGCCGACGGGGCGACCGGCGGCATTCCGGCGTGCTCGCGCTCGCCATTGATGCGCAGGGCCAGATCGCCGCGCAGGGCGAGCTCGCCGCGCAGCGCCGCCGGGTCAGGGGCGGGAGCGGCCTTGGGGGCGGTCGCCGGAAGGCCGGCCGGCAGGGCGGCGAGCAGCAAAAGGGGGATCCAGATCGGCATGGCGTCTACAACACGTCGAGACCGCGGCTTCTTTCCCGGCTATACTCTTCCCAGCTTCGAGCAGCAGGAAAGAGTATGACCGACCGAGTCTCCCCCCGCGAGCGTTTCACGGCGATTTCTCGCCTTCCCGAATCCACCATCGACCTCGGCGAGGCGGCCCTGTGGATCGCCGCCGAGGAGCAGCCCGGGCTCGATCCGGAGCCCTGGCTGGAGCGGCTCGACGAGCTGGGCGCGCGCCTCCAGCCGCGGCTGCGCGGTGTGACCAACGAGCTCGACCGCCTCGCCCTCCTCACCGCTCTCGTCTTCGGCGAGGAGGGTCTGCGCGGCAACGCCGACGACTTCTACGATCCCCGCAACAGCCTCCTCAACGAGGTGCTCGACCGCCGGCTGGGCATCCCCATCACGCTGGCGGTGGTGTGCATGGAGGTGGGGCGGCGCGCCGGGCTCCTCCTCCAGGGGGTCGGCTTCCCCGGCCATTTCCTCCTCCGCCTGGCGCACCATCCGCAGGTCCTCCTCGATCCCTTCGACCGCGGCCGGCTGCTCACGGTGCGCGACTGCGAGGAGATGCTGGAGCGGATGACCAGGCGCAGCGAGGAATTCGACGCGCGGCTGCTGCGCCCCGCCGGACCGCGCCAGATCCTCCAGCGCATCCTCAACAACCTGCGCGGCATCTATCTCCAGCGCGGCGATCTGGAGCGCACCGTGGCGGCGCTCGACCGCCTGCTGCTCCTCGATCCGGACGATCCGGCGCCGCTGCGCGACCGCGGGCTGCTGCACGTGCGCTGGGGCGATCCGCAGCAGGGGATCGGCGATCTGGAGAGCTACCTGGCCGCCGACGCCGACATCGAGGACGGCGAGGAGGTCGCCGAGGTCCTCGCCGAAGCCCGGCGCCGCAGCGTCCTCCTGCACTGACCGCTATTTTTTCTTCGCCGTGCCGAAGGTCTGCGCCCAGAGCACCCGGCGCTCGCCGTTCTTCCCCTTGCCCACCGCGAGGCCGACGCCGAGCTCGGTGAAATTGGGGTCGAGGATGTTGCGGCGGTGGTCCGGGCTCTTCAGCCAGGTGTCCATCACCTCGTCGGCGGTGAATTGCCCTTCGGCGATGTTCTCGCCGATCGCCCGCCAGTCGTAGCCGGCCTCCCGGGAACGCTCGCGCACGGTCTTGCCGTCGGGGCTCTCATGGGCGAAGAAGCCGCGCGCCAGCATGTCCTCGGCGTGCTTCTGGGCGGCCTGGTCGAGCTGGGATGAGGCCCGCAGCGGCTGTGCCCGGGCCTTGAGGCGGGCGGCGTTGACCTGGGCGAGGACGGCGGCGCGTACGCGGGCGGAATCGCGCAGGGAAGCGGTGGCGCGGGCGAAGAACTCCGCCTCGGGCGTGGCGAGGAGGAAGACATAGAGCGGCGTGCCGCGCAGCTTGGCGATGCCGATCCCGAAGTCGCGGAAGTCGTCGTCCATGAGGCTCTTGTGGGTGTCCTTGTCCTGCGCCTTCCAGTCGCGCAGCACGGAGGCGAGGTCGCCCGCCGTGGAGATGACGCTCTCGGTCCAGGAATGAGCGTCATAGCCGAGCTTCCGGAGGCGCTCGTTCGTGATCTCCTCGGAGCCGTTGGCGAGGCGGAGCGTGCCCTGGCGGGAGATCTCCTCGGCGTGCTGCTGGGCGGCGGCGGCGAGCGGGTCGACCAGGCGCAGGAGGGGGATGCCGCGCGTCGCCCGTTCCGCGTTGATCCGGCGCAGGAGCTCGCGGCGGGCGGCGTCCGGATCCTGGGCGCGGGCGGGGAGAGCCGGCACGGCGGCGAGCAGGGTGAGGAGGATCGCGGTCGTTCTCATCCTGATAGGATGTCACGGCTTGCTCGACGATTCGACCGCGGGTGTCACCCGTCTCAGCCGTCTCAGCCACCAGGAGCGCCCCGGGCGGGCGCACCGCCACATCCTCGCCCTGGCCTGGGGCGCCTGGTGTACCGGCTTCTCCTCCCTGATGCTGCTCTCCTTCGTGCTGCAGCCGATCCAGGACGCCTTCGGCCTGGCGGAAGGGGATCTCGCGCGCCTCACCGCGGTGGGCGTCGGCATGACCGGAGCCGGCGGGCTGCTCTTCGGCTGGATGAGCGACCGGCTGGGCCGCCGGGCCTCGCTCGCCGTCTCCATCGCCGCCTTCTCCCTGGGCAACGCCGCCTGCGGCCTGGCGCCGGGCTTCGGCTGGTTGATCGCCGCGCGGGCCCTGGCCGGCCTGGGGATCGGCGGCACCTGGGGCGGGGGCCAGGCGATGCTCGGCGAGACCTTCCCGCCGGCGCTGCGCGGACGCGCCGGCGCCATCGCCCAGAGCGGCGCGCCCGCCGGGCTCGGCCTGGCGGCGATCCTCGGCTCCTTCGTGGCGCCGCATCTCGGCTGGCGGGCGGTGTTCCTCCTCTCCGCCGCGCCGGCGCTGGTCCTGCTCGCCTGGCGCCGGCTGCCGGAATCGGACCTCTGGCGCGAGCACCGCCGCCGGCTGCGCGAGGGCACTCTCGCGGCCCTGGTCGTGCTACGGCCCCTACTTCTCGGAGCTCTTCCCGACCTGGGTGCGCGGCGCCGCCATGTCGGTGATCATGAACGTCACGCGCGGCATCCAGCTCTTCGCCCCCTGGTGATCACCGCCGTCGCCGGACGCTGGGGCCTGGCCGGCGGGATCGCCCTGGCGGCGGGGTTCGCCTTCCTCGCCGGAGCCTGGGTGTGGACGCTGCCCGAGACGGCGGGCTCGCATCTCGAAATCTAAGATAGGATCGCGTCACTTTGAACGAAACCGATCTGATCGATCCAGCGGCCAACCCCGGCTTCCGGCGCGTCGTCTCCCGCTGGGAGATCGTCGCCTTCTCGATCAACGACGTCATCGGCAGTGGCGTCTACCTGCTCCCCGCCGCCGCCGCGCTCATCCTCGGCGCGGCCAGCGTCGGCGCCGTGGTCCTCGCCGGCTTCGCCGTCCTCCTCCTCGTCCTCTGCTTCGCCGAGGCGGCGAGCCACTTCGAAGGCCCCGGCGGCGCCTATCTCTACACCCGCCACGCCTTCGGCGACCTGGTGGGCTTCGAGGTGGGCTGGATGACCTGGATCGCCCGTGTCGCCTCGGTCGCCTCGCTGTCGGTCGGCTTCGCCCAGGCCGTCACCTATCTCTGGCCGGACGCCGGGACGGGATGGGGGAGGACGCTCGCCATCGCCGGGCCGCTGCTCGTGCTGACCGTGATCAACGTCATCGGCGTGCGGTCGGGGGTGAGCACGGCGGTCTTCCTGGCGATCTCCAAGACCCTGCCGCTCCTCCTCTTCATCGCCGTCGGAGCCTTCGCCTTCTCGCCGGCGATCTTCGCCGCGGCGGGGCAGGCGCCGCGCACCGGCGGCATGGGCGAGGCGGCGCTCCTCCTCCTCTTCGCCTACGCCGGATTCGAGAACACGGCGGCGCCGGCCGGCGAGTTCAAGAACCCCCGGCGCGACGTCCCCTTCGCGCTGATCACCCAGGTCGTCATCGTGACCCTGATCTACACCGCGGTGCAGGCCGTCGCCCTGGGGACTCTGCCCGGCGTGGCGCAGTCGCAGACGCCGCTCGCGGACTCGGCGCGCCTCTTCCTGGGCGGCTGGGGCGGCTGGCTGATGACCTTCGGAGCCGTGGTGTCGATCCTGGGAACGAACAGCAACACCGTGCTCTCCGGGCCACGCTACCTCTTCGCGCTCGCCGAGGACGGCTACGGCCCCAAGGGGCTCGCCTACCTGCATCCGCGCTTCCGCACGCCGGTGGTGGCGATCCTCCTGCAGAGCGCCATCGCCCTCCCCCTCGCCCTCGCCGGCTCCTTCGCCGGCCTCGCCAAGCTCTCGGTGATCGCGCGCCTCGCCACCTACCTGGGCACGGCGGTCGCGGTGCCGGTGCTGCGCCGCAAGCTCGGCGACACGGCGATCCGCCTGCCCGGCGGCTGGCTGATCCCGGGCGCCGCGGCCCTCATCTGTCTCATCCTGGCGGCGAGCGCCAGGCTGGAGAACCTGGTGGCCGGAGCGGTCGCGATCGCCGTCGGGCTCGGGATCTACTTCCTCCGCCGCAAGCCTTCCACGGTCTAGCGCCGCCCCGTAAAACTCGCTGGTCAGTGCCGCTTGGCCCGCCGCTTGGCGATCAGCTCCCGGAAAAGAGGCACGAGCTCGGCGGGAACTTCCATGTGGGTCGTGGCCGGATCTGCCAATGCCGCCTCGTGCTCCGCCGCGGCCTCCTCATCCGTCTGGTTGTCATAGTGCTCAGCCAGCTCCTGGATGCTCTGGTCATCCCAGCCGCTTGGAAGGTTGTTGGATTTCATCTCCGCCTCCTGCGACGCCGATAAGCCGTCAGCGCCCGACCTCTTAGATCATACGCCGTGACAACGAAGACGCTATGGCCTCCTGCGTCCGGGACGTAAACGACCTGAAGGTGTCTGCCCTCGCTCGTTACACCCAGTGCGATCCGGGAGCCGGCACGCCCCGGGAAGTCGTCTCCCGGGCGCCGCAGGACTTCCTCAACTTCTTCCTCGGAAACCGAGTGGACCGGCGGTTGATGCCTTCTGCCTCGCAATCCAAGTCATCCTGATGGCGAGCCGAGCGAGCTTGAAGGATCTGGGTGGAGGGAAAGCTACCGCTCGTCGAGATCCGGTTGGGCCGCGGGCTTCGCCAGGTGTTACGCTTGAGCTTGCATGACACCGCCCATTCGAATCCTGGCTCCCGCCAAAGAGGTCGGTGACCTCTTCACCCGACTCGGCACTCTGATCTCACATCCGATCTCGGCTGGTTCTTTGCGACCATGAGCCAACTTCATCAGCCAGGGCCGCCCAGAGCGCCGCCCGCTTGCCACCCCCGCCCCCTTTTGCCACAATGCGGCAATGACGATGCCGCCCCTTCTCTGACCCCTTCTCCTGTTGACGATCCGAGGTCCCCCTTGTCCGATCCCAAAAGCACCGAGACCATCAAGTTCTTCCTTCCCGGCCCCAGCTATGTCCTCGAAGAGGTCCGCCAGGCGATGACCAGGCCCATGGTCGGACACCGGTCGGCCGGGTTCAAGACGTTCTACGAGGAGATGTCGAAGCGCCTGCCGGCTCTCCTGCGCACGTCCGGCGACGTCATGGTCGCCACGGGCAGCTCGACGCTGATCATGGAGAGCGCGGTGGTGTCTTGCGTCTCCCAGAACGTGCTCAACCTGACGTGCGGGGCGTTCTCGGAGCGGTGGCACTCGATCTCCAAGGCGTGCGGCAAGAGCGCGGACAAGGTGTCGGCGCCGTGGGGCGAGGCGCTCGATCCGGAGGTGGTGCGGGCGGCTCTGCAGCGGAAGAAGTACGAGGCGGTGACGCTGGTCCACAACGAGACGTCGACGGGGGTGCTGAGCCCGATCGCGGAGATCGCCAAGGTGATCCGCGAGGAGAGCGACGCGCTGATCATCGTGGACACGGTGTCCTCGCTGGGCGGCGCGCGGGTGGAGACGGACGACTGGGGGCTGGACGTCGTCCTCGCCGGCACGCAGAAGGCGATCGCGGTGCCGCCGGGGCTCACGGTGTTCACGCTGTCGGACCGCGCGGCGGCGCAGGCGGAGAAGGTGCCGCACCGCGGCTTCTATACGGATCTGCTGCGCTACCGCGACAGGCACCGCGAGGGCGGCTTCATCACGACGCCGGGCATCCCGCTGCTCTATGCTCTCGACCGCGCGCTCGACGTCATCCTGGGCGAGGGGATGGAGGCGCGGTGGGCCCGCCACGAGCGGCTGTCGAAGCGCACGGCGCAGTGGGCGGCGACGCGTGGCTGTGTCTACGCTTCGGCGCCCGAGGCGCGTTCGGTGACGGTGAGCTGCCTGCGTCCTCCCGAAGGGATCGACCCGCAGGCGATCGTCAAGGGGCTCGCCAAGCGCGGCTACACGATCGGCGGCGGCTACGGCGACTGGAAGCCGACGACGTTCCGCATCGGCCACATGGGCGAGGTCCGGGAGAGCGATCTCGAAGCCCTGCTCATCGAGACGGACCAGGTGCTCGAGGAGGTCATGGCCAGCCTGGCCGTGCTCTAACGCCATGCATCGCATCCTGATCGCCGACTCCCTCGATCCCTCCGGCCTCGTGCTCCTCAAGGAGTCGGGCGCGGACGTCCATGTCCTCACCGCGGAAGAGAAGCCGCGGATCAAAGAGATCCTGCCCGACTTCGACGCCCTGGTGGTGCGCAGCGCGACGACCGTGACGGCCGAGATTCTCCAGGCCGGCAAGAAGCTCAAGGTGGTCGGCCGCGCCGGTATCGGCGTCGACAACGTCGACGTGGCGGCGGCGACCGACCTCGGCATTCTGGTCGTCAACGCGCCGACGGCCAACCTGATGTCGGCCACCGAGCACACCTTCGCGCTCCTCCTCTCCCTGGCCCGCCGCGTGCCGTACGCCGACGCTTCCACCAAGGCCGGCGGCTGGGACCGCAAGATCCTCGGCATCGAGCTGCAAGGCAAGACGCTCGGCATCATCGGCTTCGGGCGCATCGGCCAGCGCGTCGCCGCCCGCGCCCGCGGCTTCGAGATGAACGTCGTGGCCTACGATCCGTTCCTCGACGCCGCGGCGGCGCGCAAGCTGGAGGTCGAGCTGCTCCCCCTGGAGGAGCTGCTCAGCCGCGCCGACGCGATCACCCTGCACACCCCGCTGACCGAGCAGACGCGCAATCTCCTCGACGCCCGGCGCCTGGCCCTGATGAAGAAGGGGGCGCTGATCGTCAACTGCGGGCGCGGCGGCGTGGTGGACGAGGCGGCTCTCCTCGCGGCGCTCGAATCCGGCCAGATCGGCGGCGCGGCTCTCGACGTCTTCGCCGAGGAGCCGCCGAAGGATCTCACCCTGGTGCGCCATCCGAACGTCGTGGCGACGCCGCATCTCGGCGCGCAGACGCGGGAGGCGCAGGAGCGGATCTCGAAGGAGACGGCCGAGATGGTCCTCGCGGCCCTCGCCGGCTCTCTCTCCGTGGCGGCGGTGAACCTGCCGTTCCGCCCCACCGGCGGACGCGCCGAGCCCTATCTCGCCCTCGGCGAGACCCTCGGCCGCATGGCCGGCCTCCTCCTGGGCAACGCGCCGCAGCGCCTGCAAGTGGATCTGTGGGGTGTCGACGAAGCCTACCGGGTGCCGGTGGCGGTGGCCGTGATCAAAGGAGTGCTGACGCCGTTCCTCGGCGAAGGGGTCAACTACGTCAACGCCGAGCGGATCGCGGAAGGGCGAGGGATCGAGGTCGTGCGCTCCACGCACAGTGCGCCGGGCGACTATCCGCACCTGGTGAGCGTCAGCCTGACCGGCGGCGGCAAGACCATCGAGCTCGGCGGCACCCTGTTCGGCGAGCGCGACCTGCGGGTGGTACGCTTCGGCGGCTTCCGGCTGGAGTTCCGGCCGGAAGGCAAGCTCCTGTTCCTGGAGAACCTGGACGTCCCCGGCGTCGTCGGCAAGGTCGGCACCCTGCTCGCCGAAGCCGGCATCAACATCGCGGACATCCACCTCGCCCGCACCGACCGCGTCGATCGCATGGACGGAACCGTGGAAGGCGAGCGCGAGGCGATGGCCGTCCTCCGCCTGGACCAGGAGCCTTCGGACGAGCTGCTCGCCCGCCTCGACGCCCTCAACGTCGTCCGCTGGGCGCGCCGGATCGATCTCGGCAAGCGCTGAGCTCTAATCAAGGGATTCACCAAGGGAGACTGCATGGCGCACGTCGGCGTGATTTTCGGAGGGCGGAGCGTCGAGCATGCGGTCTCGATCGTCTCCGCCCGCACAGTGGTCCGCGGCCTCCGCGAGGCCGGTCATCAGGTCACGCCGCTCGGCATCGCCCAGGACGGCTGCTGGGTCGATCCGGCGGTGGCGGAGAAGGTGATCGGCGGTGTTGGAGGTGAGACGGGTTCCGTGATCCCGGCGGTCGGCAGCCCGATCGCGCCCACCCTCCAGCATTTGATCCAGTCGGGAGTCGAGGCCCTCTTTCCCATCGTCCACGGCACCTGGGGCGAGGACGGCACCCTCCAGGGCCTCTGCGAGATGCTCGATCTGCCCTATGTCGGTGCCGGCGTCACCGCCAGCGCTCTCGCCATGGACAAGGTCCTGTTCAAAAGGCAGATGCAGGCGGTCGGCGTGCCCGTGGTCGACTTCGAGGTCGTCACCCGCGCCGATCTCCAGGGCGACCCCAAGGCCTGCGTCCGCCGCGCCGAAAGGCTGCCCTTCCCGGTCTTCGTCAAGCCGAGCGTCGGCGGCTCCAGCGTGGGCGTGAAGAAAGTCGACACCCCCGCCTGCCTCGAAACCTCCCTCGCCTTCGCCCTGCGCTTCGACGAGACCGCCCTGGTGGAGAAGGGGATCAAAGGCCGGGAGATCGAATGCGCCGTCCTCGGCTACGGCAAGATCGAAGCCTCCGTCCTCGGCGAGATCGTCCCCGGCAACGACTTCTACGACTACGCCGACAAGTACCTCCAGGACACCGCCAAGCTCATCGCCCCCGCCGACCTGCCGCCGCACGTCGCCGACCATCTGCGCGACATCGCCGTGCGCTCCTTCCAGGCCATCGGCGGCGCCGGCCTCGCCCGCGTCGACTTCCTCGTCGAAGGAGAGGACGTCTACGTCAACGAGATCAATACCCTCCCCGGCTTCACCAGCATCTCCATGTACCCCCGCCTCTGGGGCCTCACCGGCGTGCCCCTTCCCGACCTCGTCGACCGCCTGGTGAAGATCGCGTTCGAGCGCCACCGGGACCGGCGGCGGCTGGATCAGGGGATCAAGGATTTTCTGGCGGAGCTGTGAGCATATGTTGCATCGGCGGTCTCAGCAGGCTAAGCTGAGGTCATGAGCGAGACCGCCGCGGCACGTATCTCCAAAGCCCGCTTTCTTCGCGAGGCTGCGGAGCATTTCGGAGTCCGTCAGGACCTTCTGGCGACGATGGTCCGCGCGGCGCGGCTCCTTTCGAGTGAAGAGATGGGAGTGGTCGAGGAGCTTCTGCATCTCGCGGATGCAGGCGTCTCGAGCGAGCGGCGGACGGCTCTGTCGCGCGGAGTGGTGAGAGCCCTGGAAGCGCTTCCCCATGAGCGCTCCGTCGACCCCCTTGCCGCAGTCGATGAGCCGCTCGATACCACCGGCCTCGCCGAGAGCGTCGCGCATGCGGAGATGGAATCCCAGGCTGCCCGCGAAAATATCCTTCGAGACTCCATCGATGTTGCCGAGGCTGCTCAGCGCACCGGCCGCTCTCGCCAGGCGATCGAGCGCCTGCGCCGCTCCGGCCGTCTGCTCGGTCTCCGCGTCGGCGCTCAGTGGCGCTATCCGGATTGGCAGTTTTCGCCCGATGCCGCGAGTGGCGTCGTGCCGGGTCTGGATGAGGTCCTCCGTGCGCTGGCGCTCTCCCCGACCGGTTCGGCGTTCTGGCTTCTCAAGCCTGCCGAGCGCCTGGGAGGACATCCTCCCATCGAGCTGCTTCGCCGGTTCCAGCCCGACTCTGTTGTCGAGTTGGCCCGGGAGCAGAGCTACCTGCCTTGACACTTCCCCTCCCTCCGGAGGTCCTTCCACCGCGGCCTCGGATTCACATACTGGCTCCCGGAGAGCTTCTCGTACGTTTCTATAACCCGGCGCACGGTTCCTGGAAGGCTCGGCGTGCGTATGGCCCCCTTCCGGAGATCCGTTTCGATCATCATCCTCCGCCGTTGGGATCGGAATCGGGCCGGGTGGTTTGGTACGCGGCAACTTCTCTGATCGGTGCTGTCGCGGAAGCGTTTGGCAATCTGGGGTTCATCGACCGAGGGTCAGGGCGCCGCGTCTGCGTCGTCAGCGTGGGCACCCCAATCCCTGTCCTCGACCTGGTCGGTGCCGCTCCGCGTGCCTTCGGCTTGGATCAGCGGATTGCTACCAGTCGTGATTATCTGATCTGCCAGATGTGGGCGCGGGCCTTCTACGAGGCCTATCCAACAATTCAGGGGATTCGCTGGCGGGGACGCCAAGCAGGATCCATCTGTCTGGTGCTCAACGAGCGAATGAACATGGGATCTCTCGAACCGCTCGTCGACCGAGATATCGGAGAGCCCGAAGTCTGGCCTCGAATCGCCCGCGCCGCTCGGCGCTGCCATCTCTCTCTGATCTGACTCCTACTCGAGCGGCGCCACTTCCACCGGCCCCGATCCCTGCATGCCGATCGCCTGCGCCGCGCCGTAGGAGAGATCGATCATCACACCGGCCCGGCCCGGCCCGCGGTCGTTGATGCGGACGATGACGTCCTTGCCGTTCGCGAGGTTGGTGACGCGGGCGCGGCTGCCGAGGGGGAGGGTGCGGTGGGCGGCGGTGAGGCCGTACATGTCGAAGGGCTCGCCGCTGGCGGTGGGATTGCCTTGGAGCTCGGCGCCGTACCAGGTGGCCTGGCCGCGCAGGATGTCTCCGACGCCGGGAGTGCTGTGCCCGAGGCCGGTCGAGACGGCGATGCCGAGATCGAGCAGCAAGGCCAAGCCGGCCAGCCAGAGCGGCCAGGCTTTCCAGCGGGTCCAGCCGGAGGGCGGGCCGATGACGTGGGTGCGTGCCTTGCGCATGTCATCTGCTAAAACCATCCGGGCACACGGATGATTCCGGTGAGGAGGAAAAGACTAGCGGGCGGCGACCACGATCGAGGAGAGACCGATGGCCGCGAGCTCGCGGCGCAGGTCCTCCGCCCGGTCCCGTTCGTCGAAGATGCCGACCTGGACGCGGTTCCAGGTGCCGTCCGTGGTGACGACGGTCTCGGGGTACATGGGGTTCAGCTCGCGGCGCAGCGCCTCGGCGCGGTCGTCCTCACTGAAGGCCGCGACTTGCACGGTGTAGCGCGTGGGCGGCGGCTCGTCCGTGTCTCTGCCGCTGGCCTTGGGGGCGATGAACAGCTCGACGACCGCCGTGCCGGGGAGGACGGCGCCGATCTCCTTGGCCGCGGCGTAGGAGAGATCGAGGATCCTTTTTTTACTGAACGGGCCGCGGTCGTTGACCCGGACCACGACGGAGCGCCCGTTGCGGACGTTCCGGACCTCCAGGCGGGTGCCGAAGGGGAGAGTCGGGTGGGCCGCGGTGAGATTGTTCATCTCATAGCGTTCACCGTTGGCCGTCCGGCGTCCCTGGAACTGCGGGCCGTACCACGACGCGGTCCCCCGCTGGAGCGGCGTGCGGGCCGTGGGCAGCGGAGCGGTTGGTCTACGGTTTGCAGTACATGCAACTGTGAGCACGGGGAGGACGACGGAGAGGGCGAGGAGAAGTCGTGAGGCATGGGCGTGACGGATGGAACCGTGTTGCTCGCGCATGGGCTTGGTGTTCTCCGTAAGGTGGTTTGAGCCATCTTCGTGAGAGCTCTTGGTCCAGGACGCCGTTACAAACTTGCGCCGACTGAATCGACATCCTAGCACAACTCCAAATTTTTGCCGGATTACCGCCCTCATGCCCCCTGCCCCTCTCGCCCCGGGAGGCCGAGCCGTATACTTACGCTCCGATGGCGCCGCGCTTCGACCCTGAGACACTCACCCTCGACCTGTCGGTCGCCGATCTCCTCGACGCCCCGCTGACGCGCAGCCTCGGCTTCGCGAACCGCGGCGGCTATGAGCGCCTCTGGCTCGGCCAGGCGATCCACGGCCGCTATCAGGAGCAGAAGCTGGAGGACGATCCCACCTACCGCCGCGAAGTGGTGGTGCGCCACATCTTCGAGCACCGCGGCTGGACCGTGCGCGTCCACGGCCGCATCGACGGCCTGCGCAAGGAGGCCGACGGCACGCTGGTGGTGGAAGAGATCAAATCGGTGCGCCGCGGCGGCGTCCTCGCGCCCACGGTCAAGGAGATGTACCAGCGCCAGACCGTCCTCTACGCCTGGATGCTCAGCCAGGCCGAGGAGAACGCTGGCGAGAACAAAACGGCGCCGGACATCCGCGCCGAGCTGGTCCTCATCGCCATCGGCAGCGACGAGACCGTGCGCGAGGCGCTGGACATCGATTTCGAGCGCATCGAGATCTCGGTCCGCCGCCGCCTCAACGCCCTTCTCCACGCCTGGGAGTCCGAACGCCAGCGCTCCGCCGAGCGTCGCGAGGCGGCCGAGCGCCTCGCCTTCCCCTACAGCGAGATCCGCCCCGGCCAGGAGCTCATCCTCGCCGCCGTCGAGACCGCCGTCGCCAACCGCGAGCACCTCCTCCTCCAGGCCACCACCGGCATCGGCAAGACCGTCGCCGCCCTCTACCCCGCGCTCAAATACGCCCTGGCCAACGACAAGCGCCTCTTCGTTCTCACCGCCAAGACGACCCAGCAGGAGATGGCGACCGCCGTCCTCGCCCTGTTGAACCAGGACGGGGCTTTCCGGTCGCTCCGCCTGCGCGCCAAGGCGAAAATGTGCGCCAACGATCAGATCCTCTGCCACGAGGAGTACTGCCGCTTCGCCAAGGACTACGGCCTGAAGCTGGTCACCTCCGGCGTCATGAGCCACCTGATCGGCGCTTTCTCCGCCATCGAGCCGGACGACGTCTTCGCCGCCGCCAAAGGCGCCGAGGTCTGTCCCTTCGAGGTCAGCCTGGAGCTGTCGAACCGCGTCCAGGTCACGGTCTGCGACTACAACTACGCCTTCGATCCCTACGTCTCCCTCACCACCTTCGCGCCGGACCAGGATCTGTCCGACGTCGTCCTTGTCGTCGACGAGATCCACAACCTGGTCGACCGCGGACGCGGCTATTACAGCCCCGAGCTCTCGGCCGGCGAGGCGCGCCGGGCGGCGGAGACGGTCGGCCGCTGGGGCGATCCGATCCACTTCCGCATCGAGACGCTCTGCCTGCACATCGCCCGCCTCATCGAGGAGACTGTCACCGACGCCCTGGAGGAAGGGCCGCCGGGCGACCGGGCGGTGGAGCACCCGCTCCCCGAGACCATCTTCTGGCGCCTGCGCTCCGAGCTCGACACCGCCTTCATCGACTATCTGGAGTACCAGCGCGAGACGAAGACCTTCCGTCCCGACGACCCCTTCGTCGCCCTCTACTTCTCTTTCCTCCGCTTCCTGAACGGCCTGATGGTCTCCGACTCCGCCTTCAGCCACTGCGCCGAGCTGCGCAAGGGAGACGCGAGGCTAAAAATCCTCTGCAAGGACCCGAGCCGTTTCCTCGGCGAGGTCATCCAGCGCACCCATTCCACCATCGGCCTCTCCGCCACCATCTCCCCGCCGGACTTCTACACCGGCCTCCTGGGGTTCGAGCGCGGGCGCACCGCCTTCGTCGAGATCCCCAACCCCTTTCCGCCCGAAAACCGGCGCGTCGTCATCGACTCGACCGTCTCCACCACCTTCAAAGAGAGGCAGTTCAACTACCAGCGCATCGCCGACCGCCTCGCCGCCTTCGCCGACGCCGTCCCCGGCAACTGCCTCGCCCTCTTCCCCAGCTACTCCTTCCTGAGCGAAGTCACTGGCCGCATGCGCCTGCGCACCAAAAGACCGCTCATCCAGAAGCAGGCGGACAGCGACAAGGAGAGAGATCTCATCCTCCAGATGCTCCGCTCCACCATCTTCGGAGACATCCTCCTCGTCGCCGTCGCCGGAGGCGTCTTCGCCGAAGGCGTCGACTACCCCGGAGACACCCTCAAAGCCGTCGCCATCATCGGCCCCTGCCTCCCCGGCCTGACCCTGGAGCAACAGCTCCTCAAGACCTACTACCAGGAGCGCTTCGAGCGCGGCTTCGAGTTCTCCTTCGTCGTCCCCGGCATGACGCGAGTCGTCCAAGCCGCCGGCCGCCTCATTCGCTCCCCGCACGACACCGGCGTGATCGCCCTCTTCGATCAGCGCTTCCTCTACGCGCCCTACCGCGATCACCTCCCCCCGGACTGGCTGCCGGAGGAAGGGGCGGGGGCGCTGGCGGGGGATCCGGCGGAGGTGGCGGAGGAGTTTTTTCGGGTGTTGAAGGTGCGGGGGTAGAATCCCGTCATGGCAAGAGAGCACGCTGTCATCTTCGAGCAGGAGCTGCGGATTCCTACGGACGCCTTCACGTTGGAGGGTTTCCAGGAGTGGGCGGAGTCAGAGGAGTTCCCCGAGACCGGGCGCATCGATTTTCTGGCGGGCGACGTGGAGGTGGAGATGAGCCCGGAGGATCTCTATACGCATGCCGTCGTCAAGACGGCGATCGCGGCAAGATTGTCGAACCTGATTGTCGATCAGGACCGCGGCGAGGTGTATATCGACCGGACGCGCGTGGTTTCCAGGAAGGCCGGTCTCTCTGCCGAGCCGGATGTCGTCGTGGCGCTCTGGGAGTCCTTTGAGACGGGAAGGGTGCGGTGCTCGAAATCCTCCATGGAGGGCGGCTCCTCCGCACTCCATGGCGCTCCTGATGTGATCGTCGAGATTGTCAGTCAAGGCTCCGTGCGCAAGGACACGCAGGTTCTGCCGCCCCGCTACGCCCAGGCCGGCGTGGCGGAGCTCTGGCTCGCCGACGCCCGCGGTGACGAGCTTCGTTTCAGCATCCTGACCTTGCGCGAATGTCAATACGCGACCGTCGAGCCCGACGGAGAGGGGTGGCTCCGGTCTCCGAGGCTCGAAGGCTCTTTCCGTCTGCTCCGTCATCCGGCGCGGCTCGGACATTTGCGCTACGTGCTCGAACACCGCGAAGCGGTGGAATTCCGGAAGGCCGATCCGCAGTAGACAATTTTCACATCATGGGGATCGTCAAGATCTCACTTCGTCAGACTGGTGATCCTGCCTGCCTGTTTCGGGAGCTGCGGGTATTCGATCTCGCCCGCCATGGGCTCGCGCAGTGGGCGACTGCCTCTCCTCCGAAACGAAGGTGGACGCTCGCTTCCCACGCCTCAACGCTCCGGTTTGCGCCCCGTTCTTCCACAAAACGCCCTATTGGTCATCTCCGCGCCCTATTGATCCACGCGACGCCTTATTGGTCCGCTCTGCGCCCAGTTCTTCAACACAACGCCCTGTTGGTCCACACGACGCCTTATCGGTCCATTAGGCGCCCTAACGTTCCAGGAAAAGCTGTCGGTCTCTGGTAAATCCCGTCGCGCCGGGCTCGGCCTGCGCGGTGAGGCTCCGGTTTTGTCGCGGCAGTCAATCGCACTTCTCAGGTCCGGGCAGCGCCTCGCAGGTTTTGTGGTAGGGCTTGCCGGCGCCAATATAGCTTCGCCATTCCTCGCAGGTCAGATTCCGATTGGCCGTGCGGCAGGCCTCGGCCTTGAGATGATCCAGGTCCAAGTCCCACAGGATTATGGTGTTGTCCTCACTCGCCGAGGCCAGTTGCTTCCCGTCCGGGCTGAAGGCGACGCTAGTGACCGCTCCCTTGTGCCCCTCCAGCGTAGCCAGCGGCTTGCCGCTGTCCACCTCCCACAGGATCACGGCCTTGTCCTCACTCGCCGAGGCCAGCCGCTTCCCGTCTGGGCTGAAGGCGACGCCATAGACCTCGGCCGTGTGCCCCTCCAGCGTGGCCAGTGGCTTGCCGCTGTCCACGTCCCACAGAATCACAGTCCCGTCGTCACTCGCCGAGGCGAGCCGCTTTCCGTCCGGACTGAAGGCAACGCCATAGACACCTAAGTGCCCCTCCAGCGTGGCCATCCGCTGGCCGCTAGCCACGTCCCACAGGATCACGGTCTGGTCCAAACTCGCGGAGGCCAGCCGCTTTCCGTCCGGGCTAAAGGCAACGCCATAGACCTCGGCCGTGTGCCCCTCCAGCGTGGCCAGCGGCTTGCGGCTGTCCACGTCCCACAGGATCACGGCCTTGTCCTCACTCGCCGAGGCCAACCGTTTCCCGTCCGGGCTGAAGGCAACGTCCAAGACCTGATCCTTGTGCCCCTCCAGTGTGGCCAGCCGCTTGCATCTGTCCACGTCCCACAGGATCACGGTCCGGTCGTCACTCGCCGAGGCCAGCCGCTTCCCGTCCGGGCTGAAGGCGACACATTCGACCAAGCCCGTGTGCCCCTCCAGAGTGGCCATCCGCTTGCGGCTCGCC
>Ga0307506_10000139_pt1 | contig 26115 bp, 18 predicted proteins | sample 25_S_MG_FD_202175 | JGI IMG/M metagenome (GOLD analysis project Ga0307506, IMG submission 202175) | Soil microbial communities from Populus trichocarpa stands in riparian zone in the Pacific Northwest, United States - 25_S | ecosystem: Environmental > Terrestrial > Soil > Riparian zone > Trees... | reverse complement strand
GGAAAAGGCCAGATAAGCGCCAGATGATCGCCAAGGAAGGAATTCGAATAATCGCTGACAGCCAGGAAAGGATTGTTAAAAGGCATCGCTCCTTGCCCCACCCCGGGCGACGGCGGTAAACAGATACAAGTAGTCTTGCACCATCAACACTTCGCAGTGCCGCGGCTGTTTTTTGAAGATGCAACCTTCCAGAGGACTATATGTCGCTGATTAGTCAAGAGCGATACTGGCGCCCCTTATCCTATGTTACCAGGGGTTAACAATGTAGGTAGCCTGTCCCGGTGGTAGAACCAACGTAGGATACCAGCCCTGAGGTTGGTCTGCGGCACCTGAGTACATGAGGGCGAGAGCGGGAACGGAACCGGCCGCTGTCCGGATTATTCGGATTTCTTCACCCGAGAGGCGACCCCTGATCCACCCTTCCGGCGGCGGATGTGCGTCTTCTTGTAGGCCGCGAACGTAGACGGAAGCGATTCCGTTGTACTGCTCACGGAAAGACTCCATGAGAGTTCTGATGTTTTCGCTGTTCCACCTACCGGGGTCACCGTCCTGGACTGGGATGAGATCTACGATATCGAGAAGTTCGTCAAGTGGAACTCGCGTGCTTCTTTCCGTCCTCATGCCCTCTACGATGGGGACCTCTAATACCTGAAGTCTCTGCAAAATTTCGGAGGCCCTCTCGCTGTCCTCGTAGAGAAAATGTGGAAATAACTGCTGATCGAGGCCGCGGTATACTTGAATGAGTGCAGGTTCCGTAGCATTCGGCCGTGTCGGCCGGCTGCGGGCGGCAAGTCGAATCGGTACATATTCACCCAAGGCCTCGCGACGGAGGACGTCCCGGAGTTGCTCTTCGCTCTCATGGATCTCTTTAAAACGTGACGCTAATCGCCGAGGGAGGTAGACGCGAGTGTATGGCATTAGAGCGGTCCTGTAGCCGTACATTCGTGCGTGTTGCCAGACCGTGTCCATTTGTGCGATTTGAGCTTCGCGGATGTAGTATGTAACCAAGAGATGGTCGATCGTTAGTCCACGCCCGAGGATATTCCCGCCGACAAGAAAATTTACGCGCGGGCCGTAGCTGGGAGCATTTGTGGTGGCGTTGATCCTCAGGACTTCGGCCTGTCGTAGGGCCTCGTAGATCAAGGATGATAGATCAGCTAATGAGGGCAGGGTCCCCTCGTGCTCCGATCGCTGGAGTTCTGCGTAGGAGTCGGCAAATATCTGAGTGGAATCCTCCAGCCGTTCGCGGAGCTGGCGTCGGCGGCGCAGGAGGTGTCGGTCAATGTGGTTCGCGACAGTCGTGTGTTGATCGATACGCGCGCTCGTGTGCGAAAGATGTTTGAAGCCAGTCTGTGGCCATCGCCCACCGCGTTGCGCGGCGGCGGCAGATGCAACCAGAAAAAAATCGATGGAGGCCGCGAGGCCCTGAGGAACCGGCCGCCGGGTAATCGCCTGAGCCTCGGCGTCTGGGACGAGCACTATTGGAAACGCTGGCGGGGTGGCCGTTGCGTCAAAGCCTGCGAAAAACGTGTCTCCACCGCAGTAACCCTCGCCCGGTTCGAGAAGAAAGGTGACGTTTGGTCGGATACGGGAGGCGCTACGCTGCAGAAACAAAATAAAGGGCGTTGCTGTTACCTGCGCGAAGAGGCTGTGAGGAAGTATCTCGCCAATCGACTCACCCTCTTCCCCTGGGGCGGAATTCTCGATGACCCTGCGGTTGATCGTGCTGGGTACCGTAGGCGCTCTCGGGCGCCCCGATGATCGTGCTGCCAGAGTAGTGTCCGGGGTTGCCGCATCTGCTTCGTCGTCGAATACAATGGCGGGATATGCTGATGCTTCGATTGCCTGCAAGAATTGGATCACGCGAGGAAGATGGAAGGCGTCCTTGCCACAGACAAGCACGAGACCATCGCTCGCAATTTCCTGCGCTAGTTCGCCTTCCTGTCCCTCCCACTCGTAGAGATCGTCGGCCACGGTAGAAAGGATTCGAGGTCCGTCAAGCGCCTTGAATCGGCTTGCGGTTTGTTCAACTAATGCGACGCTGTTGGCCGTGAGTACAACCACAACGAGGAAGCCATTGTCCAAGCACAACGCAGAGGACAAAATCATCGCCGCTGTCTTACCGCTCTGCACTCTGCCGTACATCAACGCCGTCGGCGGCCGCGTACCAGCGATCGGCTCTACCGACGCCCTTCCAGAGCCTTCAGCTCCTACCTCGCCGCTAGCCACCTGAGATTCGTACGTGCCTACCACCCTTTCGGTGAAGTCTTCGGCTTGACGGATGATGGCGTCCACAGCTGCCTCCGCCATCGGTGCGGCGCGAAGTCCTTCAATCAGGTTCCTGCGAGTGCCGGTCACGACCGGGCCGTTGGTTTGGATAGGCATGACGAGATCTTATTCGAAGCAGATGCCCTTTGATAGCTCTTGAGGGGGCGTTCTATATACAGCACTAGGCGGTAGCGCTCTGCCAGAAACTGTCGTTGGTTCTATGAACTAAAAGACGAGAAAAAATTACCGATGTTCCTGAAAGAGGTGCCGACGCTGGCGGGCGATAGAGAAGGCAGCCTCCTCTTCCGGGTCCACGACCTCGAGGCTTTCGAGGAGCGCCTCGGCGACCTCGGCGCGATCGTGCTCGTCGAGTTCGAGGGCCTTCTCAAGAACTTCCTGCGCAGGGTTCATGTGCTGAGGATACTCGACCCGGATTTGGAGGAAGAGGGGGCGAGGCTTTTGCCTCCCATTCCGGTCGCGGTACTGAGGAGCTCGCGACGGCGCGCTCCACGGTGGCTCGATCCGCGTCCCCCGCCAGGGTCTTGACCAACGCGGTCCTACGGCTGCGAAGTGGCTGGCGCTTCTACCGGGACACGGACCGAAATTCTCTCCGAAGGTGAATTCCGTCCCATCACCTCCAGAAGCGGAGCACTCTAGGGACAGCGGGGCGGACGGGCTCCTCATGATGAGGCGGCCGGGTGCCGCGCCGTCCGGAGGCTCTATGTTCCGATCTCTGCTGGCTCTGCTTTCTCTTCTGTTCGGCGATCTTGGGCTCGGGAGGGACCCCTTGGGAGGAAACTCGACGGCCGATCTCGGCCCCGAGATGGACCCAAACGGTTAGAGCTGGAACCAGGCGCCGGCCGCGGAGGGTTCCCGGCGGGCGCCATCTTTTGCTTGCAGGCGATCTCAAAGGTCTCGACTTGAGGTAGGATGTGGCTCTTCTCAAGGAGAGCGATCTTGTCCGACATCCACATCACGCCGGAGTTGATGGAGGCAGTAAACCGGGGAGATTTGCAGCCCCATGTGGTACTGGAGCTCGGTTGGAGCCATCTGCTGCATCTGTGCCCGGTTTGTCTGGCCGGGTTCCACGTCTGGCAGACGGCGAGGAGCGCCCGCCCGGTGAGCTCGGCCTCGGTGTTCCAAGCATTGCCTGCCGTCCTCAAACGGCACGCGGCGGAACAGAAGGAGAAGGAAAGGCAGGCGGAGCGCGACCTCCGCGATCTCCTCGCGCTCTCTCACAAGAAACGTCTCTCCAAAATCCATGGCGCCGGCCGGCGTTTTCGCGGTCTCTTGCTCGCCCACCGGCTTCTCAACGAGGCGAAGTCTCAATTACCGGGGCAGCCGCAGGAAACACACGATCTGGCGGAGGCGGCCGAGCAGGTGCTTCTGCGAACCCCGGACTCTCCGGGATATTTCGATGCTCTGGCGCGAGCGACCGCTTATCGGGCGAATGCATTGCGCGCCGCCGGCAAGGTGCGCGAGGCGGATGAGCGGATGGCCACCGCCCGCAGCCTCATCCGGCATCAGGATGTGACGGCGACTCTGGTCTACGCCGAGGTGGACCTGGTCGAAGGCAGTCTGCGGAAGGATCAACGCCGCTTCAAGGAGGCCGAGGATCTGCTCAGGCGCTCGGCGGCTCTTTTCGAGCTCGCAGGAGAAAGGAGCGAAGCGGCGCGCCCGCTGCTGGTTCTGGGGGCGATGTATCATCACCGGCAGGAGACTGCAAAGGCGATCGAGACGACCGAGACGGCTCTGGTGTCGATCAATCCGGAGCGCGAGCCGCGGCTCTATCTTTGCGGCCGGTTCAATCTCGCGCTGTTCCTCGTGGAAAGCGGCCGGTATGAGGTTGCCGCCGAGCTTCTGGTTGCCGACGAGCTGTTGTATCAGGATTTCGCGGACGGATGGACGGTGCTGCGGAAGGTGTGGCTCGTCGGCAAGATCGCGCTCGCGGCGGGGAGGCTCGCGGAGGCGGCGGAGGCGTTCCTCCAGGTCCGCTCAGGGTTCATCGACCAGGGAATCGGTTACGACGTCGCGATGGTCTCGCTGGATCTTTCCCTGGTCTATCTCCGGCAGGCTCGGACCGCCGAGGTGAAAGCGCTCGCTGAGGAGATGCACGTAGTTTTTGCCGCGGAGGACGTGCATCGTGAGGCGGTTGCTGCCCTGGTTCTCTTTCAGGAGGCTGCGCGCCGGGAGGCGCTCACGGCGGAGCTGATCGAGGGAATGGCGGTCTATCTGAAAAGGGCTCGCGGGAATCCGGAGATGAGATTTACTGAAGAAACGTAGGGAAGGGGCTTTGCCTTGCAGTCTTGAGGGGCCGGCTCGGATTTCGAGGGAGTAGAGACCCCAACGGGATCAATCTATACACTCAAGTCGATGAAGTTACTCCTCGTAGAGGTAGACGATGAGCTGGCGGGTCACCTGGAGCGAATTGCTCCCGCTCGCTCTCGCCGTCGGTCGGAGCTCCTTCGAGCGGCGATTTTGAAGGTGCTCTGGGAGGCCGAGGAGCAGGCCACGGCTTAGGCTTACGCGCGCCATCCTGACAGCCCTGATACAGCCTTCGCTCCGACTGTCTGGGAGAGCTGAGGTACTCCAATAGAGCCATGAGGCGCGGCAGCTCGGCGTTGACCCGCGTGCTCGAATCCCCGATCGTCAAGTCGGCGAATTATGGCGATGGCAGCCGGCAATTCGAGGAGCAGATCCGGCGCTACGAATTCTGGTCTCTGACCGGCGCCAAGGGTGCGATCAACCCGGGCTACAGCGTGCGCCTCTCGGCGACCGTGCTGCGTGGAACGCAGACCTATGGCATCGCCGGCTACGACGTGAGCCAGGGCTTTCCGGGCACCAGCGACGTCTCGGTGCTCGCTCATGAGCTCGCCGAGTGGTATGACGATCCCTTCGTCAACAACGCGACACCGAAGTGGGGTCATATTGGACAGGTGCCGGGCTGTCAGGCGAACCTCGAGGTCGGAGACCCCCTGTCGGGCCGTCTGCATTCCGTTCGAAGCCTGCGGGCAGCCGGGCCGTTGGCGGGATTTTCCATCCCCTTCCGAGCCCGGTTGCGCTAGTCTCCTCCATCATGCCGAGTCATCGTCTCGCCCGATCCGGGGTGGCTGCCTTGCTGGCCGCGTGTATCGCTCTTCCGGCGGTGGGAGTGGAGGGGTTTCTCTATACGCGCGAGGTCCAGGTGCCCACCAGCGGCTGGGCGCGGGTGCCTCTCGATCTGCCGGCGGTGCAGCACATGGCGCCGGGGGGCGCCGATCTGCACGTCTTCGCGCCGGGGGGCACGGAGGTGGCGGTGCGGGTGGCGCCGGCGGTGCAGCGGAGCGAACGGCGCGAGGTCACCGTCGTCAAGGTGGACAAGGGAGAAGGCGGCTGGACGCTGCTTCTGGACGTGGGGGCGGAGCCGGCGCCGCACGAACGGCTGTTCTTCGCCCTGGCCGAGATGACCGTGGCGCCGTCCGTGCGCCTGGAGGGCAGTTTGGATGACAGGGCGGACAACAAGTCCTGGCATCCGCTGGCGACGGGCGACATGTTCCGGCTCGGCGAGCGCGAGGGGTTGCAGCAGATCTCGCTCTCCTATCCGTCCACCGAGGACCGCTATCTCCGTCTGGCCTGGCCGCAGGCGGCCGGCTTCCCGCGGGTGGAGACGGTGGAGGTGGAGACGGTGAGCGGTCCGTCGCTGGCGTTCGCCACCCGCGGCGCCGAGTGCCAGGCGGCCGGGCCCAGATCGACGGCTTGCGCTCTCGTCCTGCCCGCGCCGGGGCAGGTGGTGCGCCGTCTCACGCTGGACGTGGAGGGGCCGGGAGCCGTCGGCTTCCGCCTCTACGCGGCGCGGGAGGGGACGTGGCAGTTGCTGCACGAAGGGACGTGGCAGCGCGCGGGGAGCCGGACGCAGCACTTCGTCGACGGTGCGGGAGAGCCGCTCGCCGGGAGCGTCCTGCGCCTGGAGCTGTTCGGCGCCGGCAAGGCGGCGCCGCGTCTCACCGGCTGGGGCGTCGATCTCGCGGCGCAGACGGTGGTCTTCCAGGCCGCGGAGCCAGGGCGGTACGTCATCGCGTACGGCGGCGCGGCGCGCAGAAACCATCGCGCGGACGAGCCGCCGGCCGGTGCCGAGATGGCCGGGCTGGCAGCCGGGCCGGAGAAGGAACAGGCGGCGGCGGCCGTACCGGAGGCGGCCGCGGGAACGAGCGGGCCGGGCGCGCCGCTGGGGCGGTCGCGGTTCGACTCGTCCTGGACGGTGATCGCGCCGTCGGCGAAGCCGGGGGACCTCGTGCGTCTGGAGCTGCCGGATCTGGTCTATGTCAACGCCCGGCCGGACCTCGGCGATCTGCGCCTCGCCGTGGGACCGAATCAGATCCCGTTCTTCCGCTGGACGCCGCCGGAGCCGGCGCTGGCCGGCGGGACGCGCGGGCTGCACCCGGCGACGGCGCACAGGGCGGGCGAGAGCGAGGCGGAGGTGACGCTGCCGGCGGCGGGCCTGCCGCTCACCGAGCTGGCGCTGAGCACGCCCGGCGGGCCGCTGCGGCGGATGGTCGGGGTGCGCTATCTGGAGCCGATCCGCCGCTCGCGGCTGCCGCGGCTTCCGGACGACCCGCGCGAGCGGCAGCCGGTCGCGCGCACGCTCTGGGAGTGCGATCCCGATCCGCCGCTCCCCTGCCGCGCAGCGCTGCCGCTGCCCGGCGCCGCGCCGAAGATCCTCTCCATCCGCCTCGACGACGGCGACAACCCGCCGCTCGCCGCTCTCGACGTGGAGCTCTGGCGGCGGCGGGACGTGCTGATGTTCATCTGGCCGCAAGCCGCCGGCAATCCCGAGCCGGTCCGCCTGCTCGCCGGCTCGGAGCGGCTGACGGCGCCGGCTTACGACTTCGCGACGCTCGGCGAAGAGCTGCCGGCGCGGCCCTGGCAGCCAGCGGATCTGGACCTCGCAGGGACCGCACCGAAAGCCGGCGGCAAGCCATGGACACGGTGGGCGATGCCCGTCGCGCTCGCCCTGGCCGGCGTCTTTCTATTGCTCCTCCTGCGGCGCATCCTGGCCGAGCACTGAGAAGCTGCTGTGAATGCTTGAGGGGGAAGGAAGAAATGGCTCCTCGGGAGGGACTTGAACCCCCGACCAATCGGTTAACAGCCGATCGCTCTACCACTGAGCTACCGAGGAGTGTAAGGAACCGTCCCGGGAGGATCTCCCGGGACGGGGAATCTTAGGCGGACTGGGCCGTCCTGTCAATCTGACTCAAGCGCTGACTCAGACGTTGGTGTCGAGGAACGGCTTCAGCTTCATCGCCCGGCTGGGGTGACGGAGCTTGCGCAGCGCCTTGGACTCGATCTGGCGGATGCGCTCGCGGGTGACGTTGAACGAGCGGCCGACCTCTTCGAGGGTGTGCTCGGAGCCGTCGCCGACGCCGAAGCGCATCTTGAGCACCAGCTCCTCCCGCGGCGTCAGCGTCTTCAGCACCTTCCGGGTCTGGTCCTTCAGGTTGGCGAAGATCACCGAGTCGATGGGCGAGATGGCGTTCTTGTCCTCGATGAAGTCCCCCAGATGCGAATCCTCCTCTTCGCCGATCGGCGTTTCTAGGGAGATGGGCTCCTGGGCGATCTTCATGATCTTGCGCACCTTGGAGGCCGGCAGGTCCATGCGCTCGCCGATCTCCTCCGCGGTGGGCTCGCGACCGAGCTCCTGCACCAGCGAACGGCTGGTGCGGGTGAGCTTGTTGATGGTCTCGATCATGTGCACCGGGATGCGGATCGTCCGTGCCTGGTCCGCGATGGCGCGGGTGATGGCCTGGCGGATCCACCAGGTGGCATAGGTCGAGAACTTGTAGCCGCGGCGGTACTCGAACTTCTCCACGGCTTTCATGAGGCCGATGTTCCCCTCCTGGATCAGGTCGAGGAACTGCAGGCCGCGGTTGGTGTATTTCTTGGCGATCGACACCACCAGCCGCAGGTTGGCGACGATGAGCTCCTCTTTCGCCCGCTCGCAGGTCGCCTCGCCGGCACGGATCTTGTCGATCGTCGAGGCGATCTCGGCGTGGGTGGTGCCGTAGCGCTCCTCGAGCTCGCGGAGAGCGGCGCGGTACTTTTCGATGCGCCGGCGGTGCAGCGCCTTCAAGTCCTCGCTGCTCTCCCTCTTGAGCGCCGTCTGGGCGCGCTTGATGTCCTGCTCGAAGCGGGAGAACTGCCGGTCGATGTCCTTGAGGAAGTCGACCAGACGGTTGCGCGTCTGGACGCTGAAGTCGACGGTGCGGATGTCCTTGGCGATCTTGGCGACGAGACGGTCGATCTCGCGCTCGATCTCCAGGTACTTCTCGCCGTCGGGCTTGCAGCGCTTCTGGCGCTTGCGCAGCTCGCCGATCTCGGCGTCGTTGGCGGCGATCTGCTCGAAGATCTTGAGGTTGCCGCGGATGCGGTCCGAGGCCTTGGGATCGAGGGGCTCGTCCGGATCGGAGGACACCAGCTCGCGCAAGATCCGCTTGTCCTTGGCCGCCATCTCGTTGAGGCGCAGGAGCTCCCGCAGGACGACCGGGTTCTCGCAGAGAGCCTCGTAGATCATCCACTCGCCCTGCTCGATGCGCTGCGCGATCTCGACCTCGCCTTCGCGGTCGAGCAGCGGCACCGTGCCCATCTCGCGCAGGTACATGCGGACGGGGTCGTTGGTCTTCTCGTGGGCGGTGAGACCGAACTCCGTGGTCTCGTCTTCTTTCTTGTCGAAATCGGTCGAGGCGGATTCGAAATCGTCGCGGTTCTGATACCGCTCGGGCCGGTCAATGACGTCGACCCCGAGGTCGGAGAACCGCAGGTAGATCTCATCCAGCTCGTCGGGGAGGCTCACCACCTCCTCCGGCAGCATTTCGTAGATTTCGTCGTAGAGGAGATAGCCCTTCTCTTTGCCCAGCTCGATCAGTTGCTTGACCGAGCTGTACTTCTCTTCCACGGGCGTGAGGCTGGAAATGGTCAATGTGCTCTCCTATCGGCCGGAACGGAAACGGGAAACAGGCGAAGGAGGTCTCCACTCACGGGGAGCCCTCGTTCGCGCCTGGCCGAGAACGTCGATGTATACTGAGACTCAAGCTCCTCTTTTCCTGGTAGAGACGGGCGAGCGACTCCGGGTCCAGGCCCCGCTGCTGCGCTTCGTTGATCTCACGCACCAGCTCCCGAAGGCGTTGTTCCTTCCAGCGGCGCGCCAGATTTTCGAGGGACACCAGAAGTCCTGTTCTTCCAGGAGCAAAACTCCCTTCTAACAGAATCTTGGCCATCCGGTCAACTGCTCTGCCCTCGTAACCCAGGCGCTCCTGCAAGGCCCTCACCTCCGGCCGGGAGCCCGACCCTTCTGCATATAGAGCGCGAAAGGCCTGATAAATATTCCTGCATTCGGTATCGAAGAACACTTCGGGCGGCGGGAGCTCCTCCGGAGCGGGCAGCGGCTCCTCGCCTGCGAGCAGGCGCTCCAGAACCTGTTCTTCCAGGCTGCGCACGAGGCTGGGCCGGCCCGTCTCGGCGGGCTGAGGCGCGGACGGCGCCCGCCGTTCCAGTTTTTTCTCCAGGCTTTCGCCGCCGGCGCGCCGGGCCAGCATCTCCACCGGGATGTCCAGCCGCTGGGAAGCCAGCCGGGCGTAGCCGTGGCGCACCACGGCGTCCGGGATCGGCCGCAGCAGCTCGGCCACGGCGGTCGCCGCCTTGGCCTGGAGCTGCGGCTCCCGGGCGGCGCCGGGAGGGATCGCCCGGTCCAGCTCCAGCATCACCGCGTCGTCGGCGACGCGCACGACCTCCGCCACCGCGGCTTCGCCCTCGGCGAGGCGGAGGGAGTCGGGGTCGTGGCCGCCGGGGAAGCGCGCCCGGCGCACGCCGAGCCCTTCGGCGAGGAGGAGCGGCAGCGCGCGGCGGGCCGCGTTCTCGCCCGCGTTGTCGCCGTCGTAGGCGATGACCACCTCCTCGGCATAGCGTGAAACGAGCTTCGCCTGCTCCGGCGTCAGCGCCGTGCCCATGCCGGCCACCGCTCCTTCCAGCCCGCAGGCCACCGAGCCGATGACATCGAAATACCCCTCGCAGAGGACAGCTCGGCCGGTCTCCCGGATTTCCCTTTTGGCCTGGTGCAGGCCATAGAGCAGCAGCCCTTTGTGGAAACGGTCGGTCTCGTTGGTGTTGACGTACTTGGCCTTGTCGTCCCCCAGGGTGCGCCCGCCGAAGCCGACCAGGCGGCCGGAGGCGTTGTGGATGGGGAACATCAGGCGGTGGCGGAAGCGGTCGTACGGCTCGCCGCCCTTCTCCGAGCGCGCCGCGAGCCCGGCCGCCTCCAGATCGGCCATCGGGATGCGCGGATGGAGAGCTGACACCAGCGTGCGCCAGCCCTCCGGCGCGTACCCAAGCCCGAATTTCTCGATCAGCTCGGGCGGGATGCGCCGGTCTTCCAGATACTTGCGCGGGAAGTCGTTCTTGCGGAGCTGGGCGATGAAGAAGTCCGCCGCCGCCGCCAGCGTTCCTTCGATGTCGCGCTCGGGCGCCCGCACACCGCCCGGGCGGCGCTCGACTTTCGTGGGCAGCGGCACGCCGAAGCGCGTCGCCAGCGATTCGATGGCGGCGGGGAAGTCGTCGCCGGTGGTGAGCATGTGCAGCTTGATGGCGTCGCCGCCGGCGCCGCAGCCGAAGCAGTAGAAGAGCCCCTGCACGGGATCGACGCTGAACGAAGGAGTCTTCTCCTTGTGGATCGGGCAGAGCCCCTGGTGGCGCCGGCCCGCCTTGCGCAGGCGCGTGTGCTCGGAGGCCACCGAGACGATGTCCGCGGCGTCGCGGACGGCTTGCACGAGCTGGGGAGTGATCTGGACGTTGCCGAGAGACATGCGTTTATGCGCCGCGGAGCGAGACGACGGTGGCGCCGTTGCCACCTTCGTTCGGGGCGCCTTCGCGCAGGCCGGCGACGCCGCGATGGCCGCGCAGGTGCTCGCGCACCGCCTGCCGCAGCTTGCCGGAGCCGTGGCCGTGGATGATCCGCACCTCGCGGCGCGCCGCCAGCAGGGCGCGGTCGAGGTAGACGTCCAGCTCCTCGAGCGCCGGCTCGATGCGCTGGCCGATCAGGTTGATCTCCGGCGGCACGCTGACCGACTCGTCGAGATCGCTGCCCGATGGCTGGTTGCCGTCTCTCCGCGCGCCGGCGACGCGGGGATTGTGCTCGGCGGCCCGCCGCTCCGCTTTCCGCTCTTCGCGCGCCTCGGCGCTGAGGACGGCCGTGCTGACCGGCCCCAGCTCCTCGGGCCGGCAGCGCACCCGCTTGCCCTTGACCATCACTTCCGCCCGGCTCGCCTCGAGCCTTTCGAGGACGCCCTGCCAGCCGAGGCCGAGATGGCGCACCGGCGCGCCGACCACCAGCGGGCCGGAGGCCTCCGTGCCGGCCTCCACGAAGACGGGCGCCGCGGCGAAGAGCTCTTCCACCGCTTCGCCTTCGAGGCCGCGCCGCCGCCCGCCTTCGAAGCGCTCGCGCAGGCGCTCCACCTCGCCGCGCAGGCGCTCGGTGGTCTCGCGGCGGAAGGTGTCGAGCTCCGCCTTGAGCCGCTTGCCGACAGTCTTGCGCTCTTCTTCCAGGGCGGAGCGCTCCTCGGCGAGGCGCCGGCGGAGCTTCTCGGCGTCGGAGGCTTCGATCTCCAGGCGGTCGCGGGTCTCGGCCAGCTCCTGGCGCACCCGCTCGACTTCGACCAGGAGGCGCCGCAGGTCGCGGTGCTCGGAGCCCAGGCGCGCCTCGGCGCGATCGAGCCACGCGGCGGGAAGGCCGAGGCGGCGGGCGAGCGCCAGCGCCTCGCTGCCGCCGGGCGGGCCGGGCACCAGGCGGAAGGTCGGCCGGCCGGTCTGCGGATCGAACTCCATCGCCGCGCAGGAGGCGCCGCCGGTCTCCAGGGCCGCGGCGGCGAGCTGGGTGAGATGGGTGGTGATCACCGCCAGGCTCCCCTTCTCGACCAGACCTTCAAGGAGGGCGATCGAAAGCGCCGCGCCTTCTTCCGGATCGGTCCCCGAGCCGAGCTCGTCGAGCAGCATCATGGAGTCCGGCCCGGCGGCTTCCCAGGCTTCCTTGAGACGCAGCAGCCGGCCGCTGAAGGTGGAGCGGTCGGCCAGGAGGTCCTGCTCGTCGCCCACCGTGGCCACCAGCTCCGTCACGAAAGGCACCCGGCTGCCGGCGGCGGCGGGGATGGGCAGGCCGCAGCGCGCCGCCAGGGTCAGGATGCCGACGGTCTTCAAGGCCACGGTCTTGCCGCCGGCGTTCGGGCCGGTGATCACCAGGATGCGCCGCCCGGCGGTGAGCTCGGCGTGCAGCGGGACGATCGAGCCGAGATGCCCGGCCTGCCCCAGCGCCTCGGCGCGCAGGTCCGCCAGGCCGGGATCGAGGAGCGGATGGCGCGCCGCGACCAGACGCAGCTCGTGGCGCGGCCCGATCTCGGGGAGGTGGCCGTCGCAGCGCTCGCCGAAGCGGACGGCGGCCTGGAGGAGGTCCAGATCGGCGAGGAAATCGGAGTGGGCGTGGAGGGCCGGCAGCGCGGCCCGGGCCTGGGCCAGCAGCTCGTTGAGGATGCGGATGCGCTCCGCCTCCTCGTCTTCCACCGACTGCTGCAAGGTGTTGTTGGTCTCGACGACGCCCAGCGGCTCGAAATAGAAGCTCTTGCCGGTGGCCGACCGGCCGTGCACCAGCCCCTGGCTGCGCCCGCGGGAGCCCGCCTGGAGCACCACCACGAGGCGCCCGCCGCGCATCGGGATGGTCTCTTCGGACAGCTCCTCGCGATGCTCGCTGACGAAGCCGCCGAGGTCGCGGTAGAGCTGGTCGCGGACGCGGCGGATCTGGCCGCGCAGGGCGGCGAGCTTGGGGCTCGCGTCTTCACGGACCTCGCCGCGGCGGTCGAGGGTACGCTCGATGCGGCGGAGCAGGGGATCGATGTCGGGGAGGCCCGTGGCGAGCGCCTGCAGGGCGGGACAGGGCGGCGCCGCCTCGCGGATGCGCACCACCGCCGCATGGCTCGCCTTGCCCAGGTCGGCGAGGCGGACAACGTCGATCCCTTCGAGCGGCGGGCGGCCGGTGGTCAGGCGCTGGAGGAGGCCGCCGAGCGGGGCGTCGAATTCCGGCACCAGCGAGCGCTCGCCGACCAGGCGGGAGGCCTCCTCGAAGCGCGTCCGGTGCGCGCGCAGCCCGGCTTCCTCCGTAAAGGGGGAGAGCGCGAGGACGCGCTCGCGCCCCAGGTCGCTGGCGGCGAGCCGGGAGATCACGGCGAGAAGGCTCGGCAGCTCCAGGGCCAGGGCCGTGGCAGGGGAGAGCATGGGAGGAAGGCCGGGCGGCGCGGGAGGAGAGGCGATGGAGCTCACCTCGGGATCTTACTACCCGGCGGCCAGACGCGGCCCGTGACCTTCACGCAATGCGGGCAACCGGTGAGAAGATGGCGGACCACGGTGCGGGTTTCCGCGGCGGTGAGCTCACCGCGCAGAAAGCCCTCCAGGAGGGCGGTGTCCGGATGGGCTCCAGAATGCTGAAGGGCATGTCCTGCGCGGTGCGGAGTGGGGTCCGGGAAGTGTTCCGCGGTGTTTTCCAAAGAGTTTTCCGAAGGACGGGGCTGCATGAGATTCCTCCGCGTAGCCAATGCGGCTGGATTCATCCCGGAACCGGGGACGGGCCGGTACGCTCCGGACCGCACAAGCACCGATTTCGAGGACCCGATTTATTTTTTTCGTGGCATGGGTCGAGTACATATTTTCACGTCAGGCAACTTTAGCCGGGTACTTATCTCTCTGTCAAGGATGAAAGCTTGATCCGCGAGAACCGATTTCTCTTTCCAAGTCATTGGCCGATATAAGTTTGCGCTTGCCTTGAGGCGGCAGAGAAGGTACATTTCGCGCATGTCCATCTTCCACGGTCTCGGCAGGGCCTTACGGTGGCTCCGTGACAGGCAGGGTAAGAGGCAGTACCAGGTGGCCGACGCAGCCGGCATTACCAAGGCGATGCTTTCCGCGTATGAAACCGGAAAGCAGAAGCCTTCGTTGGACACCCTGGAAAAAATCCTCACCGCCCTTGAATGCGATCTGAACGATCTCCACAACTCGCTTCAGATCGTCAACGAACGCCCGGAAGCGATCCGCCGCTCGGGCATGCAGCGGGAGGGAGCTTGGCCGGGGCAACGCGGCGAGCTCCGGGAGTCCCGCGATGCCGGCGACGGCGGCTCTTCCAACGTCTACAACGTCCTCGGGATCAGCCGGCCGTTGCCGGTTGCCGAGGAGCAGGCGTTGAGCGAGATGCTGCAAGGCTTCCACAAGCTCATGCGTTATCTGCACGAGTCGATCTCGCCTCCGCCGGACGACGAGCACGACGAGCCGGTCTAGCTCCTGCGTCCGCTTTTCCAGGCACTCCGCCGCGCGCCTCCCCGGCGCGCGGTGATTTCCCCTGTGCATGCTTCTTGCAGCGCCGCTTCTTGTCCGCGAGGTCAATCTCGTGGGTTTGACAAGCTGAGGAGGCGTTGTGGTGGGTGGAGAGCTGGAGCGGCGGCTCGCCCGGTTACGGCAGGGCGACCATCTTTGTCTGATTTCTGAGAGTCCCGAGGATCCCTCGGCGGCCCTCGTCCCTTTCTTCAAGACCGGGCTCGCCGCGGGCGACCGGTGCTTCCATATCGGTCCGGAAGCGGCGGCGCGGCGGATCGAACGGGCACTCGCGCAGCAGAAGGCTCCGGTCGGGCAGGAGCTCGACCGCGGCGCTCTCGTGCTTCTCACCCAACGCGAGCGCTGGCTTTCCGGCAGGCGCTTCGAGCCGGGCGAGATGATGGATCTCCTGCGCCAGACCGAGCAGCAGGCGCTGGACGACGGTTTCCGCGGCCTGCGGATCAGTTGGGACATGGAATGGGTGATCGGCGGCGCTCCCGGCGCCGAGCGGCTGATCGAATTCGAGGCTCAGCTCAACCGGTTCCTCGCCGGCAGCCGCACGACGGTGCTCTGCCGCTACGACCGCCCGGGCACCCCCGCGGCGCGCCTCCGGAGCATCCTGCACACCCATCCGCTCGCCGTGTTGGGCGAGCAGATCTGCCCCAATTCCTTCTATGAGCCGCCGGAGATGGTGCTCGGCGATCCCTCGCCGGAAGATCAGGTCGACTGGATGATCGCCCGGCTGCGGCGGGCGCGCGTCAACGAGGAGAAGCTCGAAGAGCTGACCCTGCGGCTGGCCCAGAAGAGCGCCGCCCTGGAGCGGGCGGACCGCGCCAAGGAAGATCTCCTCGCCATGCTCGCCCACGAGCTGCGCAACCCGCTGGGCACGATCAGCAACGCCCTCCAGGTCCTGCGTCTCAAGGGCGAGGGAGACGACACCTGGCGGCGCGCCATCGAGGCGGCCGAGCGGCAGGTGCTCCATCAGGCGCTGCTGGTCGACGATCTCCTGGAGACCTCGCGGGTCACCCGCGGCCAGATCGAGCTGCACTGCGAGGAGCTCGACATCGTCGGTCTGGTCCGCGAGACCGTGGACGGCTACCACGAGTCGCTGCGCACCGCCCGGCTGGAGCTCGATCTCGAGCTGCCGGACGAGCCGATCCTGGTCTTCGGCGACAGCATGCGCCTCTCCCAGGCGCTGGCGAACCTGCTGCAGAACGCCACCAAGTTCACCACCTCCGGCGACCGCATCGCCGTCCGCGTCCGCCGGGCGGCGGAGTCGCGGCGGGTCGAGGTGAGCGTCCGCGACAGCGGCGTCGGGATCGGTCCCGAGGTGCTGCCGCACGTCTTCGAAGTCTTCACCCAGGCCGATGACAGCCTCGACCGCGCCCGCGGCGGCCTCGGCGTCGGTCTCGCCGTGGTCAAGGGGCTGGTCGAGCTGCACGGCGGCGAGGTCCGGGCGCGTAGCGAGGGGCCGGGACAGGGCGCCGAATTCACTCTGTTTCTGCCCGAGGCGGCCGCCGTGCCGGCCCTGCCCGCGGCCGTCCTGGTGGCCGGCCGCGATGCGGACGGCGAGGACGCCAACCGCGCGCGCCGCATCCTGATCGTCGAGGACAACGCCGATGCCGCGGCCACCATGCGCGATTTCCTGGAGCTGTCCGGCCACCAGGTCGAGCTGGCCAGCTCCGGCAGCGACGGAGTGCGCGCCGCCCGCCGCTTCCATCCCGAGGTGGTGCTCTGCGATCTCGGCCTGCCGGGGATGACCGGCTTCGAGGTCGCCGTCCAGCTCCGCCGCGACCCCGAGACCGCCTCGGCGAAGCTGATCGCCGTCACCGGCTACGGCCGCGACGAGGACCGCCGCCGCTCCAAGGAGGCCGGCTTCGATCTCCATCTGACCAAGCCGGTGGACCCGGCGCAGCTCCGCCAGCTCCTCAGGACGCCGGTGCATCATTAGGTTCGTCAGGCGGGCAGCAGCGCGTAGCGGAGCACGAAAAGAATCGCCAGCACGGCCATCAGCCAGTGCACCTCCCGGAACCGTCCGGCCGCGCTCTTGACCAGCACGTAGACGATGATCCCCGCCGCCAGGCCGTGGGAGATGTTGAAGGTCAGCGGCATGAGCAGCGCGGTGAAGAAGGTCGGCGCCGCCTCGGTCGGGTCGCTCCAGTCGATCTCGCGCACCGCGCCCACCATCAGAATGCCGACCAGGATCAGGGCCGGCGCCGTCACCGGATTGAGCCCCGGGCCGAGCGACTGGCCGACCAGGGCGACCAGCGGCGCGCAGAACAGGGACAGGAGAAGGAGCATCCCGGTGACCACGCTGGCCAGGCCGGTGCGCGCGCCCACGCCCACCCCGGCGCCGCTCTCGATGTAGGAGGTCACCGGCGAGGTGCCCAGCAGCGCGCCGCCGAGCATGCCGGCGGCGTCCGCCGTCAGCGCCCGCTCGATCCGCGGCAGCTCGCCGTCGCGCAGGAATCCCGCCTCGTGGGCGACGCCCATCAGGGTCCCCAGGGTGTCGAACAGGGCGAAGAAGAGGATGACCAGGATCAGCGGCACGTACTCGAGCCGGAGCGCGCCGAGCAGGTCGATCTGCAGGCCGGGAAGGTCGAAGCCGGGCATGCTGAAGACCCGGGCCGGCGGCGGCACGACGCCGCTGAGGAGAGCGGCGGCCAGAGTCGCGGCGAGCCCCCAGAAGATCGCCGTCCGCACGCCGCGCGCCAGGAGCACCAGGCTGACCGCGACCCCGAAGAGAGTGAGGAGCGCCGGTGCCGCGCGCAGGTTGCCGAGGGCCACCAGGGTGTTGGGATCGGCGCGCACCAGCCCGCCCTGCTCGAGGCCGATGAAGGCGATGAAGAGGCCGATGCCCACCGCGCCGGCGAGCTGGATGACCTTCGGCACCGCCCGCACGAGCACCCGCCGCGCCCCCGTCACGGTCAGCAGGATGAACAGCACCGCCGCCCAGAAGACCATGCCGAGCGCCGTCTGCCAGCGCACCCCGGCGCCGACGCAGATGCCATAGGCGAAGAAAGCGTTCATCCCCATCCCCGGCGCCAGGGCGATCGGATAGTTCGCCGCGAACGCCATCACCAGCGTCGCCAGCGCCGCCGCCAGGGCCGTGGCGAGGATCGCGCCTTCGAGCGGCATGCCGGCGGCGGTGAGGAAGACCGGGTTCACGGCCAGAATGTAGGCCATGGTCAAAAAGGTGGTGACCCCGCCGAGGACCTCGCGGCCGACGGTCGAGCCGGCGGCGCGGACGTGGAAGATGCGTTCGAGCATGGACCGGTATCTTAATCCGGCTGTGCTAGCGTGGAGCCATGAGCATGATTCCTTCCGAAGAACGCCTGATCTTCGCCCTCGACGTCCCCGGCGCGGACGAAGCGCGCCGCTTGGTCCGCACCCTGGGAGACTCGGTCCGCTTCTACAAGCTGGGCCTGGAGCTCTTCACCTCCGGCGGCTACTTCGAGCTCGTCGACGAGCTCCTGGAGCAGGGCAAGAAGATCTTCGCCGACCTCAAGCTCTACGACGTGCCGGAGACCGTGGCCGCCGCCATCCGCCAGCTCCGCAAGCGCGCCATCACCTTCACCACCGTCCACGGCAACGACAGCATCATGGCAGCCGCCGCGCGCGAAAAAGGCAGCCTCAAGATCCTCGCCGTCACCGTGCTGACCAGCCTCGATCAGCGCGACCTCCGCGATCTCGGCTATCAGGCCGACATCCACGACCTCGTCCTTTCGCGAGCCCGGCGCGCCCAGGAGATCGGCTGCGACGGCGTCATCGCCTCCGGCCTCGAAGCGCAAGGTCTGCGCGAGAGCCTGGGAGAGAATTTCCTCATCGTCACCCCCGGCATCCGTCCCGTCGAGAACCGGCCCGCCGACGACCAGAAGCGCGTCGTGAACGTCGAGCAAGCCATCCGCAACGGCGCCGACTACATCGTCGTCGGCCGCCCGATCCGCAACGCGCCCGATCCCTACCAGGCGGCGATGCGGATCCAGGAGACGCTGCGCGGGGTGCTGGTGCCGGGGCCTCAAACCAATGAGCTCTCTGAAGTCCAGTCATCCTGAAGGAGCCTCGGCGATCTGAAGGATCTGGGAGGGCGGCAGCTTTCCACCGCCCAGATCCTTCCCGCTCGTGCGGCTCGCCCTCAGGATGACAGGACTGTAGCTCTCAGTCTCCGCCCTCCGCCGGGCCGAGATGCGGTGTCCACTCCTCGATGAGGGTTTCCAGCCGGCGGATCGCCGGGCTGATCGCATCTTCCATCAGGCACCGCAGCTCCGTGGCGAGGAGGGCGGCGCCTTCCTCGGGCGCATCGCTGTGCGGGTCCGCAACCGGGATCTCTCCCTCCAGGCCATCCACCAGGCTCACGAAGAGGCGGCGGAATCCCGCCATGACGTCGACCAATGCACGGGCCGGCTCCAGAGTCGAAGGTTTGATGTCCATGGGCCTCACGGTAGAGCCAGGACCGGTTTTTCGGGACGGATGGACCGTCACTGTCGCGCCTCGCGAAGAAATCGTGGAAAAGTTGTCCCTCCAGACCCCCTCAGCGGCAACTTTATTCTTGGAGAGCAGAGAAGACCGGTTCAGAGGGGAGGACTGATGGGGAGACGCGAGCCGACTCCGACGCCTTTCGGCGAGGCGATCCGGAGGCTGCGGTTGGAGCTTGGATGGACAGAGGACGAGCTCGGCGAGGCCAACGGCCTCTCGGGCGGGGTGATCCACAATCTGGAGAAAGGCTGGCGGAAGGAGCCGGTCCGCGGCGAGGCGGAGGAGATCATCGCGCCTCTGAAGCTGCCGCCCGCGGCGCTCGACGTGTCGCACGAATTCGGCCGCTGGGTCCGCGCCGCCGCGCCGCCTCCGGAGCCGGTGGCTCCCGAGGAAGAGGACGTCCGCCGCAGCGTCGTGGCCGCCGGCCTGATCGGCCTCCATGTGGCGAAGGGAGCGCAGCCGCTGCTCCTCCGCCGCGCCCGGGAGAGGCGCTTCGCGCGCGACCGGCGGCAGGCGGAAAAGCGCTGCGAGATCCTCCGCCGCCTCAAGACACCGCAGGCGCGGCGCGAGCGCATCGAGAAGACGGAGGACTATCAGACCTGGGCGATGGTCGAACGCCTGGCCCACGAGTCCGAGCGCGCCGCGGCCGACAAGCCGGCGAAGGCCATCGAATGGGCGGATCTCGCCCTGTTCACCGTCCCCTTCGTCCAGGGTCCGGACAGCCGGCGCCGCCGCCTGGAAGGCTATGCCTCCTTCTATAAGGCCAACGGCCTGCGCGTCGGCAACGACCTCGACGCTTCCGACGAGGCGTTTTCGCGGGCCTGGGGACTGTGGAGGGCCGGCGAGCAGGACGGCTTCCTTCCCTTGGACGAGGGGCGTCTCTTCGACCGCGAAGCGTCGCTCCGGCGGGATCAGCGCCGCTTCCAGGAAGCTCTGGATCTTCATCAGAAGGCGCTGGACCGCAGCCCGGAGACCGGCCGCATGCTCCTCAACAAGGCGGCCACGTTCGAGCAGATGGGGGACGTGGAGGGCTCCATCGAGGCCTTGCAGCAGGCGCGGCCTCATGTCGAGAAGGCGGGCGAGCCGAGGGATCTGTGGGTGCTGCTGTTCAATCTTTCAGTTGCCTCGTGGCACGCCGGCAAGTTGGTTGAGTCCGAAAATCTCCTATCTGAAGCTCGGGAGCTGGCGATCCGGCTCGGCAACCAGCTCGACCTGGTTCGCACGCTTTGGCTGTCCGCGCGACTGGACTTCAGCCTCGGGCACATCGCGCAAGCCACCGCCGCTTTGGAGCAGGTCTTCGAGGACTTGGTCTCGGCTCACGGGCTTCCTTACGATGCCGCCCTCGCCGGCATGGATCTGGCGGTTCTCCATCTCGAACAGGGGAACACCCGCGAGGTCAAATCTCTGGCACAGAGGATGGAGATCGTTTTCGCTTCGCTGGGCATCGCGCGCGAAGCGCTGTCGGCCATCCTTATCTTCTGTGAAGCCGCCCGCCGGGAGGAGGCCACGGTGGAGCTCGCCCGGCAGACGGCCGAGCTCATCGGGAAGGCACAGCATGAAGAGACCCCCTCGGTCGGATGATCGGCAGAGGGGGGCCAGCCGTGAGACTGAACCTATTGGCGGCAGCCGCCGCCAGGGTCGGCGCCACAGCCGATATCAGCCTGACTCGCCGATGCCGCGTCTCGGCAAAGACCGCCTGGATCGGCGATGCACCCGATCTCGCCCCAAATGGCGGTCAACCGGCTCCAGGGGAAGGCGAACAGGAGAGCGAGGACGGACAGCACGGCGGAGCGGCGAACGAGAGATCGAGGCATGACGGGCTCCTTTCGGAAGAGGAAGCCGCTCCGCGCCGGCCCCCATGGCCGGCCGGCCCGGCTCCCGCTGCCTATGGTGCCCGTTCCAGGTCTGGAAAAGTCCACAGCCAGGCCCTGAAAGGCGACATTCCACCAGGAGGGAGAGAATGAGAGACGAAAGTGAGGACCCGGAGAGCCTGGACGATCCGGTCGCCGGCCTGCTGGCGGAAGTCTTCATCCGGCGCCTGCTGCGGAGGAAAGGACAAGGGCGCCTGGAGCAAGTCGCCGAGCGCGTCGGGCTCTCGGTGAGGACCCTCCAGCGCTACATGAAAGGGACGTCGACGCCGTCCCCGGCGAGCCTGGCCCTCCTGGCGCGCGAGGCGGGCTTCTCTCCGCTCCTGCTCGAACGGCTGCACAGAACGCTCGACGCCGACCGGCTCGCCGAGTCCGCCGTCCTGGCGAGCGAGCCCGCCACCCTCCGCCAGCCCTTCCTCGCCGAGCTCAAAGCCTCCATCCTGGAGTCCCTCGAAGAAGCGGGCGATCTCCTCCACATCGAGCCCGCCCCCGAGCCCTGGGAATCCGCCGCTGCTGGAGGAGACAGAGAGAGATGAGCTGACATTACCGCCCCGGACCTCCTCGGTAGTACCATGAGCTTTCGTGGCTCTCAGGAGGTCGCCGTCATGAGCTCGCCCAGACCGTTCTTCTCCATCATCGTCACCTTGCCGCTCGTGCTGGCTCTCGGCGCCGTGCCGGGGCTGGCCCAAAAGGCAAAGGAAGACAAGGAGGCCAAAGACCAGCCGCAGAGGTTCGAAGATACCTCGCAGGTGGTCTCCGTCGAGGTGCCGGTGACCGTCGTGGACCGTAACGGCCAGCCGCTGCGCGGCCTCACCGCGGACGATTTCGAGATCTGGGACGGCAACCAGAAGCAGACGATCACTTCCTTCGAAGCGGTCGACCTCGAGGCCTTGCGGCTGGCGCACGAGGCGGCCGGGCCGGCGACGGTGGAGCGCATGCCCGAGCTGGGCTCCAGCGCCCGCCGCCACTTCATGCTCTTCTTCGACCTCTCCTTCTCCAACCCGACCGCGGTGCTCAAGGCGCGCATGGCGGCCCGCGACTTCGTGCTCAACGAGCTGCAGCCCTCCGATCTCGCCGCGGTGGTCACCTATACCATCGAGAACGGACCCAAGCTGGTGGTGACGTTCACCCCCGACCGCGCGCAGCTCGCCCGCGGCATCGACACGCTCGGCATGCGCCTGGCATCGCAGGACGAGAAGCCCGATCCGCTGCACTTCATCATCCAGGATGGATTCGCCGCCAGCTCCGCCAATTCAGGGCTCGCCGAATCGAACAAGGCGCCGCGCGACCAGATCATGTACGAGCTGATGCAGATGAACAGCCTGCAAGCGGAGCGCACCCAGCGCTCCTATGAGATCGGCCGCATCACCTCGTTCACGCGCTCGGTGGCCGACATGGCGCGCGCGCTCAACTCGGTGCAGGGGCGCAAGCACATCGTGCTGTTCTCGGAAGGGTTCGACAGCCGCCTCCTGCTCGGCCGCGACACCCTCGACGCCGACACCAGCTTCGACAATGAGAACATCGCCGGCGGACGCTCCTATCTGGTCGACAACGACGCGCGCTACGGCAGCACGAATTTGCAGAAGCAGGTCGACCTCATGCTCGAAGAGCTGCGCCGCGCCGACTGTATCCTCCAGGCGGTGGACATCGGCGGCCTGCGCGACCACGTGGACGCCAGCCAGCGGACGCGCATCGACGGCCAGGACGCGCTCTTCTACATGGCCCACGAAACCGGCGGCGAGCTGTTCAAGGACGCCAACAACCTCGGGCAGCAGCTCGGACGCCTGCTCAGCCGCACCAACCTGACCTATGTGCTGAGCTTCGAGCGCTCGGACTTGAAGACCGACGGCGCCTACCACCGCCTGCGCGTCAAGGCCCCCGGGCTCCCCGTCGGCGCCCGCCTCGCGCACCGCAGCGGCTACTACGCGCCGCGCCCCTTCAAGGAGCTCGCCCCCCTGGAGAAGAACCTCCTCGCCTCCGACCACATCGCCGCCGGCACGCCGCGCCGGGACATCGCCATGAACGTCCTCCTGGCGCCGTTCCGCTCGTCGCCGGCCCAGGCCTACGTGCCGGTGATCCTGGAGGTCGCCGGGCGCAGCCTCCTCTCCGGCCAGAGCGGCGACAAGGTCGACGTGGAGATCTATGCCTATGCCAGCGACGGCCAGGGGCGGATGCGCGACTTCTTCTCCCAGCGCGCCGGCTTCGACCTCAAGAAGGGGCGCAAGGCTTTCGAGGAGACCGGTCTCAAGTACTACGGCCATCTCGACCTGCCGCCCGGCGACTACCGGGTGCGCGTGCTGGTGCGCAACGCGCAGACCGGCCGCACCGCCGTCGAATCCGTGCAGGTGAAGGTGCCGGCCTATCTCGAAGCGCAGCCGGTCCTGCTCCCTCCCTTCTTCATCGACAAGGGCGAGCGCTGGCTGCTACTGCGCGAGACCGTCGACGCCGCCGACGTCGGCAAGTCGGTGGTCTACCCATTCACGGTGTCCGGCGAGCCGTACGTGCCGTCCGCCCGGCCGGTGCTGCGCGGCGCCGAGAAGGCCCGCCTCTGCCTGGTGGCCTACAATCTCGGCGCCGGCGAGGTCGCGGTGCAGGGACAGGTGGTGGCGGCGGACGGCAAGTCGGCGCCGGCCGAAGGGCTCGCCATGGTCCAGCGCACGTCCACCGGTATCAGCGGCCTCGACAAGATGATCGCCACCTTCGATCCCGGCGCGCTGAGCAACGGGGACTATGTGCTGCAAGTGGCGGTCACCGATCCGCGGACGGGACGCAAGGAGACGAATTCGCTGCCGTTCCAGGTCATTCACTGATTTGAAGCTTTGCCTGAGGGAGATCGTTTCCCGTTGTGGCGCGGAGGGCGGCCGGCGGGAGAAAGGGGTCAAAATGCGTAATGCGAGTCTGCGGCTCCCAGGGGTCGCAGCCCTGGGAGCCTGTCTGTGCCTGGCCATCCATCCGCCGGCCTCCGCACAGACGTTCGGAGAAACGGCCGAGGTCGTCGTCGTCGAGGTACCCGTGCAGGTGGTCAAGGACGGCGAGCCCGTGCGCGGGCTGACCGCCGACAACTTCGAGGTCTACGACGGGCGCAAGAAGATGCCGGTGACGGGATTCGAGGCCCTCGATCTCTACTCCGCCGCCGGCCAGCCGCAGACGCAGGCGGCCGCGGTGCCGTCGGCGGCGCGCCGCCATTTCCTGATGCTCTTCGATCTCTCCTTCTCGGAGCCGAAATCGATCGTCAAGGCCCGCGAGGCCGCGAAGAAGCTGGCGGAAAGCCTTCACCCCGCCGACATGGTCTCGGTGGCCACGTACAGCGCCCAGAAAGGTCCGCAGCTCATCCTCGGCTTCACCTCCGACCGGCGGCAGATCGCCAGCGCCATCGACACTCTCGGGGTGCCCCAGCTCGTCGACCGCTCGCCCGATCCGCTGCGCCTGGTCCTCGCCTCGGCCGAGAACGACATCAACCATCCCATCGCCGGCGGCACCGGCCCGTCCGACGCCAAGGCGGCGAAAGACCAGGCCGTGCTCGATACCATCAAGGGGTTCTCCATCGCCTCCGAGCGGGCCGACATGTCGGTGAAGAAAGCGGCCGTCGTCTCCTTCACCCGCTCGCTCGCCGACCTGGCCAAGATGATGAGCGCGGTGGACGGCCGCAAGATGGTGGTCTATCTCTCCGAGGGGTTCGACAGCTCGCTCCTCACCGGCACCGCCAGCGTCGAGGAGCAGGCGGACATGGCCCAGTCGTCCCAGAACGGCGAGTACTGGAACGTCGACTCGGAGAAGCGCTTCGGCGACACCAAGACGGCCAACAACGTCGAGAAGATGCTCGACGAGTTCCGCCGCGCCGACTGCGTGATCCAGGCCGTGGACATCGGCGGCCTGCGCGGCTCCGGCGACCAGGGCTACCAACGCAAGGGGGGCTCGGACAGCCTCCTGCAGATGGCCAAGGGGACCGGCGGCGAGGTCTACGAGAACTTCAACGACCTCTCGGTCGCCATGGGGCAGATGCTGCGCCGCACCGGCGTCACCTACGTGCTGACCTACCAGCCGGAAGGGCTCAAGCGCGACGGCCAGTTCCACAAGCTGCGCGTCGAGCTCAAGAACGCGCCGCGCGGCGCTCGGGTCATTGCCCGGCCGGGCTATTACGCGCCGACTCCCTACGCGCAGCAGAATCCGCTCGAGAAGATGTTGCAGACCGCCAACGACGTGATGAGCGGCGAGGAGTCGGGGACGATCTCCACCGCGGTGCTGGCGGCGCCGTTCCAGACCGCCGGCGAGAAGGCCTACGTGCCGGTGCTCATCGAGGTCGACGGCAAGACCCTGACCGCCAATACGACGGGGACCAGCCTGCCCGCCGAGATCTATGTCTACGCTCTCGACGAGACGGGCGCGGTCCACGACTTCCTGTCGCAGACCCTGGGCCTCGATCTGGCGAAGGCCGGACCGGCGCTCAAGCAGTCCGGCCTCAAGTTCTTCGGCCATGTCGACCTGCTCCCCGGCGACTATTCGCTGCGCGTGCTGGTGCGCAACGGCGCGAGCGGCGCTTCGAGCATGCGGGTGGTGCCGGTGCACGTCCCCAACTTCGCGCAGGGCCAGCCGGCTCTGCTGCCGGCGTTCTTCCCCGAGCCGGCCGGCCGCTGGCTGCTCGCCAAGGAGGCGCCGCGGGGTGAGGCGAAGCAGCCGGCCTATCCGTTCATGCTCAAGCAGGAAGCCTACATTCCGGCCGACCGTCCGCTGCTCGCCGAAGGGCAGGAGATGCGGATGTCCCTGGTCGGCTACAACCTGGGAACCGGAGAGCTCAAGCAGGAGTCCAAGGTACTGAGGAAGGACGGCAAGGACATGGGACCCGCCGAGGTCAAGGTGGTGGAGCGCGAAGCCGGGAGCTCCCCGGACCGCCTGGTCGCCACCTTCAAGCCGCCGAAGCTCGACCCCGGCGAGTACTTGCTGCACGTCACCATCACCAACGGAGCGGGGGTCTCGCAGACCAGCACCGCGCCTTTCATCATGGGGGCCCCGGCCCACGGTTGAGATCTCGTTTGAGATCCCAGACCGCGCGCCGGCAGCCCGGAGGAGCACTTCGATGAGAATCACCGCCCTGCCGGCGCGCTTTGCCATCGCTCTCGCGGTGGCGGCCTGC
>Ga0307506_10000138_pt1 | contig 26914 bp, 25 predicted proteins | sample 25_S_MG_FD_202175 | JGI IMG/M metagenome (GOLD analysis project Ga0307506, IMG submission 202175) | Soil microbial communities from Populus trichocarpa stands in riparian zone in the Pacific Northwest, United States - 25_S | ecosystem: Environmental > Terrestrial > Soil > Riparian zone > Trees... | reverse complement strand
GCGGTGTTCAGGGCGGCGAGGAGGTCTTCATTGAAGTGGCGGGAGTGGCCGGCGAGATGACCTTCCAGAAGGATGGGGAAACCCTGCGCGTCCGCATCGGGGCCGAGACGGTAACGCAGGCGGCGGCCGGTGCCGGGGAGGATGGCGGCGGCGAGCTGGGCGGCTTCTTTTTTGGCGAAGACGGCGGTGGGTGTGCTGCCGAAATCCAGGCTTTCGCCTTCCCTCAGAACGGCCCAGCCGCCCTGCGGGTGTGGCTCCAGATGCCAGGGACCGGCGAAATCAGCTTCCGGGGCGGTGTGCGGCTCGTCGCGCTCGGCGAGCCAGGCCAGGTACTCGGGGGCGAAGATGTGGCGGGGACGGGACGGACGGGTGCTACCATCCTGCTCGGTGCGCATGGGAATTTGGCTCCTGTGTGCGCTAGGGTCCGGGTGAGGTGCAAACTCACTCGGGCCCGCTTGGGGATCACCGGCCGGATACGCTCCTGCCGGCGAACGACTGAAAAGAACGGAACAGCGGAACGAGCCTACTGCGGGAATAGGGCGGAAAGCAAGAGCTTTCCGCAGAGAAATTGGGGATCGTCCCCGAAGGTTGACGCCCCCCTCCTCACCTCCCCCCTTTCCCAACCGCCTCCCGCCCAGGGGGGAGGAAAAGGTACGGCGCACCGGCCGGGCCGGGCACACCTCTCACCCCATCACTCGTCCACCCCCTGGCGCCGGCGCCGGCCGCCGGTGTCCTGGATCTTTTCGAGCGCCGTCTGGCCGCCGTAGCGGGCCACGATGCGGTCGTCGTAGTCGTCGGAGACCGTGGCGACCGAGGTGATGGTGCGCAGCAGATCGCGCGGCTCCAGGCTGCGGCCGAAGAGCGAGTGCTGGAAGAAGATGTCGTTGCCCACCAGCGAGAACGAGCCGCACGACATCTGGTGATTGAGCTCCAGGAGACCGAGGAGCAGGTCCTCCTCCAGCTCCACGTCCTGGACGCAATAGGACATCACCGTCACCACGGCCTCGTCGGGGCCGTAGGGGTCCACCGAAATCTCGAGCACCGTGGTGCCGTAGCGCACATAGAAGTGGTTGCTCTCCGGATCGTGGTACGGCTCCTCATCGAAGAGGTCGCTCAGAAACTCGCGCAGCTTGTCGAAGGTCTCGGACTGGACCTGGTGCTCAGACATGGTTCCTCCTCCTCACGGCGGCCTACTGTATCAAGATCCTTCCCCGCTGCCTTCCCGCCGCCTTCCCGTTGACACTTCGCCCGGTGAGGGAATACCTTTGAGGCAAACAGTCAGCGCGCTCCGAGCCCCCCATCACCCGCCAACATTCGTCCGTTTCCACACCTTCGGGGTATCGAAAGCCGCTTACGTCCCAAAATTTCTTGATTCAGAGGAGGAGCAAAAGCATGCGAAGGCGAGGAGGTTTTGCTGTCAGGGCCCTGGGGATCGCCATCCTGGGGATCCTGGGGATTGCCGTGGCCGCTCCGATGCACGCGGCGGGGTTCAGCATTTTCGAGCAGGGCACCAAGGCCATGGGCATGGGCGGCGCCTTCACCGCGCAGGCCGACGATCCGTCCGCCCTCTTCTACAATGCCGGCGGCCTGGCGTTCGTCGACCAGCAGGAATTCTCTCTCGGCGCCACCTGGATCCACGGCTCCAAGGCGGAATTCGAGGGTGCGAATCCTTTCCCCGGTGAGGGCAACCGGGCCGAGCAGAAGAAGCTCTCCGAGTTCCCGCCCCACGCCTACTGGGTGCGGCCGATCAACAACCAGTGGAAGGTGGGCCTCGGTCTCACCACCCCGTTCGGCCTGACCACGGAATGGGAGAATCCCGACCAGTTCTCCGGCCGCTTCCTGAGCGCCAAGGCGGCGCTGCGCGCCTTCGACATCAATCCGACGATCGGCTGGCAGATCACGCCCACCTTCGGCATCGGCGTCGGCGCCATCGCCCGGGTCTCGGACGTCGAGCTGATCCGCTATGCGGGCGCCAACAACCCGTTCACCCAGTCGTTCGTCAGCGTCGGCAAGCTCGACCTCAAGGCCGACTTCAGCGAGGGCTACGGCTTCAACGTCGGCCTCCTCAACAAGGTCAACAACAGCTTCTCCTGGGGCCTCTCCTATCGCAGCCAGATCACCGTCGACTATGAAGGCGACGCCCGGCTGAGCCAGATCTCGTCCGGCAACGCCCAGTTCGACGCCGTGCTGCGCACCCGCCTCCCCTACAACACCAAGCTGCCGGTCAAGACCAGCATCGACTTCCCCGACGAGGCGAGCCTCGGCCTGGCCTTCGCGATCACGCCCAACGTGCTGGTGGAGACCGACGCCAACTGGACCGGCTGGAGCTCCTTCGAGCAGGTGAAGATCGACTTCACCGGCGGCGCCACCAATTCGCTGCCCGACACCACCATCCGCGAGAGCTGGCAGGACGTCTACAACTACCGCCTCGGCATCCGCTGGACGACCAGCCCGACGACGCAGTGGCGCGCCGGCTACGTCTATGACGAGACGCCGCAGCGCGAGGAGGGCGTCTCGCCGCTCCTCCCGGACGCCAACCGCAGCGGCTTCAGCCTCGGCTATGGTTACACCGGCGGCGTGAAGGCCGACCTGGCCCTCATGTACCTGCCCTTCGAAGAGCGCACCCGGAGCAAGAGCTTCCCCGGCGAAGGTCCCTTCTTCGGCACCTACAACACCACCGCCTGGCTCCTGGGCGCGACGCTGACCTTCTGATCGAATGCGGAAACCAGAGGAGAATCGAACGATGTCCCGTCTCAGAATTCTTGCCGGCGCCCTGGCGCTCGCCCTGCTCCTGCCTCTGGCGGCTTTCGCCGTCGACACCGGCTCGGCCGACTTCACCCGCTACGTGGCCGTCGGTGACAGCATCACCGCCGGCTTCATGAGCGGCAGCCTGTACCAGGCGGCCCAGAGCCGGAGCTATCCCGCCCTGATCTATCGCCAGGCGACCGGAAAGACCACGGGCTTCGAGCAGCCGCTCGTCTCGTCCCCCGGCATCCCGGCCCAGCTCGAGCTGAAGAGCCTCGCGCCGCAGCTCGTCATCGGTCCCAAGGCCGGCTCGGGCGCTCCCCTCAACCTCAACCTCGCCCGTCCGTACGACAACCTGGCGGTCCCCGGCGCGCGTGTCCATGACACCGTCGCCACCGTCACCGACAACGGCGGCCTGCACGACCTCATCCTGCGCCGCCAGGGCACCGCCCTGCAGCAGGCGGCCTTCCTGCGGCCGACCTTCGCCACCGTGTGGATCGGCAACAACGACGTCCTCGCGGCGGCGACCTCCGGCCGCGTCATCGAGGGCGTCACCCTCACCCCCCTCGCCGCCTTCGAGACGGACTACCGCACCATCGCCAACACCCTCTCCGCGGCCGGCGCCAAGCTCGCTTTCGCCACCATCCCGGACGTCACCTCGATCCCGTTCGTCACCACGGTGTCGAGCTTCATCACCCTGCCTTCCGGCCAGCAGGTGCCGCTCATCGGCCCCGACGGCCCGCTCACCGCGGGCGACCACGTCCTGCTCACCGCCCAGACCGAGCTGGGCCAGGGCAAGGGCATCCCGGCGGCGCTCGGCGGCAGCGGCCTGCCGCTGTCCGACTCCTCCGTGCTGAGCGCCTCCGAGACCGCCACCATCACGGCTCGCGTCGCCCAGTACAACAACGTCATCCGCACCGTGGCCAATGAGAAGAACGCGGCCCTGGTCGACGTCAACGCCCAGTTCGCCGGCGTGGCGCAGCACGGCCTGCCGGTGGGCGGCGTGACCTACACCTCCTCCTTCCTGACCGGCGGCCTGTTCTCCTATGACGGCGTCCACCCGACGGCGTTCGGCTATGCCTACCTGGCCAACCTCTTCATCGACGCCATCAACGACAAATACAGCGGCGACATCCCGCTGGTGAACCTCTATCCGTTCGTCTTCGGCACCTCCACGGCGGCGAGCAGCGTGCTCAAGGGCGCCGACCGCGAGATGGATCCGGCCGGCTCGGCCCTGCTGACCCCGGAGGCCATCCGCAACCTGTTCTGGGCGCTCAACGTCAATCTCACTCCGCCCAAGCACCCGCACGGCCGCCGCGGCCACTGATCCGGCGCGCCAACCGTTCTTCGCTCCCGGGGGTGGAGGCCGCGGCCTCCACCCCCTTTGCGTTTTCCCCCCAAAAAGATTACACCTTTAACCAAACGATATTTAATATTCGATGGATTGTCAGGGGTTGAAGGCTCCTGTACTCTTGAGAATCCCGAGGCGCCTCCCGGAAAAGTGCTTTTTCCTCGCGCGCTGTGCGCGCGAGCTCTTATGTGATCGGGCGCGAGCCCAGGAAGGAAACGGATGATTTCGAACAGAGCACGGGTGCTTGCAGCGCTCGCCCTGCTGTGTGTCGGGGGCACAGCCAGGGCGCAGGATCCCAATGACCCCTTCTCCAACCCGGCGAGCCCGGCGGTCACCGCCACCGACAACGGGCAGTCCGGGCGGCCGTCCCGCCGCGAGGCGATGGACGAGGTCCAGGGCCGCTACCGGCAGATCCTCGCCCTGTGGGCCGGCGGCCAGACCGAAAAAGCCGTCAACGATCTCATCGCGCTCGAAGAGTCCGTCGTGCGCGATGAGGACGCCGGGACCAAGAAGCGCCTCCTCAAGGCCGAGGAAGCCATCATCCACGAGATCGGCGCCGCCAACCTCGAAACCCTGGTGCCGGTCGCCATGCTCCACCACGACGTCTACCGCCGTTACCTGGAGAAGGGGGCCAAGGGCCACTCTCTCCTCCTCGCGCACGCCCGTGGCATGGCTCGCGACCTTGCCATCCTGTATCAGGAGCAGTCGGGCAGCGAAGGGGCGGCGCTGGTGTCGAGCCGGATTCTCACCAGCCTCGGCGGCATGTTGCAGCAGTACGCGCAACAGCTCCCGGCGGCCGAGATGTTCTACCGCGCGGTGGCGCTCGACCCCCGCAACACCGCGGCGATGATGGGCCTCTGCATCGTCTACGAGAAAAACTCCCAATACCAGAGCGCGGTCGATCTGCTGCGCAAGATCGCCACGCTGGATCCCGCCTACTCCGAGGCCCGGCTCCGCCTGGCGCTCAACCTGAAACGGCTGGGCCAGACCGGCGAGGCGCGCAAAGGGCTCATCGACCTCGCCGAGTCCAAGGAGACCGGCTGGGTGACCGTTCTCGCCGCACAGGAGCTCGCGCGCCTGTACAGCGAGCAGGGCTCGCCGGCCGGCGCGCAGAAAGTCCTGGAAGCGGCCCTCCAGCGCTTCCCCAATGACGCCCGGCTGTACGTGGAGCTCGCCGCCGTCCTCGACCGCAAGGGAGAGATGCGCGGCGCGCAGGCCGTGATGGACAAGGTGCTGGCCCTGAAGCCGTCGGCCGACGACTCATCGCGCCTCCTCTACAACACCACGCGCCAGGAGACCTTCGCCCAGGCGCGCCAGTTCCTCGACGAAAACGCCCGCTCCCGCCTGTCCCTGCTCGCCGAGGCCCTGAGCGTGCCCAACCACGCCGGAATCGCGGCGGAGAGGGTCGGATCATGAGGCGGCGCGTCTCCATCTGCCTGACGGCCCTGCTCGCCCTGGGCCTCCTCGGCGCGGCGGCCGCCCGCGCGGCCGTCGGCGTGCAGATCGACAGCCCGGCGGACGGCGCGCCGATCTTCGGCCCGACCGAGGTCAAGGTCCAGGTCGGCGCCGGCGAGCCGGTGACCAAAGTGGAGATCTACGTCAACGGCAAGCTGCTGGGGACCATGGCCAAGCCTCCCTACACGCTCACCGTCGATGCCGGCGACGAGAACGTGAAGCGCGAGCTCAAGGTCGTCGCCTACGGCCCCGCCGGAGTGATCGGCTCGGCCTCGCGGACCGTCCAGCCGGTGCAGATCGACGACACCATGGATCTCAAGCTGCAGCAGCTCTTCGTCACCGTGAACCGCGGCGAGGACCGGGCCCTCGATCTCGACGAGGGGGATTTCCGCATCTCCGACAACCGCAAGCCCCAGCAGATCGTCACCTTCGGCAAGGGAGAGCTGCCGCTCACCGCGGTGCTGCTCCTGGACACCAGCGAGAGCATGAAAGGGGAGCGCCTGGAGGGGGTGAGGCGGGGAGCGAAGGCCTTCCTCCAGGGGATGAAGCCGCTGGACGAGGCGGCGCTGGTGACGTTCTCCGACCGCCTGCTCCAGATCACGCCGTTCTCCGAGGACAAGCAGACGCTGGCCAAGGTCCTCACCAAAACGGAGGCGGCGGGAGGGACGGCGGTCAACGACTTCCTCTACATGTCGCTCAAGCTGCTGGAGCCGCGGCTGGGCCGGCGGGTGGTGATCCTCCTCTCGGACGGCGCGGACGTGCACAGCGTGGTCCCCATGTCGGACGTGCTGTGGAAGAGCCGCACCGGGCAGGCGATGATCTACTGGATCCAGCTCGAAGGCGGCGAAAAGCACCACTCCTACACCTCCGCCTGGCGCAACGCCGGGGAGAACGACAAGGAGTACGAAACGCTGGAGAAGGCGGTGGTGGAGAGCGGCGGGCGCATCCAGCGCATCGACAAGACGGCCGAGCTGGAGGGCGCTTTCCGCAGCATCCTCCAGGAGCTGCGCGAGCAGTACGTCATCGGCTACTACCCCAGCGACGTCCGCAAGGACGGCCGCTGGCACGACGTCAGCGTCGACGTCCGGCGCTCCGGCGTCCGCGTGCGGACCCGCGACGGGTACCTGGACTTCTAGCCTTTCCGAATTTCCCGCAGCAGACCGCCGGGGGGCGTCGCGCCGCCCCCCCGGCGGGGTGTAATGCCCAGCGTAACAATTACTGCGTAAGATCTGCTTTCAGATAACTCGGGCTCAGCTCGTGGAGGCAGACTGCAGTGAAGACATCTATGTGTGTATTGGCTGGGCTTGTTCTGCTGGCCCTGCCCTTGCGGGCCCAGGATCCGCCGGAGAAAAGCTGGAGCCTCGAGGCCGGTGCCGACCGGTCCAGCATCTATCTTTTCCGCGGCGTCGACCTCCTGAACGACGAGAGCGTCATCGCGCCGCGCGCCAAGCTGGCCTGGGGTGGGCTGGCGGTCTCGTACTATGGCTATTTCGGCGACCTTCCGGGCGCCAACCGCTATGTCGAAGGGGACCTCACCGCCGACTACACCTTCGAGATCGGCAAGGCCGCGCTGACTCTGGGCGCCCTGACCTATCAGTTCAACGGCGATGCCGAGCGCGTCCTCGCCTTTCAGGACACTTACGAGGTGTACGGCGTCCTCGCCTTCGACGTGCCGCTCTCGCCGACCCTCTCCTACAACTACGACGTCGACAAGATCAAGGGCGGCTATCTCTCGCTCGCGCTCAGCCACAGCTTCCCGCTCGGCTCCAGAGTGTCGCTCGATCTCCTGGGATCGGCGGGGTTTGATTTCCATTACAACAACAAGAACGTCGCCGCCGGCACGTTCAACGACGTCCTCTTCTCCATCGATCTGCCCATCCAGCTCAACGATCACTTCACGCTGCACGCCGGAGCCCAGCGCTCGCTCGCGCAGAAGGCGCTCGACGAGATCGTGAAGGCGGACCCGAGCCTGGAGAGCGGGTATGGCGATCAGACCGTGGTCACCGCCGGGGCGGCGGTTTCGTTCTGAGCCGCCCGGCAGCGTTCTGAAACAGGAGAGGAGTCATGAGAGGAGCCATCAGCGCACGCGCGATGCCCAGGGCCACCGGAGCCGGAGAGGCGGAGCTCGCCTCGGCCCTGGAGGAGGCGCGCGGCGGGAACCGCGAGCGGGCGCAGGACCTGGCCTGGCAGTCGCTCAAGCGCAATCCGCGGCGTGAGGCGGCGTGGCTCTTCCTCGCCTCCCTGGTCCCCAGCCGGGAGGACCAGGAGATGTGCCTGCGCCAGGTTCTGGCGATCAATCCGGAGCATGGCTTCGCCCGTGAATGGTTCGCCAAGGTGATGATGGCCGAGCATCTCGGTGCTCTGACTCTCCCCTTCGTGGACGAGACGGTGGTGCTGCCGCCGGCCGCGAAGCCGGCCGTGGAGGAGCCCGCGGTGGAGCCGCCGATGGCGAAGGTCCTGGCTCTCGACACCCTCCCGATCCAGAGATCTCAAGCGGTGGAGAAGCTGCATGCGGAGGCGCCGCCGCCTCTGCCGGTCGTGCAGCGCCCGCGGGTCCTCGTGGTGGACGACAGCGCCACGGTGCGCCGGCTGGTGTCCCTCGCCCTCGACCGCCTCGGTTGCGAGGTGGTCACCGCCTCCAGTGGCCTCGAGGCCCTGGGCGCCATGAGCCATGCCGCTCCCGACCTCGTCCTGCTCGACGTCGGGCTGCCGAATCTCGACGGCCACCAGATCTGCCGCGCGATCAAGCGCAACGAGCGCACCCGGGACGTGCCGGTGATCATGCTGACCGGCCGCGACGGCCTCATGGACCGCCTGCGCGGCAAGATGGCGGGAGCCGCGGAGTACCTGACCAAGCCGTTCGATCCCAAGGCGCTGACGGCGGTGGTGAGCCGGTACATCGTGCTCGCCGAGCAGGCCGCCTCGTGAGCGCCGTCGAGGGCCAGGTCTCCGGCGTCGGCGTGGGCGAGGTCCTGCGCCTGATCTGCCAGCGCCGCCTGCCGACCGAGCTGACCGTCATGCGCAACGGCGCGACCGGCCGGGTGGTGGTGGGCGAAGGCGAGATCCTCCACGCCCGTGTGGGCGATCTGAGCGGCGAGAGAGCGGTCGTCGAGCTCCTGCGCTGGCGCGAAGGGATCTTCAAGGTGCGGCCGGCGCCGAGCCTGCCGGAGCGCAACGTCCGCTCTCCGCTCACCGAGCTGCTGGTGCGCGCGGCGCGGCTCGGACCGGTCCAGATGATGAGCGGCATGCAGGCGGCCAACGATTCCGCGCCGCGGGAGCAGCGCGTCGACACCCCCCTCGACAAATCTCAGGACATGGCCCTCGACGAGGCCCTCGTCGACCTCTTCGCGCGGCTGGAGCGCGAGGTCGCCCGCTTCGAAGGAATGCGCGCCGGCGGGCGCGGCCTGCCGGCGGTGCCGATCCTCGAAGCGCTGCTCGCGCGGATCGTCGACGTGGGCAGCCGGCACCTCGAGCAGGGCTTCAGCGACGCCGAGCTGCGCGCCTTCCTGCTGCGCCAGGCCGAGACCACGCCGTCGCTCAAGCTGGCGAGCGTCGAAAAGGGGCGCATCGCGCTGGAGGTGTTCCGCGAGCTGCTCGGCAGCTCCTCCCTCGGCGAGGGGCAGCGGCGCCAGCTTTTCGCCGAGCTCACGGCCGGCACGCTCGGCCTGGTCAACGGGCTCTTCGCCCGGATCTGCAAGCGTCTGGCGTCAGAAGACCTGCGCCAGCAGTGGCAGGAGACTCTCGAAGCCTTCCTCACCGACCTGACCGCTGCGTTCGACATGGTGAAGCTGTGAAGCACTTTACATGGGATAGAGGCACAAAATGACAGGAAACATCCTGATTGTCGAAGACAGCCCGACGGAGCGGCAGCTCATCCGCAAGATGCTGGAAGAAAGCGGTTACCGGGTCACCGAGGCGGTGGATGGCAACGCGGCCCTGGCGGCGGTGCAGCGCGAGAAGCCCTCTCTGCTGCTGCTCGACGTGGTGCTCCCCGGCCCCAATGGATTCCAGATCTGCCGCCAGCTCAAGAGCTCTCCCGACACACGCGACATCCGCATTGTCATGATGAGCAGCAAGAACCAGGAGGCGGACCGTTTCTGGGGCCTCAAGCAGGGGGCCGACGAGTATCTGGTGAAGCCATTCAAGTCCGAGGATCTGCTGGCGAGCGTCCGGCGGCAACTGGTCCTTTCGTAAAGGAGAAGCCGATGCGAGCACGCTCGAAGATGCTGGCTCTGGGTGGGTTGTTGGGCGTCCTGGCGCTCGCCGCCGGCGGCGGGTGCGGCGGCAAGACCCCCGACGGGGCGGCCGGAGCCGCGGCCGGGCCGAGCGCCGAGACGCCGCAGCCCCTGGCCGCGACGCTGCGCGTCGTCACCTGGGACGACTACATCACGCCGACGGTGGCGGCCGACTTCGAGCGCGAGCTCGGAGTCCACTTGCAGATCGACTTCGTGAACAGCAATGAAGAGGTGCTGGAGCGCCTCCGCAAAGGGGAGGTCTGGGACGTCTGTACGCCGAGCGACTACGCGGTGCACATGGCGAGCGTGCGCGGCCTGCTGGCTCCCCTGCACCACGAGCGCATCCCCAACCTCGCCAATGTCGGCCGCCGTTTCCAGAACGCCATCTTCGACCGCGAGTTTCAATACTCGGTGCCCTACTACTGGGGCACGACGGGCTGGGGTTACGACAAGACCGCCTTTGCCGAGCCCCCGGCGAGCTGGAAGTATCTCTTCGATCCCGCGCTGCGGGCGCCCCGGCGCGGCAAGATCGGTCTCCTCGACGACATGCGCGAGGTCTTCGCGATCGCCCTCATCCATCTCGGCGTCGACCCCAATTCGACCGATCCGGAGCACCTGCGGCGGGCGCGCGACCTGATCCTGTCGGCGAAGGCGGACCTCAACGGTTTCGAGAGCGAGTCCTACGAGGAGAATCTGGCCTCCGGCAAGGTGGTCCTGCAGCAGGGGTGGAGCGGCGACCTCAACCAGGTCGTCAAGGCGGATCCGCGCAAGGGTTTCGTGCTGCCGCGCGAAGGCTACCTGATGTTCGTCGACACCTTCGCGATCCCCAAGGGGAGCCCGAACCAGGCGACCGCCGAGGCCTTCATCAATTACATGCTGCGCCCCGAGGTGGCCGCCAAGCTGGCGAACGAGAACCTGAACCCGGTGACGATCCCGGATGCGAATCCGTTCATCGATCCCGACGTCCTGGCGAGCCCCGGCTTCAACGTCCCGGACGGCGTCCCCTTCTACGTGTTGAAAGACCTGGGCGACAAAAGCGCCGCGATGGAGGCGGTCTGGCGCGAGGTGCGTGGAGAGCCCGTGAAGAAATGAGCGAGCGCCACCTCGTCGTCTCTCTCGCCGGCCACCTTCTGGCGGTGCGCATCGACCAGCTCCGCGAGCTGAGCGAGCCGCTGCCGGCGGCCTTCCTGCCGCTCGTCCCGCCCTGGTTCCGCGGCCTGGCCAATCTGCGCGGCGAGCTCCTGGCGGTGCTCGACGTGCTGCCGTTCCTGGGTCTGGACGAGATGGTGGAGAAACCCTCCAACCGGCTGCTCGTGCTCGGCTCGCCGGAGGGTGACGCGACGGCGGGGCTGCTCGTCGAAAAGATCCACGGCGTCGTCGCCGTGCCGGCGGGAGCCGTGCGCCGGACCGTCGAGCTGGAGGCGCCGGCCCTGCCGTTCGCACCCTACCTCGAAGGCTGTTTCGAGCAGGAGGGGGGCGCCGAGGTCGCCGTGCTCAGCGTCGGCCGCCTCCTGGCGGCGATGGCGGTCGGGTAACCGGCAGTCGAAAGGAGAAGAGTAGATGTTCGATCGTCTCAAGAAGGCTCTGCGGATCCCGGTCAAGCTCGGGCTCATCGTGGCTCTGCTGCTGGTCCCGCTGGGCCTGTTGATCTACGACTTCTCGGTCGCCAGCAGCGCCGACATCGGATTCGCGGAAAAGGAAATCCGGGGCGTCGAGTATCTCGCCCCGGTGCGCCGGCTCCTCCAGCACGTCGCGCAGCATCGCGACCTGTCGGTGCTGGTGCTCTCCGGCGATGCGGCCGAGGAGGCGTCCCGCAAGGCCCGGGAGCTCGAGGTCGAAGCGGATCTCAAGGCGCTCGCCGCCGTCGACGGCCGCCTCGGCGCGACGCTGGGCACGGCCGGGCTGGTGAAATCGCTCACCGCGGGCTGGCAGGGCACGCGCGACCACGTGACCCTGCGCGGCCTGGACGCGCCCGGCAGCTTCGCCGAGCACACCGAGCTGCTCGCCCAGCTTTCCGAGCTGATCCGGCGCGTCGGCGACTCCTCGAACCTCATCCTCGACCCCGATCTCGACACCTACTATCTGATGGAGGCGGCGGTGGTCAGCCTGCCGCAGACCGGCGAGGCGCTCGGGCAGCTCCGCGGCGTCGGGGCCGGCGTCGCCCGCCGCGGCACCGCCACCGTGCAGGAGCGCGCCCAGCTGGGCCAGCTCGCCGAGGTGGCGCGCCAGCAGGTACGGTCGATGCAGCGCGGCTTCGGTGTCGCGGTGGGCGCCAATCCCTCCCTGGCTCCCGCGGTCGGTCCGCCGCTCAAGGAGATGTTCAGCGGCGTCGACGCCTTCCTCAGCCTGACCGACCGTCAGCTCGTCAACGCGGAGGAGAGCGTACGGATTCAGCCGGCGAGCTACCTGACCGCCGGCACGGTCGCGGTCGACCGCCTGTTCGGTCTCTACGACCGCTCGCTCGACCGCCTGCGCGCCCTCCTCGAAGCCCGCGTCGCGCGCCTGGCCGCCCAGCGCAACGGCCGGCTCCTGCTCTCCGGCCTGCTCACCCTCGCCGGCCTGCTGGGGACGTTCCTCATCATCCGCGGCATCAACAGCCAGGTCCGGGCGATCGACACGACCCTGCACCAGATCGGCATCGGCAACCTCGGCGCGCGGGCGCGGGTGCTCACCGCCGACGAGCTCGGCACCACCGCGCAGGTCCTCAACTCGATGCTCGACAACGTCCGCGGGCTGATGCAGAGCCAGGAAGAGCGCGACCACATCCAGGCCGCGATCATGAAGCTGCTCAACGAGGTGAGCACCGTGGCGGAAGGCGACCTGCGGGCGGAGGCCGAGGTCGGCGCCGACATCACGGGCGCCATCGCCGACTCGTTCAACTACATGCTCGGCGAGCTGCGGCAGATCATCGACCGCGTGAAGGACACCTCCACCGAGGTGAGCGCCGCCGCCGGCGGCGTGCGGGCGACCACCGAGCACCTCGCCGCGGGCAGCGCGGACCAGGCGGCCGAGATCGACCAGACCGCCAGCCTCATGGAACAGATGGCGGTGGCCATCCGGCACGCTTCCGAGCAGGCCCTGTCGGCCGCCGGCGTCGCCGACCAGGCGCTCGCCCGTGCCCGCCAGGGCACCGAATCGGTGACCCGCACGATCGAAGGGATGACCGCCATCCGCACGCAGGTGCAGGAGACCGCGCGACGGATCAAGCGCCTGGGCGAGAGCTCGCAGGAGATCGGCGAGATCGTGCAGGTGATCGGCGACATCGCGGACCGCACCAGCATCCTGGCCCTCAACGCGACGATTCAGGCGGCATCGGCCGGCGAATCGGGGCGCGGCTTCATGGTGGTGGCCGAGGAGGTCGAGCGGCTCGCGCAACGCGCCGCGGCCTCCTCGAAGAGCATCGGCTCTCTGGTCAAGACGATCCAGACCGAGACCAACGAGGCCGTCGCGGCCATGGAGGGGACGACGCGCGAGGTCGTCGGCGGCTCCGGCCTGGCCCTCGCCGCCGGCCGTTCCCTGCAAGAGATCGAAGACGTCTCCGTGCAGCTCGCGGATCTCATCCGCTCCATTTCGGAATCCACGAGCCAGCAGGCGCGCGGCAGCCAGGACGTCGCCCAGACGATGGAGCGACTCTCCGGGCTGACCACCGGCACCGCGGCGGCGACCCGCGAGGCGGCGCGCTCGATTCAGAATCTGGCGCTGCTGACGGACCGGCTGCGCGAATCGACGGAGCGCTTCAAGCTCCCTGACAGGGCTGCCTGAGCGGAAGGACGGCGACGGTGGACGATTTCGATCCGGAGATCCTGCAGGGTTTCGTGGCCGAGGCGCGGTCGTATCTGGCCGATCTCGGCATCCTCCTGGAGCGGGCCGCCGCCGGGAACGGCGACGGCGGCGCGTTTCAGGAAGGCTACCGGCTCCTGCACTGCATGCGCGGCGCCGCCTCCATGCTCGACCTCGGCGACGTGGCGCGGGCGGCGGGGGAGGGGGAGACCTTGCTCGAGAGCGTCGCCGCCGGCGCGCGGCGCTTCGACGGCGAGGCCTCCAGCCGTCTGCGCGAGACGATCGACGCCGTCGAAGGCTTCCTGGCGCTGGTTCCGGCCGCCACGGCGGAGGGGGGAGGGCAGGCCGAGGTCTGGACGGAGGAGGATCTCGCCGCCGGAACGCCCTTCGCGCTGCCGGAGCCCGCCGGCGCGGCGGAGCTCCACGACGCGCCGCCGGAGCTGATCGAAGGATTTCTCCAGGAAGCCGAGGAGCATCTCACCGGGATCAACGCCGCGTTGCGCGAGCTGGCGCGCGATCCGGCCGCCGCCGCCCCTCTCCAGGACGTGCGCCGCCGCATCCACACCCTCAAGGGGACGGCGGGCATGGTCGGCTTCGCCGAGGTCGCGCACCTCAGTCATGCGCTCGAGGACACCCTCGACCAGGCGGTGGAGGAGGGCGAAGATCCGGCGCGCCGGCTGGCGCGCATCCAGGAGACCGTCGACGCCATCGAAAACCTCCTCCGCCGGCCGGACGATCCGGTGGCCGTCGCCGGGGAGCAGGTGCGCATCCCGCTCGAACGCATCAGCAGCCTCGTCCGCGTCGCCGGCGAGCTGCTCGTGCAGCGCTCCGTCCTCGAGCACGTGCATCGCGACCTGGCGGGCCGCGCCGGCGATCTCGGCCTCAGCCTGCGGCGCCTGCGCGGTCTCGCCGAGCGTCTGGAAGGAGCAGAGGCGGAATCCGCGGTGTCGGGCCGCCTCCTCCCCGGCTCCTCCGCCGCGCCCGAGCTCGACGAGCTGGAGATGGACCGCTACACCGAGTTTCATCTGCTGACCCGCAGCCTCACCGAGACCGCCGCCGACATCGGCACCGTGGGCTCCGAGCTCGCCGCCGCCACCTCCGACCTGGAAGCCTCCCTGGTGCGCCAGCAGCGCCTCCTCCGCGAGCTGCAGGACGGCCTCCTCCGCCTCCGCGCGGTGCCGCTCGCCAGCCTGGCGAGCCGTCTCCATCGCACCGTGCGGGCGACCGCCGAGCAGAGCGGGCGCGAGGCCGAGCTGATCCTCGACGGCGGGGCGGTCGAGCTCGACAAGAGCCTGCTCGAAGAGATGGCCGATCCGCTGATCCATCTCGTGCGCAACGCGGTCGGCCACGGCATCGAGACCCCGGAGGTGCGCCGCGCGCTCGGCAAGCCCGCGGCCGGCCGCCTCCGCGTCGCCGCCCGCTTGCAGGGCGGGCAGGCCGTCCTCACCATCGAGGACGACGGCGGCGGCATCGGCTTGAGCGCCGTGCGCGAGACCGCGGAGCAGAGCGGCCTCCTCTCCGCCGAGACGGCGGCGGCGCTCACCGACGACGAGGCGCGCGCGCTGGTCTTCCTCCCCGGCTTCACCACCGCCCGCCGGGTGAGCGAGATCTCGGGCCGCGGCGTCGGCCTCGACGTCGTCAAGTCCAAAGTCGAGAGCCTGCGCGGCAGCCTCACCCTCGAATCCACCGCCGGGCACGGCACCCGCTTCACCATCCGCCTGCCGTTGAGCCTGGCGGTCACGCGCGCGCTCCTGGTGCGCCTCTCCGGCCACCTCTTCGCGCTGCCCGCGACAGCCATCGCGCGCGTGGTGCGCGCCGAGCCGGGCGACCTCCGGGGCACCGGCGACGAGGCGGTCCTGGTCGTCGAGGGCGAGGAGCTCCCGGTGCGCCCCCTGGGCCGTGTCCTCGGTCTCGCCGAGCCCGCCGAGGGGCTGGGCGCCCGCCCCCTGGCGCTCCTCCTCGATCTCGGCGATTACCGCGCCGCCTTCCTGATCGACGAGCTGGTCGAAAGCCGGGAGATCGTCGTCAAACCGCTCGGGCCGCTCCTGCGCCGGGTCGACGGCCTGGCGGGAGCGACCCTCCTGGGCGACGGCAGCGTGGTCCCCATCCTCGATCCCTACACCCTGCTCGAACGGAAGGCGCGCACGGGGACCCCCCTGCTGCGGTCGGCCGCCGTGCCGGCCCGCCGGGAGGTCTTGATCGTCGACGACTCCCTGAGCGTCCGGCGCGTCCTGTCGAACCTCGTCACCCAGGCCGGCTGGGCGGCGCGCACCGCCAAGGACGGCCTGGACGCCCTCGACCTCCTGCAACAGGGGCCGCACCTCCCCGCCGTCATCCTCCTCGACGTCGAGATGCCGCGCATGGACGGCTACGAGCTGACCGCCACACTGCGCGGCGCGCCCGCCTATCAGCACATCCCGATCGTCATGATCACCTCGCGGGCCGGTGGCAAGCACCGCGACAAAGCCTTCGCGCTCGGCGTCTCCGACTACGTCGTGAAGCCCTTCGAGCCCGAGGCCCTCCTCCACCTCATCGCCCGGCTGGCCGTACGGTAGACTACGAAGGTGGCGAAGCCCAGTGTCTACCTCGAAACGACGATTTTCAGCTATCTCTGTGGATGGCTGAATCACGCAGAGCCAGTTTCGAGCTCTATGCATCGAGCATCGTGGTGGACGAGGCGCGCAAAGGGGAGAGCAAAGTCGCCGCAGAGCGTCTGGCTTTCTTGCAAGGAGTAGGACTGCTCGACGTCACCACCGAAGCCCAAGAGTTGGCAGCCACGCTCTTGCTCGAGTCGGACATTCCGGCGAAGGCGGAAATCGATGCTCTACATATTGCCGTCGCGGCCACGAATGGCCTGAGCTATCTGCTGACTTGGAATTGCAAGCACATTGCAAATGCGGCCATTCTTCCTCTCGTGTACGATGTTTGCCGTCGCAGCGGATACGAGCCCCCGCTGGTCTGTACGCCGCAGGAGCTCATGGAGACTTAATCATGGTCAAGGATCCTATCGTCGAGGAGATCCACCGGATTCGTGAAGAGCTTCTCATTGAGCACGGTGGCATGGATGGTTATATCCGGCACTTAGAAGAGATGCAGGCCGAGCTCAAGGATCGTCTCGTCCGCTTGGAGCCGAGGAGGCCTGTAATCACCCACCGCAAGGCCTCGTGACCCTACGAGCCTGAGGCTGACCCTAAGCCTCCTGGATGAGGCGAGGGTCTCTGCGAGTCGGCCTAGCCCAACTTCCCGCTGGATTTTTTCCGCCGCGTTTCCGGTTCTGGTGAGCCTGGAACCGTCAGCGGGCGCCTGGACGAGGCCCTCGCATCTTTCCTTCTCTACGCGATTTCCCTCTGCTAGGATGAGCGACCCTATGGATGCCATTTCCGTTCGTGGTGCTCGCGAGCACAATCTGAAGAACATCAGCCTGGAGATCCCGCGCAACCGGCTGGTGGTGATCACCGGCGTGTCCGGTTCCGGCAAGTCGTCGCTGGCTTTCGACACCCTGTTCGCCGAGGGGCAGCGGCGCTATGTCGAGTCGCTGTCGTCCTATGCCCGCCAGTTCCTGCAGCAGATGGAGAAGCCGGACGTCGACTCGATCGACGGCCTGTCGCCGGCCATCTCGATCGAGCAGAAGTCGGTCTCCAAGAACCCGCGCTCGACGGTGGGCACGGTCACCGAGATCCACGATTACATGCGCCTGCTGTTCGCCTCGATCGGCGTGCCGCACTGCCCGAGCTGCGGCCAGACGATCCGGCCGCAGACCGTGCAGCAGATGGTCGACCGGGTGATGGAGATGCCCGAGTCGACGCGGCTGGTGCTCTACGCGCCGTACGTCCGCGGCAAGAAGGGCGAGTACAAGAAGCAGCTCGGCCAGATGGCCCGCGAAGGGTTCATGCGCGCCCGCATCGACGGCGAGGTCGTGGAGCTGGCCGGCGAGCCGCCGGCTCTCGACAAGCAGAAGAAGCACTCGATCGACATCGTCATCGACCGCCTGGTGGTGAAGGCGGGGATCGAGAAGCGCCTGGCGCAATCTCTCGAGACCGCCCTCAAGGTGAGCGGCGGCCTGGTGGTGCTGGCTCCGGAAGGCTCGGCCGAGGAGACGCTGTCGCAGAGCTACTCGTGCGTCGACTGCGGCACCAGCCTCACCGAGATCACGCCGCGCCTCTTCTCCTTCAACAGCCCCTACGGCGCCTGTCCGACCTGCACGGGCCTGGGCACGCTGATGGGGGTCGACGAGGACAAGATCGTCCCCGACCCCGAGCGCTCCATCAACGCCGGCGGCGTCGCCCCCTGGCCGGAAGGCTCCAAGTCGTGGCGCATGAAGATCGTCGACACGCTGGCCAAGAAGATGGGCTTCTCCCTGGGGACCCCCTGGAAGAAGCTGCCGGCCGAGGCGCGCAAGGTGCTCCTCCGCGGCAGCGGCGGCGAGGAGATCGATTTCACGCTCAGCGGCAAGAAGTCGAGCTATAGCTGGAAGGGGAAGTTCGAAGGCGTGATTCCCATGCTGGAGCGGCGCTACAAGGAGACCGACTCGACCACCATCCGGGCGGAGATCGAGAAGTACATGTCGGTCCGCCCGTGCCCCACCTGCGCGGGCCGGCGGCTGCGGCCGGAGGCCCTGGCGGTGACGATGGCCGGGCAGCCCATCGACGTGCTGTCGCGCATGTCGGTCGAGGATCTGCGGGCGTGGATGGAGAAACTGGCGCTCGACCGCCGGGAGACCGCCATCGCCGAGAAGGTGGTGCAGGAGATCGAGGACCGCCTGACCTTCCTCGACGACGTCGGCGTCGGCTATCTGACGCTGGACCGCTCGTCGGCGACGCTGTCCGGCGGCGAGAGCCAGCGCATCCGCCTGGCCACCCAGATCGGCAGCAAGCTGATGGGCGTGCTCTATGTGCTCGACGAGCCGTCGATCGGCCTCCACCAGCGCGACAACGCGCGGCTCCTCGCCACTCTCCAGGGAATGCGCGACCTCGGCAACTCGGTGCTCGTGGTGGAGCATGACGAGGAGACCATCCGCGCCGCCGACTGGGTGATCGATCTCGGGCCGGGAGCGGGCGTCCACGGCGGGCAGATCGTGGCGCAAGGGACGCCCGAGCAGGTGTCCAAGGCCCCGTGCTCGCTCACCGGGCAATACCTGCGCGGCGAGCTGGAAGTGCCGGTGCCGGAGAGCCGCCGCGAAGGGCGCGGCGAGCCGCTGGTGATCGAGGGCGCGAAGCAGAACAACCTCAGGAACCTCGACGTCGAATTCCCCATCGGCACCTTTACGGTGGTGACCGGCGTCTCGGGGTCGGGGAAGAGCACCCTGGTCAACGACATCCTCTACAAGTCGCTCGCCCGCCACTTCTACCGCGCCACGGACAAGCCGGGGGAGCACCGCCGCATCCTCGGCCTCGACCAGCTCGACAAGGTCATCGCCATCGACCAGAGCCCCATCGGGCGCACGCCGCGCTCCAACCCGGCGACCTACACCAACGTCTTCAATCCCATCCGCAACCTGATGGCGATGACCCCCGAGGCGCGGATGCGCGGCTATCAGCCCGGCCGCTTCAGCTTCAACGTCGCCGGCGGGCGCTGCGAGGCGTGCAAGGGGGACGGGCAGATCAAGATCGAGATGCACTTCCTGCCCGACATCTACGTCACCTGCGAGGTCTGCGGCGGCAAGCGCTACGACCGCGAGACCCTGGCGGTGCGCTACAAGGGGATGAACATCGCGGAGATCCTCGACCTGCCGGTGGAGCAGGCCTACGAGCTGTTCAAGAACCTGCCGGCCGTGGAGCGCGTCCTGGAGACCCTGGTCGAGGTCGGCCTGGGCTACATCCGCCTCGGCCAGCCGGCGACGACGCTGTCCGGCGGCGAGGCGCAGCGCGTGAAGCTGTCGCGGGAGCTCTGCAAGCGCTCGACCGGGCGGACTCTTTATCTCCTCGACGAGCCGACGACCGGCCTGCACTTCGACGACGTCGGCAAGCTCCTCAAGCTGCTGCACCGTCTGGTCGATCTCGGCAACACCGTGGTGGTGATCGAGCACAACCTCGACGTCATCAAGACCGCCGACTGGGTGATCGACCTCGGGCCGGAAGGCGGCGCCGGAGGCGGCAAGCTGCTCGCGGAGGGGACCCCGGAGTACGTGGCCTCCATTGAGGAGAGCTACACCGGGCAGTATCTGAAGGCCGTGCTGCCGCCGCCGCGCAAGGCGAAGCGGCGGGCGGCGCGGTGATCGGGGCGAGGAACACCTGTTCCTTTAAGGCCTTCTAATCTGCCGGACTTTTCCGGAAAGAGCGGTCGGCCAGAAAGGGACAAGCGATGAAGAGGAAGCTCCTGCTCACAGCAACGGTTCTCGGCCTCGCCTTTGGAGCCTGGACCCAGCCGGCCGCGGCGCTGTTCCGGACGTGCAGCTTCAACTATTGCTCGACGGTTTCTTCGACGACCGGATGTACCTGTCCGGGGACCACGCATTCGGCGACCTGCGGCACCTGGCAGTCGGGAGGCTGCGTGCTTCCGTAGTAGGTTACCGCCATGAAAAAGAAACTATTGCTTCTCGCCGCCGCCCTCTGTCTCTCCCTGGCCGCCTCCTCGGCGCAGGCCAGCTACTACCCGCCTTGCGACACTTACTGCCCCACCGTGGCTCCGGCAAGCATCTGTATGTGCCCGAAGTGGACCGACCGACCCTATCGCATCGTCACCTGCAGCAGTTGGAACAGCGTCGGCAGTTGCTGGTACGAGTAGAACAGCTCCCACTGGCGCGCCCCGGTCCCCATCCCCCCTGCGGAGGGTGGGGACCTCGGGCCGGAAGGCGGCGCCGGAGGCGGCAAGCTGCTGGCGGAGGGCACCCCCGAGTACGTGGCCTCCGGCGAGGAGAGCTACACCGGGCAATATCTGAAGGCCGTGCTGCCGCCGCCGCGCAAGGCCAGGCGGCGGGCGGCGCGCTGATGTAGCGGTGACGACGAGCTCGGGGGGCGTTGCAGACCTGCTCGTTGCCATTGTGTGCCCCTGCTCGGGGCGGCGCGAGCAGAGCTCTTCGGCAGATCTCGCGGCTTGACAGCCGCTGCCCTCTGGGCTGCAATACATCCCTGACGAGTCGGTCAGGTAAAGGAGCGACCCATGGGAGTAGCAGTCAAAGCTGCGGACCTCTCGGCAATGAGCATTGACGAACGCATCGAGCTTGTCCAGGTGATCTGGGACAGCATTGCTGCCGAGACGGAAAAGCTTGAGCTGACCACGGCGCAGAAGCACGAATTGGATCGCAGGATCGCCGACCTGGACGCGCAGCCGGACAACGTCTTGACCTGGGAGGAGATCAAGGCGCGAGTCCGGGGCCGGAGATGAAGGCTGCCTTCGTTTTCCACCCTGATGTCGAGGGAGACGTTGACGAAGGCTATGACTGGTACGAAAGACGGCGCACCGGCCTCGGCGAAGACTTTCTCGCTGCGGTCGAAGAAGTCTACGCCCGACTCCAGATGAATCCTCAAGCCCATCCGAGGATCTATCGAGAGGTCCGCCGGGCCTCGGCCCGCCGATTTCCCTATGGGATTTTCTACCGGCTGCATGCTGATCGCATCGAGATCCTCGCAGTCCAGCATAGCCGCCAGGATGCCAGCCGCTGGCAGTCTCGAGCCTAATTAATTCTACTTTGTCAGACCGCTCAGCTCCCCAGCTCCGTCATCCTGAGGGCGAGCCGTGCGAGCGGGAAGGATCTGGGTGGAGGGAAGCTTCCGCCCTCCCAGATCCGGTCAGGATGGAACGTCTCGGTCACGGAAACGTTGAGACGCCCCGACCTGGCCGGACTCCGAGATGTCCTGCGCACATCGCTGGGGACGTCTCTACGGATGACACTTCGGCGGTGAAATCAGGAGCGAGGCGCCGGAGGCCGGAGAAGCCAATTCGCGAACGCAGTCATCCAGATCGCGAGCTGGGTCATCCGGACCGCGAGCTGCTTCCTTCAAGCCGCTATTTTCCGTGCTCCGCATCCCGGCGCAGAGCCTCAATTCGCCAATGCCGTCACGCAAACCGCGAGCTCGGTCACCAAACCGCGCGCGCGGTCACGCAAATCTCCGGCGCGATGACGCAATTCGCGAGATCAGTGACTCAGCTCGCCAGTTGTTTCACTGCCCCCGGGATTTGTTTGACCGCGCGCGGTGCGCAGTGACAGAGCTCGTGAGATTTGTCACTGAGCTCGCGAGCTCAGTGACCCAACGGGCCAGCGCGATGGCTGAGCTCGTGTCGCAGTGAGAGCTCGCTCTGACGGGTGACGCAACTGGCGAGATGAGTGGCCGCACTCGCGAGCTGAGTCACGGAATTCGCGGGCCGGATGATAGGTTCTGTCAAGGTTGAGGATGAAAAGCGTGGCATGGTGTGGAGACGACACCAGGGATGCGGTAGACGCCAGAGCCCCGTCAAAGTCGACGGCTCGTCACGGCTCGCCCTCAGGATGACGGGACCGGGAGTGCGGCGCGGTAGCGGAGCTTCGCGGCACCTCTGTTGATAGAGGCCGGCGGATGCGCCGGTCTCGTCCATGGAGGTGTCGTCGATGATCAAGAAAGCCCTGCTCGCCCTCTTCCTTCTGGCCCTGGCGATCCCCGCCTTCGCTCTGCCCCCGCAGTGCAGTTGCCCCTACTGCGCGGGCCATGGGACCTCGAATTGCACCATCGTCCCCGGCAACACGGTGACCTCCTGCGGAACGTACTACGGGACGTACTGCACGGGACCCGGCCTCGCCGCGCCCGGAACGCCTCCCAGCAAGGAGCAGTTCCTCGCCTCCTTGAAGAAATAGGACGGGCCTCGGTCCGGCCCCTCTGTACAATGAGCCCGTGCCGCGCACGGACACCAATCTCGCCGAGAAGCGCCGGATCCTGCAGCTCGAGACGCTGTACGACCTCGCCATCGCGCTCCACTCCCAGCGGCCCGAGCAGGAGCTGGTGGACGAATTGCTGTTGCGCGTCTGCACGGTGCTCGACCCGGGAGCGGCGGTGGCGGTGACCCGCGATCCCTATGGCGGCCCGCGCGGTGTCTCGACGGTCGGCTGGATCGAGTCGCCGCCGTCGGGCACGGAGCTGCTGGCGTCGCCGATCTGGCGCGAGCTGCTCGCCGAGGGGCATCTGCTCACCCGCTCCGGCGGCGAAATGGCGGGCCGCCCCTACCAGGAGCTCCTCGCCGCCCCGCTCGCCTACCGCGGCGTCTTCCTCGGCTATATCGCCATGCTCGACAAGGAGGTGCGCGGCGACTCGGCGCCCGCCTTCACGGCGGACGACCGGCGCTTTCTCGACTCGGTTTCGGCCCTGGCCGGCGTGGCTCTCGACTCCGCGCGGCAGTTTGAACGCCTGCAAGCGCAGCGCGAGCGCCTCGAAGAGGAGAACAAGGCCCTCAAGGGGCGCATCGCCGGGGAGCTCGCCGGCCAGCGCATCGTCGCCCATGCGCCGCCCATGCGCCGCGTCCTCGACCTCGTCGAGCGGGTGGCGCCGCGCAGCGTCAACGTGCTGGTGCGGGGCGAGAGCGGCACGGGCAAGGAGCTGATCGCCAAGCTCCTCCATCTCCTCTCCGGCCGCGAGGGGGCGCTGATCGCCGTCAACTGCGCGGCGCTCCCCGAGGGCCTCCTCGAAAGCGAGCTGTTCGGCATCGAGGGCGGCGTCGCCACCGGCGTCCAGGCGCGGCCGGGCAAGTTCGAGCTGGCCGACCGCGGCACTCTCCTCCTCGACGAGATCGGCGACATGCAGACCACCCTCCAGGTGAAGCTGCTGCGCGCCCTCCAGGAGCGGGAAGTGGTGCGCATCGGCGGCCGGCGTTCGATCCCGGTGGACGTGCGGCTGGTGGCGGCCACGCACCAGAATCTGGAGACCCTGGTGAGCGAGGGGCGGTTCCGGGAAGACCTCTACTATCGCCTGAAAGGGGTCGAGATCGATCTGCCGCCTCTGCGCGAGCGCCGGCAGGACATCCCGCATCTCGTGCGCGCCTTCGTCGAAGGCTTCTGCCGGCGGGAAGGAATCCCGGTGCCCCCCTTCCGCTCCGAGGCGCTGGCCCTCCTCCTCGCCCACGACTTTCCCGGCAACGTCCGCGAGCTGCAGAACCTGGTCGAAGGCGCCGTCTCTCTCGCCGAGAAGGAGATCGACGCGGACCTCGTGCGCTCCCTCCTCGGCACCCCGGCCCTGGCCTCCTCGCAGGAGCCCCTCGACCTCGCCGCCATGGAGCGGCGGCACATCACCCGCGTCCTCAAGCTCGCCGGCGGCAACAAGACCGAGGCCGCGCGGCGGCTCGGGCTGGACCGGAAGACGCTGCAACGCAAGGGGTTCTGAAGCGGCTCCAAAGCTCCGAGACATAATGACGCTGGCGCGACATTATGTCTCCACCCTCTCCGGAAGTGAGGCAAAATGGAGTCTTGCGCTGTCCGGAGTGTTCGAGATCGGACAGTCGTGTGGCAAAATGTCGCGGGGCAGCGCGGTGCGGCCTTTGCCCGCTTCCGGAGCGGGCGCGGTAAGTGATGCAAAGGCAACGAGTTGCGCTATCCTACGCGCGGAGTCTCACGGCTGGCAACGGGCTTGCGAGAGGAGGCGGGTGAGGATGAGGAGGAACAGATGCTAGACTCCGTTCGCAAGCACGTCGCTATTCCCTACGTTCCGGGGAAGGTTTTGTTATCGGCCGCCACCGTCGCCAGCTTTGGCTGGCTCCTGGCGCATGACATGATCCATCCACTGGTGATCTACGCGTTGCAGCTCTACCTTTCGTTCTGATTGCCTTGACGCTCCGCGGTAAGGACAATGTCTGGTGATGCAGTCATGAGGGAGGTCACGTTGGCGCTCCCGATGGTGCCCGAGATGGAGATCGAGGCGAGCAAGACCGCGACCGCCATCGCCGAGTTCATCGGCATGAGCCCGGATAGAATCGACGAGGTCCGGATGGCGGTGGTCGAGGCTTGCATCAACGCCCTCGAGCACAGCCGGGCGGCCGACCGGGAGGTCTTCGTGACGTTCGAGGTCCTGGGAGACAAGGACCCCGAGAAGCTGCGCATCACTGTACGGGACAGCGGAGTCGGTTTTTCCCCGGAGGATCTGACCGAGCCGACGATCGAGGAGAAGCTCAAGTCGCAGCGCAAGCGCGGCTGGGGCCTGAAGATCATCCGGGGGCTCATGGACGAGGTCGAGATCCACTCCGGCTCGGAGGGAACGACCGTCGTGATGAGCAAGTTGCGATGAAAGCGGGGATGAGCTGATGACGGAGAGCCTGAACGTGACCGTGGACCGCCGGGACGGCCTGGCGGTGATCTACACGGAGGGTTACATCAACAACCAGGGCGGCGAAGAGATCGCCCGGGTTGCCTACAAGCTCATCGACGAGGGCTTCAAAGTGCTGTTGCTGAATCTCGGCGGCACCAAGATCGTGAACTCCATCGGCATCTCCATCCTGATCGAGATCATCGAGAAGATGATCGAGATCGGCGGCCGCCTCGGCTTCTGCTGCCTCACGCCGACCATCGAAAAGACCTTCCACATCATGGGCCTCGCCCAGTACGCCCCGATCTTCAGCGACGAGACGAGCGCCGTCGCTGAGCTCAAGGCTTGAGCGCGGAGCGGAGCGGCCCCGGCAGCTTCGGGCCTTCCCAGCCCTGGGGGGAGCTGCTGGCGCTGGCGGAGGACGAGACCGGCGAGCGGGCGCTCCTGGAGCGCCTGCTGAGCCTGTGGTGCGCCAACCACGGCGCTTCCGCCGCCGCGCTCTACCTGGACCGCCGCGGCGCGGTGGAGCAGGTGGCGGCGGTGGGCCGCGGGCTGCCGGTGCTCCTCGCGGAGGAGTCGCTGCGCCAGGCCGAGCCCGGCCGCGTCCGGCTGCCCGGCGGCTGGCTCCTCTTCTCGCCCCCGGGCCTCGCCGGATCGATGGGCAACGATCCGCTGCCGCTCCTCCTCGCCTCGGTCCTCAAGAGCGCGCGCCTGCGCCACGAGCTCAAGGACCAGCAGTTCCAGGTCAACTACCGGGTCGTCGAGCTGGAGGCGCTCTATGACGTTGGCCTCGCGGTCTCCGCGACCCTCGATCTCGACCGCGTCTCGGAAGAGATCCTGCTGCGCGCCGTCTCCCTGCTCGATGCGCGGCGCGGCGCCCTCTACATCCTCGAAGACGGCCGCCACCGCCTGGACCGCACCTTCGGCGGCGAGGCCGGCCGCTGGCTCGGGGCCGAGGAGCCGGCGCTCGCCGCCTTCCTGGCCGGGGCCGAAGCGCCGGCCGAGCTCCTCCCCGGCGCCCGCTACCTCCTCGGCGTCCCCATCCTTTTCGAGAACAACCCGCGCGGCATGCTCGTGGTCGGCGACAAGGAGAGCCGCCGCGGCGTCGGCCCGTTCCTCCCCGGCGACCGCCGCACCCTCGGCCTGTTCGCCAACCAGGCGGCCATCGCCCTCGAAAACGCCCGCCTCCACCTGCGCGCCCTGGAGCAGGAGCGCCTGGAGCGCGAGATGCAGGTGGCGGCCGAGATCCAGCGCCGCATCCTGCCCAAGCAGGCGCCGCCGCTCCCCGGCTTTCAGCTCACCGGCTGGAACCGGCCGGCGCGCGAGGTGGGGGGCGACTACTTCGACCTGTTCACGACGCGCGACGGTGTCGCCCTGGTGGTGGGAGACGTGACGGGCAAGGGGATTCCGGCGGCGCTCATGGTGTCGACCCTCCATTCGGCGCTCCATCTCCTGCTCGACCAGATCGGCTTCGGACCGGCTCTCCTGGAGCGGCTGAGCCGGCACATCCTCGAATCGAGCACCGCGAACAAGTTCATCACCATGATCATCGCCGAGGTCAATCCGCGGACCTCCGGGCTGCGCTACGTCAACGCCGGCCACAACCCGGGCTTCCTGCTGCGCGGGGACGGCCGCGTGGACGAGCTCCCTTCGAGCGGCGTGCCGCTCGGCCTCCTCCCCGGCAGCCGCTACGAGATGCGCGAGGTGCCGCTGGAGCCGGGCGACCTGGTCTGCCTCTACAGCGACGGCATCACCGAGGCCGAGTCGATGGTGGATGAGGAGTTTGGCAACGACCGGCTCATCGACCTGCTGCGCCGGCACCGCGACGAGCCGCTCGCCGGCATCCTCGACGCCATCCGCACCGAGGTGGGCGAGCACGCCCAGGGGCGTCCGCAGGGGGACGACCAGACCGTGGTGCTCCTGCGCCGCGATCCGGAGTAATTGCCTACCCTAAAGAACGCGCGATCTTTGTTCCCAGCTCTGGCCGTGAGCAAATTGACGGCGTGAAGAGCTAGAGCGCAAGCGTAAAGAAGCCCATGTCTCCGTTGTACACGAACACGCAGTGTTGCAGGACATCCCTCCCCAGCAGAGCATGAAACCCCTGCGAGTTGAGTAGCTCGGACGCAATCACTGGCATGGTTCGCAGAAAG
>Ga0307506_10000137_pt1 | contig 26958 bp, 17 predicted proteins | sample 25_S_MG_FD_202175 | JGI IMG/M metagenome (GOLD analysis project Ga0307506, IMG submission 202175) | Soil microbial communities from Populus trichocarpa stands in riparian zone in the Pacific Northwest, United States - 25_S | ecosystem: Environmental > Terrestrial > Soil > Riparian zone > Trees... | reverse complement strand
GCTTCGCAGGCGCCCTTACGGGATCATTCGCCCACGCAAGACTCGCTTCCGGCTGGTGGCCAACCTTTGCCGGGCAGGATTCACCTGCCGGGTTCCCTACGAGAGGTTTCCGCTCTGTCGACTGACGTCTACATCGCTTCCCCCTTTCCCAGGCTTAACCTGGCGCACAGCGGCTGGCACCTCACCGGGGAGCGCTGGAGGCGCCGTGCTCGTCGACCGCATCACCCAGCAGGAGCTCGCCCAGATCCCAGATCTCTGGCACAACTCTCTTTACCGTGAGCCGCACACTGACCGAGTGGCAGGAGCAGGAGATCGCGGAGAGGGGGCGGCAGAGATATCGGATCGTCGATCCAAAAAGCTGAAGGGGTCGCCGAAGGCGGGAGCTGATCGGGGCTACGGCGACCCGTCTTCACCGCGTACTGCACAGCCCGTTCCGGCTTGCCCCAGGCAAGACGGACGCTACGCCGCTGACTGTGACTGGTGCAGCGCGAAGAGCTCGTCCAAGCTCCGGACAAGGGGGGCCGAAGCAGTTCCATCCTCAGACATCTCTGTGCGGAACTCCAGAGGGGGCTGCGGCGGTTGTTTCCGCCTCTTCGCCGCCTTATCAAGTGCCCTTCGCAGGTTGGCTGGAACACTGCCCGCTCCGGCCTCGATGGCGATTCGGTCGATAGGCACGAACGTCTCGAGTGTACCGATCGGAGAGGGCCAGACCTTCCTGAGTCTCTCCGCGACATCTAGACTCAACGTAATCGCCGCTCCCCCGGTGGATACCTTCCAACCTTCGATGCCCGAGCCCTTGGACCTCTTGAGGACCAGCAAAGACGAACGTGCATCTCCCGCCGGCCTGTGCCAGCGAGCCCAATCTTTCAGTTGGCTGAGCTCCTGTCGCAAAGGCCGCGCGGAATAGGAGACCTTCTCAGAGAGGAGTATGTCGACCATCGGATGCCAGCCGGAAACCGGGAAGCCGAGAGCAATCAGCGCGGGGTAGAGCAGCCAGGCAGGGGCGTAAAGCCGGTCGTCTATTGCCGTATCGGTCAAAGACCGGAATAGCACCTCGCTCCACGAAACGAGGCCCATTTCTCCCGGATTCGGTGAGATCAGGTTCGCCGGACTCACATCCACGACCGTGCAGATGAGGTCGTCCAGGTTGGGAGAGAACGCCGGGCCAGGGGAAAGGACTCCGAGCAGACGCCCATACCAACCTTCCGAGGCGGAGTTCCTTCGATCAAGAAGGGTTTTGTACTTAAAGACATCCACACTCTGAACCGAGCTCAGCATCCCCTGGACCGTTTCAGCCCAGGAGGAGATGCTCGCTTGATCATTCACCTGTGGGATATCCGGCTTGTTCGCCGACAGCTCGAATTCGATCCGCAACGTTTCTTCTAGCTTCTGAAGATCTTTGACGACTTCCCGCTCCGCCTTTTCCGGAAATCGGTATGCTCTGGAGATCGCCAGTAGGCCCAACAACAGGCTCTCGGCGCGGTGTTCCTGTCCACAGGCGTTACCAAGCACCGCGCCGGCGAACAACGCACGGGCGATCATGTCGCTGGTGCGGCGCAGCATTTCGGCGTACGCAGTCACGCAGTCGACTTCCTGGGTAAAGTCGGCAAACGGTTTGTTTTCCTGCGCAGCTCTCCTCAATTGGAGGATCGAACGTTCGGTCTCGGGCCAAGCCGGCTTCGTGCTGATGATCCGGAGCTGACTGGAGAGAGTGGTGAGATCGATCCGCGATCCCCTTGCGCTGGAGCGATCCCCGCTACCGAAGTCCTGGAGGGCAATCGAAAAATTTTCGATCAGCTCCATGTCCTTCACGATGCCAGGCTGCGGCGCTGCCAGGTGCCCCTTCGCCGCGGGGGGGGTCTGGCGCGAGAGACCCGTCACGTTGACACACCATCTGAAGCTCCAGCCGTCGACCTGCTCCAGCAGGGGACTCAGATCCTTGTCCAGCTCCAGGGCATCGTCGATGGCACCATCGAGCGGATCATCCCCGTTGCGTTGGCGCGATTCCTTCCATATGTGAAAGGCAGCCGCGTACTTTCCCTTCAGATCCGATATGAGCTCGGCGAGGCTGCGCACCCTCTTATAGAGAAAGTCCACGTCGTCTTTCGGCAGCTCGAAAGGCTTGTCCTTAGCCGTTGCCCCGATCTCTTTCCCCATGCGGCCCACGAGATACTCCCTGAATGCTTGCAGGCCTTTCACGTCGCTGAGATCCAGAGGCTCCTGCTTCTGCCATTTCCGGGACAGGTAATACAGTGCATCGTGGGCGAGCCGCCGGGAGGTCGGATGGCACTCCAGCGCCTCCCTCACGGCCGGGTCGTCCAAGAGCATCTCGATAGCGATCTGGAAGACCAGGTCGATCCGGAAGGCGGGTGCTGTGCGCACCCGACCCGGAGGAAGCGAGATGAAGCCATCGGCCCCACGCAGGAGGGCCAGCTCGCGCCGCAGGTCGATCGCATGCATCTTGGCACGGTGGAGCAGGACGTACGGCAGCAGCGGAAAGTCCGCGGCGTATTCTGCGACTCGCCCTTGCGCCTGGGCAGCCAAGACCCGCTGCGCGATCACTGCAGAATCAGCTGCGGCCAAAGGGGGATCCACTACGGCCGCCAGATGAGACTCGGATACCGGCTTCGGAGGTTCCAGCACCCGTTTCAGGTAGCCATGCAAGTCGCGGGAGGAGAACAGCACATAGAGCTGATGGGTGAAGTACGTGTAGTCGACCGGGTAGGCGGCGGCATCGCCAAGCTGCTTCCAGGCCTCAAAGTAGACGCGATCGGTGAGGAAACAGAAGAACGCGTTTTCGGCGACGAACTTCTTGAGGTGCTGCACCAGGTCGGCCATGCGGGTCCGGAGAGCATCGACCTTGTCCAACTCGTCCACCACGAAGACCGGCGCGAGGCCAGCCTCGCGGAGGCGCTCGATCAGGCACGGCAGAACTCTGTCGAGCGTCGCCACGGAGGTGTCAAACAGGAAGGTCGACTCGCGGGAGCTGGAGCGGTCGCGAGCGCGAGAGGCAGAGTGCTTGAAGACGGAAGAGGCACCGAGGGCAGAGGCGATCCCGGCTGCGGTCGCCACGAGGCCCTCGGGCTGGGCAGCGAATACGCCGACCCCTGCCAGACCGCCGATCAGCAGGGAGGCCACTGGGGCGAACAGCTCTTTGCCCGAGCTTCCCAGGGACACGGAAACCTGGCTCTTGTCGTCTCCCTTCTGAATATCCTTCCGGGTGTACGTGCCCGCAATCCTGCGGTACGCCTCGCTGGCGCTCGAAAGCGCCACCAGTTCCCGCAACCCCTGGTCGGGGATCTCCCGGAACCCGGGTGGGAACAGAACTCCCTGTTCCAGGGCGCCGGTGCGGCTCCAGAAATCCCTGAGCCGCATGGCGTCCGGAGATTCGTAGAGCTCGACCTCAAGCTGGGCCGCCAGCTCGAGCCGCTCCCGGCCCACCGGCGTCTTGATCGACCGTTCGCGAATCCGCTCCCGGAATCTGGCTGAGGTCTCTCTCGAAAGGGCCTGATAGATCCCAAGAGTGATCTGTTCCAGGGCAATTTGGGTCTCGCTCTTGGACTTCTCCTTCTCTGCCGTGTCTCCGCCTGGCTCCTTTGGGGCTTCGGCCTTCGCCCCGCCACAGCCTCCAGCGTCCGGCGCCGGCTTCGCGGGTCTGGCCGGGAGCAGGTTGGGGCCATGCAGTGGCACCAGCAGAGGGCGCAGGAAGCCCCGCTGATGGCGGCTCTCTTCCCAGACCCGTAGAAACACTTGGTGGACAAGAGTCGTCTTCCCGGAGCCGCGATGACCCGAGATGAGAAACGACCGGCCATTGATCCAGCTCTTGCAGTAGAGCCTCAGCTCCTCAGCCAATAGGAGCGAGGCCGTGGATTCCGCCAGGATGCACTCCTGGAACCGCGAAACGTCACTCAGGGGCTCTGGGCTGTCGACGATGCGGATGGTCACGAGCAGAACCTCACTTCAGCCTTACGGTGTGCCAGAAGTGGTCGGAGCAGGCGTCGCGACCGGGTTTGGTGCTACCCCTGCCGGCGAAGTGCCTTTGGCCGCCTCGCCCTGTCTCGAGTCTTTCTTCTCCTCCTTTGGCACCGGAGCAATGAGCATCGCCGCCATGCTGCTGAGCACCAGGGTAATGATCAGGAGAGCTGCGGACGGGGAGAGTCGCCACCCACCCAGGCCTCCGCCAAAGCCCCCCCAATGGCTCTCGATCTGGGGTCCATCTCCCCGCACGAGCTGAATCAGGAAGAGGAGAAACGACAGGGCGGCGCCGACTCCCAAGGCCCAGGAGGCGACCGCTCGCGCCTGGCTCGGCTCCTGCTCCCGCGGCGAAGCAACGCCACCGCCGGAGCCCCCCGGGCCTCCGGGAACTCTGTTCTGACCCAGCGTCGGAGGCACTGCCAGAAGCCACGACACAAGAACGATTGCGACCAATTTGGCGAAGGGACGCAAGGACCATGGGATGTTCAACATCTCGTCTCCTCTATCCTCAAAAATGGGGTCTCCTCAACCAAGTCTGCGGTTGAAAGAATTTTAGCACGGCTGCCGAGATTGGGTGTCAGGGGCCTGTGTCGGGATTTCCCGAGCGGGCAAATCTCTGCTCCATTGAGAAGTCAATTGCCCAAGGCACTGCATTCTCCAAGGCCTCAACTCCCTGAGGGCAAGAGGTCTTAGCAACAGCTCAGCCCTGGCAAGCAATTTGCTTACCAGGAATCTGCCTATGCGCCCCCTAGCGCTCGCTTTCCTGCTCCTGGTCTCATCCAGCCTCTCGATGGCTCAGCCTCTCCGGTCTCCCTCGTGTCGCAAAAACGTCATCATCTACTTCGATAGCTCCGATACTATGACCGATCCAGCGAAGATCGGGGGCACAATCGGAAAGCTGATGACGCAATTTCTCGAGGAAGCCCTGCGCTCGCCGGGGTTCCTCTCTGAGTCCGACTCCCTCAAGGTCAAGCTTTTCGTGGACAAGGTGACCGATGTGTGGTCCTCCAACAATGGCGAAGCCTTGACACAGAGCCGAAAAGAGGAGGCAATTGCAGAACTTAAACGCAGAATCGCGAAAGTACCGAATACCGATACAGACTATCTGGAGCTCGCAAAGGACTTTGAGCGCGAGTTGAATGCAGCGCACGTCGACCCAGTAACCACCACTTATATCCTCGTTTTCTCAGACTTCTTGTACAATCCTTCGAAGGGGAAAAGGAACCAAGCGGAGTGGAAAAGTCACTCGACTCGATTGAGGAATAATCTGGTTACTCTTGAGAAGCTATTCGAGGCCAAGCAGGGAAAATTAGTAATCTGGTATCAAAAAAACAACAGAGCGGAGCTTACAGCGTCCAGACAAGGGGATTCGGTGATTTGGTCTCAAAGCAAGGATAAGGGGGACGGGGTCGACCTCATTGACCTGTTCCAGACACCGTACTCGCACCAGATGAATGATGCCGCTGGTATACCGCAACTGGTGGAGGCCGTGAGCAGGGAGCTTCGCCAACCACTTGTTATCCAGAAGAGCGAATCTGGATTCCTGTTCGGCCGGGACGGCCTGAAGCTTAATGTGGCTTTCAAAAACCCGAACTGCGAGCAGGTGAACCTCAAAGAAGTTGAAGTGAAAGTCGACAGGATTGGCGCAGGTGACACGCTCGCGGAGCTGTCACCGAAAAAGGTGGAGGAAGATATTTCAGCCGGCGCATTGACTATTGTACAAATTCCTCTTCGAGGAGCACCGGGAATGACGGAACTACGGCGAAAGTTTCTCGACCGGTACTACGACGTGACCGTTTCAAGCTTCGAAGATATTCCTTCGAAACCTCGGCGGCTTCAACTATATTTAGGAGAGAAGGCATTCCAGGAGAGGGTTGCTCTCGCGAAGGCCGAAGCTGTCGTGGTTCGCCATCTCATTCCCCGGCTCGATCGCCTGTTTGTTCGCCTCAAATTTGCGGGCAACCTCCTGGACAGCGCCATCTTGAACGCGAACGATATCGAGTCGGAAGGCAGTATCAGGTTGAGCCTGATCGATCCAGCAGAGAAGGAATACACGATCCTCCCGTCAACTTTGGGAGAATCGAAGATATTCATTTTCTCGTTGCGCAATGAAAACGAGTGGTCAAGCAGCGTGCCAGTGAAATCCCGCAATCTTTCTCTTCAGTTAACGGCGCAACGCGACAGAAGCGACTCTGCACCTGAACTGAGGAAAGATCTGATAGTCCAGCTCAAGGACGTCATCAAGTACAAGGACTATCGTATCTGGGAATGGATTATCCTCCTATTCATCTTTTTTCTTGGGGTTGGCATCCGTGTCTACTACGCCCGTCAGAGAATTTAGCAACCGATCGGAGATCACTCGCGCGGTGATCGTTCAATTACTCGCGGACTTCCTCGAGGAGGGGGTTAGGAACCTCCCTTCCGTCATTCCATACCTGTATTCATTGAGCATCTTCGGCCTGCCCGCAAGGTACATTGTATACGGTGCGGCTCTCTCTGCGACTCTTTGCTTGGCGATCTTTAATCCTATCGTGAGCCATTATAGCTTCGTAGCCACTCGGGGATTTGGCCGCGAGGCAACACGCGGCTACTTGACTCGATACTGGTCCCGGATGAGCGCTCTGTTTTTCGCTCTACTGATGTTGGGTGGATGGTTCAGCTATATTTTTAGAAGTGATCTGGTATTCCAATGACGAGCACACAGATAAAACGGCGGACTCTCGTAATCGGTTTGGGCGGAACCGGCTGCCTTACGTTGCGTTTCGCGAAGCAGCGACTCCAAGAATATGGAGCCCTCTCGCAGGACCTGGACTCCTTGCCCGTCCGGTTCGTCCCGGTCGATCTCGACGAGGGATCCAGGCTCGCTCAGATAGGAGCCAAGATCGATGATGAGTTCGTACAGACGCGGGGATCCCTTGTCGCTCAGAAAGTCACCTACATCGATCGGCCGGAGAACAGCCTCTACTGGGAGTGGTACGCGGACAAGGATCGAGAAGTCATCAAACTGCGACAGGCCCAGGTGGGCGCAGGGCAGTGGCGGCCTCTGGGCCGTATGGCCTATTGCGAGAATCAAAACCTGATCGAGACTGCGATCCGGGATTCGCTCCGGGAACTCGAGTCGTTGCGTTTCGCTGGCGAAGAGGGAATCGACGTCATTCTCGTCTCCTCACTGGCCGGTGGCACCGGATCGGGATGTCTGTTGGATGTAAGCTACTTTCTCCAGAGCAGGGGCCTCGGCGCTATGAATGGATATCTTCCGACGGCAGCCTTCCTGCTTCTGCCCCGGGTCTTTGAAGCGTCCGACGTGGGGCATCGCACCGCCGCCAACAGCTACGCCGCACTCAAGGAACTCGCCTGCTTCTACCAGCAGAAAAGGGACTTCGAGATCCACTATCCTCTTCGCCCCGAGAGGTTCCGCGCACCCGCCGGAACGATCATTCCCTTCTCGAACCTTTTTCTCTTCGACTGCCGGCTTCCGGACCGGATCCTCGCGGAGCCGGAAGAATGCTTCGAGTATATGGGAAATATGATCTTCTTGCGCATGGTGACCGAGGTGAAGGCGCTCTCCCGGTCGGTTTTTTCCAACGAGAAGTATCCCCCCCGTCGGCGTGACGACGCCACGACCCTGCGGGAAGGCGGGTTTCTCTTTTCGGGCTGCAGTGGAGCCCTGTTCATTCTTCCTACCGAAGAAGCAGTGGCTACCGAACTCTTCACGACCATCCAAAGAGAGGTCGCAGAGGATCTCCAAAAGACCTTCGAAGACGGCGAGCCCGGAGCGGAGCCGCTGGAGGGCTGGCGCCAACAGTTGCGGGATGAGGTGGTGTTCGCTCCAGACCTGCTCGACTCCGCGAGAATGACCAAGACGATCGCGGACCTCCTCAAACCCTCGATCAAGGCGGCTCGCGAGACCATCCAGGCTGAGCGGATGGCCGGTTTGGCGGATGCCTTCTCAAGGATCATCAATTTCGACTGGGTGGAGGAGATCCGGAAGAACCTCGACGAGGAGGTGGAGGGCTTCCAACGTAAACTGGGGGACAAGCTTTCCGAAAAGATGGTCAGCTCTGCCAGGAAAGATGAGCTTCAGCTCACGACCTTCGCACGGCGCATTCGGAGCGCTCGGGCGCTCCTCGAGGAGAAGGGGAAGGGCCTGGAGTATCCAGGGCAGGAACCCTCCCCGAACCCACTGGTCGCTTCAAGACAGCGGATTGCTGAAGTGCTTGAGGATCTCTTGGAAATCGTTGAGCTGGGGCTTCCCGGCTTGCCGCCTGAACAAGACGAGAGCCCTCACGCGTTGTTCGCGCCGTTGAGCGCCAGGAAGTTCCGGAAGCGCGGATTCGCCGAGGCGAGCGAGGCCCTATCCACCTTCGAAAAAGTACTTTCCGGTCCAGAGCTTGAGTCCCACCTCGGGTGGCACTGCCAGACGAGCTTGAAGACGACTCTGGAGCGCCTGATTGAGACGCTGAAACAGGATGAGGGGATCCTCCGAGGTTGGGTCGAGGCGTTCATCGCGGAGATCGTTGACCAGGAAGGACCGCTACAAAAGCGGGAAGTACAGGGCGAGAAGATGCGGGAGACCGTCTCTAGAAAGCCTCTCAACATCGCTTCGATTCCAGCGAGTGACGTCGTGAAGGGCCTCACGGCGAATCGGTCCGAGTTGCGCCGGGAGTTTGAAAAGGAGGCTCTACGGGCGGTCAGGCAGTCGAGCTCTCCTGGCGGCTCTTTAGCTCACCCGCGTATGATCGAGGAACTTGTACGTGAGCTGCTGGCGGGTCTTCGGCAAACCATAGCCGAGGCCGTCAGAAAGCAGACTCTTGCGATGTCTCCGGAGGCCTTCGACGATGTGCTTGCGGAAATCATGGAAAATGCAAAGATAGTCTTGTTTGAGAACTATATAACTAATCCGTGCCAGGAATCCAAGGTCTTCTACTTCCGACCGTCGGAGGCTCGGTTCTTCTGGAAGAATGACGAGCGAAAAGCCCTTGATTCCCGCGTGAAGCAGAAGATACGGCAAGTTTTCCAAGGCGCGCAGACCGAGGTGGGGGACAGCAGAGGCAGCTACATTGCCGTTTACCATGAGACCCACTACCATCCGGCTGCGAACATCGCCTCAATCGTTGAGCTTCACGAGGCATATCAGTCCGTGCCTTTCCCGACGGCCTGCTTGCACATCCACCGAGACTATGCAGTGCTCGACAACCTGCTGGGGGAGACCTCCGTTCATGAAGTGCGGTGCGGAAATCCAAAATGTGATTTTAATATCAGCAAGGTACCCCGCGATGTGTATTTCTGTCCCAACTGCGACAATCCAATTCTAAATCGATGTGGCAACCCTTCCTGTAACGTCGACAACCTACTGGAGAAGCTTGGGGGACCCGAAGGGCTCAATGAGAAGCGTATCATGTGCCCAGCCTGCAACCAGAAGATCGTGAGCTTCTGGTGGTACTGCGAGAGTCACGGATCCCAGTGGCGCGAGAAGCACGAGCGCTACTGTCTCAAGTGCAACGAGGCCGTTGTTGGTGAAGCAATGGACTTTAGTGACAAAAGCCTTCAAAACAAAGGACACCGATGGGAGGTTTTCTGTATCCACTGCAAACGCGAGAAAATTTCCGTTGCCCCCTTTAAGATCCCTCTTCCGGAGTTGTACTTCGACGTTCCTAAGCATCGTGTTCCTTTGCTCCTGACAACCCTGGAGCAGGTTGGCCTCGAGGGAAATCTGTGTCCCACCTGCGGGTCGGATCTTTTCCCAGAGTGTCCGCATGGGAACGGCCACCGGCACTTCGTGATCCGCGGTCCTGGAGGAAGGCTAGCCTGCAACAACTATGACGCTCATGGCGAGACGATGGTCCTGCTGTTTCAGTGTTTCCACTGCGATTATCCACTCAAAGGAGAGGAGAAGGAGTGCCCTCGCTGCAGGCACCAACTCTTGAAGTGCCCAAACTGTACGGAAGACAAGGGATATCTAATTCCAAAGAGCCTTTGGGGGCACGAGAGACGATGCCCGGCTTGTGGCTACGAGATCGAGAATGCTGCTCAATATATATATGAGGTAGAGAATGTTTCTCGATAGGGGACCCCGAAGGATCTGCGGAAACATCTACGGCTGCCCCCAGGCGGCTCGCTTCCTTAAAGCGAGAGAGCTGTCTTTGCACAAAAATCAATGCGGCTTTTGCAGTGAAGAGACGACTTATCCGGAATTCATGCAGCACGGATTGATTCTCAGTTGCAGAATGTGTGCGCTTCTGAGTCGTTCGCGAGGCGGGCTCACCGGGAACGGCCTGAGCGACTGCTTCCAACGCCTGGGGCACCATTGCCCGCTCTGCGCCTTTGAGTATACTTCGCTTGCGGGCAGAGAACAAGTGTGGCTTGAGAGTGCCAGTAAGGTAATTCTCTGTTTCCTCGGCGGTGCTTCTCGGCACGAGCTTGCAAAGAGGTTCTACCACTTACTCACGCAGATGGGGGGCTGCGGAAGCCTTGCTAATTACCTAAACGAGATCCTGTTCATGCTCGAGGAAAAGAGGCGTAGGAACCTCAATGAGAGAATCCAAGAAGCGAGCCGGATTTTGAAGATTGATCTTTTAGGGCGAACTCGAACGACCGTCGTCCTATCTTAGAAGTCGATTTCGAGTTCTGTCATCTTGTTATAAAGCGTGCGCCGGCTGATGCCCAGATCGGCCGCCGTCCTGCCGCGATGGCCGCGATGGCGGATCAGTGCCTGGACGATCTTCTCGCGTTCCGCACGCCGGCGAGCATGGGTCAGGTGACCATCCTCTTCGAGCGGTAAGGCCGGATGGTTCACTCGGATGCGATCTGAGAGGTCGGTCGTGCGCAGTACCTCCTGAACAGGATCAGCCATCGAGACGGCATGCTCGATTTCGCCAATGAGCTCGCGCACGTTGCCTGGCCAAGGATAGCTTCGGAGAAGATCGAGGGCTGTGGGATCAATGCCCGACAATTCCTTCCCCTGGGTTGTTGCTATCTCTCGCAAATAGAACAGTGCGAGCGGTTCTAAGTCGTCCAGCCGGTCTCTCAAGGAGGGAATGTGGATCTCGATCACAGCCAGGCGGTAGAACAGATCCCGGCGAAACTCCCCTTGCTGCACCAGCTCCGCGAGCGAGGTATTGGTCGTGGCAATAATGCGGATGTTGATGCGGGTCGGCTCTAAGTCTCCAATACACTCGAACTCCTTGTTCTCGATGACTCTCAGGAGCTTGGTTTGAAGGTGGAGGGGAAGAGTTGCAATGTCCTCCAGGACAATCGTGCCGCGATCTGCAGCTTTGAGCTTGCCTTCGAAGTCGCGGTCAGCGCCGGTAAACGCCCCCTTACGATAACCGAAGAGTTGACTCTCGAAGAGAGCTTCGGGGATCTCGTTCAAAGAGATGACACGGAAGGTGCTCTTGTAGCTCTCAGATCTCTCGAATAGATACCGGGCGGCAAGACTCTTTCCCGTACCGGTTTCGCCTGAGAGCAGGATGGTTCCCTGGCTCTTGCGCAGCCGTTCCGCTTTCGCGTCAAGGAGGGATTTATAAGTCTGGCCAACTGAGACGGAGTCTCCTCGGTCCTTCGCAGCAGAGGGAGCAGGTTGCAGTTGCAAGGACATAGAAATTATCTTGTCTCATCTCGCCGTACGCAAAGGCTCGGCTGGCCCGAGAGACTCCTCGTTTCCTGGAGCACCGCTGGTGCTTGAGGGTAGAGAAGAGCTTGACAGCTTTCAAAGAGCTGTCAAGCTTATAGGGATTTCGCCATATTTAAGTTGAAAACCCAACTCAATCGGGCATGTGGTGCTTGGATGAGTACTGCTCTTTCGCCGTGGCGCCGAATCAGATCCCAAACTGCCCCAGTCGTTTGTCCCGTGCTCCATAGGCCACCTTCACGCCGAAGCGGACCGAGAAGCTCGACATCCTCGCGGTGACCGATCTCGGGAGCACTCCCTGGAGAGAGGTCGTCCCCCGCAAGCCGCCAACCACTTCGCCGCATCCGGCCGCGCGCTCGAACGGGAGTATGCGCGCGGCCTCCCCCCTCCCCGAGATCCTGCCGGTCCATTCGACCGAACTCGTGACCGGGCGGCACGCTCTCTACACGGCGCTCGACCAGCACGGGTTCGACCTCGTCGTGAGCCGCCAGTCCAGGGAGCCGTTCGGGTGTTTCGCCACCCGCCGGGTCACCGGCCACAAGGCGGTCTCCGCGTACGATGTGCGCTCCTCACGCCGTGGCGAAGTTGCCTTCCCAGATCCATCGCTCGGCGAGGTTGCCGAGGTGGGGTTGGAGGACGACGCGCAGCCGGGGGTCGGCCTCGCAGGCGGCGATAAGGACGCGGAGGTTGTCGAGGGTCTTGTTGGATACGTGGTCCATGGTGCTCTCTCCTTTCGTGGTCTCTTGAACAAAAGGGGGCGCACCGGCGGTGCGCCCCCGAGGAGCAGGGATCAAGGCTCGGTGGTGACGGCGGCGGTCTCGACGGCGGCCGCAACCGGCGCCTTGGCGCCGGGGGTCTTGATGGTGGTGGTGGTCGGGGTGGTGCGGGACTTGCGCTTGCGCAGGGGCTGGACGCGGAATTGGGCGAGCTTGGCGTTGCGGACGCCGAGGCCGGATTTCGCGGCGGCGCGGATCTGCATGGCGGCTTCCTTGTAGCGGAGGATCGCGGCCTCGAGATCCTGGGTGGCACGCCGGCGCTCGGAGTTGTGGAAGTCCTGGCGGCTCTTGGCGTCCTGGACTCCTTCCAGCATGGAGACGAGCTCGCTCCGCTCGGCGGTGACGTTGGGCAGGGTGCTCTCGTTCTCCTGCATGGCGATCAGGAGACGCTGGGCGTCGGTGACGGCATCTCCGTATGAATTGACTCTTGGCATGGCTTTGCTCCTTCAGTGAGAAAGATTGGGACGGCGCAACACGAAAACTGGCGAGACTGTTACTGTCTATGCTCCTTTCTGAAGAGATCCGCGCTCTCCTGCGGCAGTGAATGACTTTTCGATTCCTTCATCGAACGAGGAGAATGATATTGCGGCGATCACGGCGTGTCTACGGAGGAATTCTCAAAATTTTTGTCGCCGGTTCAAGAGAATTGATGACTCGGCTTCTCAAGGCTTCCGCTCCTGGGGACGGCACGTCTGTTCTGTCGGAGCTGAAACAAATGATGGGCTTTCATGTCACAGAAAATGCTTGTGGTCTTATGTGGGCGAAATTTCTACTATGACGTTCGATGCTTCAGAGGAGGACGCGGCGGTCAGGGTGATGGCAGAGTGGGTTGGATGGAAGCCAGAGACGGTCGGGATGAAGCCAGCGGCGGTTGGGTCGATGCCAGCGGCGGTTGGCTCGATGCCAGCGACGGATGGGGCGGAGGCAGCGGTTGTTTGGCCAGAGCCAGAGACGGCTGGACCGGGGGACGCAGCCGCTTGGGTGAGACAAGAGCCGGAGCCGGCGTCCGGAGCTCCGTGAGGCGGTTTCCTGCCGGTCACGTGTCGAGGTGATTCCACTTCCCAGGGAAGAACGGATATGATCTCCCGCGATGAAACTGGAAACGCAATTATCCCGCTTTGTGACATCGGAGACCCGGAAGCGCGGGGCCTCCTACTTCCGGGAGGGCCGGGTCTCTCTCACGTTGCGCGACACTGATCGGATCGAGGCGGTGGTGACGGGGTCGAGCGCGTATGAGGTCGCCCTCGACAGGGAGGGGCAGCGGCTCTACGCTTCCTGTGTCTGCCCCTTCTTCCTGGACCGGGACGAGATCTGCAAGCACATCTGGGCGACGATTCTGAAGGCGGATGCGGTGCAGGCTCTGCGCGGGCCTCGGGGGGGCCTGCCCGGCGAGCTGGTGGTGGACTCGGTCGATCTCGACCTCTTGGACGACCCGGATTGGGAGGACGATCCGTTCCCTCTGCCGCCTCCGGCGAAGAAGGTGGCCGCCGCGGCGCCGGCGGTGGCTCTGTGGCGCTCGGTCCTGCAGGGCGTTCATGCGGTCCCCGAGGTCCAGGCTCTCAAGGGGCAGATCCTGTATGTGATCGACCTTCCGGTGACGGGCCGGCGGCTGCAGCTCACGCTGGACGTGTTGACGGGATCGCGGAAGGCGGACGGGAGCTGGGGCGGGCTGCGGGCTTTGCGGCTCACCCGCTATGAGGCGGCGCGGGTTCCGGAGGCGGCGGACCGGGAGATCCTGTCTCTGCTCGCCGGGGCGGCGCAGGGGGGCGGGTTTTCGTCGTATGGCGGCTCTTACACGCCGATCCCGGTGCCCAGTGAGATTCAGGACAGCTCGGCGGGGGTGCTCCTGCCTCTGGTGGCGCGGAGCGGGCGCTGCCGGATCCGGCTGGATCATCGCTTGGAGGGCGAGCCTCTCGCCTGGGATGAGGGGGCGCCTTGGGAGCTGTGGCTGGAGGTCCGGGAGGAGGCGAAGGGAGCCGATGGAGCCGATGGAGCCGATGGAGACTGCCTGGTGCGGGGCGGTCTGCGCCGGGGGGAGGAGCGGATGGGGCTCGACGAGCCGCTGCTGTTTCTGCGCTCGGGGTTGCTGGTGACCCGGGAGCGGATCGCTCGGCTGGACGCCCGCGGGGCGTTCGAGTGGATCATGGCGCTGCGCGACGTCCCTGCTCTGCGGGTGCCGGCGGCGGACCGGGAGGAGCTGCTGGCGGAGATGCTCTCTTCGCCGGCGCTGCCGCGCCTGGACGTGCCGGCGTCGATGCAGGTCGAGGAGGTGCTGGCGCCGCCGCAGCCGCGGTTGCGGCTGAAGCCTCCGGCGCGGGATGCGGGCAAGGAGTGGCCGACGGCGGAGGTGTCTTTCCTTTATGAAGGGCGTGAGGTGGCGGCGCGGGCCGCGGCGCGCGGCCTTTATCTCAAGGAGGAAGGGCGCTTCCTGGTGCGCGACCGGGCGGCGGAGGAGCGGGCGGTGGAGCGGCTGGGCGAGGTGGGGTTCCGCTCCGAGGCGGCGGCCGGGCCGGGGGGTCCGATTTTGCGCATCGCCCACGGGCGGATTCCGGCGGCGGTGCGGGCTCTGGTGTCGGAGGGGTGGTCGGTGGAGGCGCAGGGGAAGCTGTACCGGTCGGCGGGCAACTTTCAGCTTGGAGTGACGTCCGGGGTCGACTGGTTCGAGCTGCACGGCGCGGCGGAGTTCGAAGGGCGGACGGCGAGGCTGCCGGAGCTGCTCGCGGCTCTGCGCCGGGGGGACGGGTTCGTGACTCTGGATGACGGCAGTCTGGGGATCGTGCCCGAGGCTTGGGTGAAGCGGCTCGGGCCGGTGGCGGGAGTCGGACAGGCGGAGGGCGATCATGTGCGGTTCCGGCCGGTGCAGGCGGCTCTGCTGGACGCCTGGCTCTCCGGCGAGCCGGAGGCGACGTGCGACGAGGCGTTCGATCGCGCCCGCCGGCGCCTGCACGAGTTCTCCGGGATCGCTCCGGCCGATGCGCCGCCAGGGTTCCGCGGCGCGCTGCGCGAGTATCAGCGGGCCGGGCTGGGATGGCTCCACTTCCTGCGCGATTTCAGCTTCGGCGGCTGTCTGGCCGACGACATGGGGCTCGGCAAGACGATCCAGGTGCTGGCTCTCCTCGAAGCCCGGCGCGAGGTGCGTGCCGCCGAGGGCCTGGGTCCTTCTCTGGTCGTCGTTCCCCGCTCGCTGGTGTTCAACTGGATGTCCGAGGCGGCGCAGTTCACGCCGGGGCTGCGGGTTCTCGATCATAGCGGGACAGGACGCGTCCGCCCGGCGGAGGAAGGCGATCCGTTCGCCGGCCATGACCTGGTGCTGATCACGTACGGCACGCTGCGCCGGGACATCGCGGCGCTGCGGCAGGTGGACTTCGACTATGTGATCCTGGACGAGGCGCAGGCGATCAAGAACGCCGACAGCCAGTCGGCCAAGGCGGCTCGCCTGCTGCGCGGCCGGCACCGGCTGGCGATGACGGGCACGCCGGTGGAGAATCACTTGGGCGAGCTGTGGAGCCTGCTCGAGTTCCTCAATCCAGGGTTCCTTGGGGCTTCCGCGGCGCTGAGCAGCCGGGCGGCGGAGCTGCGCAATCCGGCTCCCGAGGCCCGCGAGATGCTCTCCCGTGCGTTGCGCCCGTTCCTGCTGCGCCGCACGAAGGAGCAGGTGGCCAAGGATCTGCCCCCCAAGGTGGAGCAGACGCTCTTCTGCGAGCTCCCCGCCAAGCAGCGCAAGCTGTATGACGAGCTGCGCGACCACTATCGCGGCGCTCTCGGCTCGCGCATCGGGGAGCAGGGGATGGGCCGGGCGAAGATCCTGGTGCTGGAGGCGCTGCTGCGCCTGCGCCAGGCCGCCTGCCATCCGGCCCTCCTGGACCGCGACCGCGCGGAGGAGCCGTCCGCCAAGCTCGACGTCCTCCTGCCGCAGCTCCGCGAGGTGCTCTCCGAGGGACACAAGGTGCTGGTGTTCTCCCAGTTCACCTCGTTCCTCGCCCTGGTGCGCCGGGAGCTGGACCGCGAAGGGCTCCCCCACCTTTATCTGGATGGCCGCACGCGCGACCGCCGCGAGAAGGTGGAGCAGTTCCAGGCGGCGTCCGGCCCACCTCTCTTCCTGATCAGCCTGAAGGCGGGCGGGCTGGGGCTCAACCTGACCGCCGCCGACTATGTCTATCTGCTCGATCCGTGGTGGAACCCGGCGGTCGAGGCGCAGGCGGTCGACCGCGCGCACCGCATCGGCCAGGCGCGCACGGTCTTCTCCTACCGGCTCGTGGCGCGCAATACGGTGGAAGAGAAGATCCTCGAGCTCCAGGCGTCCAAGCGGGCGCTCGCCGATGCCATCATCCAGGCCGACGAGAGCCTGATCGCCGGCTTGAGCCGCGAGGATCTCGAGCTGTTGCTGTCGTGAGGAGTCAGGGGGCGCGGAAGCCGGGCTCTTTGAGCAGATCTTTGTCGAACGTCACAACGTGATCGCTGCCATGGCTCCGGCCGTGCTCGCCGATCAGATAGTCGGCGAAACCACCTCGGCCTTTCTCGTAGGCGGCCAGAGCCTTCTGGAGCTGCTCGGGAGAGGAAAAGGTGAGCTGCCTGGCCAGGAATAGCCGCCGCAGGGCATGCCGGATCTCCTCGGGCCGAAACTCGTAACTCCGCTCGAGGACCCAGACCAGCTCGCAGAGCACGATGTCCGAAACGAAGCAGAGGCCGCCGGTCGCCAGGGCATCAAGAAGGAACGCCCGAGCCTTGGAGGCCTGCTCGGAGTCGTCTTGAACCAGGAAACGGACGAGGATGTTGGTGTCCAGGGTGATCAATCTTCGGACGCCCCCCGGCAGATCGCCTCCTCAGGGGCCTCGATCACCGATGAAAGCACGATTTCCCCGGTTTCACGGACATTCGAGCCAGATTCGATCATCACAGTGGCGATCCCCCGCCTGGTTCCTTCTGCATCCCGACGAGGAGGAACGCTGCGTAGTCCAGGAATTCCTCGAGCAGGACCCTGTCTCCCGTATTCCGTGCATCGAATCGCGCGAGAATCCTCCCCCGGAAGTGCTCGAGCGGCCCGACATCTTCCCTACCGTGTAGAGCCCGCCATGTTTTAATCATCGCCTGGGTGACGACGTCGGTGTAATTCAGCCCCAGAACCTCACAGAGGCTCTTGAGCAGTTGGGGGCGGATCGACCCGAGCTTCGTCTCGATCCGTCGCACGGTCGCGTCGCTGGTACCGGCCCTCTTCGCAAGCTGTTCCTGGGAAAGCTTGGCTTTCATTCGGGCTTCGAAGATCACCGGGCCAAGGTGTGGTACCAGGAAGCCTTCGTCCTTCTCAGACGGTTTTTTCTTTGTCATCGATGCGCATGGTAGGTACAGGCTCAAGAAGCGTCAAGCGACGCCTCAATTAATTTTGTGCATTTTTCGTAGGAATAAATGGAGACTTCCGAGTTTTTTCGCGGGAAGACCGCACAGGTCCCGAAGAAAGCTTCGGTAGCTCTCCCGAGGATACCGATAGTCTCTCATCTCGTTACACTTCCTCGAATCTGGTCTTGAAATGCACGAAGCTCTCGAAATCGAGATACGCCTCGACGAGCTCTCGTTCGGTCTTCTGGTGGGCGTCGACGCGGGCGAGGATCCTCTCGCGGAGGAACTGGACCGGCCGCTCTCCCGGCGCGGAGCCGGAGGCGCTGAGCTGGTTCCAGAAGGTGAACAGGGCCTCGGTGACGAGCTCGCCGTAATCGAGGCCCAGGGCGGCGCAGATGGCGCGCACGTAGCGGGGCCGCATCGAGCCCTGCCCGCTCTCGATGCGGCGCAAGGTGGCGTCGTTGACGCCGATCTTCTTCGCCAGGGTCTCCTGTTTCATTCCGTTGGATTTTCTGGCGGTCAACAGGAGAGGGCCGAGGACCGGCGCGAGAAAATCTTCAGGATCTCCGGTTTCGGCCGCGCTGGCGAGATCTTCGGTCTTCTTGCTCTTCATCTCGACGTGGATGGTAGGCACTGGCCTCACGGCGGTCAATGGCCATGAAAAGGTGACAGATCCGTGTTTCCTGACGGTCCGCAAGGAAAAATTCGAGACACCGCAGATTTGTTGCCGGGGAACAACAGGCAACAGAAAGACGATCGAGGATTTTTCTTTGAATCCCCATGCCGTCATCACGCGACGCCTCTCCCGGGGCGGCGTCTCCGTGCCCCCACCGGAGCGCGGATCAGGACGGAGCGAGGTGATCCGCACGGATTCTGCGGGCGGCCGGTTTTTTCCCTCATGCCGGCTGACCCGCCAGCCTTCCGGGCCGCACCTCCGGCCGCGATTTCATCCGCGCGGGGAACACGGGTTATGCTCTTCTCCCCATGATTCCCCTGACGATTCACTCGACACCGGCCCGGACAGCGGCAGCCTCGATCCTCCCGCCCGTAATCTCCAACGTAAGGCTGAACCCGCAGAATGGGGCTCTCTCCGGTGGAAACAGTGGCTGGCTGGGAATGGCCGCCGGCTCTCGTGGGTTACTACGAGAGCCGGCGGGACGGGCGGCGCTCCGTCTATACTTCTTCCCGCGACTTCGTCTAGCCGGTGGGAGCTGGTAATCTCTCCCGCCGATGACGATGACTCTAGCCTCCAGCCTCGGGCGCTCCGTGAAGTCCCCGGTCCGCAACCGCGGCCTCCATTACTTCAGGGGTCGTCGTGTCTCCCTGCTCTCCTGCGGCCCGTGGGAAGCCTCGGCCGTCGTCACCGGGACGACCCGGTACGAGGTCGCCCTGACCCGCGAAGGGCGGCGGGTGCGGGCCTCCTGCTCCTGTCCTTTCTTCACCGACCGCGACACACCCTGCAAGCACATCTGGGCCACTCTCCTCGCCGTCGACACCAAGAGCGGGCTGCGGGGGGACGGGCGCCTGCCCTCGACGCTCGTGACGACGAACGCCCCGCCGGCCGAGGTGCGCGCCAAGCCCGGGAACAAGCGGCCGCGGCGCGCGCGGCGAGCCGGAGCGGCGGCCCCGGGCCCCGCCGCTCCCGTCTGGCGCGCGGTGATGGATCAGCTCCCGCGGGCGGACGTCCCTCCCGCCGCGCCGGTGCGGGCGGGCGAGCTGCTCTATGTGATCGACCTCGCGATGACCCTGACGCGGCAGCGGCTGACCATGGAGATCCTGACCCGGCGCAGGAAGCGTGACGGGTCCCCCGGTCCCCTGGGCCGGACGCGGCTCACCCGCTCCGCCATCGCGCAGCTCAGGAATCCCGCCGACCGGGAGATCCTCGCCCTGCTGGCCGGCCCGGCGGACCGCCCGCGCCCCGAGGCGCGGCGGTATGGGGGGCCGGGCGAGAGAGCCGACAGAGGGGACCGGGGCGAGCGGCCGGAGATCCCCTCTCCCTTCGAGATCTCCGATCCGGCGATGGGAGTGCTGCTCCCCCTCCTCTGCTCCACCGGACGCTGCCGGCTCCGCCGCGAGACGAAGGCGCCGGGCGGAGGGCGTGGCGGCGGGCGCGGGGGAGAACGCGGCGCCGGACGCGGTGGAGAACGCGGCGGAGAGCGCGCCGAGCCCCTGGGCTGGGACGGCGCCACGCCGTGGCAGCTCTGGCTGGAGGTGCGCGAGGAGGCGAGCGGCGACTGCTCGGTGATCGGCGTGCTGCGCCGCGGCGAGGAGCGCATGGGGCTCGCCGAGCCGGCGCTCCTCATGCGCTCGGGGCTGATGATCGCCGGCAACCGGATCTCGCGGCTCGAAGCCGAAGGCGCCTACAACTGGATTCCGCTGCTGCGCGGCACGGGCACCTTCCGGGTGCCGGCCGCGGAGACCGAGGAGCTGCTGGAACGGCTCCTCACCTCGCCGGCCCTCCCCCGCCTCGATCTGCCGGAATCTCTGCGCATCGTCGAGGTGCGCCCGGTGGCGCAGCCGCGGCTGCGCCTGCTGCCGCCGAGCGGCGTCGGTCCCGCCCGCGACTGGCCGTGCTCCGAGCTGTCGTTCTTCTATGACGGCCGCGAGGTGGCGGCCGGCGCTCTGATCCCCGGTCTCTATCAGAAGGAAGGGAGGCGCTTTCTCTTCCGCGATTCCCGAGCGGAGCAGCAGGCCGCCGTCCGTCTCGAAGAGCTGGGGTTCCGCCCCGACTCGGAGGGCGTCCCCGAGAAGTTCCCCATGCAGATCCCGCCCGGCCGGGTCCCCGACGTGGTGCGCACGCTTCTCGCGGAGGGCTGGTCGGTGGAGGCGCAGGGGAAGCTCTACCGGGCGCCGGGCAGCTTCCGGCTCAACGTGTCCTCGGGCCTCGACTGGTTCGAGCTGCATGGCGGCGCGGTGTTCGAGAGCGCGGGCGGCGGCGAGACGGTCCGCCTGCCGGCGCTGCTGGCGGCTCTGCGCCGCGGCGACAACTATGTGCTGCTCGGCGATGGCACGTTCGGGGCCATCCCGGAGGAGTGGCTCAAGAAGCTCGCGCCGGTGACCCGGATGGCCCACACGGAGTCCGACCACTTGCGGTTTCAGTCGACCCAGGCGGCGCTCCTCGACGCCTGGCTCTCCGGCGAGCCGGAGGCGACGTGCGACGCGGCGTTCGAGCAGTCCCGGGAGCGCCTGCGCGGTTTCGCGGGCATCACGCCGGCCGAGGCGCCGGAGCAGTTCCACGGCACGCTGCGCGGCTATCAGAAGGCCGGGCTCGGATGGCTGCACTTCCTCCGCGACTTCAATTTCGGCGGCTGTCTGGCGGACGACATGGGGCTCGGCAAGACGGTCCAGGTGCTGGCTCTTTTGGAGACCCGCCGGGAGCGGCGGATCTCCGAGGGGCTGCCGCCGTCTCTTGTCGTGGTGCCGCGGTCGCTGATCTTCAACTGGCGCGCCGAGGCGGCGCAGTTCACGCCGGAGCTCAGGGTGCTCGATTTCTCCGGCGCCGGCCGGGCACGGCACGCCGGGGAGGACGATTCGTTCGCCGCGTTCGCCGACTTCGACCTCGTGCTCACCACCTACGGCACGCTCCGCAAGGACATCGCCGCGCTGCGCCAGACCGAGTTCGACTATGTGATCCTGGACGAGGCGCAGGCGATCAAGAACGCCGACAGCCAGACCGCCAAGGCGGCCCGCCTGCTGCACGGCCGCCACCGCCTGGCGCTGACCGGCACGCCGGTGGAGAATCATCTCGGGGAGCTGTGGAGCCTGCTCGAGTTCCTCAACCCCGGTCTCATGGGGCCGTCCTCAAATCTGCGCTCCCAGACCGCGGTGCGCAATCCCGGGCAGGCGGAGCGCGAGCTGCTGTCCCGTACCCTGCGTCCGTTCATCCTGCGCCGCACCAAGGAGCAGGTGGCGGCGGATCTGCCCGCCAAGGTCGAGCAGACGCTCTTCTGCGAGCTGCCGCCGAAACAGCGCCGGCTCTATGACGAGCTGCGCGACCATTACCGGGCGACGCTGGGCAAGAAGGTCGGCGAGCACGGCATGGGCCGCGTCAAGATCCTGGTCCTGGAAGCTTTGCTGCGCCTGCGCCAGGCGGCGTGCCATCCCGCTCTCCTCGACCCGGAGCGCGCCGACGAGCCATGCGCCAAGCTCGATCTCCTGATCCCGCAGCTCCGCGAGATCATCGACGAGGGGCACAAGGCGCTGGTCTTCTCCCAGTTCACGACCTTCCTGGCCTTGCTGCGCCGGCAGCTCGACGCCGAAGGCATCCCTTATCTCTACCTGGACGGCCGCACCCGCGACCGCCAGGAACGGGTCGAGAAGTTCCAGTCGGACCCCGAGTGCCCGCTCTTCCTGATCAGCCTGAAGGCCGGCGGCCTGGGGCTCAACCTGACGGCCGCCGACTATGTCTACCTGCTCGATCCGTGGTGGAACCCGGCCGTCGAGGCGCAGGCGATCGACCGCGCCCACCGCATCGGGCAGACGCGGCCGGTCTTCGCCTCGCGCCTGGTGGCGCGCGACACGGTCGAGGAGAAGATCCTGGAGCTCCAGAAGAGCAAGCGCGCCCTCGCCGACGCGATCATCCAGGCCGATCAGAGCCTGATCGCCGGCCTCAGCCGGGAGGATCTGGAGCTGTTGCTGTCCTGAGGGGGCCTCACCCCGTCCCCTCTCCCATCGCCCTCCCGTCCCCCGGGAGAGGGGCGCCACCGCCCAAAGGGACACCGCAAACTTCCCACGATCATGCGCCTCACCACAAAACGTCTCCTCGCGGTCCTCCTGGTGGTCCTCCTGGGAACAACGGCCCTCCTGCGCCTCGTCCTGGGTTTCATCTTCTTCGGCTTTCACACCGGCGATGACGTCGAGATCCTCCAGGCGGGGTTCCGGCGGGCGCTCGGCTGGCCGTACCAGCCCTGGGACATCCGCAACCTCTTCCTATCCGATGTTCTTGTCGCGCCGGTGATCCGGTTGGCGGCGCTGCTCGGCGTGACCTCGACGCGCACGCTCGTCTGGCTGGCCGGTGTCCCCTTCGCCCTGCTCGCCTCGCTCAATGCCTGGCTGGTCTTTCAGCTCGCGCGGCGCTGGCTCGGCCGGGACGGTCCGGCGCTCCTGGCGGCTGGTCTGTATGCCTGCCACTGGATCCCGCTCGGCTACGGCAGCACCGTCTATCCGCGCACGGCTTCCACGGCGTGCATCCTGCTGGCCGCCTGGCTGCTCGCGGAGGCAGAAGGCGGCCTCCGGCGGCCGGCGCTCGCCGGCGGCCTGGCCGCGGTCGCCTTCGCGGTCCGCTACAGCGAGGCGATCTTCCTCCTTCCCCTGCTCGCGGCACTCTGCCTGGAGGCCCAGGGCTCGGTCCAGAGCTCGATCCGGCAACGGGCCGCCCGTTGCGCCGCTCTGCTCGGAGGTTTCGCGGCGGCCTGCCTCCTCACCGTGGGCGTGGAAGACTGGCTCACCTGGGGGAAGCCGTTCGCCAGCCTCGCCGCCTTCGCGAAGTTCACCCTGGTCGAGCGCCGGTCCTCTTCGCTCGTCCCGAGCCAGCCCTGGTTCTGGTACTTCCGGCGGCTGCCGAAGTGGCTGCCGGTCACTCTCTTGCCTCTCCTCTGGCGCGCGCGGAGGGTTCGCGGCGCGCTTCCGGTGGCGCTCTATGGCGTCCTGCCGCTCCTCGTGCTCTCGGCGATCCACCAGAAGCAGCTCCGGTATCTGCAGGGGGTGATCCCATTTCTCATCCTCCTCGCCGCTGCCGGCGCCTGGTCGTTCTGGGAGGATGGCAAGCGCCTCAGGGTCGTGCTTCTCTGCGCGCTGTCGCTCGCGCTGGGTCTCCGCGGCCTCCACTTTCTCTCCCAGAAGTCGATGGCCGCCGCGTCCGCCGCCGAGCGGCTCAGTGTTTTCCGCGGGCAGACCGTCGCGCTCTCCCAATCCTGGGCGTACGGCGGCACTCTCTATCTCCGGCACGAGATCACGGTCCTCGATCTGCCGTATCCGCTCACCGAGCAAGCCCTGGAGAGCACGCTACCGCAAGCCGGGTGGGCAGCCGTCTATGCAGAGGACCTGCGAGACCATCCGGCGATCCCCCTGTTCTTCCGCCGCCATGGGTTCACGGAGGTCGCGAGGATTCACTGGGGAGAGAGCAAGCCGGTGGTCCTGTACCGTGGTCGTCCGCTCCAGGCCGCACCCCCGTCCTCTCGACCGGTCTTTCCACCCGCTCTTTCCCAGTAAGGCGCCTGGCACAATCCTTGCCTTTATCTCTGGCGACAGCAGAGTGGGCGCGGTGCCATCCCGGATTCGAGAACGTTCTTCCTTTTCCGGCACCGCGGAAAGCAACGAGGTGACTTATGAAAATGACACGCATTGTGCTTCTCGCCCTGGTCCTCGCGGGCTCGCTCGCGAGTGTGGGATCGGCGGCGACTTCGGTGTCCGCGGGGATCCGCATCGGCCCGTCGGGCCGCGCCACGGTGGACATCGGCTTCTTCTATGACGACCTCGCGCCGTACGGCAACTGGGTGCAGCGGCCGAGCTACGGATGGGTCTGGCGGCCGCACGCCGTGGCCTCCACCTGGCGTCCCTACCAGTATGGGCACTGGGCCTGGACCGATTACGGCTGGACCTGGATCTCGGACGAGCCCTACGGCTGGGCGACCTATCACTATGGCCGCTGGTACGACGATCCTGACTATGGTTGGGAGTGGGTCCCGGGCGACGAGTGGGCGCCGGCATGGGTCGATTGGCAGGCCGGTGACGACTATGTCGGCTGGGCTCCGCTGCCGCCGTCCTACGACGTCTACCGCCCGAGCCGCTACGCGGGCTATCTCCAGCCGGACGACTACGTCTTCGTGCCGGAAACCCGCTTCCTGGCGGCCAACGTCTTCAGCTATGCGGCGCCGCGCAGCGACTACGGACGGATCTATCGCCAGACCCGCAACTTCACGAGCTACCGCCGCTTCAACAACGGCTACTTCAACCAGGGCGTGCCGGTGAGCACCTTCGAACGGAGAGGGATCGCGGTCCCGCGCTATCAGGTGGCTGACATGCGGTCGAATGAGCGCCACCGGGGAGCGCGCATCGCGCAGAACCGGGTCGAGGTGTTCCGGCCGCGCGTGCAGCGGTCCCGGGTCGCGCCGCCGCCTTCCCGCCCGCTCGCCCGCCGCTCGGTGGTGAACGCGCCGCAGCTTCGGCAACAGAGCCGGCCGGGCCGTGACGTCAGGCCGCAGATCCGCCAGGAGCGCCAGATCCAGCGCGGCCAGGTCCGCCAGCAGCAGATCCGCCAGCAACAGGTCCGCCAGGAGCGCCAGATCCAGCGCCGCCAGGGCCGTCAGCAGCAGATCCGCCAGCAGGTCCGCCAGGAGCGCCAGATCCAGCGCAATCAGGGCCGCCAGCAGCAGATCCGCCAACAGCAGATGCGGCAGGAGCGCCAGATCCAGCGTAACCAGGGCCGCCAGCAGCAGATGCGCCAGGAGCGTCAGATCCAGCGCAACCAGCAATTCCGCCAGCAGGGCCGGCAGCAGATGCGCCAGGAGCGCCAGATCCAGCGCAACCAGCAGTTCCGCCAGCAAGGCCGGCCGGACCGCCAGCAGGGTCGGCCTCAGGGCGGCGGCGGCAATCGGCAGCAGGGCGGGAACCGCCAGGGCCGCCACGGTCACGGCGGATAGTCAGCCAGCCCCTTCCGGCAGTCAGCGGGAGCCCGGTACCGCCGGGCTCCTTTGCCCTCCGCAGCACACGGTATGGTTCTTGCTCTACCTCTTCTTCCCTGAAGCAGTCGCCGCGGTGCCAAGGCGAAACGCAATCCTCCCCCTATCCGGCACCGCAGAAATCACGAGGTGATCCATGAACAAAACGCGCATCGCGCTTCTCACCCTCCTCCTCTCGGGCGTCCTCGCCGGGGCCGGCTCCGCCGCGACCTCGGTCTCGGTGGGGGTCCAGGTGGGCTCCTCCGGCCGCTCGACGGTGGATGTGGGCTTCTTCTATGACGACCTCGCCCCCTACGGCAACTGGGTCGAGCGGCCGCAGTACGGCTGGGTCTGGACGCCGCGTTCGGTGGCGTCGACCTGGCACCCATACCAGGAAGGCCACTGGGTCTGGACCGATGAAGGCTGGACCTGGATCTCCGACGAGCCTTACGGCTGGGCGACTTATCACTATGGCCGCTGGTACGACGATCCCGACTACGGCTGGGAGTGGATCCCCGGGGAAGAGTACGCTCCCGCCTGGGTCTCCTGGCAGGAGAGCGACGACTACATCGGCTGGGCTCCCCTGCCGCCGTCCGTGAGCTTCCGCGTCGGCCCTCTCGACGTCCGGCTCGCCGCGGACACCTATGTCTTCGTGCCGACGCGCCAGTTCCTGGCGCCCCGGATCTCCCAGTACGCCCTCCCGCGCGCCGAGAGAGACCGCATCTTCGTCCGCACACGCAACGTCACGGACTATCAGATCGTCAACCGCCGCGTCGTCAACCGCGGCATCTCGGTCGACCGCATCCAGCGCGTCGTCGGCCGCGCGGTGCCGCGCTATCAGGTCGCCGACATGGGCGCCGACCAGAGGCATAGAGCATCCCGGATCGCTCAGAACCGGGTCACCGTGTTCCGGCCGGAAGTGACGAAAGTCAAAGTGGCTCCCCCGCCTTCCCGCGGCGCCGCACGGCGCTCCGTGATCACCGCGCCGAGGGGCCGCGCCACAGCGCCGGGCCAGGCGCGCCGTTCGGAAAAGACCGAGCGCCGGCAACCGCAGGCTCGTCCCATTCAGGCTCCCCAGGCACCGGCCGTCCGCCCCGTCAAGCCTCCCAAGGCGCAGGGCCGCACCCGGAATGGCCGCATTCAGCCTATTGAGCGCACCGTGCCTCCTCCGGCCCGCCAGAGAGCGGAAGGCCGGCAAGAGAAGCCCCGGCCGCAGGCTCGCCGGGAGGCCAAGCCGGCCGAGAGACAGCAACCGCAGCCGCGGATGCAGGAACGGCCTCAGGCCCAGGGCCAGAATCATGGGCAAAACCGTGGCCGTGGCCAGCAGGCCAAACCTCAGGCCAAGCCGCCCGGCAATCCCGGCCATGGCCAGGGGAAACAGAAGAAGGAAGGTCACGGGCACGGATAGGCCAAAGCTGTTCGGCTAAGCCGGCTTCGCCGGGACCCTCACCCCCTGGCCCCATAGGCGCTAACTTTGGCCGGGCGGAGGTTTCCTCCCCCCTGGGAGGGGGAGGGTTGGAGCAGGGGGGAGGCCAGGAGGGGGGCGCTGCGAACGGCCACAACCCCTCAGTTCCCAACGTTTTGC